>Ga0308395_1001189_pt1 | contig 17480 bp, 13 predicted proteins | sample Hotspr20SampleP4_FD_202097 | JGI IMG/M metagenome (GOLD analysis project Ga0308395, IMG submission 202097) | Hot spring phototrophic mat microbial communities from Mushroom Spring, Yellowstone National Park, Wyoming, United States - 20050930_P4 ...
ATGGAATATCAAATATCCCTCAACGAGTAAAAGAAATGATAGAAATATGCGGCTTAGAAATTGAGCAAAATAAAAAAATTAAAGCACTATCAAAAGGATATAAACAAAGAGTAGGATTAGCACAAGCATTGATACATAATCCGTCGGTGTTGATATTAGATGAGCCCACTTCTGGATTAGACCCCAATCAATTAGAAGAAATTCGCCAACTCATTAAAACTCTTGGAAAAGATAAGACCGTAATGTTGAGTACGCATATAATGCAAGAAGTGGAAGCCGTTTGTAATAAGGTAGTAATTATTCATCGTGGGAAAATAGTAGCATCGGATTCTATAGAAAATATCAAGCAGTTTTCTACTTCTCATCGTGTGGTGGTAGAGTTTTCAATACCATTGAAAAAACAGCATTTTGCAAAGATTAGATGTCAAAAATTAGAATCTATATCGGATACTAAGTGGCTGATAGAATCGCAACAAGAAGATATTTCAAAAGAATTGATGCAAATAGCCATTGAAAACAATTGTAGTATTTTAAGTTTGACAAAATCTGAATTGAAATTAGAAGAGATATTTAAGGCATTGACACAAACGATATGAAGCGAGTGAAAAGTGGAAAATTGAAAGTGATAATGAATAATGTTTTTGGTAAATATTGGGCGCTTTAAATTTTAAGGATAATTACTTTTAACTTTTGACTAAATTTTGCGTGAGTAAAGTTTTCACTCACCCCCTTTAATTCCCCCTCTCTAATTGAATTAGAGAGGGGGAACAATTGAATAAAACGACTTTCGCATCGCCCCTCTCTTTTTCAAAAGAGAGGAGAAGAGGGTGAGTTGCGTGAGGGATGCGAAGGGCGGCGGTGAGCGAAGCGAACCGCCGGCACTGCCTCGCCTTCGGTTGAGAACGTTATTGCGAGCCCTTTTTTAAGAGAGGGCGAAGCAATATCCCGCAGCAGTCCGTCATTGCGATGGGCAAAGCCCGAAGCAATTTCGTATTGGATAGTGGGAATTCCTTTTGAGATTGCTTCACTCACTGCGTTTATTCGCAATGACGGGTGTTTCACTTTGTTTGTAATGACATTAAGGCGAGGATTGCCGAAGCGATAGCGAAGCCCGTAGCAGCCCGACCCGAACACACCACAGCCGATTGAAATTTTTTAAACGACATTTTTTGTCGTTTTGAAAAATTGATTGTGAATATCAGCAATAGTTGAAACTGCTGTGGTGTGTGAGGGGCACGCCCAAATAAAAAATTAAGATATTTCAAACATAGACAATCATTGAAAAAATAAAATTATGTTTAGGAAAATAGTTTGGATAATGTTTCTTTTTATTAATGTATGGATGGGTGCTCAAAATAAAATGGACTCTCTTGGTAGGAAGCAAGGGTATTGGAAAATGTATTATCCTAATTCTAAGCATCTTGAATACGAGGGATTTTTTAAAGATGATAAGCCGCAGGGATTGTTTAAATATTATTATGAACACGATACTATAAAAGCCAAATTGGATTTCAAAAAAGATGGAAAGGTGGCGTATGCTACGCTTTATCATATAAACGGAAAAATTATGGCTAAAGGCAAGTATCTTGAACAAAAAAAAGATTCTGTATGGGAATTTTACAATGAAATGGGTCAATTATTAAATAGAGAAAATTATTTGCAAGGTCAAAGACATGGACTAAGCATTACATACTATGACTCGGGAAAAGTGTATCAAAAAATACAATACATATTAAACAAAAAACACGGTTATTTTATAGAATATTTTCCTGATAAAAAGATAAAAGGAATGGGCTATTATAAAGATGATTTGGCAGAAGGGTATTTTGTTTATTATGCTCCAAACGGAACACGAGTAGGACTGATAACGTATGAAAAAGGAATAAGAAATGGACCTACTGTTATTAAAGAATTGGATGGAAAAATAAAAGAAAAAACATTGTATAAAAATGGTTATCCGCTGAGTGAAAAAGAATCAGAAGAGTATTTTAAACATCATCCTGAGGTGTTGAATAATGAATTTGGTTTAGATAAAGATATTATAGCATTGTTTGAAAAAAGAGATGAAAAAACATTTACACAAGAAAATATCAATGAAACAAATAAAAACCAACTCTTTAATCAATTGCCTAAGCAAAAATCAAATACTTCAGAACAAAGTAAATCCACAAAGAAAAAATGAATAGTAATTATTCAGTTACTTTAAACTTATCTACAAAGAAAATAGTTAGTTAAAAAGTTGAAAGTAAAAAGTTTAGAAGGGGACAAAATAGAATGTATCAAAGATGTTTTGTAAACTTTGTATTCTTATGGTAAAGTAAATCTTGTAGTAATAATTAAAAATACTTTGAATAATGTATTATTTTAAGGCAATAAAAATTAAATAAAGTAATAGATAGGACTTTTGTATATTCGCCCACCGTTTTTATGAAGGCATTGTTTTTAAAGGAAATAAAAAGTTATTTTAATTCACTAACAGGGTTTTGGGTAATACTTGTATTTTTGCTTATTACAGGGTTGTTTTTGTGGGTATTGCCGAATGAAGCCACGGGGACAAACATATTAGAGAATGGTTTTGCGTCTTTAGAAAGTTTGTTTTCTCTTGCTCCTTGGGTGTTTTTAATTCTTATTCCTGCAGTAAGCATGAAGTTGTTTTCTGAAGAAAACAAAGCGGGCACTATTGAATTGTTATTAACGAAACCACTCACTGAATTACAAATTGTGTTAGCCAAGTATTTTGCAGGTTTTGTAATTATTGTATTATCGTTATTACCAACATTATTGTATTATTATACGGTGTATCAATTAGGATTTCCAAAAGGGAACATAGATGTAGGTGGAACGTGGGGGTCTTATATTGGATTGTTTTTCTTGGCATCTACATTTTTGGCAATAGGTATTTTTACTTCTGTTTTGACAGACAATCAAGTAGTGGCATTTATTATGGGTTTGATAATGTGTTATTTGTTTCATAATGGTTTTGATTATTTAGCGTCATTTAAGATGAATGGGTCTTTATCTTTGTTTATTTCATCTTTGGGAATACAATATCATTATTATAGTATGAGTCGTGGTGTGATTGATACAAGAGATGTGTTGTATTTTATTACAGTGATAACGATATTTTTATTAGCCACTCGGTTGGTATTACAAAGTAGAAAGTGGTAATTTTATGAGAAACAATCCAATAAAATACTCCTTGAAGCAAAGAGATATACGCAATTTTGTATTGATTGTGGTGATATTGTTTTTGATTAATTTTATATTTAGTTTTTACTTTTTTAGATGGGATCTTACTTCTGAAAAAAGATATACTTTATCAAAGTTTACAAAAGAATTTTTGAAGAATATTGATGATATTGTTTATTTCAAAATTTATTTAAGTGGTGAATTGCCTCCTGAATTTAATAAGTTGAAAAACGAAGTCAAAGAAATGCTGGATGAAATGCGAATCTACAATGATAATATCCAATATGAATTTATTGATATTAACGAAATTGGGAATAAAGAAGATATTCGTAATTTAGAAAAACAATTGTATGACAAAGGATTAGTGCCCGAACAAGTAGTTGAAAAAAAAGAAAATAAAACATCCGAAAGTTTGGTGTGGCCAGGGGCTATTGTATCTTACAAGGGAAAAGAAACCGTATGGCAAATTTTTTCAAGACAACTTGGTTTTACGCCACAAGAAAATTTAAATCACGCCCTCAATGAAATAGAATACGGTATATGTAAAACTATTCACAAATTGCAAAGAAAAAGACGGCCAGAAATATCAATTGTAGAAGGACATAAAGAATTGGATACCTTGCGTTTGTATGATCTTATAAAGTCCTTATCAGAAGAGTATAATGTAAGCAGAATCAATATCAATCATAAATTGTATGCATTGAAAAATTTAGATGCGATTATTATTGCAAAGCCCGATACAATCGTAGATGAAAAAGATAAATTCATCATTGACCAGTTTATTATGAAAGGCGGAAAGGTCTTGTGGCTTATAGATCCTGTGAAATTAAATATGGATTCTTTTCGTTTAAAGGGATATACTTTGGCGTTGAGTAATCCAATCAACCTTGATGATATGTTGTTTAGATATGGCGTGCGTTTGAATACTGATTTGATACAAGATTTACAATGTGCAGCGATTCCTGTAAACATAGGGTTTTCCAAGGGACAGCCCAACTTTAAATTATTCCCTTGGATATTTTATCCTTTAATAATGCCTAATTCTCAACATCCTATTGTAAAAAACTTAGATTTGATTAAAACGGAATTTGTCAGCAGTATTGATACATTGAGCACATCAGGTATTAAAAAAACAATACTACTCACCTCTTCCAAAAATACAAGAGTAACACCTGTACCATTTAGAGTATCTTTGGCTATTACACAATTTAAACTCAAAGAAAGTGCGTTTAATCAAGGATTCAAACCAATAGCAGTATTATTAGAAGGAACATTCAAATCCTTATATGCCAATCGTATTCCTACTGTTATAATGGAAGATAGTACTATCCAATTCAAAGAAGTGAGTGTGCCTAATAAAATGATTGTCATATCCGATGGAGATATGATAAAAAACGATTTTAATCGTGCTACAGGAATGATTTATCCATTAGGGTACGATAAATACACCAATCAAACATTTGCAAACAAACAGTTTTTACTAAATTGTATGAATTACTTACTTGATGATGAAGGATTATTACAACTTCGTTCCCGCGAAGTAAAATTGCGACTCCTGGATATGAAAAAAGTGTCTTTACAAAAAACAAAGTGGCAAATTTACAATGTTTTATCACCTCCACTTATTATTTTATTTTTTTCGTTAATACAGTATTATTTAAGAAAAAGAAAATACGCAAGTTAATTGTTAGCCATTGATGATTAAATATGAACCAATCCAATGGATCTTTGTTGGAATTGGATCTATTTCGGACGGAAAAAGCCCATCTTTACTTTTCATTACTACTATTGTTGTTTTCGTATAATTTCAAGAAATATTTTAGGTAATAGTGATTTTTTTTCTTTTTCCTGAAAATTATTATCTATATTTGCAGGAAGTTTACAAGTGTGAAAATGTTGAATTTTACTTCTGTTGTAACAGATAATACTGAATACCGCATGGCTGTGGAGATGTATAAAACTCCTCTCAAAGCATTCAATTTCCAACACACAATGTCTATGTTGGTGATAAAATTACGATCCATTGTTTTGCTTGTGTTTCAATTAATCACTATGACGATGTTGTCTCAAATACCTGCGGGACCGGATCCTACAAATGCTACGAGTGTCCCGAGTTTGACACTTGTCATTTTTAATTTATTGATTTTCAATAAAATACAAACATTTTGACACTTTGTGCCACTACATTTTCATCTGTTTTTATATTTTTCTATCACTATTGTCCAAAATGTTTTTTGAAATTATATGAAAAATATCAATATAGCAATGAAATGCGAAGATAAAAAAAGAAAGAGAGGAGGGCCTTTTCAGACCATCAAATCTTAAAGTTTAGTTCATTGATAATCAATGGTTTAATTTTTTATTAACAGTTATTTTGGACGATAGTGTTTTTCTATCACTATTGTCCAAAATGTTTTTTGATACTATATGAAAAATATCAATAATAACAATGAAAAGCAGAGATGAAAAAAGAGGGGGAGTATTTTTCCGAACCATCAAATTTTAAAGTTTAATTTATTGATAATCATTCTTTTAATTTTTTTACTAACAATCATCTTGGACAATAGTGTTTTTCTATCTCATTTTTCAATCTATTCTTCAATCCTTAAAATCTTGGGTGGTATATTCACACTTATGGCCTCCATAACTTTCAACTCATTATTGTGGTTAAGTTTGATGTGATGAGTAATAAGGGATTAGTAAATAGGGCTAATCACTCATCCTTAATTTTATTTCCCTACAATACATTTCTTTAATTTGTCTGTAGAAATGTATTTTTTGAAAATGTTTGAAACATCTTCGGGAGTAATAGTTTTAATACGATTTAAGAATTGATTGTAATGGTCTTGGTTCCAATGCCTTGTTATAATGGCTTTCCAAACATTATCTTGCTTTAAGATACCATCGGTGTTATCTAATATCTCGCCTGATAAATAATTTTTCACCACCATCATTTCTTCTTCTGATGGGGCTTCCTTTTGAAGTAATTCTATTTGATGAATCACTTCATCCACGCACGCCTGTGTGTATTCTGCTTTTACTTCGGCACTCACTGTAAATACAGAAAAGGTATTAAAAAAGTTGATAGCAGAATAAATTCCATAAGTATATCCTTTTTCTTCACGAATTACACTCATTAAACGAGAACCAAAGAAACCACCTAATAACGTATTAGCAATAACGCCATCAAAATATTCGGGATGATGAGAATGAATATCAATGGGCATTCCAATTTTTATAGCCGATTGTAAAGCATCAGGAATTTGATTATAAATATGTTGTTCATACGAATTAGGCAAAGGTACTGTTTCATCAAATGTATGTTGTGATTGGTGAAAATCAGTAGTGCCAAAATGATGTTCTAACTTTTTAAGAATAGCATCATCTACATTTCCTGAAATGAATATAAAACCATTTTTAGGATGTATGTGTGTAGTAAAAAATTGCAATAAATCATCACGTTTTAATTTTAAGTAGTCATCGGGTGTATGTAGTTTATTTAATGGATGCGTATCTCCGTAAATGATTTTAGAATAATTCCATTGGGCTACAATAGCCACGTTTTTGATGTTTGTTTGATATTGTTCAATATGTGTTTTTGTATAAATATCTAATTCTTCTTGTGGAAAATTGGCATATTTGATAATGTCTGTTAAAATGGGCAAGACCGCGTCTATATTTTTTTTCAAAAATGTAAATTGCATTTTGGTGTAAACAGGTGTAGGTTCAATGTTGTAAAACACTCCATAATGTTCTAATATCTCTGCAATTTCTTTAGCAGAATGATGCAACGTTCCATTAAGTAACAATGATGTAAAAGCATTCGTGAGTAATTTTTTTGATTGATGAATCCATCCTGCTTTGAATAAAAAACTCAATTGTATTACAGTACTTTCTTTGGATGTAATATAATAAACTTTCAAGCCATTAGTAAATGTGTGTTGATGTAAAGGCAATAGTTCTACTTTATCAATGCTTTGAATAGGTGGTGGCGTGCTGCGGTCTACCATAGTTTTTGATTTTAAGAGTAAATAAAAATGTTGGTTAATGAGTAATCCTAAACTGAAAATACTATAATCAGAAATAGAATTAATCTAATAGATACGCGTGATGTTGATTGTATTTTTGTAATGTTCTAATTCCTGATGATGAAATATGTTCGTACATTTTATCACAAAAGATGTTGATGATTTTTATTTTTGGGTAAAGTTCTTGCATATAGCGATATTGATTTTGTTCATAATGAAAATCGGTGGAATTTCGCAATCCCCGGATGACGGTAACATCATAAGGTAATCGTGCGATAAAGTCAGTCAATAAAGTAGTGTAATGTTCTATTTGTCTATTTTGTATAGTATATGGGATAGGGAATGTTCTAGGATTCTTATCAGGATTTTCGCCGAATGCAATAATTACCTTATCAAAAATTCTTTCTGCCTTTTGAAGAATGTTGTAATGTCCTTTATGAAAAGGATTAAAACTTCCTGGAAATACGGCTATTTTAGGTTGATAAATAGTGAGATAATCAATCAGTGGATTGAGTAAATGATTCTCATTAATGTTTTTGAGATGTTGAATTCTTGCCTGTTTATAGATAGCATAATCAATATGCTGATAGGTCTTGAAATAAAAACGTTCAATTTGTAAGTGTTGCTGAAAACTTTTGTGTTTGTAACTAATAATTGTATCAGGAAAAGAAATCATAATTAGTGGATTAAGGACTAATAATTAGGTTGTAAAAAAATCAATACATTAGTTATGTTTATTAAAATTGGCATAGTTCTTTAATTCTATTTGATAATGTTTTATAGATTGTTTCTTCTTTTTTTGAAAAATAGTCATAAAGTAATTTAAGTGTTTTTCTTTCAGGAAATAAAGTTAATATAATTTGATTGTAAATTTCTTCATTTTCAAATAATTTACGAAAAATAAGTGGCTTTAAATCTTTTATTTCATCAAAAGTTTGTTCTGCCTCAATGTCAAAATTAATTTCGGGCAAATCGGGTATTTCTTTTTTCCATTTTTCAAGATATTCTAATATTTCATCCCAAATATCACTTAAACCGAGATAGTTAAATAGTTCTCTCCCATAAAAAATATGAGTTTGAACATTATAATCTTTATGCATTTTAGATAATTCCTCTTCATAATAATTTTTGTTTTTTTGTAAATCGGGATCTATAAAATAAAAAACTCCCACCAATTGATTCTCCCTATGTTCTGATAACATAACTTTTAACTTCTCCTTAAAATTTTGTATTTGTCCTATTTTTTTGGTTGAGTCATGATTGTCTCTTATTTTTAGTTCAACAAAGTAAATTTTATCTTTTAATTGAAAGCATAGATCTACATTTAAAGATTTGTTTTTATTGTTTATAAATTTTTTTGGAAGTAATGTGCATCCTTTAATTTTAAGGTAGGATTCTATTATGTTTTCAAGAGCATATCCAAAACGAATTTCATGTGACTGAAGTAAATTTTGAAGTATTTTTGCTTTCGGGTTTGTAGGTCTAAATAAACCAGTATATGTATTTGGATATGCTGCAATTTTTTCTAATAGGTATGCTTTTGTTTTTTCAAAAATAGTTTTATTAAGTATATTCCTAAATTCATTATATTTCATTATTTCTTTCATAGTTAAGAAAATTAATATCAGGTTCTTTGACTACATTTGTATTTTCTATTACTTCAAATAGATTCTTGTCATTGTGATTTTTGTTTAAATACTTTTTTTCATATTCATATCTTAAATCATCAATGCTAATAAGTTTATTATTTCTTAAAACATACCAATATGTCCAACCATTGTTACTTTCCTTTTTCAGAATTTGAGCACTTACTTTATGAATTGATCCGATTAAACCTTTAGAATCAATGGAACTATCTGCAAGCACTAATGCTTTATTTTTTCGGTCTTTGGAATACAAATACTCACCAATTTTAATCCATCCTTTTTCAATTAAATTTCCAAATGAAACTTTAGGTTTTCTTTTATTTACTTTATATTCTAATAAATGATTAGGAATAGGTGTTATTTTATTTACTCTCTCAGTAGAAACTTGAACATAAAATTCTTCTTTATCAAATGCAATGAATCTTCGCCCTAACCTTTTTGCGACAGCCGCTGTAGTGCCACTTCCAGAAAAAGGATCTAATACTATATCATTTGGATTAGTGGTTGATATTATGATCCGGTAAAGTAATTCTGCAGGTTTCTGAGTAGAATGGGCTTTTTTCCCATTAACTTTTATTCTTTCATCTCCTTGACATATTGGTATTACCCAATCACTTCTCATTTGTAAATCATCATTAAAAACTTTCATAGAATGATAATGAAAAGTGTATTTTGATTTTTTTGACTTTGTTGCCCAAATTAATGTCTCGTGAGCATTATTAAATCTTGTACCTTTAAAATTTGGCATTGGATTAGTTTTAATCCAAATGATATCATTAAGTATCCAAAAGCCGATATTCTGCATAATATAACCTACTCTAAATATATTGTGATAGGTTCCTATTACCCAAATACTTCAGCTATCTTTTAATATCCTAAAACATTCTTTCAACCAAGAATAAGTAAATTTATCATACTCTTCCAATGACGAAAATTTATCCCACTCATCATTTACAGCGTCTACTTTTGTTTGATTAGGTCTATAAAGTTCTCCATTTAATTGTAAGTTATATGGGGGATCTGCAAAAATCAAATCAATGGAATTGTCAGGTATTTTTTTTAGTAATTCTACACTATCTCCCTGATAAATTTTATTTAAATCAAAAAATCCAAGTTTTTCCATTTTATTTATTTTTCTTGACAAAATTAATAACTTTTTATTATTTACAATTATGCAAGTATAATTATCAATTTATGTATTCAATCTACTTCCACATCATCGCAATGATAGAGTTTGTGTGGATGCGGTTTGTATTTTTGTGTAGGGCTTCCATTTTTCTTTTCTTTTAAGAGTTTTTCAATGATTCGGGAACGTTCTTTTTGTATCAACTCTTCTCGCTTTTTGTTCTCTTCATCATCGTAAAAAATTTTGCCCTCTATAATAGTATACTTCACCTTTGCATTTGTGCTTAAAGGAAAATCAGTCCAAAGCACTAAATCAGCATATTTTCCAACTTCTATGGTGCCTATTTCTTTGTCTATTGCTAATGCTTTAGCAGGGTTTAATGTAACCAATTTTAATGCCTGCACAGGTGATAAACCACCATACTTGATGCACTTCCCTGCTTCTTGATTGAGTCGTCTTCCCATTTCTGCATCATCCGAATTAATGCAAGTATTAACGCCCATTTTGGTCAGTAAGGCGGCGTTGTATGGAATGGCTTCCATTACTTCCATCTTGTATGCCCACCAATCGCTAAAAGTAGAAGCAGTAGCCCCGTGCTTTTTGAGTTTGTCAGCCACTTTATATCCTTCTAAAACGTGTGTGAAAGTATTTACTTTGAATCCTAAACTATCTGCTAAATGAATAAGCATATTGATTTCACTTTGAACATAACTATGACACGTGATGTTTCTTTTGTTTTCTAATATCTCCACTAATGCTTCTAATTCAAGGTCTTTGCGTGGTGGGGGTATTTTCTTTTTTTCTTTTTCAGACAAAGCATTGTATTTTGCCCATTCTTTTTGGTATTTTATAGATCTATGAAAATAGTCGTTGAGTACTTGTTCTACGCCCATTCGTGTTTGTGGGAATCTGTCAGATGGTGGACTATTACCTTGCTTTACATTTTCACCGAGTGCAAACTTAATTGATGGCTTGGCTCTGTTGTACTTCATTTCATCGGCATTGTATCCCCATTTTAGTTTGATAACTTGACATTGTCCGCCAATAGGATTAGCCGATCCGTGCAAGAGATGGGCGGTTGTTACACCACCTGCCAATTGACGATAGATATTAATATCTTCGGGATTAATCACATCACCAATACGAACTTCTGCACTGCTGGCTTGTGTCCATTCATTAACACCACCACTAATAGCAATGTGCGAATGTTCATCAATAATGCCGGGCGTGAGGTGCATTCCTTTAGCATCAATGATTTTAGCAAATGCTAATTTTGGGGCATCAATGTTAGGTGCAATGCGAACAATTTTTCCATCCACAATATACACATCGTATTCATTTAATACACTATCTTTGGTATTTGTCCATACAATAGCATCTTTGATGAGTAAAGCATCATAACGATGTTTGAGTTTGTCCAATATCTGTTCAAAAAAAGTTAATGTGTCGGGATAAGGCACACCATACGCACAAAAAGGATAATAGATTTGTCCATAATCTTTTATAATTTCAATTTTCTTGGGTTTAATGGTGTCTTTTAAGGATTCTTTTTTGGTAATCACTACATTGATAGAATGGTTGTTTTTAAAGTCAAATAAAACACCATAGATGGAACTATCTTTTGGAATAAAATTTCCACTAAATGAAAGTTTGAAAATAGAATCATTAGTTGTAAATTGTATATTTGGATATTGAATTTTAGCGGTTGTCTTAATGGTTGTTGTATCCTTTTTAAGAACTAATTTTTGTTCTGCGATATTACCACTAATTTGAAGAGATAGCGGTTGATTGTTGATTGTAAAAGTATAATTGCCAATTAAGTTATCACTTTCTCTATTATAGAAAATGTGCGGTTTCCCAAGAATCCATTGTTCAATGATGACGGCATTTTCATCAAAGATATTTTTATCCGTAATAAAAAAAGAAGCCAAATAATTTTCTTTCAAACTACCGATTTGATTATCAGCGTTGATAAATTGAGCAGGGTTATAGGTCAATGCTTTTAATATCGTTTTTTCGGAAATGCCGTATTTCAAGAGTTTTCGTAGAGTTGGTAAAAAATTGCTTTTTTCTTTTACGCCATCAAGAGTGAAAGCAAAGTCAATGTTATTTTTTTCAAGAAATGTAGGATTAGTTGGGGCTAATTCCCAATGTTTCAAGTCCGTTAATGGAATCATATCCGCATCCATTGGGTCTGATACATCATAAGGTTCGGGAAAATTAAGAGGTACAATTAGTTTAGGGCGAATAGATTTTAAATCATTGATTCTTTGATATTCATCCCCTGCAGTTTTGTAGATAAAATTAATACCAAATTCCTTGGCGATATTGTACGATCTAAAAATATCCCATTTGTTCGAACATTCAAAGATCAAAGGCAGTTTTAGCAATTGATTAAGATGTTCTAAAGAGATATTGGTTTCTTTTTTTTCAGGTAATGAAGAATACCATTGTGCATCATATAAGGATTGACGTAATAACGCAATACTGCCCATTAGAGAAGAAGGGTAAAAGTGGGGAGAACTGCCCTTTTTGAAGGAAAAGAAAGCCGCCGATTTTTCTTGAATAATGTTTTCGTGTTCAGATTGACGTGCTAATGCAACAAGAGCACCTGTTCCACGAACAATGCCATCTTTTTGTGCTGTGAGAACATAAGCAAAGCCATTTTTTCTATACTCATCGGCTTTATCGTTTTGAAATGAAAAATGATCAATAGCATTGAAATGGCTTTTAATAGCCGGATTCCAATAGTATGCCCCTTTGATGTAATTTTCTTTGAAAGATCCTGAACTATTTTGTTTTTTAATTTCAGGCATTCCAAAATCACTATACAAGTCAATAAATGCAGGATAAATATGTTTGCCTTTCAAATCAATGATGGTGGCATTTAATGGGATATCCTTTTCTGATGTAGTTACCTTTAAAATTTTATTTCCTTTAATTACTAAATGAGCATTTGGAAACGTTGTTTGATAATCTTGATGAATCACAGCATTCTTGAATACATAAGTGGCAGATACATTAAAACTGGCTTCATTACTGGGAAAGGTAATTTGTGCAAATATCTGTGATGTAAGAATAAATAAAACAGAAAAAGAAAATTTCTTCATACATTGGCATTTAATAAATTTGAATAAAAGAAAAGTGAAAAAATTAAAAACACTTCTTAAAGATTGGGTAAAATTTTAGTTTTTATAATAAATGCGTTGGGGTAATCTACTTGAATTTTTTTGAGCATTTCGTGAGCTTCCAGTTTGGTTCTATAATTGCCAATTATTAAAATAAAATTGGGTTGAATATAATCGTCATAAATTGGAATATCTGGATATTTTGTTTGAAAATCGGATTTTACTCTTTCCATTTTATTTCTATCAATGTCAGAAAAAATCTTGATTCTATAACCATCGTAGTGGCCATTGGTCATTTGATGATATTGCTTTTTCTTTAAAATTAAATTTTGAATGTTGATACTATCTTTTTGAACAATAGAATTTTGTGCATTGGCACTAATGATTAAATACAAGAAAAGTGCTAACAAAAGACCTGATTTCATTTTTACTTTTTATTGAGCCAAATTTAAGGAAATTATTTCACAGTAAGTCCGATTAACTCACACTCTTTAATTCTCTTTTCTTAATCAAATTAGAAAGGGAAAAGAATTGAATAAGATTAACCAACTCGCCCTACTTTTTTCAAAAGAGAAAGGAAGGAGGCGGCATAGCCGCTTTGATTAATTCTAACAATACATAGCACCTGAAAGAATGAAATACAATAGCACAGGGGAATAAGAAACAAATACATTTCATTTTAAGCCCTGAAAGGGTGTAATTCAGTTGAACTTGAACATTATAATTTAGGAATTGTGTCAAATAAAATACAATTCAAATTTAATTTGAAAATAAAAATTACTTCTTAACTAAAAACTATATTCATCAAGCAATTATTAAAGTTTTATTTTTCAATCCTTCAAACTACTTTTAATCCATTTTGAAAAATACACATTATCATTTTGAGATGTTATATGAATAAAATATACAGAACAAGGCAGATGTTGGATATTTAATTGTGTACTATTAGAATGAATGTTTTCAAATCGCATTACTTCATTACCAAGAATGTCCCGAACAATAACATCTTTAATGGTATTAAATGATTGAATAAATAATACATCACTTGCAGGATTGGGAAATATCTTGATATCTGCACTTTTGGAAAATTGAGGAGTGCTTAATAATGCTCCACAAAAATCGGGAATGCCCCAACCGATATTAGAATTTGGGGAAAGTGAATTACTGCTGTATTGTTTGATTAAATTTAGCAGTTGAATATTCGTTAAAGTTGCTTTTGCTTGCCACAAACACGCTGCAGCACCAGCAATTAAAGGAGCAGCAAAAGAAGTACCATTACCATTAAAAGCCAATCCACTGGGGGAAGAAATGGCAGTATTTACGCCCATTGCACATACATCTGGTTTTATTCTACCATCTGCGGTTGGACCTCTACTGCTAAAAGTGGCTACATTTCCATTAATATCCACTCCACCTACAGTGCAAACACTATCTGCGTCAGCAGGAGTAGAAATGTAATACCAAGAACTGCTTCCTTCATTGCCTGCAGCAACTACCACCAATATCCCTTTTCTTGCTGCCATGGTAGCCGCTTTGGCGATGGGTGTTGTTTTGCCATTCATCATCGCATAAGTATGATTGTAAGTTGGATTGTCAAAGGTGGTATATCCTAACGATGTATTAATAATATCTGCACCTGCACTATCTGCAAATTCTGCAGCCCTTATCCAATAATACTCTTCTACAAGGGACTCGGAGTTAATATCTTCTGAACGTAACAACCAATACGATGCTTTTGGGGCTGTGCCTACAAGGTTGCCTGGAGAAAGAGCTGCCATTGTTGATAAAACATACGATCCGTGATAATCATCATCAAAAACATTGGTATCACGAGATACAAAATCTCGGGTGCCTAACAATCTACCTTGCAGTCGCAAACTGTCAAAAACAGGATTGTTTTGAACATTATTAAAACCGTCATCAATCACTGCAATAATCATACCTTCACCTTTATATCCGGCATTGTGTAAGCATTCTACTTGTAGTTGATGTACTTGATCATAACTATTGCCATAATAATTGTATGTATAAGTTTTTGCACTTGATGGCGAATATAATTTTGGAATAGAATCAATGGATGTAGCGGATTTAAGGAAGTTTAGCGGTTGAGAGGATTGAACAAAAGTAAATGATTGTATGATGCTTAATGCAATAGAACTTGTTGTTTGAATAATTACTCCGTTTAGCCATTTAATACGATGTAATACTGTAACATTGGGCACAGAAGCAATTTGACTGACATACGCAGGAGTAACGGGCAAGTCCGTATAATCAATAGGTATGGATTGGTTTATTCTTCTCTGTATGGCTTTGTTAGAAAGAAATGCCGAAGGATTTGAAATAGAATAGCCATTATTGTTTTTATTTTTAAAGGCAATAAAGTATTTATCCGTTTGAGAATGTGAATGAAGATAGAAGGAAATGAATAATATAATTAGTAGATGTTTTTTCATAAGTAGATGTTTTTTCATATTATTGTGAATATTATTTCTTATTCTCAATCTTTTGAAGAATGTTATTTTTCAGCTCATTAACTAATTGATTTTTTCTTTCATTGAGGATCATTTTTTTAATTTTTTCTTTTTCATACAGTATGGGTGAATATTCGTCTTTAACTTTGTAATCTTTTATTTTAAGGTAGTAATAATAATTACCGTCTCTCCATTCCATTGTTTTGCCTTTGGGAATGTTTTGAACTGAATAATTTTTCAAGAAGGGGGCTTCTTTTACAAGATCATCCCATTTAATCCATAAACTATCTTCTATAAAATAACTACTTGATTTTTCAAATATAAAATTCGTTAGTTTTGATTTGTCTTTTCCTACAAATAATTTTTTGAGTTCATTAATATCTTTTTCATTATCTCTAAGTTTGATGTAATAGATTTGAACAATGCTACTCGTTAACTTAAAAGCACTTTTGTGCAATTGATAATAATCAACAATATCTTTGTTGAGAATTTGTGTGTCTAAGTTTTCTTGAACATATTTTTTTAAGTAGGCAGAAATGTAATATTGCTTCTTTACATTGGCGATGAGTTGATTTAAATCTTGTTCATCTATGACTACATTGTTTTCTGCTTCTTTGTATAATGCTTGTTGTAATTTCCATTCTCGGATATAATTTGTTGATAATAATGCACTGTCTTTTTTAAGTAAAGCAGAACTCGTAATAGATGCTAATTCTGATGCAGATAAACATTCACGATTAAATTTTGCTATACAATCTTCTTTAGTTGATTTATTTAATCCTATTTCTTTACAACTCATTAAACATACAAAAACAAGAATGGATGCACTTGTTATAGATAGTTTCATTTTTTAATGCTTAATTGTGTAAAAATACGACTAATTCAATTTATATTTTATCGCAAAGAAATCAAAGAATTGGCACAAAGTTCATAAAGCACCTTAATACATTTTATGTTGTCCTAAGGGACAATATGGCTTTGGGTATCATTAGTGTTATCAATATTTAGTCCTTGCGAGGATCATCTTAAGCACTAAAAATTAGCCATTATTGTACGCCTTTTTTACCTACTAATACTTCATCAATCATTCCGTATTCTTTAGATTCTTCGGCAGTCATCCAATAATCTCTATCGGCATCTTTCCAAATTTTTTCATAAGGTTGGCCAGAATGGAAGGCGATAATTTCGTATAATTCTTTTTTGAGTTTTTGGATTTCACGAGCAGTAATTTCAATATCAGATGCTTGTCCTTCAGCACCTCCAAGGGGTTGGTGAATCATTATACGAGAATGTTTGAGAGCGGCTCTTTTACCTTTGGTGCCTGCGCATTGCAATACTGCTCCCATACTTGCTGCAATTCCTGTACACACTGTGGAAATATCTGGCTTTACAAATTGCATTGTATCATAAATGCCCAATCCTGCATAAACAGATCCACCGGGGCTATTAATATAAATAGTAATATCTTTTTTTGCATCCACAGATTCTAAAAATAGTAATTGTGCCTCAACGATATTGGCTACTTGGTCATCAATGCCTGTACCTATAAAGATAATTCTATCCATCATCAAGCGTGAGAAGACATCCATTTGTGCAACATTGAGCTGCCTTTCTTCTATAATGTAAGGGGTCATTGAAGAAAGAAACCGCGATTGATAACGATGTAAAGTTAAACTGCTTATGCCTCTGTGTTTTATAGCATACTTGTAAAATTCATCTTTTTTGAACATATATTTTTTGGGGACAAACATAACCATTTTTATCTTAATTTTTTTCACTATTGTCCAAGATGATTGTTAGTAAAAAAATTAAAACAATGATTATCAATAAATTAAAATTTAAAATTTGATGGTTCGGAAAAGTACTCCCCTTCTTTTTTTCATCTCCGCTTT
>Ga0308395_1001202_pt1 | contig 17359 bp, 19 predicted proteins | sample Hotspr20SampleP4_FD_202097 | JGI IMG/M metagenome (GOLD analysis project Ga0308395, IMG submission 202097) | Hot spring phototrophic mat microbial communities from Mushroom Spring, Yellowstone National Park, Wyoming, United States - 20050930_P4 ...
GTAATAGTGTGGCCCTGAGCGACAAGGGCTCGGGCCAGGGTAGCGCTTTCAGCGAAGTTGAGCTTGCAGCCAAGGGTATAGAGGGCGATGCGGGCCATTAGATGTGGATAGGTTGGCCTTCGCTGGCACCCAGAGCGGCCTCCTTGATGGATTCGCTAAAGGTGGGATGAGCCAAAGGCAGCCGGAAAAGGTCTTCCGCTGAAGCCCCATAAGCCAAGCCTGCCACCCCCACGGCAATCACATCGGCTGCTCGTGCGCCTATCACATGCATACCTAAAAGCTGGTCGGTTTTGGCATCGGAGATAACTTTAACAAAACCCCGTACTTCGTGGGCGGCGCGGGCACGTCCAGAAGCCCGATAGGGAAATTTCCCCACGCGGTAGGGACGCCCCAGCTTTTCCAGCTCTTCTTCTAGGTAGCCCACGGAGGCAACTTCGGGCCAGGTGTAGACGACGCTCGGCACGAGGCGATAATCTAAGTGGGGTTTTCGGCCAGCCAGGCTTTCCGCCACGAAGACGCCGTCCTCGGAGGCCTTGTGGGCGAGCATAGGCCCCTGAATGACATCGCCAATCGCGTAAATATGCGGGACGGCGGTTTGGAGGTGGTCATTGACTGGGATGCGGCCGCGCTCGTCGGTGCTGAGGCCGGCCTTTTCCAGTTCTAAGCCTTCCGTGTAGGGGCGGCGGCCCACGGCTACCAGGACCGTGTGGGCGGAGAGCGTTTTCGGCTCGCCTCCCGTTCGCGGACGAATAGTCAGATTTACGCCTTCGGGGCCCACCTCCGCACCCTCCGCCGCATACCCCAAAAGAAACTGCACACCATAGTCGGCTGACAGGGCCTTTTGCATTTCGGCGGCGGCCTCTTTATCCAGTCCCGGTAAAATCCGGTCTAGAAACTCCACGATGGTTATTTGACTACCCAGCCGCCCATAAACGGAAGCCATCTCTATGCCGATCACCCCTCCCCCGATAATCACCATGGAAGGCGGCACCTCCGGCAAGCTCAGCGCCTCCGTAGAGGTAACAATGCGCTTCTTGTCTATGGGTATGCCTGGGAGGGGGGTAGGCTTAGAGCCCGTAGCAATGATGATGTGCTCGCCGTACAGGCGCGGCCCACCATCGACTTGGATTTCGTTAGCCGAGACGAAGCGCCCATGCCCATGATAGACGGCTATCTTATTTTTCTTCATCAGGTAGTCAACGCCGCTGACGGTTTGGCGGACGACGGCGTCTTTGCGGGCTTTCATTTTCTCCCAGCTCAGGGTGAGGCTGCCGACCTCAATGCCATGTTCGGCGAAATGTTTTCGGGCGTCGTAGTACTTTTCGGAGGAGTCGAGGAGGGCTTTGGAGGGGATGCAGCCGACATTGAGGCAGGTGCCGCCCAGGGTAGGATAGCGTTCCACGAGAGCTACGGAAAACCCTAACTGCGCTGCTCGGATGGCCGCCACATATCCTCCTGGGCCGCTTCCAATGATGACAAGCTGATACTTTTCCATTTAGACAAAGGTAGGCGTAATTAGCGCCGCCTGAGGGCAGCGCTTTTATAGGACCGCAGGAAAGTGACTTTAGCCATTGGCGTGGGCAAAGACTTTGCGCAGGAGGTCCGTAACCCGGTAGCTCACATCCCGGCGGATGCGGGTTTCGTGCTGGCCGACTTTGAGGAAGAGGCCGTTGAGGGCCTTGTTAGTAACATACGCCGAGAGGTCGCGGTTTTGGATGGGGTTTAGGGTGGTGGGGAGGCTATTGTAGCGGTCTACGATTTCGGTCCAGGCTTGCTGGGCGCCGACGCTTTCCATGGCCTCCTGAATGCGGGGCTTGTAGCGAGCGAAGAGGGAATCCCGGGTCTGGCCTTCCAGGTAGCGGGTGGCAGCGGTGCTATCGCCTTTGAGGATTTGCATACCCTGCGTGATAGTGAGCGCCTCTATGGCTTGCCAGAAGATGGGTTTCGCCTCGTCAGCGGCCTCTTCGGCGGCGCGGTTCATCTTCAGGACCAAATCCGCTATTATGGCCTCTCCGCCCGGCAGAGCTTCTATCGCCATCTTTACTTTCCAGGCCTCCTCTGGAAAAAGAATCCGAATCAGTGAGTCACCATAGTACCCATCTATCCGATTCAGGTGTCGGGTGACAGTGTCGGTGCCGACGCGGAGGGCTTCTTTGAGGCCGGCGACGATTTCTTCTTCGGTGAGGGTGTTCGTGGAGTCAGGGAGCTTGACCTTGTCGCAGCTCACTATCCAGAGCATGAGCGCTCCCAAAAGCAGAACTCGTAAGCTCATAGGGCAAATATAAGCATAATTAGCGAAGGATGGCGAGGGACTACTTAGATACTTGCATGAGCGTTATTTTGGTGGCGGCGTGTCAAAAAACCCTTATTACTCGACTACCTCAATCGCCTCTAAGGAGGGGAAAAACCGGCGCAGTGGCTCCAAGACGCCTAATTGCAAAGTAGTACTATTGAGCTCGCAGGTTTGACAGGTGCCCTTGAGGCGCACATAGAGGGTGCGGCCGTCCTCGCTTACCCTTACGAAATCTATATCGCCCCCGTCCTGTGCCAGGTAAGCCCGGATGGGCTGGAGGAAAGCGCTTAGCGCCTCTACGGTGGGCTTCACGGGGAGACGGGCGTAGAAAGGGTCGCTAACTCTCGAATGAGCTTTTCGGCAATCTCGTGGTAGGCTTGGCTGAGGGGGGTATCTTTTTCTAAGGCGGGGGGTAGGCCGGCGTCGCTCCGTTCTACAATAGCTTCTAAGAGCGGGATTTCGCCGAGAAAAGGCACTTGATACTTTTCGGCTAACATACGGCCGCCTTTTTGGCCAAAGATAGGAAATTTTCTGTCTGGCAGCTCGGGGGTCCAGAAATAAGCCATATTCTCAATGATGCCGGCGATGGGGACTTGGACCATCGGCATGCGAAACATTTGGAGGGCTTTTTCGGCGTCGGCGATGGCGAGCTTCTGCGGCGTTGTAACGATGACGGCGCCCTGTGGCCGAAACTGCTGCGCCATGGTGAGCTGAATATCCCCTGTCCCCGGCGGCATATCCACGACGAGGTAATCCAGCTCTGGCCAGGCTGTCTCTGTCAGCAGCTGGCGGAGGGTATTAGAAGCCATGGGTCCGCGCCAAGGCGTGGGCTGCCCCGGCGGCACAAGGAATCCCAGAGACATCAGGTACACGCCGTACTTTTCTATGGGAACGAGGTAAGGCTTGCCATCGATTTCGCGCACTTTGGGGCGGGCTACGTCCAGGCCCATCAGGATGGGCACGCTCGGCCCGTAAATATCCGCATCCAAAAGCCCCACACGCCCCCCATGCTGCGATAGCGCAATGGCGAGGTTCGCTGAGACGGTGGATTTTCCTACGCCGCCTTTTCCGGAGGCGATGAGAACCAGATAGCGCACGGGCAGGTCTGCCCCCGCTGTGGCGAGTGCCCGCGCTGTGAACTGCACTTCCACCTGCCACCCCTCTCCAAAACGTTCCCGCACCGCCTGTCCAATCGCCTCTTGAAAATACCCCTTGAGCGGACAGGCCGGCGTCGTCAGCTCCAGCGTGAGAGAAAGCCGCTTATCTTCCTCGTTCCATGCATAGCCTTTGACCATCCCGCCATCTACGATGTTAACTCTCAGGTCGGGGTCTATCACCGCTCGTAGCGCTTCTCGTAAAGCCTCCTCGTGCATAGGTTTTCAGTTAACAAAATTCTTCTGCTGCGGGGGTGCGCCTGGCCTTTTGACCGACACATCCCCTGACAAAGCTACGCTGATTGGGCCATTGGCAGGGGCCGCCTATGCCCGATGAAAGTCCTACCTTGGAGGGATGCGACTCCCCTGGGTCATGGTGGCCGTGCTGGCGGTTACGACTTTCATTCATTATCTGGACCGCAACAATCTGGCGATTGTCCTGCCGGAGATAGCGCGCAGTTTTGGCTGGAGCGACCAGCAGGTGGGAGCGTATGGGGAGTGGATTCTGGGGGCCTTTTATGCGTCTTTCGGGCTGGTTCAGATTTTTCTCAGTCCATTTGCGGAGCGGTGGGGTTTGCGGCGGAGCCTTCTGGCATCGGTGGTGGGCTTCTCAGGGGTTACGCTTCTTTTTTATCCGTTAGGGCGGTCGGTAGAGGCGATAGTGCTTCTTCGGCTTCTTTTGGGTGCAGCGGAAAGCATCCACATGCCCACGGATAGCGCCCTGGTGAGCCGGTATTTTCCCGCCACGCATCGGGCCCGGGCCAACTCTGTCTATGTAGGGGGTATTCTCATAGCGCTCATGGTAGGCCCTTGGCTTATCGTCCCCCTCACGGAAAAGCTGGGCTGGCGGGCCACCTTCCTGGTTTTGGGAAGTGCTGGTCTGCTTATTAGCGTGCCGCTTATTTTGCGTTTTATTCCGCCAGATCGTCCTAACCAGGCAAGGCCAACCTCAGATAAGGCCTTTTCCTGGCGAGAGGCTTTAAGCGGGTACGGCGCGCCACGGCCGGTGCTCTTTTGGCTGTATGTATTAGCGGGGGCGGCCAATGCCTTTTGCATCTTTGGCATGCTAAACTGGCTGCCCACGTATCTGAACCGGCAGCAGGGGATACCTTTTCATGAGCTCAGTGCGCCGCTTTTTAGTGTGTTTCTGGCGGGGGTTGTGGGGCTTTTCGGCTGGGCTTTTCTGGGGGACTGGAAGGGACAGCGCATCCCCTTGGCGGCCGTAGGATTTTTTCTGGCGGGCCTTTGCGTGTGGCTGACGGCTTACACCGAAGCGCCGCTCCTCACGCTCGCGCTACTCATAGTGGGATTTTTCTTTCAGAGTAGCTATAATGCCCAGGAGTTCGCCACCTTGCAGGGGATGGTACGGCCTGACCGGGTGGGGGCGGCTTCTGGGCTGTATAACGGCCTCACTGTGCTGGTGGGGGGCGTAGGGGGGTCATTCATCCCGGGCTCGCTCGTAGCGCTCACGGGAAACTTTCAGCTGGGGATCCTCAGCGTTGCCGGCGGCGCCTGGATAGTGAGCCTGTGCCTGGGACTCCTGTGGCAGCTGCAAAAGCGCGTCCCTTCTCAGACTCCCCACGCATGAAAGAGAAAACCCCTATCTTTATCCCATGCGGTGGTGGTTCCTCTGCCTATGGGCAGGCGCATGGGCGCTAAGCCAGACCTACGACCCCAATGAAGTCATCGGCGATGATGAACCTGCCTCGCCTGCCCCCGTCGTGGTGCGCCGGGAAGAGGCGCTCATCACCGTCAATCGGCAGGCTTTCACCTGGGCAGACCCGCTCGTCATCCAGGGCGGCAAAACCTACAACATCCACATCCAGGGCCTCAAACCCCACTCCAAGATCATCATTCGGCTCTTTAAGGCTGGGCAAAAAGCCGGCGCCACCCACTTTGACGCGAACGAGTATGGGGAAATAGAGCTGGAAGTTACACTAGATAAGAAGCGCTTTTCTGGGGAAGCCGAAGTAGTGTATTATCCCTCCTCCGGAAAAGAAATTCGGCGGCGCTTCAAGGTGAAAGTAGAGTGAGAAGGTGCCTAGCCCGCGGCATCTCCTCAAAAATCTTTTGAGGGCCCTGCTGGGAGCAGGAGAAACGAGCTTACCCCTATCAAGAGAGCTGATCCGTCCCCCTTGCGCTCACACCCGTTCTATCAGCATGCTCACCCCCTGGCCGACGCCGACGCAGAGGGTGGATAGGCCTAAGCGCTTCTGATAGCGGTGGAGGCTGCGGGTGAGGGTCCAGGCGAGGCGCGCGCCCGTAGCCCCCAGCGGATGGCCGATCGCAATCGCGCCGCCATGCGCATTTAGGCGCGCCCGGTCTATGCCCAGGAGGCGCTCACAGGCTATCACCTGCGCCGCAAACGCCTCATTCAGCTCAATCAGGTCTATCTCTTCCAAGCGCAGGCCCAGCCGGCTTAGGAGCTTTTGCGTGGCGGGGACGGGACCAATCCCCATGTAGCTGGGGTCTACCCCCGCCGTCGCGGCGCCCACGATGCGGGCTAAGGGACGGAGATTGTACTGGCGCATGGCCGCCTCGCTCGCAATAAGAAGCACAGCCGCCCCGTCATTGACGCCCGAGCTATTGCCGGCCGTCACCGTCCCCCCTTCCCGAAAAGCCGGCCGGAGCTTAGCCAGCTTCTCCAGCGTGGTGTCGGGGCGGGGGTGCTCATCCTCACTAAGCACAGTCCCATCAGGCAGGGGAATAGGCTGTATCTCCTCGGTGAAGAACCCCTCCGCCTTAGCCTGGGCATAGCGCTGCTGCGAAAGCAGCGCATAAGCATCCTGCTCTTCTCGGGAGATGCTGTATTTCTCGGCGACATTTTCGGCGGTTTCGCCCATGCTGTAGGGGGGGTATTTGGCAGATAGACGGGGATTGACAAAGCGCCAGCCGATAGTAGTGTCGTAGATTTCGGCTTTTCGCGAGAAGGCCACCTCCGCCTTAGGCATGACAAAGGGGGCCCGGCTCATGGATTCTACCCCGCCCGCCAGCACCAGATGCGCTTCGCCTACAGCGATCATCCGGGCTGCATAAATCACCGCTTCCAGACCAGAAGCACAAAGCCGATTAACCGTAACCCCCGGAACGCTCTCCGGCAGCCCCGCGAGGAGAACCGCCATCCGGGCTACATTCCGATTGTCCTCACCAGCCTGATTAGAACAGCCCAATACCACTTCGTCGTAGCGCTCTCGCGGAATCTGCGGATACCTCTCCACCAGCTTCTGAATAAGATACGCCGCTAAGTCATCTGGCCTCACGGCCGCTAAACGCCCCCCATATCGCCCAAATGGACTCCGAAGCCCATCTACAATGTAGGCCGCCTGCATCTTAGCAAATGTACGCCGCCCCCAGTGTAACGAATATTTTTGTACCCTCACCCCTATGGGTAACCTCACTAAGTTTCACGCTCCCCCAGCTCCGATGTACAATCTGGACTCCAAGGCGGCCGCAGACTTAGACTTCACCCGGGCGGCTCTATGGCGTCGCATGGATGCCCCCATGGGCCGAAAAGCCCTGGAGAGCCCCAGCATGAATAAGCAGCGGGGCCTTCTTTGAGGGATTTGCTAAGCAGTCAAGCTTTTGCGTATCTTTGCGTATATGGCTAAGTTAGGTGCTTCTCATTCCCTTCCAGCTCGGATATATAATCTGGGCTCCAAGGCGGCCGCACACTTAGATTTCACCCGGGAGGCTCTATGGCGTCGCATGGATGCCCCCATGGGCCGAAAAGCCGTCCAAATCCCCGTCTTCCTCGTCAATGAAGCCCAAATGGATGAACTCTCCCCCCCCAGAAGGAAGCAAGCCCTGGACCCTAAATATGTCAAAGAATGGTTAGACCGCCGACGAGACCCCGACGAGCCACCCCCTGATATCAACCAGCTGGACTTCAACAGCTGGGAGGCTTTCGTTCAGGTGGTGGCCTTAGGGCTGTACGTAAGACATCCTCAGCCTGAACAAGCTGTGGTGGACAAAGGCGACTCCAACGTTCAAGAGCCCGAGGCCGTTCAAGCTTACCAGAAGGCAGAGGGGCCGCATATCTACCTCTGCTGCGAACGCATAGTCCGAAGGGGCAAGCGGGAAGGCATCCCCCCTAACTTAGTCTTGGACAAAGTATATTACCATGAGCTGGGGCACGCCCTCCTGGATGTGCCTAAGTCGGTCTGGGACACAGGGGACGACCCCTACCCCACCCCCTGGGGAAGGACAATAGAGGAAAGTGCCGCCAACTACATAGCCTACCAGCGCTTCAAAGGCAAAGAAGCCCTCCTGGTCCAAAGGCTCATTGCGTCTCAACCGGCGGAGTACCTCGGCTATGTGGCCTTTACGCAGGCGCCTCTGACAGATCTGCCAGCGTCAGAGCCCGGCTCCTGGGACAGTGATGACGAGCAACACTATCGCCGGCATGCCTACCACTTTTATCAGGAGTGGCCGGCCGAATGGAACTGGTCGATTAGAGAGTGGAGAGAGTGGCTCCATGAATGGCATAGAAGAGGATGGTGGCATCCTGGGCACTTTAGGCACTGGATACATAGGCTCTACAGGATGGACCCTGAGGAGTTTTGGTGGAGGGTTCGGCATGGGGAGATTCCACCGCTTCTCCCGTTTCCTATGTTTTGGGGATGGGGCGGGATACCCCAGGGAGGTAAGATAGACTTCGGTCCTGCGAACATGCGCCTCTGGCGCTGGTATAAAGCAGAAGGAGCCCCCCGAGCCCCAGAGTATGTGCGGCCCCTTGAGGCTTTTGCTTTGTACCTGCTGCTGGAGGGCGTGAATGCTTAGGGGATTTTCGCTTCGCCGGGTACTTAGAGAGAAGGGCTGAGCTCTTCTCCCGCTTTTCATAGGTTGGCTTCGCCACCGGCTTGGGAGTCCGACACCGCAAGAAAACCGTAGCCCACCCATCAGACTACCCCCCGCTCAAGGAGCAGACTTAGTACAAAATATTTACCCTAACTTTGCCCTATGGCAACACTTTGGAAACGCTTCCTCTCTCTGCTGGGCCTGACAGAAAGTAACGGAAAAACCAATGGTCAGCGGAAAGCTTTGGTGCAGCGTCTGCACGCCTTGCCGAAGCTGTCGGACTGGGTGATTGACCCTATACACTCGGTTATTGAATTTCGGGTCATGCACATGGGCATGGTGGAAGTGCGTGGGCGCTTCCGTCAGTGGCAGACGAAGTTTCGGGCCACCTCACCGGACTTCGCCGACCTCGCTGTGGAGATAGAAATAGACATGACCTCCATCCAGACGGACACCGAGGCCCGCGATGCCCACCTGAAATCGCCGGACTTCTTTGATGTCGCCACTTACCCCAAGGCTTTCTTCAAAAGCACCCGCATAGAGTGGCAGCCCCTGCGAACCTTCCGGCTTCATGGGGAGCTTACTCTGAGAGGGGTAACGCACGCCATCACCTTACAGGGTGAGCTTAAGTCTTTCGTGCTGAAGGACATGTTTGGCCAGCCCCGGGTGGCCTTTTATGTGTCGGCGCCTATTGATCGGCGGGCGTGGGGTCTCACTTGGCAGATGGAGCTGGAAGGCGGGGAACTTGCCATAGATAACATCGTCCACATAGAGGCCGATGTAGAGCTTGCCACGCCCCAGGCCATGGCCGCCATGCAGCAGATGCTGGCCTCCATGGGGGCAAGTAACTAAGCGACTATGGGCCTATTAGAGAAGCTGACGGGCCTGAAAGCCCCTTACCCTGGGGTACGGTGGGACTCAGCTGGGGGGCGTATCCTCGCCGCCACAGACGCTTTTCGGGCTTTACCAGTAGAAGCGCAGGAAACCGCCCTCATGCTGCCCGCCTGGGACTTCCTCAAAGTGGACGGTGCGGTTTATGCCAAACACATCGTAGAAAAAACCGACACCGAAGAGACCTTTTTCCTGCTGCCGGCGCTGGGATACAATGAGGCCATTGAAAAGATTCGTGAGCTGGAAAAGCAAAACCGCTTTCTTCGGGACCAGCTCCATGCCTTCGTCCAGCAGCTCCCCGTCCCCCTCTTTGTCGTGGAGGAAAAAGCAGAGCTCCGCATCACCTTTGCTAACCAGCCCCTTTTAGAGCTGATAGGCGTCCCGCTCAGCAAACTTTACAAAGGCCTATCGCTGGAAGATGTTTTTTCTGATCGCACAACCGAGGCGCTGGAGCTTTTAGGCAAAGCCCGACAGACGCAAAAGCCTCAGCAAAGCATCATAGAAGGTTTTCGGCCATCGGGGCAGCCCTATGCCTATCTGGTGCGGGCTTTTCCCTTTGAGGCGCCGAACCTGCGAGGGGTGTTTTTTGCGATAGCGGATATTACAAAAGAGAAGGAGCAGGAGCGGCGTCTGGAACTTCAAAATCAGGAGCTGACAGTCTTGACTGAGGAGCTACGGCAAAATCAAGAAGAGCTGCAGATCGCCCTCAAAGAAGTAGAAGCTGCCCGAAAGGAGGCCGATCAGCGGCGGAAGGAGCTGGAAGAGAGCTTAGTGGCAGCCCAGCGCTACCAGCGGACCATGCTTTTTCGTACCCGGGAGGTGATAAACCTCTGGGGACGGGATAACTCGGCCATTGTAGCGCGGGCACATTCGTATGTAGGGGGTGACTTTTTATTTGCTTTTCGGCGGGGGGATTATGGGTATGTGGTGGTAGGGGATGCGACAGGACATGGGCCATCGGGCGCCCTTCTGGCCCTTACGGTACGAACACAGCTTTTACAGGCTCTCGCAGAAATCAAGCATCCCCAAGAGCTCCCAGCCGCCCTGACAGAAGCCCGGGAAGCCCTATTTGAGATTTTAGATGTAGACCCAGTCCGCACCCTCTCTAACGACGGCGCCGAGATAGGTATTCTGGCGCTACCGTTCTCCCGTTCGGGTATGCTCTATTACGCTGGGGCGGGGCGCAGTCTCTACCTCCTCTCGCCAGATGGCACCCTGCATAAGCATAAAGGCCTGCGCCACAGCTTAGGGTGGAATGTCCCTGGCACACCCCTGGAAACCTTCTCCGTAGCAGAAATCCCCTACCAAGCAGGGAGTACAGCCTTTTTATTCACCGACGGGCTATCCGACCAGCACGATCCCCACAATCACAAACTGGGTTTGCGTGTGGTGGAGCAGTGGCTGGCAGAAAGCGCTAATGCTGGCCCCGAGCCCGCCGACAAGGTCCGCCATGTAATGCGCCGCTGGGAAGATTTTCGCCAGGAGGCTCCTCAGACAGATGATGTGCTGCTCATCGCCCTCGCTCTCTAAGACACTGCGTGGTCCTCTTATCAGCCTCAGAAGATTGTGCTAACTTTGCCGCGATGATTAGGCTATGGGGATTATTTCTGGGGGTAGTACTTCTACCTGCGCAGATAACGCCCTGGTATGGTCTTCGGGCCGGTCTAAACTGGGGCCAGTACTTGACAAAAGATCAGGCTGACATTCGCTCCCGAGCCTACTGGGGTGGTGGATTTTCTGGGGCGATTGCCGCCCAGGTGCCCCTGAATGACAACAAGATGTGGGCCCTCCAAGGCGAGTTAGGCACTACCCAACGGCGCGGCACAGACCGAAACCTCCTCTCCGACTATCGTTACAACCTCTGGAGTCTGGATTTCACGGCTTTGGGCGTATGGCGATGGAATCGCAAGTTTGAGGTGTTTATGCTGGAGACCGGGCCCATGTCCAGCCTCCTCGTGTATGGCAAATACTGGCAGCGGGATAACCTATCCGGAGAAGTAGAGACCCGGCGTGTGCAGTACGGGCGTGGAAGTGAACGTGACCTTCGGCGGGGCGAAATCGCCTGGGCACTCGGTGCCAACGCTGCTTACCTCGTGGGGCCTGGCTACCTCTCTTTCGGCCTACGCTTCTGGCACGGCCTCAATAACCTCGGCAGCGGCCTCTTCCAGCGGTGGCACAACTACGGCATCATGATGAACCTCATCTACTGGTACGACGATAGCCTCCGAGGAGAAGACTAAACCCCCCCTCCACCTCCTCCAAAAAGAGGTGGATGACTGGATTCGGGATGTGGGCAAAGGGTACTTTTCGGTGCTCACGAATACGGTTATTCTCATGGAGGAGGTGGGTGAGCTGGCCCGCCTCATAGCCCGCCATTATGGCGATCAGTCCTTCAAGCCCAGCGAGAACCCCAACCGCGAAGCGCTCGGCGAGGAGATGGCCGATATTCTCTTCGTGCTTCTATGCCTGGCAAACCAGACCGGAATAGACTTAGAGGAGGCATTTCATAAGAAACTGGCTCTCAAAACCCAGCGGGATGCGGCCCGTCACGCCGCGCGCACCGCTACGAAGTCCGTCCCTTCCACAGCAGACTTACCCCTACCAGAAGCCCCGTCGGCCACAGATAGCGATTAAGCTGGTGTGCCGTACGCGCATAGAGAAAAACCTCTCGCCGCAAGCCGGACGAGAGCCGCAGCTCTACTAAGAGGGCGAGATTCCACACCACTGGTGGGATGACTTTCCGGACATCGCTGAGGGCGACACGATTCCATTCTTGGATAGGCTGACCATCGGGCGTCTCGTACGCTAACATGAGCGTCTGACCAAAGGGAATAAGCGCTTGCGGACCAGCCCCCACAGCGAAGGCCCCCTCCGCATCAAATGTGAGCCGCCACAAACCCTCCATAAAAATGAAGTGCGTGTAGGTATGGGCTTGGGCAATGCCTTGAAGGGGGCGGCCAGTCAGCGGCGAAATATAGATAGAGCTATCCAGGATGAGCCGGGAATGTCCCATGAGATAGCCAAAAGCCGGCATCAGACTATGGCGGAGTTTGCTCTTTCGGCTCTCAAAGAGCTCGATGTGTCCCGTCGCCCCTAACTCCACGCCCAGCCGGGCAAAAAACTGCGCATAATCGGTCCGATACTGGTAAAGGGTAAGCCCTCCCCGCAGGCCAAACTCAGCGTTCTGCGCCCGGAGGAAGCCCCAGAAAAGGAGAAGCGTGATCAGCCCTTTCAGAAGGTAGACGTTATGGTTCATCAATGCCAAGATAAAGGCTAAGTTTTGCGCGGAAGTCTCGAAGGAGCCGCAGGTCGCGCTGGTCGGCGGCGAGCTTTTCGCCTTCGCGGAAGGCAGAGAGGGCTTTATCGGTTTGGCCTTGCATTTCGTAGAGGAGCCCCATCTGGTAATAGGTGGCGGCATAGGTAGGGCTCCGGCGCAGGGCCTCCTGAAAGGCTTTTTCGGCCTCTTCCCAGCGGTTCTGGCCCATTAGCCACACGCCCAGCGTGTGCGGCCAGAAAGGGTCATCCGGATAAGCTTCCAGCTGCGAGCGCAAATAGGCCTCCCGATCCATGCCCACCCTCAAAGATACACTAAAACTTGGACGAGGCTGGACTCCCTTCCCCCTTGCGAGCCGAAGCAGCCCCCGCCCGCCCTAAAACTGCGCTTCCTCCGTGGAGCCTTTCATGGCTGTGATACCGGTCAGCCCCCCAGTAATCACCTCTTGAATCGCGTCGAAGTAGCCCGTCCCCACGAAGGACTGGTGCTTGATAGCCTTGAAGCCCTTCTCCTGGAGAGCAAACTCCCGCGTCTGCAGGTCCGCATAGCCAGCCATACCCCGCTGCCGGTAGGCAAGCGCCAGCTCAAACATGCCCGTATTCAGGGCGTGGAAGCCCGCCAGGGTGATAAACTGATATTTGTAGCCCATCTCGGCGAGCTTTTCCCGGAAGGTCAGAAGCTCTTCTTCGGAAAGGAAGGCCCGCCAATTGAAGGAAGGCGAGCAGTTGTACGCCAGGCGTTTGCCGGGGTATTTCTCATGGATGGCCTGGGCAAACTCGCGGGCCTCGCCAAGGTCGGGCGTGCTGGTTTCCCACCACAGCAGGTCTGCATACGGCGCATACGCAAGGCCCCGTGCAATAGCCATCTCTACACCCGAACGGACGTAGTAAAAACCCTCTGCAGAACGTCCCCGATTGCGGTCAATAAAGGGTTCATCGGCCGGGTCTATGTCGGACGTAATAAACGTGGCACTATGGGCATCCGTACGGGCGATCAATACAGTCGAAGTGCCCATAACGTCGGCGGATAGGCGCGCTGCAATAAGCTTCTGAATACCCTCCTGCGTGGGAACGAGCACCTTACCCCCTAAATGGCCGCATTTTTTGGCCGAGGAGAGCTGGTCCTCAAAGTGCACGCCAGCGGCCCCCGCTTCAATCATCATTTTCATGAGTTCGTAGGCGTTGAGGTTGCCGCCGAAGCCGGCTTCGGCATCGGCCACAAGGGGCACCAGCCAATTGCGGGAGGCGCCTTGCTCAGGATTTTGCGCATACTCGATTTGGTCTGCCCGCAGAAGGGCGTTATTGATGCGACGCACGAGGGTGGGGACGCTTTCTACGGGGTAGAGGCTCTGGTCGGGGTAAGTTTGGCCCGCCATGTTGGCGTCAGCGGCGACTTGCCAGCCGCTTACATAGACAGATTGGAGGCCGGCTTGCACGGCTTGTACGGCTTGCAGGCCCGTAAGGCATCCCAGCGCCGCCACATAAGGCTCCGTGTGCAAAGCTTTCCATAGGCGCTGCGCCCCGCGCTCCGCCAGCGGATAACTCCAATCGTACGACCCCCGCAGCCGAATCACATCTTCTGGACGGTAAGGGCGGGTGATGCCTTTCCAGCGCGGATTGGTACGCCACTCCTGGGCCAACTGAGCAACTCGGGCTTGAAAATCCCCGTTATGCGAGGTAACGTTCATATGCATAAGTCGTGAAGAAAGGGATGAGATCAGGCGCGTACAAAAGGTCCTGCAAAAGTCGTACCGCCTGGGAAGAGAGGTGAGAATGGGCTTTTTGCGCTTGGCGGATATAAGACTCGTATAGGAAGACAGACACTTCCTGTCCGTCTTCTGTACGGGGTGGAGGGGTGGCCCTTAACCACTGAAAGAGTTGGGTGCGAGCGATTTCAGCCGTGGCCGCATCTTCCATAAGGTGGTGTATCGCCGCGGCGCCTTGGCCCTGTAGCCAGCTCTCTAAATACAAAAGGGCCACTTCTATCAGCCGATACAGCGCTTCGGAAGAAAGGGGCCTCTCTCCCAAAGCCGGAAAAGCGGTGATTTGCTCGGCCGAGACCTCCTTGGGGATGCGGTGGAGCTGATTGGGCGCCCCCTGAAAGGCATTGGCAAAAGTCTCCTGAATCACTGGCACTAAGTCGGGATGCGCCACCCACGCCCCGTCAAAGCCTCGCTCTATCTCTAACTCTTTATCCGCTTTTACGGCTTGGAGGGCTTTTTCGTTGAGAGCGGGGTCTTTTCGGCTGGGGATGAAAGCCGACATCCCTCCAATAGCCAAGGCGCCCCGCCTATGCGCCGATCGGACGATTTCCAGCGCATAGGCCTCTAAGAAGGGTTCCTTCATCGTGAGGAGATGCCTTTCTGGCAGGAGCGGGCCTCGGGTGCGCAAAAGATGCTTGACGATGCTAAATAGGTAGTCCCACCGGCCGGCGTTGAGAGCTGTAATGCGATCCCGCAGCTCGTAAAGTATCTCTTCGGTTTGGAGGGCAGCCCCAAGCGTCTCTATGAGGACAGTAACCCGAATAGTCCCCAACGGAAGGCCCAAGTACCCCTCGCAAAACGTGAGGAACTCCTGCCAGAGACGGGCCTCGTCGGCATGTTCCAACTTCGCTAAGTACAAGGCGGGAAAGCGCCCTCGTTCCAAAAGCGCCTCCGCATTGTAAAATAGATACACCGCCGCATCCAGAAAGGCCCCACTGAAAGGGCGGGACAGCAACCGTTTTTCCACTAAGTGGAGGCCTCGCGGCCGAACATGCAGGAAAGTGGGTGAGGTGGGATCCTGTTCGTAGGTTTTGCCTTCGGTCGCATACCGGAGCTGGCCTCGCACGGCATTATAGAGGGCCTCATAAGCCGTGAGGAGCTTAGCGGGGTGGGGCGTAAAAGCATCCTCCAGGTCAGCCATGAAGCCATCGGCTCGGCTATTGAGGGCGTTGATGATCATTTTAGGGTCGGCGGGGCCTGTGATTTCTACATAACGTTTCTGGAGGGGAGCGGGGAGGGGAGCCACTTGCCATTGGCCTGCACGGATGGCCTGCCGAGCGGGATGAGGCGCCGCAAGGCGCTCCGCCCGAACCGAGGGCAAAGCCTCCCACCGAGCCCCAAACCCCGCTTCTATGCGTCGGAGAAAGTCTTGAAGGGCAGGTCTTTCCAGAAATTCTGACGAATGCACGGGGCAAAGAAAAAGCCTTCTGCCCATTTGAGCAGCCTCCCTAAGCGCCCATTTTTCTTAGTGTCTGGTTTGGCTCCGCCAAAAGCGGGTCGGCTTTGGCGCAATCACAGCTGGCGGGTGTTGACAAGCTTGATGAACTCCTCCAGCCCGACGATCTTGACTCGCTTAGCTTCCGGTATAAACCTGCAAAGCCCCCCACTGCGGTAGAACTCCCGCAACTGCGGCGTCCAACCCGTGCCGCCTAGGACCAGGTAGACATCGTCACATTCTTTAGTGTTTATCCTCTTCCGTTTCCTCTCTAATCCAGGTCTTTTTTTCTAAGTGCTTTATAAGTCCCAAGTCCCTCAATTGTTGAAGAACTTGCCTTATTTTAGGTTTGATATTTCTATTTCTTGGATAATGCCTTCTGAATTCTTCTTCAAACTTGTACAAGTCACTTGTTTTGAATTCCCCATGCGGAAGCTTTTCAAGTACCAATCTTTGCCATCCGAACAGATCTTTGCTTGTTGGAGATAGAGGAGGCATAGATGATATCTTTTCAGCAATTTTTAGACTAAGCTTCTTAAAGTGTTCTCCCCTAAGAATTTTTTCCTGATCTTTTTTAGCCGAGTGGATTTTATCATATAGCTGAAGAAACTCGTCATCAGGTTCAAAACACCTGTTGGAGAACTTCATTCTATAATACAGTGCATATATGGCAGAAGCAATACCCGAATCAGATTTAGATTCTATTAGAACGTTAAGCTCTACATTTGACTTAAGGCCTCCCTCTGTAAGATTAGAAGAACCAATTATTGTAGTCACGATGGATGATTGATTTGCTATATATAGCTTGGGATGGTAAATACCTTCAGAGTTGCTTTCAGAATTTGAGCTACGGTAGCAATAGAGCTTAACGTTTGGTTTTGCTTTGGATAACTGATATAAATCTTGCAAAGCTTTTGAATCAGTTACATATGAGTCTATACCTAAAACAAACTCTATATAACTGTCTTTTCTATTAATGTAATCCTGCAATCCCTGTTCTAATAGAGAAATACCTCCAGTAGACGCAAAGGCTACTGCAATCCTAAGGTCGTTAGACTTTGCCATGGCTTGTAACAAACTCTCAATAACTTTTTTAGAAAAGTTATCAATAATCTCGATTTTCATAACTAGTACAACAGATTAAGTTGTTTGACATGCCATTTGCAGATGTTTTTCAATCTCCAGGAAAAACCCAATAGTGCCCGCAAGTAGGGAACAAGCCAGCGCTTGCCTCCTGCCCACTTCAGGGGAGGCTCAAGGGCGTGTCGGACTGGTACGGAACCCTCCTCGATCAGCTTGTCCATCTAAGAGGCCCTAATTGCGTATCCACTCCCAAAGACCTCAGGATACTTAGCGAGCTGGGAAGAAAGCGGCTCATCATAACGAATCACAATGACCCGATAGCCCCGAGCTTGGAGTTCGGTACGGATGCTCTGATCACGGCTGGCTTGGCGGGGCTGATCGTGTACTGATCCATCACAAAAGACACATACATTCGGCCCGTAAAAGAAATCCGTCACACAGCCTACTTCCCGGATAGCCCGCTGTGCGTCATCTGGCAGCCGATACCCGCTTTCGTAGAGGAACTTCAAGAAGCGCCGCTCCAGCTCTGAGCGCGAGTCTACTAAGCTTTTGAGCCATTCCCACTGCTCCTCACGGGAGCGCCCCTCCTGCACCATCTCGGTACGGCTATGGGCCAGCTTGTAAAGAAGCTCCCCAATAGCGTGGCGGTTTATGCGGGTGGCGTCTAACT
>Ga0308395_1001203_pt1 | contig 17359 bp, 20 predicted proteins | sample Hotspr20SampleP4_FD_202097 | JGI IMG/M metagenome (GOLD analysis project Ga0308395, IMG submission 202097) | Hot spring phototrophic mat microbial communities from Mushroom Spring, Yellowstone National Park, Wyoming, United States - 20050930_P4 ...
CCGCAGCGGGGAGAGAAGGGGGGAAGAGAGTGGGGTTTGGGGGCGGCGGCGAAGCCGCCGCCCCCAAACCCCCTCATTTCTCCCCCTCCCCGCGCCGCGCAGCGGCAGCGGGGAGGGGGCCGGGGGGAGGGGTGAGCCCAAAGGGTGGTGTCGGCGGTTTATCCTGTGGGATGCAGGATGAATCCTGCGCTATGGTAGCGTTAACTCCTCAGAATCCGCCAGATTTCCCGCATGGTCGGGCGCTTGCCGTAGATGAGCAGCCCCACCCGGAAGAGTTTGGCGCCGAACCACAGCGCGACCGGAATAGAAAGGAGCAAGGCCCCGATGCTTCCGGCGATGTCTACCCACGGCACCTCCCCCATTGGGATGCGCAGCATCATCATTGTCGGGGCAGTGAGGGGGAAGAAACTGAAGACCCGGGCCACCGGCGCGTTCGGGTTGATCATGACGAAACTGGCCAGCATATAGGGGATGACGGCGATGAAGGAGAAGATGCCCGCCAGTTGCTGGCTCTCCCGCATGGTCGTCCCCAGCGCGCCCACACCAGCCATCAGGACCGCGTAGAGCAGGTAACCCAGGAGGTAGTAGACCACGCCGAGGATGAAGACCCGCGCGGGGATGCCGACGCTCCCCACCAGGGCCAGGAGGGCCGCCATTCCCCCGGTGAATCCCCACGCGCTCCCCAGCCAGACCAGCACCTGGGTCAGTCCCAGCGCGCCCAGGCCCAGCACCTTCCCCGCCATCAGTTCGGTGGGACGGACCGAGGAGATGATGATCTCCACGATGCGGTTCTCTTTCTCCTCGGCAACGCTCTGCAGGAGGTAGCCGGAGGACGAGAAAATCGTCATGATCAGGAAGATCGCCAGGAAGTAGGGGATCAAGAAGGTGAAAACCATCCCGCCGCCCCGCTCCTGACCGGTTTCCGAGAGGATGCGCGCCTGGAGGTTCTCCAGCGGGTCGGCGACACGGCGACGGACATCCGGGTCCACCCGGTCCGCCAGCAGGTGGGTCACCAGGAAGGTCCGCACCCGCCTGGAGTCGGCGATCGCGGCTTCGCCGAAACTTTCGCGGGTCAACGCGGTGATCTGTCCCGATTCCAGATAGTCCTCGCCGATGACCAGTACCGCCTGGAGTTCGTCGGCGCGCAGCGCGGCCTCCGCCGCCTCCGGGTCCTCGTAGAGGACAAAGGTTCCCTGATACTCCGGGAGGATGAGGGTGAAGTACCCGGAGCGGTCCACCACGCCGATGGGCTTCCGGCCAATATCAAACTGCCGTTCCAGCCATGCGGTTACGTCCTCGCCCCGAGGGAGCAGGAGCACGGTGAGGATCAGGCCGATGATCCCCAGCGCCGGGATGATGGCCGTCATCACGATGAATCCGGTCCGGCGGATGTTGGTCAGGTACTCGTGGCGGGCAATAGTCCAGACTTTGCGCCAGTTCATCATGCTCCTCCTGATCCGTAGCGCAAGATGAAATTTGCGCTACGTGGCGCGGGATTCATCCCGCGCACCGGTGACCACCTGGATGAAAATCTCCTCCAGAGGCACCGGGGCGACCTCAAAGGCCTGGACGTCCACCCCCCGGTCCACCAGGGCCCGCAGGACGTCGCGCGGGGCGGTCCCTTCGGCCAGGGAGAGGTCGTACGCGCCGTCTTTGGGCTCAATGGCGACGACGCCGGGCAGGCCGGGGGGAATCTCCGGGGCCCGCACCCGGGCGGCGTGGGGGGCGAACTGCCGCTTGATCTCCGTCAGCGGGCCGTAGAGGACGGACCGTCCCCGGTTGATGAGCAGGATGCGGTCGCAGAGGACCTCCACCAGGTTCATCTGATGGGTGCTGAGGACGACGGTCTTCCCCTCCCGGCGCAGGTCGGCGATGACCCCCTTGACCCGTTCCACGTTGACCGGGTCCAGCCCCTGGAACGGTTCGTCCAGGAAGACCAGGTCGGGGTCGTGGACAATGGCGGCGACGACCTGGATTCGCTGTTGCATACCCCGGCTCAGGTCCTTGACCTTGCTGTGGGCCCGGTCTTCCAGCCCCATACGCGTCAGCCACTCCATCGCGCGCTGGCGGGCCCAGGCGCGGTCGGCTCCCTTCAACTCCGCCAGATAGACCAGCATGTCCAGCACCCGGACGTTGCGGTAGAGTCCCCGCTCCTCCGGGAGGTAGCCGATGCGGGGCTGAGCGGCGGTGGGCGAATTGCCCAGAACCGTGATATGGCCGGAATCGGGCGGGATGATGTCCAGAATCATCCGGATGGTGGTGGTCTTCCCGGCCCCGTTGGGCCCCAGCAACCCGAAGACCTCCCCGGGCTCCACCTCAAAGGAGAGGTCGTCCACCGCGACCAGGTCGCCGTACTGTTTGGTGAGGTGGTGGGCCTGAAGGATCATCGTGGACTCCTTTCGGTTTTACCGCAGAGGCGCAGAGTGAAACGTAAAACGTGAAACGTGAAACGTGAAACGTGAGGAACCGTTTGCCCTTCCCCGTTTCATACCAGCGCCAGAGCACAGACGATTTGCAGGCGAGATGGAGAGACTCCGTACCGTTCGGCCCATCGGTTACGGGCCCGTTCAATCCACGCATCAAACTCGTCTCCGTGACGACGTAACCCGCCTCCAGGCTCTGGCACAGTCCGTGGTGGGTGAAATTTGCCGAGGTGACCACAGCGGCCTGACGGTCCGCAATATACAATTTGGCATGCTGATACAGGTAGCCCGCTTTCAGCCACGGTGCGTCTTCCCCCGGACACTCCCCAACGGAAACGGCCATCCATCCCTGCTCCAGAGCCTCCAGAAGTTGCCGCATGGCACGAGTACGTCCTTCCTGAGGTCCCATAGAGAGTTCGTCCATAAATTCATCCAACACGTCCCGCAGGCGATCCTCTCCACCTTCGGGGCGGCCGATCAGCAGGCGAACCCGTTTTCCCCGCAAGGCCTCCTGAAGGACCTGGTATCCGGATGCCGCAAAGTAGGCCGTAGCGATGCGCACATCGTGGGCGCTTTCCAGTACGGCCTGGATGGTCCGCAATGCGGCCCCGCCGGCTGCGAAGAACCGCTTATGAGCAAACGTTCCCATCTTCCCCCTCGCCCTGCTGCAACAACCCAGGCAATGGACGCCACTCCCTCCGCTCTGTGGCTCACTACCAACCCGCTCCTCCGCCCCTCTGCTCCCCTGCGCCGTGCGACCTACTCCCTGTTACTCCTCCGCCAGCACGTAGGCGAAAATCAGCGGGACCACGATGGTGGCGTCCGACTCAATCATGAAGCGCGGGGTATCTATCCCCAGTTTCTCCCAGGTGATCTTCTCGTTGGGCACCGCGCCGGAGTAAGAGCCGTAACTGGTGGTGGAGTCGCTGATCTGGCAGAAGTAGCCCCAGAGGGGGATGTCCTCCCAGCGCAGGTCCTGCCGCATCATCGGGACGGCGCAGATGGCGAAGTCCCCGGCGATGCCGCCGCCAATCTGGAAGAAGCCCAACTTCCGCCGCGCCGACTCCCTCCGGTACCAGTCCGCCAGGGCCATCATGTACTCAATCCCGCCCCGGACGGTGTGGACGTTGCGGATGGTCCCCCGGATGCAGTGGGCGGCGTAGATGTTGCCAGTAGTGGAGTCCTCCCAGCCGGGGACGAAGATGGGCAGGTCTTTCTCCATCGCCGCGTAGACCCAACTATCGCGCGGGTCAATCTGGTAGTAGGGCTCCAACTTGCCGCTGCGCAGGATGCGGTAGAAGAACTCGTGCGGGAAGTACCGCTCCCCCTTCCGGTCCGCCTCCACCCACTCCTCCAGGAGGAAGCGTTCAATCCGACGCATGGCCTCTTCTTCCGGGATGCACGTATCAGTGACCCGATTCAGGTGACGCTCCCAGAGGGCCAGTTCATCCTGGGGAGTGAGGTCCCGATAGTTAGGGATGCGGACGTAATAGTTGTGGGCGACCAGATTGTAGATGTCCTCCTCCAGGTTGGCGCCGGTGCAACTGACGGCGTGGACCTTTCCCTGCCGGATCATCTCCGCCAGAGAGAGGCCGATTTCGGCGGTGCTCATCGCCCCGGCCATCGCCACCAGCATGCCGTTGCCCTCGGCGATGAACTGCCGGTAGGCCTCGGCGGCGTCCACCAGCGCGGCCGCGTTGAAGTGGCGAAAGTGGTGTTGAATGAAAGCCTTGACTTCGCTCACGTATTGCATCGGTCTCCTTTCCGGCTGAAGACTGCGTACGACATCGCCTTATACAGCAGTTTCGCCGCCGCAAATTCAGCGGCGTGGAGTCCCGGGACGGGCGCCAGTTCCACGCAGTCCATCCCCACCACGGCCGACGCGGCGTGAGCGATGGCGCGGATGACGTCCACCGCCTCTCTCCAAGTCAGCCCGTCCGGCTCAGGGGTGCCGGTGGTCGGGATGACCGCGGGGTCCAGCCCATCCACATCTATGGTCAGGTAGACGGCGCGCCCGGAGAGGCGCGCGGTCAGTTCGGCCGACCAGTTCCCCGCATGCACCCCCTCGGCGTACCAGACGCGCACCCGGTCGGGGTGGGCGCGGACGAACTCCACCTCCTCCGGGCAGACGGAACGGACGCCCAGTTGCAGGATTTGTTCCACCCCCGGCTCTTCCAACAGCCGCCGGGCGGTACAGGCGTGGCTGTAGGGGTTGCCCTCGTACTCGGCCCGCAGGTCGGCGTGGGCATCTATCTGGACGACGGTCAGCGGGCCGCCGCGCGCCCGCAGAATCCCCCGCACCAACCCGATGGTAACGGTGTGCTCGCCGCCCAGCCCCACCAGCAGGCGACCTGTCCCAGCCCAGCGCGCGGCGGCGTCGGCGATGAACTCCACGGCCTGGGCCGCGTCGTTGGGGAGCGAAAGGGGGGGCAGGGTGTGGACGCCGTACTCCAGCGCCACCTCCCGCCCGAACTCCCGGTCGTAGAGTTCCACCTGCTGGGACGCGCAGATGATGGCCGCCGGGCCGCAGCGGGCGCCCCGCCCGTAGGTGACCGTCGCCTCCAGCGGGAGCGGCAGGACCAGCACCCCTGCCCGTTCCAGCAGACAGTACGGCTCCGGCAGGCCGAGAAAGTTATCCGGGGATTGACCACCGACCCCGGACCCCGGACCACGGACCACCGACCACGGGCCATTGACCACCGACCACGGACTACCATCATTTGCAGTCTGTACAGGCTGACAGCCTGCGCTACCCCTGTCGTCCGTCGTCTGTGGTCTGTCGTCCGTCGTCCGTCGTCTATGGTCTGTCGTCCGTCGTCCGTCGTCTGTGGTCTGTGGTCTGTCGTCCGCCGTCATATCAGCACTGCCGCCGCAACAACGGTGGTCCAGACGCCGCCGGGCTCGGCGGTGGCGGCCATAGCGATGCTGGTGGAGTCCACGATTTCGCCCCCCATCGCGTACTGCTCCTTGCGCTCGTTGTAGTCCCGCTCCGGGTCAAAGGGGATGCCCAGGGTGGTCGCCAGCATCGTCGCGGCCAGGTCCTCGGCGTAGTCGGCGGCCTCCCGCTCCGTCTGCCCGAAGGCGTGATGTTCGGAGAGATAGCCGTACTTGGTGGGGTCGGCCGGGCGGGCCATACCGACGGCGGCAGCGATCCGTCGGCCCGGCTCGTTGGTGGACATCTCCGCCAGGACGACGAAGACGATTTCGCCGGGCTGGAGCAGCGCCAGCCCTTCTTCCCGGCTGATGACCTGGCAGAAGGGTGGGAAAATAGAAGAAACCCGTACCAGATTAAACTGAGCGATCCCGGCCTCCCGCAGGGCCATCTCAAAACTGGTCAGTTGTTGTTTATGGACCCCGATGCCCCGGGTGAAGAACATCTTGCGGGGGATGAGACGCATCTCTGTTGCCTCCTTTGGATCAGGATTGACAACCGGGCATCGGCGGTAGGGCAGAGGCGCTTGCCCGCCGGTCGGTCGGCCGTATTATAACACAAAACGGCGAATGCGTGAGTGAGGCTTGCTCTCCATTGGAAAGAAGGGTATAATCGGATTGTCGGTGCCGTTGCCTCTAACGAGCGATGTCCGGAGGACATATGACGGTTGAACAAATCAAAGCAGAAATTATCATGGCTCTGGACCTCCTGCCACCAGAAAGGTTGAATATTGTTCAGAGATACCCACACTCTGATCTGGCATTTGATCGCTGCTCCTCGCTTATAGGGGAAAATGACCCCAGATGACTTCATTCTGACCGACGTCATTCGCCGCATCGTGGAAGTGGCGCATCCGGAGCGGATCATCCTCTTCGGCTCCGCCGCCCGCGGCGAGAGGGGGCCGGATAGCGACCTGGACCTGCTGGTGGTGAAGTCCGGCGTGCACCGGCGGCGCCTCGCCCATGCGATTTACCGCAACCTGATCGGAGTGGGCTTCCCGGTGGATGTCGTTGTGGTCACGCCGGAAGATATTGAGCGCTACCAGGATGCACCGGGTTTGATCATAGAGCCAGCCCTTCGGGAGGGCAAGGTTGTTTATGAACGACCAACCGCTTCCGCCGTCCCCGGGAATGGCTTCGCCGCGCCAGAAGCAACCTCGTTCAGGCCAAAAGTGAGTTAGCCGCCTTACTCACCTGTAATCAAGGGGCTGTAAGTTATGCGTGTCTGCCTTATCCCGCTCAAAACTGAACCTCGCAATCCTTCAGCCAACCTAGACCGCCTGGGGCAATGCCTTGAAGAGATAGCCCATTATCAGCCTGATTTGATTTGCCTGCCCGAATGTACTTTCACGGGTTACTTGTATGATGAAGATGACTTCAAGCAATTCGCCGAACCCATACCAGGGCCCATCACTGAACGAATGGGACAATTAGCCAGGAGATATACGACCCATCTTTGCTTCGGATTGTTGGAAGTTGCAGAATCTGGCGTGTACAATTCGGCCGTATTGTTAGATAGAAAGGGCAAAATCATTCTCAAACACCGGAAGATCGAAGAAAAGCCGCCTTTTGTAAATGGTGATACCGTAAGCAGTGTTGACACCGAACTGGGACGGCTGGGTCTATTGATTTGCGGTGACTTGTTCAACAGGGATGTGATACGGGAATTGGACTCCTCACTGAACTTGTTGATCGTGCCAATGGCACGCAGTTTTGATAAACGCTCGCCTGATGTTGAGCGGTGGATTTCCGAAGAGCGACAGGTGTATATAGAAGCCGTCAAAGCAGTGGGTGTTACCACGCTGATCGTAAATGCTCTTGAGATAAACACCGACGACCCATCTTTTGGCGGCGCAATGATTATCAACGCCGATGGAGAATTATTGGCAGAGTCACCGCACGGCACAGATACTGTTCTGATGTGGGAGTTTGACAGAAACGGCGGCTAACCCGCGCTGTGCGCTGACCGGCCTCCCTTCGGTCGGTCTGCGGCTCAAGCGCAGATCGCCAGGCCTGCATGCAGGCTGATAGCCTGCGCTCCGTTATCTGCAAACCAATCCGGGTAGGCAGTTACTCTGTGAGGATGGAATGAGTTTTCTGAGCCGTCTCTTCGGTAACCCCAATGACCGGGAAATCGCCCGGTTGCAGAAAGTCGTGGAGCGCATCAACGCGCTGGAGCGGACCTACGAAGCCCTCAGCGACGACGCGCTGCGCGCCAAAACGACGGAGTTCCGCCGCCGCCTGGCGCGCGGGGAATCCCTGGACGACATCCTGGTAGAGGCCTTCGCCGCCGTCCGCGAGGCTTCCAAACGCACGATCGACCTGCGCCACTACGACGTCCAACTCATCGGCGGCATCGTGCTCCACCAGGGCAAAATCGCCGAGATGAAGACGGGCGAGGGCAAGACCCTCGTCGCCACCCTGCCCCTCTACCTGAACGGTCTCTCCCTCAACCCGGAGTGGGTGGAGGCGGCCCGCCGCCGCTGGGGCAAGGACCCCGACCGCTGGGAGTTCGTTCCTATAGATGACATCCCCGTCGGCCGGGGGGTCCACCTGGTCACCCCCAACGACTACCTCTCCAAGTTCGGCGTCCAGTGGATGGGCCCCATTTACCACGCCCTGGGGATGTCCGTCGGCGTCATCCAGTCCGCCGCCGCCGAGCCCGACCTGGGCTCCTTCCTCTTTGACCCCGACTACCCGTCCACCGACGACCGCTACCTGAACCTGCGTCCCGTCTCCCGCCGGGAGGCCTACGAGGCCGATATCACCTACGGCACCAACAACGAATTCGGCTTTGACTACCTGCGGGACAACCTGGTGCGGGACCTGGCCGACTGCGTCCAGCGGGAACTCTACTACGCCATCGTGGATGAGGTGGATAACATCCTCATTGACGAGGCCCGTACCCCCCTCATCATCTCCGGCCCCGCCGAGGAATCCTCGGACCTGTACCGCCGTTTCGCCGAGATTGTCCGCCGTCTCCAGCGGGACGTCCACTACGAGGTGGACGAGAAGACCCGCAACGTCATCCTGACCGAAGAGGGCATCCACAAAGTGGAGTCCATGCTCCCGGAGATTGGGCCGGGGGAGACCCTCTACGACCCCAAACATGCCTACATGCTCCCGTACCTGGACAACGCGCTGCGGGCCTGGGCCGTCTACCAGCGGGATAAGGACTACATCGTCCGGGACGGACAGGTCATCATTGTGGACGAGTTCACCGGGCGGCTGATGTACGGCCGCCGGTACGCGGAGGGGCTCCACCAGGCGATTGAAGCCAAAGAGGGCGTCGCCGTCCGGGAGGAGATGCTCACCTACGCCACCATTACCTTCCAGAACTACTTCCGGATGTACAGGAAACTGGCCGGGATGACCGGCACGGCGGCGACGGAGAAGGAGGAGTTCCAGAAAATCTACAATATGGACGTCGTCGTCCTGCCCACCCACGTGGAGTACCGGGCCATGTTCGGTGACCTGGTGGCGCGGGAGGTGCCCGTGCGGGAACTTTCGGAGGTGACCTTCGCGGGCGTCCTGAACGGGCGGGACGACATTCCGGTCACCGTCTACGAGAGCCGGGACGGGCGCCGGGAACGGTACTACAAACGGCTGGACCTGGAGGACGTCATCTACCAGACCGAGGAGGCGAAGTTCCGGGCCGTCGTCGCCGAGATAGAGGCACTGCATAAGGCCGGACGGCCCGTCCTGGTGGGTACCACTGCCATTGAGACCTCGGAGCGGCTCTCCCGGATGCTGAAGGCGCGGGGGATCCCCCACAACGTTCTCAACGCCAAGTACCACGAGCAGGAGGCGGTCATCATTGCCCAGGCGGGACGGTCCGGCGCGGTGACGATTGCCACCCAGATGGCCGGCCGGGGCGTGGACATTCTCCTGGGCGGCAACCCGGAGGGGCTGGCCCGGGAGTGGCTCCGCCAGGAGGGGTACGACCTGACCGGGATCCGCCAGTCCCACTGGAACGAGGCGGTGGACATGCTCCGGCGGGGGCAGAACCCCACGGAGCGGTTCCCCGAGCGGTGGGCGGAGGTGCTGGCGAAGGCCTGGGCGGACTGCGCCGAAGACCGCAAGCGGGTGGTCGCGCTGGGCGGCCTGCACGTCCTGGGCGTGGAGCGGCATGAGGCGCGGCGCATAGATAACCAGTTGCGCGGCCGTTCGGGGCGCCAGGGTGACCCCGGCTCCTCTCGCTTCTACCTCTCCCTGGAGGACGAACTGATGCGCCGCTTCGGCGCCGACCGGGTCCAGGGCCTGATGGCCCGGGCCGGTATGGACGACGCCCCGCTGGAATTCAGCATTCTCAGCAAGACCATTGAGTCCGTCCAGAAGCGGGTGGAGGGCTACAACTTTGACCTGCGCAAGCACGTCCTGGAATACGACGACGTGGTGAACACCCAGCGGGAGGTCATCTACGCGCAGCGGCGGGAGGTGCTCAGTAAGCCGGACCTGCGGGACCAGGTCCTGCGCATGGTGCGGGAGGAGATAGAGGGCCTGCTCCTGCTCCACTGTCCGGGCCCGGACCCGGAGGAGTGGGACCTGAAGGCGCTGCATGCCGAACTGCGCACGTTTCTCCCCCTGTCGGAGAAGCCGGACCCGCGCTGGGCGGACCTCTCCCGCGATGAGATTCTGGAGGAACTGACCGCGCTGGCCGGACGGACGTACGAGGACCTGAACCGCAACCTGGGGTATCAGGTCTATCGGGACATGGTCCAGCAGGACGTGACGCTGGCGCTGCTGCGGGCGGGCAACGATCCGCTGCGGCGGCTCATCTACCGGCGGGTGGTGGAGGCCCTGGGCGCGGAGCCGGACGAGGAGACGGCGGCCCTGCCTCTGCGTCACCTGCCCGACGACATCAAGGGGAAAGTGGAGACCGCCTTCCTGGAGGCGGTCCGGGTCTTCCGGGACCGGCAGGTCATCCTGAGCGCGGTAGATACCCTCTGGGTCCGCCACCTGACCGACCTGTCGGTTCTGCAGGAGGGGATTGGCCTGCGGGCCTATGGGCAGCAGAACCCGCTGGTGGCGTACAAGAAGGAGGCCCACGAGATGTACCAGGCGCTTCTGGGGCACATTCGGTCCCAGGTGGCGCGGACGCTCTTCCTGGTGCCCCAGATGGTGCCGCCGCCCCGGCGGCCGCGGCCCCTGCACGCCTTCCGGCCCGGCGTGCCGATGCCTGCGGCGGCGCAGCCGGCCCCGGCGGCCCGCCCGGCGCCGGGAGGGTTGCGGCCCCAGCGCCCGGTCCCGGCGGCGGCTCCGTCTGGGAAGCCGGCGCGGCCGGCCCCGGCGGCCGCCCAGACCCCGTCGGCCCCGCCCCCGGGCGCGCGCAAACTGGGCCGCAACGACCCCTGCTGGTGCGGGAGCGGGAAGAAGTACAAGAACTGCCACCTGCGGCAGGACGAGGAGGCCGGGCGGGTGCCGGTCGTCGCCACCCGTCCCCCGCAGACCCCCGGCCCGCGCCGGAGAAGGTGAACAATCCACGAAGGACACGAAGGGCACGAAACATCCACGAAGGACGCGAAGGGCACGAAACATCCACGAAGGACACGAAGGGCACGAAACATCCACGAAGGACGCGAAGGGCACGAAACATCCACGAAGGACACGAAGGGCACGAAATATCCACGAAGGACACGAAGGGCACGAAATATCCACGAAGGACACGAAGGGCACGAAGGAGGAAGCGATGCCTGTTCCGATTGAGGTGAGGGCCCTGGAACGTTATCGGATCTGGGTGAGATACTCCGATGGTGCAGAGGGAATTGTGGACTTGTCGGACCTGGCCGGTAGAGGCGTTTTTATCCTCTGGGATGACGAGCAGGAGTTTCGGAAAGTGTCCATTGGCCCCGGCGGAGAGATCACCTGGGGTGACCAGATAGATTTGTGTCCGGATGCGATTTATCTCCGATTGACCGGTAAGCAACCCGAAGATATTTTCCCCAAACTCCGGCAGTTGGTCGTCCATGCCTGAAATCAGCCGCTTCTTTGGGATTGTGATCAAGATGTATTTTGACGATCATCCGCCACCGCATTTCCACGCGGAGTACGGGGAATATCGGGCGGTAGTTGACATTTATACTCTGACCGCTTTTGGCGGTTATCTTCCGCCCCGTGTCCTGGGGATGACCGTTGAGTGGGCTCTGGAGCACCGTGAGGAACTGCTGGACCTTTGGGAGCGGGCGTCTAACGGTCAGCCACTATACAGGTTGCCGCCTTTGGAGTAAGGGGACACCGTCTCCCCGATTCGCCGCGAATGATCGGAGGACTTATATGGAGCGCGAGGACCTGGTCGGGCGTCTGATGGCGGATATGGACCCGGAACTTCTGAACTTTCTGCGCACGCGGGTGAATTCTTTCGTGAAATGGGACCTGATCCGGTTTTTCGGTGAGAACCCCTATACCACGGACACGGCGGAAAACATCGCCCGCTACGCTGGCCGCAACGTGGAGACCACCCGGGCGGAACTGGCTGAACTGGCCGCGCAGGGCGTGCTGGTGGAGCAGCGGCTGGGGGAGATGACCGTCTACTCCCTCTCCAGCAACCCGGAGGTCCGCCGGCTCATCCAGCGGTTCCTGGAGGCCTCCAATGACCGGCAGTTCCGCGTGAAAGCCATCTACCACATCATTCGGGGGATGCGATAGGATTTTCGGCGAAAGGAGGGCAATATGGAGCGCGTGAAGACTGGAATCCCGGGGTTGGATGAGATGCTGCGCGGTGGGTTACTCCCCCAGACGGCCACCCTGGTGGAGGGTGCGCCCGGCACGGGGAAAACCACCCTCGGCATGCAGTTTATCTACCACGGCATCGTAGATTACGACGAGCCGGGCATCATCCTGACCTTTGAACAGTTCCCCAGCCAGTTCTATCGGGACGCGGCCAACTTCGGCTGGGATTTCCGGCGGTTAGAGGAAGAGGGAAAGTTGCGCATCATCATGACCAGTCCGGAGGTCTCCCTGCAGGACCTCCAGGTGGTAGGTGGGCAGATTGAGGCCCTGGCCCATGAGATGGGCGCCTGCCGCATCCTGGTGGATAGCCTCTCCCACTTCCAACGCCTGACTCAGGACCCCCTCCGGTTGCGGCACCTGGCCTATGCCTTTGTGAACGGCCTGAAGCGGGAGGGCCTGACCGCCATTCTGACCTGGGAGAGCCCGGTTCTCCTGGGAGAACCCGTGGAGCACGATATTGGGATTCCATTCATCATTGACACTTACATCCTCCTGCGCTACGTGGAAATAGAGAGCGCGGTCCATAAGGCCCTGCTGGTGCTCAAAATGCGCGGCAGCGACCACGATAAGGACATCCGTCAGTTTGACATCACCTCCCGGGGCATTGAGGTCCGCTCCCGCTTTGAGGGACATGAGGGCATCATGAGCGGCAGTGCCCGCCGCATGGCCGATTCCTTCGTCCAGGCTTTTGTCCGCCGGTAAGGAGACCTGATGGCCATCCTTCTTCGGGTGATTGCGAGCCTGGCCTGGCTGGGAGTTCTCTTTCTGGTGTTTCTGCTCTGGCGGATTGCCCGCTTCTACGAGCGTTCCTCCGGCCAGCGAGTATATGCCTGGCTGTTTCTGGTCATTCTGGCTCTGTTCCTTGCCGGGGCGGCATGGTATATTTTCGCCAGTCCCGGCTTCGTTGGAATTCCTCCGGCTGACGGGCTCCTCTGCACAGGAGGAATTCTCTCATTATTGGGTACGTTTATCCTGACCCGGGCGATGATGCGCAGGCCATGAACGAGTATCAGGGTCTTGCCGAAGTCCTGTTATCCCCGTTGGGACCGATGGGTTTGATTGGTCTCCTGTTTGTGCTGGATGTCTATTCCAATCTCAGCCGGCGGCTGGGAGAGGTGAACCGCATGCCTCCCTACTACCGGCGTTTTCTCATCGGAAGCGCGTTTGTCTTCGTGGCCGTCCTGGTCCAGATTATCCGAACGGCGGCCTATATTTCCCGGAATCCTGAGGCTGCCATGTTGCTCTCGCCGTCTTTCAGCCTGCTGGCCTTTCATCTGCCCTTATTCATCGGAGTCTCCATCGGTGTTCTCACCGCCTGGCGCTACTGGTCCTGGTTACTCACTGGAGAATGAGAAGTACAATATCTCAGGCCCATCTATGGCACTCCTTCAGCGCAGAACGCAACGCCGCAACACCTCTTCCCGGACTTCGCACGAGGCCTGGCCGACCAGCGAAGCGTTATCTTTTCGCGAACTGAGGGAAATTCTGCACCGGATGCCGAAGATAGACCTGCACCGGCATCTGGAGGGCTCCCTGCGTCTGCAGACGTTGACCGAAATTGCCCTGGAGCACGGGATAGACCTGCCGTCGTACCGGACGGAAGACCTGCGCCGGTATGTTCAGGCCCGGGATGACCAGCCGGATTACCATCGGTTCCTGGCCAAGTTCCGTCTCCTGCGTCGCTTCTATCGGAGTCGGGAGGCCCTGGAGCGGATCGCGACGGAAGTGGTCGCCGACGCCGCGGCTGATAACATCCGTTATCTGGAACTGCGGTTCAACCCCATCGCCCTTTCCCGGGCCCAGCGGTTCCCATTGCAGGACGTGGTGGAGTGGGTGACCGGCGCCATCTCCCAGGCTCAGCAGACCCACCCCGTCACGGTGCGTCTGCTCCTTCAGATCGGACGGGATGAAATTCCGTCCGCAGCCGAAGAGATTCTGGAACTGGCCCTGGCCTACCGGGCCAGAGGGATTGTCGGCCTGGACCTGGCGGGGGACGAAGTGAACTATCCGGCCCACCGGCTGGCCCACATCTTCCGGCGGGCCCGCCAGGAAGGGTTGGGCGTCACTATCCACGCCGGGGAAGTGGGCGGCGCGGCCAACGTGCGGGACGCCGTTCTCCTCTTCCAGGCCCAGCGCATCGGCCACGGCGTCCATGCCCTGGAGAACTCCGAAGTGGTGCGGCTGTTGATGGAACGGAACATTGCGCTGGAAGTCTGCCCCACCAGCAACCTGCAGACGGGGGCTGTCCGCTCCCTCAGCCACCATCCCCTGCCGGATATGCTGGCCCTGGGCCTGCGGGCCACGCTGAACACCGACGACCCCAGCATCTCCGACACCACCCTCACCGACGAGTATCTGGTTGCAGTGACAGCGATGGGGCTGAACCTGGAGCAGATTCGTACGATGGTCTTCAACGCGCTGGACGCCGCGTTCCTGCCCGAAGTGGAGCGGGCGTCGCTGCGGGAGCAATTTACCGCATGGGATACCCTGCAGATTCTGGAGGAACCGTGACTCCGCCGATGGCCCGGCGTCGGGAGGCATATCAGCGGGCCCTTCAGGAGACCCTTTCCCATCTGGTGACCCTGCTCTCCGCTGACCCGACCGTGGAACGGCTGATTCTGTTCGGTTCCTACGCTCGTGGGCGGGCCGACCTGCTGACCGATCTGGACCTGGTGGTGATCCAGAAATCGGAACTGGATTTTCTGGCCCGGATGGTGGAACTGTATCGGCGGATCGGCCCACTGCCAGTGGATGCCGACATCCTGGTCTATACCCCCGAAGAGTGGGAAATCGTCCGGGACATGCCGTTTGGTCGCCGCATTCTGCAGGAGGGGAAGGTGCTCTATGAGAAAGTCGGCTCCTGAGGAAGGCCGCCGCTGGTTGACTCAGGCGGAGGAGGACCTGCACTGGGCTCGTCGCCTGCTGGAAGAGGGGGGCTATCACCTGGCTTGTTTCCTGGCCCAGCAGGTCGCTGAAAAGGCTTTGAAGGCCTTCCTCTACGCTCAGGGAGAGGAATTGGTGCTGGGCCATTCGGTCCACCGGCTGGCCCAGGAAGCATCGTCTTGGAACCCTGATTTCTCCTCTCTGGCTGCCCGATGGGGGATACTGGACACCTACTACATCCCCACGCGGTATCCCAACGGATTGCCAGATGGGATCCCCGCCCAGGTCTATAACCGGTCAGTTGCTGAGGACGCCGTGAAACTGGCGGAGGAGGTCGTAACGTTCGTCGCGCGCCTTCTCCGCCGCCCCGAAGCCGAATGACGCCGGAGGAAACGCCAGTATGTCCGTTCCGATTCGCACCCAAATCGCCAACACCATCGCCCAGGCTCTGCGGGAGGTCCTGGGCCGGGACGACTTTCCCCCGGTCCTGGTGGAACGGACCCGCCGCCCGGAGTTCGGGGACTATTCCACCTCCGTCTGCCTGCGAGTGGCGCGGGAGGCAGGTCTGCCACCGATGGACCTGGCCGGGCGGGTGATCGCCGCATTGCCGCCGGCCCCGTTCATCGGCCGTGCCGAGCCCGCCCACCCCGGCTACATTAACATCTGGCTGGATGACGGCTGGCTGGCTCAGCAGGTGGACGCCATTCTGGAGGCCGGGGAGTCCTTCGGGGCCATCGCCGTCGGAAAGGGGCAGCGGGTTCAGGTGGAGTTCGTCAGCGCCAACCCCACCGGCCCCATCACCATCGGCTCGGCCCGCAACGCCGTCCTGGGGGACGGCCTGGCCTCTGTCCTGGCGGCGGCGGGCTACCAGGTGGAGCGGGAGTACTACGTCAACGACGCCGGGTCTCAGGTGCGCCGGTTCGGCGAGAGCGTCTTCGCCCGCTACGCCCAGGCACTGGGGGAGGACGTCCCGTTCCCCGATGAGGGCTACCACGGACGCTACGTGGTGGAGTTGGGGGAACGGCTGGCCGCCGAGGTCGGGCGCCGGTATCTGGAGATGGACCGCCGCCAGGCGGTGCGCGCGGTCGCCGACTGGGCCGTCGCTCAGATGCTGGAACGCATCCGTCAGGACCTGGCCGACCTGGGCGTCCACTTTGACGTCTGGCGGCATGAGCGCCACCTCTACGAGGAGGGCCTGTTTGACCAGGCGCTGACGGTCCTGCGCCAGCGCGGCTACGTGGTGGAGTACGACGACGCCGTCTGGTTCCGCCACCCCGACCTGGAGAAGGACGCGGTGCTCATCCGCTCTCCCCGGGTCGTCCCCGAACCCTCGGAGCGCCCCACCTACCTGGCCTCGGACGTCGCCTATCTCTGGGACAAACTGGTCCGGCGGGGATTTGACCGGGCCATCTACATCTGGGGCGCCGACCACCACGGCGACGTCCCCCGTGTGCGCGCGGCGGCGAAGGCCCTGGGCCTGGACCCCGAACGGACCGTCTTCATCCTCTACCAGTTGGTGACCCTGTGGCGGGGCGGCGAAGAGGTGCGCATGTCCAAGCGCACGGGGGAGTTTGTCACCCTGCGGGACCTGTTGGAGGACGTCGGCCCGGACCCCATCCGGTTCATGCTCCTTTCCCGAACCGCCGACGCGCCGATAGATTTTGACCTGGACCTGGCGGTGGAGCAGTCGGAGCGGAACCCGGTCTACTACGTCCAGTACGCCCACGCCCGCATTGCCAGCATCCTCCGCTACGCCCAAGAGCAGGGCCTGGAGGTGGACCGTCCCGCGGACCTTTCCCTTCTGCGGCATCCCGGCGAACTGGCGCTGATCCGCAAAATGCTGGAACTGCCGGAGGTGATAGAGCAGGCAGCGGCGAAACTGAGCCCGCACTTCCTGCCCTACTACGCGCTGGAACTGGCGACGGCCTTCCACGCCTTCTACCGGGACTGCCGGGTGGTCTCCTCCGACCCCGCCGATGAGCCCATCACCCGGGCCCGCCTGCGGCTGGTGCGGGCGGCGAAGGTCGTCCTGGCCCGTGCGCTCCACCTGATGGGGATGACGGCCCCGGAGCGGATGTAAGGCCTCCTGACAATGTTGCGGCGGGCGACGAAGTCGCCCGCCGCAACATCTTTCCCCCCCTTCCCGAAGGTTGTATTAACGAAAAATATATTTCCTATACTCCCGCAGGTAAGAAGGCCAAAATTGAGGATTTCAGTCGGTGCGATCAGGGACGGGCGGCCCACTGCCCGTCCCTGAACTTTGGGGGTTATACCAATTGCGTTTGTTTAAGACATTATGTATAATTTTAGCGAATTCTGGTTGGAGGTGAAGTCCGATTAAACCCGTGAGCCCACTTGTAGACTGGCAAGAAGATGAAGCAACCTTATATCAA
>Ga0308395_1001209_pt1 | contig 17334 bp, 13 predicted proteins | sample Hotspr20SampleP4_FD_202097 | JGI IMG/M metagenome (GOLD analysis project Ga0308395, IMG submission 202097) | Hot spring phototrophic mat microbial communities from Mushroom Spring, Yellowstone National Park, Wyoming, United States - 20050930_P4 ...
TTCCCGCTTCCGCACGGTCGTGGTGCGGATGGATCAGGCCGCGCTCATGCCCCTATGATGCGGTTAATCTTCTCCTCCATCTGTCGCGCCTCATCCGGCAGGAGGACGCCCACTTCGATCTGACAGTGGAACTCACCGCCGGCAGGCAATACCTTGACGTTGCCCTTGGCCTTCTCGGCGTGATAGCCCTCGGGCTCGGCCGTGGCCGGCAACACCATGCCCAACGCGTCCTGATCAGGGTTGCGCGCAATCCAGCGTACGCCGTGATCCAGCTCGGCCGGGCGGTGGCTGATGAAATCCGCCGAGCCATCGGGATGGACCTGCATCGTGTGTGCCCAGCCCGCCTCGTCGGTCAGGTAGTCAATGAAGAACACCACTTCGGGATCGAATGCCAGGCCCGGCTTGAGCACATTGTGGCGTTCGGGATACTGCGCCAGCTCTTCCAGGAACTCGCGATAGCCCGGCGGCGGCTGCAGGTGCCCCGGAATGCTGCGCCGCACACGCACATGCTCCGGCGTGCAATGGGCAGTATAGACCAGGCGGCCGTTGTCCACCGGTCGGAAGTTGGCGTGCGCCATATACATGTACTCCATCGGGCTGCGCTTGAGATTGCGGATGGAAATGGCGATGGGCACCCGGGCGGAACCGGCATAGAGCTTCGCCAGCGGACGGGCGACGTAGTTCGTGTTGAACGCCACCGTGTACTGCCAGCTGCCGCTCACCCCCATGTAGGGCCCCCGCTCGTCCTCGCCGATGAGCAGCTGGGCGGTTTGGTAAGGCGCATTGGGCAGCTCACCGTGCAACGGATGTTTGTCCTGCTCCGTCGGCACTCCCATGGCAGTGAAGCCGCAGTGCACCATAAACGCGCCATAGGTGCGCAGGTATTCGGCGCTCTCGGTCGGCTCGTCGAACATCGAGCGCATGGCCAGCTCGCGCCCATGCAGCTCCAGCCGCCAGATCTGTTGGCCCTTGTAGGGCAGGACGACCATCTGTCCCACCCTGTTGGTGATGCGCAGCGCGCATACCCCGCTGGAGTAGCGAAAAGCACGCGCGGTCAGCTCACCAAACTCCGCCAATGGGGTCTCGAAGCGCTCGAAGAGCTCGGGTTTTAAATGGATGACGGTTTGCCACGACATAGGATCCCCTCCTTAGCAAGTATTTGGTCGGTTCACTGCAAAGCACCGCTCAACCGGAGCTCGAAGGCCTCCGTTTCTCACCGCTGTTGTGCGTTGGCCGCCGATAGTCCGTTGGCCCGTTCCGACAGCCAGCGTTCCACCCACGTGTGCTCGTCCTGGAGCGTGACCACCTCGCCGTCCAGGCGGGCGCCGCGCAGCGCCTCGATGAGCTGACGGTAAATCGGCCCGGGACGCAGCTTGAACACTCTGCGCAGGTAATGGCCGTCAATGATCGGGTGCACACCGCGCAGTTCGCTCTCAAACTGCGCCAGCTGGGCGCGCACGATGGCGTCGTCGCTCCCCAGCCAGCCGATGAGCGTGCTATGCGTGTCAAACGGGGCGAGCGACGCGTACAGACGGCTGGGACGTTGCGGCTCTGCCAGCGACGGAAGACACGTGCGGCGCAACAACTCCACCTGGCGCAGCGTGCCGGCGAGGTGGCCGGGAATATGCAAGCGGGTGATCAGCTGCTCCAGCGCCGCCTGGTCCATGCGAAACGTCAGGATGCCCAGGTAGTGCACTTCGGTGGGCCTTATGCGCTCCCAAGGGGTGCCCTCGCGCGCCTGGCGCAGCGCTGCCATCCGCTGTACCACCCACGCATCCGCGCACAATGCAGGGTGGATCTGGCGCAGGACGCCCAATGCGTCCAGGCGGCTCAAAGCGCGTTCCGGTTCCGGCTCGCGCAGGATGAGCAACAGTTCGTGGAGGATGCGTTCGCCGCTCACCCGGTCCAGCAGGTCGAGCGCGCCCTGCAACAATTCTAAGGTGCGTGCCTCGATCTGAAAACCCAAACGCTGCTCCAGACGCACCGCGCGCAGGATGCGCGTGGGATCCTCCACAAAGCTCAGACTGTGGAGCACCCGGATGAGTCCCCGGCGCAGGTCGTGCTCGCCACCGTAAAAGTCCAGCAGCTCACCGAACCGTTCTGGCGAGAGACAGATAGCCAGCGTGTTGATGGTGAAGTCGCGTCGGTGCAGGTCCTGCTTGATGGAGCTGCGCTCCACTTCGGGCAGTGCGGTGGGATGCTGGTAGAATTCCATCCGTGCGGTGACGAAGTCGAGCGCGGGCGGCAGTGCGCCGGGTGTGACCGCGAAGAGGGTTTCCTCGGGGGAGACGCCTTCCCGAGGTGCTTCGGGCAGCTGCAACGTCGGTGGCAACAGCCATTTGGCCGTTCCGAAGCGCTGATGGCTGCGCACTTGCCCTCCGTAACGCTGCGCCAGGCGACGCGCCAGGCGGATGGCATCTCCCTCGACCACCAGATCAATGTCCGGATAGGGGACGTGGTTTTGGGAGTTGGCCCGATGGAGCAGATCGCGCACGAAGCCGCCCACAATGTACAGCGTATCCCCGTGATCGGCGGCGATGCGACCGGCTTCGCGCAGGAGCTGGAGCAAAGCGGCCGGCATCACCTCCTCCATGCGGCGCACGATCTGCGCGGCGCGCGAGGCGCCCGGCGTCGCACTCCACAGCTTGATCAGATCGGTGCGCGTGACGATGCCGATCACCTGGTCGCCGTTCACCACCGGCACCTGCCCGATCCCCTCACGCGTCATGATCTCCTGGAGCTTCTCCACCGAATCGTGAGGCGTCACATAGATCTCGCCCTTGCGCATGATGCGGCTGATGGCACTGTTGCCCAGCTTGTGATGCAGCGCTTTGTCAATCTCGCGGCGGGTCAGCACGCCGACGACGCGTCCGCCCTCCACCACCGGGAATCCCTCGTGGCCATAGCGGGCCATCATCTCGGCCGCGCGCGCCACTGTGTCGTGCGGGGACAGCGTGTGCACACCGCGCGACATGATGTCGCCCACCGTGACAGACGGTCGCACGTTGCGATGGAGCAGCTCGAGCAGCTGAGCACGCACTTCTTCCACGTTTACCCCGCGCACCAATGCCGCTGCGGCGCGCGCATGGCCTCCTCCGCCGAACATACTGGCGATGAAGCCGACATCAATGGCGTCGGTGGTCGAGCGCGCCACCAGCTGGATATGATCCTCCATCGCCACAAGCAGGAAGAGGGCATCGGGCTCAAATAAGTCGCGCAGTTTGTGGGCCAGGATGCTGATTTCCTCGACATAGCGCTCCGTCGCCGCGGCGGCGATCATGACCACATGGCCGGAGATGTGGTAGGTCTGCATCGCATCGCTCAGCTGGCGGTAGAGTGCCTGCTGATCCTCGCTCAGCGGATACTTGAGAAACTGGCGCACCACCTCCATCACCGCGCCTTGCTCCATCAACCAGGCGGCGGCATAGACATCGCGCGGCGTGGTGTTGGCATACAACAGCGAACCGGTGTCTTCATAGATGCCCAATAGAAGCAAAGTCGCTTCGTGGGCCGAAAGAGGGATGCGCTGCGCCTGGATCTCCTCCACGAGCAGGGTGGCTGTCGCACCGGTGTTTTGCAACGTTGCCATCACGTCTTCGGGCAGGTGGGGCGCACGCGCGTGATGGTCAATCACCTGGCAGACCGTCTGGGCGTCCAGGCCGCGCAGCGGAGGCACATGCTGGGTGTCTACGACGGTGAGGCGCGTGATTCTCCCCTGGGGCAACTCGTGCGGCCATAGGAAAGGCAAATCATCTCCATATAGGTGGAGAAAATCGCGCACATTGCGGTTGAGGCGATTGGGGAGCAGCGCCTGGGCGGTCGGATAGAGCTTCACAGCGCCCAGCAGGGACGCCACGGCGTCAAAATCGGCGTTTTCGTGCGTAACGATTACATGCATACGGCCTACCCATTTTGATTGTAACCAGCCGTTCGGCAGAGTCAAACCATCGGAAGGAGGTACACTTCGATGGGGGGGACGATGTCAATTGCTTTCCACACAATGAAGATGGCCGACAAACACCCGGCACCCACCAAACTGGACGCCAGCCCAACTTCATGGAATGATTCTAGAAAGTCTCAGATGATACCACCCATAAAAGGAGGCCCCTTATGCTCACACCGAAAGTTGCTTTCGTCGTCTATGGGGTGCACAAAGATGGTCTGCAAGACCCTCTGGGCACGCCTTTTATTGACGAGAACCTCATCGCGGCGGCAAAACAGGCGTTGCGCACCGCCGGCCTGGAGCTGGTCGAATACCCAGTGGTGTTGGCCACGAAACAGGAGGCGCGCGCGTGCTTTGCCCAGCTGAAGAAGATGGACGATCTGGACGCTGTGGTGCTCTTTTCGGGCACCTGGGTGTGGGCGGCACACCTGATCGGCGCCGTGCGCGATTTCGCCATGAGTGGGCGTGGCATCGTGATCTGGACGGTGCCGGGCTCTCAGGGCTGGCGGCCGGTCGGCGGTTGGGTGATGCAGGCCGCTTTCAAGGAGATCGGCCTGGCGCACCGCTTCGTCTACGGCCACTATCTTGAAGCGCGCGCGATCCAACGCGTTGTCTCCTACTGCCGTGCCAGCGCGATGAAGAACTGCCTGAACATGAGCACCCTGGGCGCTTTTGGCGGGCGCGGCATGGGGCAGACGTGCGGTGTCGCCGACCCATCCCAATGGATGAAGATGTTCGGCATTGACATTGACACCCGCGACGTCACCCAGCTGATCGCCACCGCCAAGGCGATCACCGCCGAAGAACTCCAGGCGGCACGGCGTCACATCCAGCCCTATTTCGTCGAACCCATCCCCGAAGATGAGGTGGCCGAACGCTCCATCCGCCTCTATCTGGCGATCAAGAAGGTCGTGCAACAGGAGGGTTTCGATTTCTACACCATCCAGTCCTTCCCCGGCATGGGCGACGATTACGGCGCCACTTCGTTTGCGCAGAGCATGATGCTGCAAGACGGGGTGGCCACCTCGACGTTGAGCGACTTCAACACAGCCCTGACCACCAAGCTGCTGCTCGACCTGGGGGATGAGCGTCCCTACTACGGTGACTTACAACATATCAACAAGGTCACCCACGAAGCGAAGATCATCGGCGACGGCGCCTGTCCTCCCTCATTGGCGGGCAAGGTGGGGCCGGCGCGTTTTGCCCACCACGGCATTCCCACCGAGGGCGCAGCGGGTGGACTGTCGGTGGATTTGGTCTGCAAAGAGGGGGAGGGCGTGTTGGCGCGATTGGGCCGTCGGGATGGCCGGTTCGAGATGGTCATCGCCCGCTGCACCGTCTTCGAGCCACCGGCGGAGCAGATCGCGGCGCGCCGGCGCGAGTGCGGCATTCCCTTCTGGCCACACGCTTTCGTGACGCTGCACTGCGATATCGACGCACTGCTGGACGCCTGGAACAACGAATATGCCGTGTTGGGCTACGGCAGCCATCTGTATCACGAGCTGCAGGACTTTTGTGAGCTGACCGGCATCCGGGCGATTGCGCTGTAGGTGTGGACATTCACCGCCGAGCGCGCAGAGATTTTCGATTCGATGCGCGCTCGGCGTTCGCTGCGGTGTAAGGGTTCCCGCTCCCTCACGGTCGCGGCTCGGACAGAGGGCCTCCACGTGGCTCGGCTCAAAGTCGGCCTCATGGCGGAAACCTTGCAAGACCTCGGCCAGGATCAGGTCACCCACCAGGCTAGGGATGCGATCCAGGATGTGGTCGAGATAATCCGTTTGCGGGTTGACGACCCCATTGAAGTAATCAACCCAAACGGTGCTATCCACGACAAGCATCGTTCAGTTCTCCAGGCAGGACAGGCGCTGTGCCTCCAGGTCGCCCTGCCATGTCAACTTGCCGCGCAGCTGCCGCACTCCGGCTTGTTCATACAGCAAGATCAGCGTCTTGAGAGCGACATGGATGATCGCGTGTTTGGTCTTGAGGCCGGTCAACTGCCGTGCACGCCCGATGAGATCATCGTCCAGCACAACGTTGGTACGCATAGCGATCCCTCGGGTTGGGTGTATGTATTCCCGGATATGCGTGTATGATAACATAGACGGGCATACTGCAACGCCTCAGTGGGATGGAGGCATCGCGTGTTCGGGGCGAGAGGGGATCAAACCGCGCTCACCCGAGAGACAGGGCTCTTCCCACGGGTGCAGAAACGCCTTGGCGACCCGCACCACAGTGGCCGCACCGCACGTACCGATCCACGCCACACTGCCGTGGACACAGCGTGCAAGCGGGCAGTTGCGCCGCCAGTTCGGACGCCAGCTGCGCATAAGCGCCCAAATCCTCGGGCATCCCAGCCGATCACACATCCAGCACCACCGGGAAGATCATCGGGCGGCGGCGCGTGCGCGCGTAGAGGAATTCGGCCAGGCGGTCGTGGATGAGCGCGCTGAGCGTATCACGGTGTCCCAGGCCGGCCACCGAGCGCACCACGTCCTTCGCCTCTTCCATCAGCGCCTCGGCATCGCGCATAAAGACGAACCCACGCGAGATCAGCTCCGGCCCTTCTACCACATCACCGGTCTCGGCATCCCGTGCCAACACCACGACGACAAAGCCGTCCCGCGAGAGCATCTGGCGGTCGCGCAGCACCACCTCTCCCACATCGCCCACCCCGGCGCCGTCCACCAACACATGGCCACCCGGCACGCGCTCGCCCAGACGTGCTCCCTGGGCATCAATTTCGATCACCTGACCATTGCGCACGACGAAAATGTGCTCGTCGGGGATGCCCAGCTCCTTGGCCAGCTCGCCATGGAGCACCAGATGGCGATATTCACCGCTGATGGGGATGAAGTAGCGCGGTCGCGTCAGGCTGAGCATCATCTTCTGCTCTTCTTGGCTGGCGTGCCCGGACACGTGCACCGGGCGCAGGCGCGGATAATACACCTTGGCGCCCAGCTTGAACAGATTGTCGAGCGTGCGGTGCACCAGCTCCTCGTTGCCGGGGATCGGGCTGGCTGAGAGAATCACCGTGTCACCTGGTTGGATGCTCACCTGGCGATGTTCCTGGTTGGCCATGCGCACCAGCGCGCTGGTCGGCTCACCCTGCGTGCCGGTGCAGACGATCGCCACCTGGGATGGCGCGAGACGTTCCGTCTCCTCTGGGCGGATTAACAGGCTGTCCGGCGCGTTCAGGAAGCCCAGCGAACGCGCCATGCGCACATTCTCCACCATGCTCCGTCCCACGACAGCCACCTGCCGCCGGTGGCGCATGGCACATTCAAGGACCTGCTGGATGCGTGAGATGTTCGAAGCGAAGGTGGATATGATGATGCGCCCGCGCGCGTGCTCGAAAACCTTTTCAAACTCCTGACTGACGACCCGCTCCGAAGGCGTGTAACCAGGCTGCTCCGCGTTGGTGCTGTCCGACAGCAGCGCCAACACCCCCCGGCGCCCGAAATCGGCCAAGGCGCCGAAGTCGGTCAGCTGCCCGTCCACCGGCGTGTAGTCGAACTTGAAGTCCCCGGTGTGGATCACCAGGCCAAGCGGCGTCTCGATCCCCAGCCCCACCGAGTCGGGGATGCTGTGGCACACGTGGAAGGGGTGCACCACAAAAGGACCGATGGCAACCGTTTGGCCAGGCGTGATGGTATGCAGCTCCGCGCTGCTCAGCAGGCCGGCTTCACGCAGCTTTACCTCGATCAGCCCACGCGTCAGGCGCGTGGCATACAGCGGTGCCTGAAGCTGCGGCAGGATATATGGCAACGCACCGATGTGGTCCTCATGCCCGTGGGTCAGGAAGATGGCCTGGACGTAGTCCGGCGCTTCCATCAGGTAACTGATATCGGGGATGACCAGGTCAATCCCCAGCATGTCGCTTTCCGGAAACATCAGACCGCAGTCGATGACGAGCACGTGTTCGCCGTACTCGATCACGGTCATGTTCTTGCCGATTTCTCCCGCACCTCCCAGCGGGATAATCCGTAGCGTTTCGCTCAATGGGTCACCTCGTCACAGGAGAAACGTTTCTCTCAGGCAGGGGTTCAAAAAAGGCTCAGTTGCTGCGGTGAAGGGGGTGGTTCAGCCGGGCTGAGACGTTCCGCCTGGGCGATGATCGCCGACAGCTTCTTGAAATCCGCCTCGATGGTGGCTTTCCATTGTGGCTGATGCAACGCCGCGGCGGGATGCAACATCGGCACCACCATGACACCGCCCACCTGACGCGCCTGTCCGTGAATGCGACTGATGGACTGGCCGGGGAAATAACGCGCCATCGAATAGCGCCCCAGGGTGACGATCACCTTGGGGGCGATCAGCGCGATCTGCCGATCGAGATAGGGCCGGCACGCTTCGAGCTCATTGGGCAGCGGGTCGCGGTTGCCCGGCGGGCGGCATTTCACCACATTCGTGATGTACACCTGCTCCCGTCGCAACCCGATGCTCGCCAACAACTCTTCCAGGAACTTCCCGGCACTGCCCACGAACGGGCGACCCTGGCGGTCTTCGTGGAAGCCCGGCCCTTCCCCGATGAACATGATGGTCGCATCCGCCGGCCCCTCGCCGGGCACCGCTTGGGTGCGCCCGCTGTGCAGCGCACAGCGCGTGCACGTGCGGATCGCTTCGACCAGCTGTTCGAGACTCATCTGATTGATTTCCGAGGTCATCTTCCCACCTTATCCTTCGCTGCATCGTCGTGGACGTGTGTTCAACTATTCCACCTGCCAGCCATCCTGGAGCTGTTGGGACAGCCGCGCCATCAGAGCAGCTCGATGCGCTTCGATCATCTGCCAGTAGTTACCCACTGTGAAAACAGGAGTTGTCATAATGATGGCGTCCTCGTTGTTGTCGTGATAGTAGGCGAGGCGCCGCCCCGTCTCGCGAAAGCCGTATTTGGTGTAGAGCGCGCGCGCCACGGTGTTCGAGACGCGCACTTCCAGGGTGGCGACCTGCGCCCCCAGCCGGCGCGCCTCATCCAGCAATCCGAGCAACAAAAACTCGCCCAGCCCGCGTCCGCGCACATCCTGGCGGATGGCCAGGGTGCTGATGTGCGCCTCGTCCACCATCATCCAGAAGCCGCCATAACCCAGGATGACCTCGTGCGGCGGCGCGGTCTGCTGACGCAGGCGGCCGCGGACGCGCTTCCACCACGCAGATGGATGGATCGGCTGCGGCGCAGCGGGCGAGCGGAAGCACAGCACATAATAGTGCGCCAGCTCGTTCTTGGTGATCTCGTGGCGGTAGGCACCCTCCGGCCAGGGCAACGAAAACGCGGTGTGCTCGATCGCCATCACCGCCGGCACGTCGGCCAGCTGCATCGGTCGCACGTAGAACGGCAGCTCAGCATGTGGCGTGGACATCCTTATCGCCCGAAACCCGGCTCCTCGGTCACGAGGGCGTGTCCCTCGGGAGTCTGCAAATAGATCGGCGCCAGGGTCATAGCATCATCCACATCGTGGTTGGCCAGGCGTGCGGCTGCCAGTTCGGCCAGATAACTTGCCCGCCGCGCGCGCAGTGCTGGCGGGGGCACGATCGCCTTGTCGCCCAGGCGGCTGCGCAAAAGCGCCACCTCTGCCGCAAGGATCTCGCCCACGAAGAGCGCCGGCGCGTGCGTACGGGCACACAATGCCTCGAACGTGGTCAGCTGCGGTGCAATCACCTGCTTCCACTCCCCCTCCCGGCGCTGATAACACGCCGCCCCGATGCGCCCCCGCCCGGCGGAGATGACCGCCCAGACGGGCAGGTCGGACTGCTGAAACGGATAGGCGGTCACATCCAGGGTGGAGACCCCGACCAGGGGGATGCGGTAAGGCAGCGCCAACCCCTTCGCCGCAGCCAGGCCGGCGCGCACGCCGGTGAAGGAACCGGGCCCCAGTGCGACAGCGATGGCGGTCAGGCGTTCCACGCCCAGGCGGTGGGTGGCGAGCATGCGCTGAATGCGAGGCATCAGCTCCACGCTGTGATTGAGACGCGTGTGCCAAGCTTCCTCGGCCCACAGGTGGTCCTTTTCCCACAGTGCCAGGCCGGCAAAGCAGGTGGCGGTGTCGATCGCGAGAATCATCATGTCGGATTGCGGGCGGGCATCGCAAACGCCAGACGGTGAAAGTCTTTGAGCAACTGAAAGTGGCGCTCACCGGTGGCACGCATCACGATGCGCCGCTTCGTCTCGTCCAGATGGTACAGGGTGATCCAGAGGTGATCGCGGGGCAATGCCGCGGCGATGCGCTCTGCCCACTCGATCACACATACCCCTTCGCCGTAGAGATAATCGTCCAGGCCGAGGTCCAACGCCTCGGCCAGCTGTGTGATCCGATACATGTCAATGTGATACAGGGTAAGACGACCGTGATACTCGTTGATCAGGGTGAAGGTGGGACTCGTGACCGGTTCATGTACCTGCAATCCCTGTGCCAACCCCTGCACCCAGCGCGTCTTGCCGCTGCCCAGCGCACCCTGCAGCGCGATGACCTCGCTGCCCCGGAGCAGCTCGCCCAAACGCGCACCGAGACGGCACGTTTGCGCCTCACTGTGGCTGATGAAGTCCAGCGTGCGCTGATCGAAGATCGAGGCCATCGAGCGCTCCCCAGGGATCGGCGGTGTCATTATACTGCGTCCATGGGCCTTCTGTCCACTTCACTCGCCACGACCGCTGCCATCAGACAAAAGATGAACGCCAGGTCCACCAGGAAGAAGGCGTGGTCCACCAATCCATGCGCCAGGGTGGCCACCATGCCGGCCATCAACCCGGACAACGTGGCACGCGCTTCACCGGGTTGCATGCGCCGGTACAGCCCCAACGCCAATCGCCAAAATGCGACCTGCACCCACACCAGCACGGCGACCCCGGCGATGCCCAGACGCGTGGCAAAGTCCAACACGATGTTGTGGGGATGGCTCAGGTTGGGCTCCTGCCATGCATCCGGCAACATATACCACGTGCGGTACTGATACAGGAAGTTGTCCGGTCCGACCCCCAACCACGGACGGTCCAACACCATACGCACGGCGCTCTGCCACAGGCGCAGGCGGAAGAAGCCGGTGCCGGCGTCGGTGTTGAACAGGGAATACAACCGTTCCGTGCCCAAAAGGGGCAGGATGCCGCCTGCCAACGCGGCCAGGGCGGCCACCAGGAAGCTCAACACGCGGCGGCCATGTAACGCGGCCAGGAACAGCAACGCCGCCGGCACGCCGAGCAACAGCGCCCCCCGGCTGAAGGTGAGCACCAAGGCCGCCAGCAGGCACGCCAGTGCCAGCGCCCGCACGACGATGCCCGCGCGCAGCCAGGGCCGGCCTGCTGCCGCGCTGCCTGCGAAGACCAGCTGCGCGATCAACACCGGCGCCGCTCTCTCCAGCAACAGCGCCAGGTTGTTGGGCGACCCATAGCTCCCCAACGCCCGATGGACGCCCTCGGCGGTGATGGCGCGTTCGGTGAAGAAGAAGAGATACAGCGCATAAACGGCCATCGCCGTGGCGCCCAGCCAGAACGCATCCACCAGCCGGCGGTTGCAGGCGCTCATCGCCTCAGGAGGCTCATCCGAGGCGCGGCCCATTGCATGCCCGACGCGCCGTATGAACCCGTAGAAGACCGCCGCATCCCACACCACGACGTGGAATTCGTGGAAGGCGACTCCGATGTTGGGCGCCCCCAGGCTGGAGACGAGCGCCAACAGCACCAGCGCCGCGATGCCGACATCCAGCTGCCGGCCCGGCGCCCGGCGCCACCGCGCTACCTCGACATCGGCCAGGATGGCCAGCACACCCGCCAGCGGGAGCAGCATGAGCGGCATGAGCGACCAGTCCGCCTCCGCCAGCCAGCCCGTCTCGGTGGGTGGGAAGACGGTGGCCAGCGCGCCGAGTCCCCCCAGGCCGACGAGTGCCCACGCCGCCCCATCCCATCGCGACGCGCACCGGCGCGCTATCAACAGGCGCCACGTGCGCCGCACGACAAACACGACCGCCACCAGCACGAGCAATACCTCGCTGAGCGCGATCGTGCGCCCCAAGAGCGGCTTGGGCACCAGGAAGAAGGGGATGCTGAAGAGGATCACGGCCAGGCCCAGATCAGGGCGCGGCAACAGGCAGAGGAACAAGGGCGCCAGGAGCGCCAGCGACCACAGGGTGCTCGGTGCGAAATAGAAGGCAGCTGTGGCGCCGGCGAGCAACCCCAGCTGCAGCGGGGTGCCCAGCCCATCATACCACGTCCCCAGTGCCCCAACCCAGGCGCGCCAGTTGTGGCGGCGCAGCGCGCGCAGCGTGCCGCCCAGCGTCACCAGGGTCGCCACCGCCGCGACCGCCAGGCCGATGCCCAGGATGCGCACATCCGCCTCGCGGCTGACCCGCCAGCCGATGAGCGGCCATTGATACCACCCCCCTTCGGCGACGATGTGCGCCCGGTGGCGCCCGTCGGGCAGATGGCGCGCGACGGTGATCTCCGCCTCCTCTTCGAGCGGATCGAACAGCCACAGATAGGCGCGCCCATCCTGCTGCGGCAGCTGATCTGCCGGCCGGCCATCAATGGTGATGTACAACAGCGCCCGATATTCCCCGCGGCGCACCAACAGGTCAAGCCGCGTGCCCTCAAAATGGATCTCCAGCGTGGCCGGTGGTTGCCGTGGTACGTCCAACCCGTCCGGAGAAATGCGCCATGCGCCTTGACGCCGCCCGGAGGGATGGGCCGCCGGGTAGATGCCGACCGTCGCCACGTCGCCGCGCAGATCGCTCGCCTGCCAGCCGGTCAGCGGCGCCAGCGCGCGTTCGCCGTCCACCAGCGCCAATCCGCGGCGCGGATCGTCGGGCGCCAGCCCCTGCGCATCCCAGACCGGGAAGCCCATCGGCCCAAGCCACGGCCAGTGAGCGCGCGCGAAGGCGATCGCCTGAGTGGTGTAGCGCGCCTGATCTTCCGGTAGCACACTCGGCCAGGGCGAAGGGGCGCCCTGCCAGTCCGCGGGGAGCGCGTTCCAGCCAAAGCTGGTGATCCACACCGCCTTGGCGTGGTCGCCGTGACGTTCCATCACCCGGCGCAGCAGCGTGATGCGCGTGAAGTTCAGCCGCTCGGGCGCCGGCGGTTCATCCGGCGGCGCGCGAAAGCCATATGGCTGTGCCGCCACCCCGTCGAACCACTGCGCCGCATTCGCTTGATAGAGCTGTTCCAGAAAGTCCATCTCGTTCAGGTTCAGCGGTCCGCGTTCGACTGTGGGCGCCAACGCCGCGGTCAGGATGGTCGCGCCAGCATCCACCGCGCGGATGGCGACCGCCGCCTCGCGCAGCAACCGCGCATATTGGCGGGGCTCGATGTAGCGGTCACCCCAGTGGGCGGAGAGGTTGGGCTCATCCCAGATCTGATAGGCGTCAATCTGCGCGCCATAACGCTGCGCCAGCGCCTGCGCGAAAGTGCCGAAGTCGGACAGCTCGGTGGGCGGTGTGTGCGGTGGGCTGCCCGGCGGGCGTGCCCATTGTGGCGCTGTGTCCAGCAGTGCCAGAATGCGAAGGTTGTGGCGCGCCGCCGTGGCCACGATGGCGTCCCAGCGCGCCCAGTCGAAATGACCGCGTCGCGCCTCGATCAGCGCCCAGGGGAACGGAAGGCGCAGCCAGCCCAGACCCAGGCGTGCCATGCGTTCTATGGCACGCTCGACCTCCGGTTGAGGGAGCTCATAGAGTGCAGCCGTCACCCCATAGCGCTTGTCGGCGGCGTGCCAGACGGTGGGGGAGAGGCCGGGATACGCTGCCAGCTGCTGCCGGATGCGCAATCCCAGCCCGATGGTCACACCGACGGAGAAGAGCAGCACCACCAGCCACAACAGGAAACGGTGGAGAGGTGGTGGATGAGCGGGTGATAAATCAGCGGCATCCGATGGCATAGCCCACAGTATACCATAAGGGTGATGCGAGGGAGAAACAGGGCAGAGGACCCTCCACACCCCGGCCCTGCTCGTCCACGGGGAGGGAGACAAAAACCTCGCCCGCAGCTGCGGGCGAGGGGGCTAGGGAGTGCGGGGAATAGAGACGCCCCCACCCCAACGCCAGCCGCACCTCAATGTGCGATGAACGAGCTCACCAGCTGGGCACGCGCGATCTCCAGGCGCCCCGCGATCACGCGGCAGATGCGGTTCATCAGCGTGTAACACAGCCGGGCATCGGTGGCGAAGAGCGTCAGCAGGTCAGCGCCGGAGAAGGCCAACACCGTCACCGGCGTGGCGCACTGCGCCGAGGCGGTATACACATACGGCTCGACCACCGCCGACCAACCGAAGACCTCCCCCTGGGTGAGTGTCATCACCAATTCGCGCCGTACCCCCTGGGCATCGCAGTCCACCGTCAGATCCACCCAACCGTCGAGCAGGAGATACAACGTCGTGGCGGGCTCGCCCTGCTGGAAGATCGTCTCACCCTCCGCGAAATGCCGCTGATCGGCGAGCGCGGCCAGCGTGCCCAACACCCGCTCCTCCAGCCCGGCGAAGAAGGGCCAACGCGCCAGAAGGTCAGAGGTCACCATAGACGACACCGACCGTGATCGAAAACGCCCAAACCACTCACGTGGTGACGGATGCTGCCCCAGGACGAAAGCCCCGGGCGGGTCTCTCAGCCCCCGACGGGCTGACCGGGCTGCCACAGACCGGCCCGCTCAGCGCCGGTCCGGGTCACCCGCCACGGGATTCATTCCGCGTCCTCCGCTGCGGACGGATGGGCACACCCTATTGCACGTAGGCCGGCAACGCTTCCATGCGCAGGTCGCGCAGCCGCTCGCGGATGACCTGGGCCATCTTCTCCATCATCAGGCAGCCGAACTGCCAATCCCCAGGAAACGCGCTGCGGATGCGTTGACAGTCGAAGCGCACCACGCGGCCGGGCGTCAATGCCTTGGCGCCGGCGGTGGTCTCATGCGGTGGCACCAGGCCGGACCAACCGAACACGTCGCCCGGACCAACCGTGCTGGTGACCACTTCTTGCCGCGGCAGCTCCACCACGATGCCCACCTGCCCCTCCAGCACCAGGTACAGGTCGTGCAGCTCCTCGTCCTGGCGGAAGAACCAGTGTCCCGGTTCGACGCTGATCTCTTCCGCGGCCATCGCCAAGGTGTTGATCTGCTCGATCGTCAGCCCGCCGAACAACGGAAACCGGCGCAGCAGCTCGGGTGAGACCATCTTCCTCCCTCCTCTTCACATGCCAACATGGGCAAACATCGAGGAAGCTCGGCGCCTCTCGCCTCGATGTTTGCCCACCGATTCAACTGCCGCCCCGTACCACCCGATCAACGATGCGATGTTGGGCATCGCGAATGATGACCTCCAGCGGCATCTGACCCGGCAAGGCGTGGGTGGCACAGGCCATGCACGGGTCGTACGCGCGGAAGGCCATCTCGATGCGGTTGAGGATGCCATCGGTGATGGCCGTCCCCTTCTTGATCAACCCCTGTGCCGCTTTGCGGATGGACATGGCGATCGGCGCGTAGTTGTTGGTCGTGCCCACGATCAGGTTGACGCGCGTCAGGATGCCCTTCTCGTCCGTCCAGTAATGGTGGGTCAGCGTGCCGCGCGGTGCCTCCACGCAGCCCACGCCTTCATCCGGCGTGCTGGTGACCGGCGTGCGCAGGTTGGGGTCGGTGATCTCCGGATCGTTGATCAGCTCCACCATGCGCTCGGCGGCATAGAGCAGCTCGATCAAACGTGCCCAGTGCGTCGCCAGGCGATAGTGGATGGGCTGATAGCGGCCATCGCGCTTCTTGCTGCCCAACGTCTCGTACATCTTCTCATAAGCTTCTTGAGCGCGCGGCGTTGCCATGCCGTCGGCCGCGTTCAGCCGCGACAGGGGCGTGGCGCAGTAGACACCGCTCTCCTTGCCGTCCACGAAGCCCTTCCAGCCCACACCGCGCAGATAGGGGAACTTCAAGTAGGTCCACGGCTCGACGTGCTCCGCGATGTGGGTCACGTATTCGCGCGGATGGTAGCGCACGAAGCCCTTGCCCTCAGGATCGACCACGCGGATCATGCCGTCGTAGAAGTTGACGCAGTTGTTGGCGTCCACCGTGCCCATATAGTAAGTGCGGTGGGTGTAGGTGTCGGAGAGGATCATGTCCACGTAGGCTTTGTTCTTGAGCACGATGTCCTCGAAGACCTTCAGGCTGAACAGGGCGAACTCGACGTTTTGGCGCGCGATCTCGGCGAACTCCTGTTGCATCTCCTTGGTGATGGCCTTGCTCCAGCCGCCCGGCAGCCCGGCCACGGGATGGACGCCGCGTCCGCCCAGCTCTTCGATGATATGATGGTTGCGGATGCGGCAATCGATCACCTGCTTGCCGATCTCGACGCCCACCTTGCGCACCACGCCCAGGATGTTGCGCTCGGCGGGGGGCGCGTCCGGCCCCACCACGAAGTCCGGCCCGCCCAGGGCATAAAAATGGGTCGTGTGGTCGGTGACATAGAAGGCGGAATAGAAGAACTCGCGCACCTTCTTCACCGCCGAGGAAGGCTCGACGTGATACAGCGCGTCCAACGCCTTGGTGGACGCCATATGGTGGGCTTCCGGACAGACGCCGCAGATCTGGGTGGTGATGCGCGGCATCTCCTCGGCCGGACGCCCCACGCAGAACTGCTCGAACCCGCGCAACTCCGGGATGACCAGATAGGCGTTGGCGACGTTGCCCTGGTCGTCCAGGAAGATCTCGATCTTGCCGTGGCCTTCCAGGCGGGTGATGGGATCAATGCTGATGCGTTTCATCGGACACCTCCCTGTGCACTGCTGCCCGTCGCGACGCGGGCACGCTGTAACAACGAGTGCGCCATGCTATAGCGATAGAGTGTGCCGGCCGGATCAACCAGCGTCTCCATCACCTCTTCGATCATCGTCTCCAGCTTGGGCTCCTCATCGCGCAGGCTGCCCACGCCCACCACCGAAGCGAGCGCCGCGAGCATGCGGGCTCCCTGATCCTCCACGCCGTCCAGCGGGCCGTAGCAGCCGCGGCATCCCATGCCGACGCGGGGACAGCGCGCGTTGCAGCCCGAGCGCGTGGCCGGCCCCATGCAGAACAGCCCCTGCTCCAGCAGACAGAGGCCCGGCTCCGGCACGATCTCATAGGGGCGGTAGAAGCGGGTGATGGTCTTCTCGTGCTTCTCCAACGGGCACTCCTCACACACCGCCACCTTGCCGGCGCCGATGATCGTCGAACCGGGTGCGGGCAGGGGCGCGCCGCTCACAATCGCCTCCAACACACCCCAGATTTGGTGCGGCTCGGGCGGGCAACCCGGGATGATGTAGTCCACCGGCACCACCTGATCCAGCGAGCGCACCCGGTCGTAGAAGACCGGGATGTGCAGCTCTCCCTCCGGCACCTTGGTGACCGGCTGGGGCACGATGCGCTTGGGATTCTCGGTGGAGATGCTGGTGAGGTACGCCGCGTT
>Ga0308395_1001220_pt1 | contig 17218 bp, 9 predicted proteins | sample Hotspr20SampleP4_FD_202097 | JGI IMG/M metagenome (GOLD analysis project Ga0308395, IMG submission 202097) | Hot spring phototrophic mat microbial communities from Mushroom Spring, Yellowstone National Park, Wyoming, United States - 20050930_P4 ...
CAATGGCCTGGCCTTATATGCGCCGTGGGCGACGGGTCATCTCATAGATAAGCTGGTTGCTTTTGTGCAGGCGGGGGGGCTCTCGGCGCACTGGCGGGAAATAGCCTGGCTACTGACGAGCATCTTAGTATCCGCACTGGTACGGGGGGCCCTTATGGTCGGTATGCGCCAAACGCTGGTTGTCCTCAGCCGCCGCGTAGAAAATGCCCAGCGGGCCGAACTGGTAGAACGTCTTTTGAGCTGGGACCTCCCCACACTCAGGCGCTTTTCCGGGGGCGAACTCCTAACCTATTTCACCGAAGACCTCAACCGCATTCGCAACTTCACCGGGCCGGTCATCCTGTACGGCCTGAATGCCATCGCGCTGCTGCTTTCCACGGGCTTGCTCATGGTGCTCACGGCGCCTCTGCTGGGAATTCTTGCGCTTTTACCGCTGGTCATCTTGCCGTTTATCACGTACTATTTGCGGCAGAAAGCGCTTCGGTTAGGGCATGCGCAGCAGGCGGCCTTTGCCCATCTGAGCGGGTTTGTTCAGCAAGTCTTTCCATATCTCCGGGCTTTAAAGGCCATGGCAAGCCCCCAGTCCCTGGTAGGCGAATTCACTCGCCGTTCCGAAACCTATCGCCAGGCTTCCCTATCCGTGGCCCGGGTAGAAGCCTCCCTCCAACCCCTCAGCTACCTCTTTATCGGGGTAAGCATGTCGGTGGTGCTCCTGTATGGCGGCTATGAGGTGATGCAGGGACGGCAGACGCTTGGGACTGTCAGTTCGTTTAGTCTGTATCTTCTTCAGCTTTTGTTTCCGATGGGGGCGATAGGGTGGCTGTTTAGTTTGATTCAGCAGGCGAAAGCCAGCGCTGAAAGGCTTCTATCGGTCATGGCGGTAGAGCCGGCCATGACGTATCCAGCGGTATCCCCCTTTCCGACTCGGCCGGCCTATCGCTGGGAGAATCTCGGCTATCGGTACAGCGATGAGGGGCCGTGGGTTTTTCGGGGGCTGTATGGCGAGGTCAAAGAGGGACAGCACATAGGGATAAGTGCGCCCTTAGGCGGTGGCAAGACAACCTTAGCCCGCCTACTCGTGCGGCAAATGGCCCCTACCGAAGGCCAGGTGTGGTTGGGTGACCTCCCTTTGCAGACTTATAGCCTTCAGGTTCTGCGCGCTTATGTGGGGTATGTGCCGCAGGAGCCTGTACTTTTTGAGGGGAGTGTAGCGGATAATTTTCGGCTGGTTAGGCCGGAGGCGTCGTGGCGGGAGATTTGGCAGGCGCTGGAATGGGTGGGCCTTGCTGAGGAGGTGCAGCGGCTACCAAAGGGGATTTTGACGCCTATTGGGGAGTGGGGCCAGCAAGTGTCCGGGGGCCAGCGCCACCGGCTATCATTGGCGCTTACCCTTATTCGGCGGCCCCGCGTGCTTATTTTGGATGACCCATTTGCGCCGCTGGATAGCCAGAAGATCGCTGAAATCCTGGAAAACCTCCAGCGCCACTTCGGAGAAGCTACCTGGATAGTTTTTACTCACCGGCAGGAGGTCCGTCCTTATCTGGATAGGTGGTGGGAGGAGGCCCTTCGGGCTGAGGCCTCTATTATTCTCCAAAGGGAAGGCTGAGTTCGGCTTTGTGCAGGCGGAGGCTGTAGTCCGGGTAAATATGGAAGACGGCAAACCCTTTTTCGGTGAGCTCGTCGGATCCTTTGTAGCGGTGGCATTTGGTGGGGTCGGCTTCGGCGCATAAGAGGGCGACGCGGGGCACTCGGTTCATCAGCTTTTCTAAGGAGAAGAGCACCCGAGTAGGCACGGGCTGCCAATCGTATACGATGCCTTGCGCTGAGAGGGCTTTTTGGAGGATGCCCTGGTTGAAGTGCGGGGCGATGGCGGAGGCGGGCTTGCGACGCAGGTCCAGAATGGCCCCGATCTCATAGTAGCGCAGCAGGTCCAGGAAAAGCTCCCAGGGGTGGTTGCTGTGCCCAATAGTAAAGACACTGGGATGATGGGCGCGGCGCAAGCGATCGTGAATAGCCAAGCCGAGGCCCTCTTGGGGCACTTCTTGGAAAAGGATGTATTCCGTAGGATCTTTTTCGCAGGCGTGCAGGACTTGGTAGAAACGGCTGGCGGCTTCTTCTACGGAGCCGGAAGGGGCTAAAGTATGCACATAAGGGTGGTCGGCGGGGTCTATTTCGCTTTCAAAGAGGACGATGGAGGCGCTGCGTTCGAGGGGTGGGTCTTGCCAGCCGTAGAGAAGGGGCTTTTTAGGGGCATAGTGTTTGGGAAACTGGCCGGGGGTTTGCGGCTGGTCTTTAGCGTGGAGGCGATAGCCGATTTTGGTGTCTAAGACTTCCTCGAGGGTTTCTTTGGTGATGGCACCGGGGCGGTAGATGACAAGCCGGCCGTTCTCTTCGCCAATGATGGTGGACTCAATGCCGGTATCGCAGGGGCCGCCATCCAGGATGAAGGGGATTTGTCCGTCAAAGTATTCCAGGACGTGGGCAGGGGTGGTGGGGCTGACTCTGCCGAAGGGATTGGCGCTGGGTGCCGCCAGCGGAAAGGGCAGGAGCTCTAAAAGGGCTTGTGTGAGCGGATGTTTCGGGCAGCGCATAGCCACCGTGTTTAGGCCTGCCGTCACGATAGCGGGCACCTGTGGGCTTTTGGGCAAAAGAATCGTTAGGGGGCCCGGCCAGAAAAGACTCATGAGCTTCTCTGCCCAGAGGGGTACTTCCGCTACCAGGGGAGAAACGCGCTCGGCATTGGCTACATGCACAATAAGCGGATCGGAATGCGGGCGGCCTTTGAGACGAAAAATCTTTTCTACGGCCCCCGGGTCTAAGGCGTTAGCGGCTAAGCCATAAACAGTCTCTGTGGGAATAGCCACGACTTCGCCAGCCTGTAAAAGCGCTGCGGCCCGGCGAGTATCTGTGCTCACGATCGTTTCCATACGAAGTGTAGAGGTAGGAGTAGCGAAACGCCTTTCATGCGATAGACAGAAGCAGCAGCCCCGGCAAAGATAAGGGTCCAAGGCCTATTGTTCATCTGCTCGTACTCTAGCATCACCTGGCGACACGCGCCGCAGGGAAAAGCCACCTCCGCCGCTTTTGGGGCATACACGGCTAAGGCCTCTATCTGGGGGGCCTTCCCTAAGGCCCCCACCTGAAAAAGCACCACCCGCTCCGCACACAGCCCACTGGGAAAAGCCAGGTTCTCCTGGTTATTGCCCGTGAAGATAGAGCCATCTTGGAGGCGAACCGCCGCCCCCACCGGGAAGTCCGAATAGGGCGCATAAGCTTTCCCAGCAGCTGCCTCCGCATGGGCTAAGAGCGCCTTGTCCGCCGGTGCAAGCGCTTCCCGCAGCAAAACCTCATAGCTAAACCCCCAGCTCAGCTCCACCAGGCGAAAATAGGGGTTTTGTAACTTTGCCCTGTGAGCACCGAAGAGACCCTTTTCACCGTTTCTACGCCGGCTACCGAAGGGGAATATAATGCCGCCTCCATTCAGGTTCTGGAAGGCTTGGAGGCCGTACGCAAACGCCCCGCCATGTACATTGGCGATATTGGCGTCAAAGGCCTACACCACCTCGTCTTTGAAGTGGTGGATAACTCCATTGACGAGGCCATGGCAGGGTATTGTAACTACATTGAGGTCACCCTCCACACCGACGGCTATGTAACCGTAAAAGATAACGGCCGAGGCATCCCCGTGGATATGCACCCTACGGAGAAGCGTTCGGCGCTGGAAGTAGTCATGACTGTCCTACACGCCGGCGGGAAATTTGACAAGCGGACCTACAAGGTCTCTGGGGGGCTACACGGGGTAGGGGTATCGGTGGTAAATGCGCTCTCCGAGCACTTAGAAGTGCGGGTCTATCGGGAAGGCAAGGTCTGGTACCAGGCTTACCGGCGGGGGGCGCCTATTACGCCAGTGGAAGCTATTGGCACGACGAAGGAGCGCGGCACCGAGGTCCACTTCAAGCCCGATCTCACCATCTTCCCCGATACGGAATTTCAGTTTGACATCATTGCAAATCGCCTGCGGGAGCTGGCCTACCTTAATAAAGGCGTCAAGATTGTCCTGCGCGACCTACGCGAGCGTAATGAGAACGGCCAGCCCCTGACGAAAGTCTTCTACTCCAAGGGTGGCTTGAAAGAGTTTGTTAATCTTCTCAACCATGGGAGGGAGACGCTCCATGACATCATCTACATTTCTGGCAGTGACCCGGAGGGACTCTATCCGGTGGAGGTAGCTCTCCAATACAATGAGACGTTCAACGAGACGCTCTACTCGTACGTGAATAACATTCGCACGCACGAGGGGGGGACGCATGTGATGGGTTTTCGTAAAGCACTCACCCGGGTTTTCAAGACCTACGGCGAGAAGGAGGGCTTTTTTGAGAAGCTAAAGTTTGAAGTAACGGGGGATGATTTTCGGGAGGGGCTGACGGCCATCATCTCGGTGAAGGTGCCGGAGCCGCAGTTTGAGGGGCAGACTAAGACCAAATTAGGGAATTCCGAGGTGGCAGGGATTGTGGAAAGTGTCGTGCATAAGGAGCTGTCCGAGTACTTGGAGAAAAATCCGAAGGTGGCCCGGGCGGTTTTGCAAAAGGTTCTTTTGGCGGCGGAGGCGCGTTATGCGGCTAAAAAAGCCCGGGAGCTTGTGCAGAAAAAAGGGGCCAGTACGGGCGGCGGCCTTCCCGGCAAGCTCGCCGACTGCGCTAGCAAAGACCCGGAAGTGTGCGAGCTATTTCTAGTAGAGGGCGACTCGGCGGGCGGTAGCGCTAAACAAGCCCGTGATCGCCGCTTCCAGGCTATCCTCCCCCTGCGGGGAAAAATCCTCAACGTAGAAAAAGCCAACCTCACTAAGGTCTATGAAAACGAAGAAATCAAAAACATTGCCATTGCGCTGGGGATTGGGAAGTTTGGGCCGCAGGGCATCCACGAAGCGCAGTTGGAAAACCTTCGCTACCACAAGATCATCCTCATGACCGACGCCGATGTGGATGGGAGTCACATTCGGACGCTGCTTCTGACGCTCTTTTACCGGTACATGCGGCCGCTCATTGAGCACGGGCATGTGTATATTGCGCTGCCGCCGCTGTATCTGGTGAAGCGGGGTTCGCAGGCGCGCTACTGCTGGACAGAGGAGGAGCGCCGCAAAGCGATAGAGGAGCTCGGGGGCGGCGACGAATCCAAAGTGGTTGTGCAGCGCTACAAGGGCCTTGGCGAAATGAACCCCGAGCAGCTCTGGGAGACCACCATGAATCCGGAAACCCGTACCCTGCATAAGGTTACCATGGAAGACGCCGCGGAGGCGCAGGAGACGTTTACCATTCTCATGAGCAAGGAGGTAGCGCCGCGTCGGCGCTTTATTGAGCAGAACGCCCGGTACGCCCGCCTGGATGTGTAGCGGATAAGCGGACGCTCTATTACCCCAGCCTCCCTTGCGGGGCATCACGACATCCCAGACTCCCTCCTTTTACGAGCTTTACCTCAGCCCCTTTCCCGTAGAGGGGGGAGGGGAGCTACGCCTCTTTACAAGCGGAAACTCTCCCCTCCCTGCTCACGGGGAGGAGGGAAGGGGGTGGGCTTTGGCATCCAAAGAAGGGAAGGTAAGAGCTTTTGCGCTTGCATAATCCAAATTTCTCTGTAACTTTGCCTCATGCGCTCCTACCTCGTCGGATTGGCGCTGCTGCTATCGGGCTATGCACAGGTATTGGTCTGGCAGGAAACCTTTGATGGGCCTTCAGCGGCTAATTGGGTTACTGAAAGCCCCCCTGGCAGTAAGAATAATCCCACACCCCCGGCATCCCAGGCCTTAGCTATGTGACCAATGACCCGGGCCACAACTACTTCGTCATCAACGACGCTAATACCCCCGAGCTGGATGGCAGTGGCAACTTCGTGCGGGGGCGGCGTGCCGAATGCGGTCCACCCAACAACCTCCCTAATCCCTACACGAATGGCGGCCCCGTCAACCGCAGCCTCCACATCACCGCCAGGGCCAGTAGCGACGGTGCCGTCCTCGGCTATATCAACTTCCCCGACTACGGCGATGAGTACAGCTGGTCTAACCAGGGCTTCGGCGAAGATGGAAACACCGACCAGTGGGCCTACTACAACCAAGACATTAGCACCATTGGCAGAACCTGCCTCCGCCTCACCGCCGACTTTTACCTGGGAGGCGACCGGGACCGGGTGCGCAGCTACGCCTCCATCCTTTACAGTACGGATGGTGGGGCCACTTGGAACGTGCTGGTGCCTAATATACAGGCCACTATTCCTGGGCCTGTCTGGCTGGCGTATCACTTTGTCGCAGGCACCTGCAATAACTGGATTCGCCTCACCTTCAACTTTCCCACTGATGCCGAAAATATCCCTAACCTCCGTATTGCCTTCCGCTGGCGCAATGACAATAGCTTTCCCATGACTACGGCCGATTATACCCTTTCGGCTGGCTTCAATGTAGACAACATCCGCATAGAGGCGGCCGCACCCCCTACGGCCAACTTCACCGCTAACAAAACCACCGCCTGCAAGTACGAAACCGTCACCTTCACGAACCTCACCTCTGTCCCCTGTAACTTAGCCACTACCTACACCTGGACCATCACGCCGGGTACTTTCACCTATGTCGGCGGCACGAATTCTAACAGCCCTAATCCCCAAGTTCAATTCACCGCTAATGGCACATATACCGTCACGCTCACGGCTACGAATGCGGCCGGCACCCACACCTTCACGCAGACAAACTACATTACCGTTACGGCCTGTCCACCGATTGCTAACTTCACTGCAGATAGGAAGAGCGCCTGTGCCCTCAATCCATCCCCGCCGCCAGGCTCGCCTACCACCATCACACTCACAGATATATCCGACCTGCGGGGGCAGCCCCTCACCAGCCGCACCTGGACCATCACGCCTTCCACCGGCGTCAATATCGCTCCCGGCCCCAATGCCTCTCCCGTAACGGTTACCTTCACTGACCCCGGCACCTACACCGTCCAGCTCTCCGTAACCACCCCCGATGGCACCGACGACACCATCGCCACCCAAATCCTCAATATCGCCTCCTGTGCCTGCGGCGGAACCTCCACCAGCAGCGTGGATAGCACGGTGTTTTATACGCAGGACTTTGACGGGTGCAACGATGTGGTTTTCAGCAGTAATGGGGCTGAGAGCTGCGGTTGGAGATCCCAGTTTATTACAAGCGTATCCAGCTTAGGCTGCGTCAATGACTGGCGCATCAATTCCAGTGAGGCGGGTGTCACGCCGCCCAGCTGTGCAGCTTCTGGGGGAAGTGATAAGAGCCTTTTCATGGGCGTCACGGGCAGTGGCTGGTTTAACTGTCTTATAGCCGCACCCCAATGTGCGGGTAGAGCCTGCTATTTTGATGGAGCGAACACGAACAAACGCATATACCTAGATAGGGGCATTGACCTCACTTTCGGAGGGCCGTATGACTCTATTGTGGTACAGTTTGACTTTATGGCGAATGGGGGCGCTATCTGCGTATCTGACTCGGCTATCTTTGAATATAGTACCGCTGGCACTACAAGCTGGGTCATGCCGGTATCCACTCCAAGTGAATACTGGCTTCCTTTAGGAAACTTAGGAATGTTTGCCGTTCCAATGAGGTTCTTAGAAACGCCCAAGCCGGCCGCCTGCTCGTCGCCTGGTGCCACCTGGGCGCGCATACGCTGGCGGGTGCCAGCCAGTGCTATGGGCAGTACCGACTTTCGGATTGCCTTCCGGTGGGTGAATGTGAATGATGCTTGCGGTTATGACCCTTCCTTTGCCGTAGACGACATCCGCATCGTCGGTTACAAGTCCGCCTCGAGCTTTACCAGTAATCAATACACGGGTCCCAATGGCGGCTCCTGGCATGTCGCTGCAAACTGGAGCGCCAATAATGTACCTGATACCCCCACCGAAGACGCCGAAGTCCCTGCTGGCAAACATGTCGTGATCAGTAGCGACGTAGAAGTGCGCCATGTGTGTAACTTCGGTAAGATAACCATTGACGATGCTTCCAACGTCCATCTTACCGTGCTGGGTAATCTCCTCAATGAGGGCGAGATCACCTCTACCGGAATTACGCCGGATGCGGATGTGCGCTTAAGGGGAGCGGATACCCGCTACCGCGGCACCGGCACGAACATAGATGCCGACTATGCCATCATTACGGGTAAAACCACCCTGGAAGCTGATCTTTCCTGCCGCAGCCTACGCATCAGCGGCGACTTTGACATGAGCAATCGGACAGTTACCCTCTACCGAGACCTCAGCTATACCACAGGCATCATCACGCACACCGGCAGCACCGTCCTCCTCAATGGCCCCTGCCTCACGTGCTTAGATAATAACGCCCTGCAGCAGATTTCCGCCAATACTAACTTCACCCTCAACCTTCATAACCTGGTGGTCAATAAGACTTCGGGCACCGTCCTCCAGCAGGCTACCGATGTGCGCATCAATGGCACGATGACCATTCACGGCGGCGTTTATGATGCGCAGACGAATCGGCTCCGAGATGGGGGCGGGGGCCCCGCACCGCTGGTGATGACCGGCGGCGAGCTGCGCCTGGCCCGTACTAGTACTACCCTCCCCGAGCTGAGCGGCGCTTATACCCTGACGGGCGGCAAAGTCACCCTCAATGGAGACGGCAACCAGACCCTGCGCGGCAATCGCTCCTTCTGGGACCTGCGCTTTGAAAATACCGGCATCAAAACGCTGGGGGGCGGCGGCAATACGATCGTCAAAAACAACTTAGAACTGGCTCTCACCAGCGATTATGTCGATGCCAATGCGAATAATGTCATTCTCTGGGTGCAGAACCCATCGCTCTTTGCTATCAGTCGCACAGGGGGCCATGTCGTGGGGCGCCTGCGCCGAAACATCCAAGGCTTAGGGCAATATCGCTTTGATGTGGGAAGCACCACGGATTATGAGCGGTTTGACGTGCTGATCCGACAGCCGCTCACGGGGGTGAGTCATCTGACTACGCAGTTCATCGCAAATGATCCCACGGATCCTTCTCCGGCTGTGCTGGAGAACGGGGCGCAATGGCAGATTGCCCTGCCGCCGGGCTACTGGCAGGTGGACCCCGATGTAGCGCCGACCGCAGGCTTGTACGATGCCATCTCGTATCCTATCGGCTTTACCCTGCCCGCCAATCCCCTTCAGTACACCTTAGGTAAGCGGCCCAATGGCAATGGCGCTGCCTGGTCGCAGACCCTCACTGGCGTCTATGTGACGCCTGCCGGTGGGATCGTGCGCCGCAATAGCTTCTCGGCCTTTTCGGAGTTCGGGATTTTGACCAGTCCGACGCCGCTTCCTAACTTAGCGCTGCGGCTCTGGCTTTACGGCTCGTCAGACAGGGCCCGTTTAGCCTGGCAGCCTTCTGCTCTCCTCCCTGTGCAGGCCTACCAGGTAACCCGATCGACAGACCAAGGCCGCACCTGGACTCTCCTCGCTACCCAGCCGGCCGATGTTTCCCGCTGGATAGACCCCACCGCCCCTGCCCAGGCTTGGTATCGCGTCCAGGCCCTTCTCTCTGACGGCCGTAGCCTCGCCTCTAATGTGGTGGAATATCAGCAAGCCCCCAACGCCTCCCCAACAGTTGAAGTGCTACCCCTAAACGAAGCTGTGCATTTCGTGGTGCGGGGAGATGCGGGGCTCATGCAGGTACGTCTCTGGAATGCCCTTGGTCAGGAGGTAGGGAATCTCTCCGGCGAAGGGATGGTAGTTTGGACCCTGCCACCGCAGGCGGCAGCAGGCGTGTATTTCTATCAGGTAGTAGTGGGTGGAGAAGTGTTATCGGGGCGGGTGTGGGTCGGGCGATAGGGTAGAGGCGGGCCGCCCCTGCTTCGCTTTGTCTGTGTGGAAGGTGTCGTTGGCCAGGGTGGGCTTATGCCAATTCCGGGCAAAGGGTTTCTGAATGTAGGAGGGTAGAGTTATGTGTGGCTGCCGCTCCCCCCTCAGGCGGGCATGCCACCTCCTCCTCACATCAAGAAGGCCTTTGACTTAAGGTGGCATAAGGTCACGAGGAGGGCCCTGAAGGGGCAGGGCACATGGATGTACGATCCCCCCTCACCCCGACACTCTCCCCCTTTGAGAAGGGGGGAGAGGGTGTAGGGAGTGGGGGACGGTAAGAGGGACATTTTGAGCGCCCCCGCCCCACGGAGCAGGTGCGCTGAGGGCTGGTACCGCCTAAAAAGAAAGTCTGTGTCAGGAAATAGTATAAGGTCACGAGGAGGGCCCCGAAGGGACACGGCACATGGGTGTACGATCCCCCCTCACCCCGACCCTCTCCCCCCTTGAGAAGGGGGGAGAGGGTGTAGGGAGTGGGGGGACGGTAAGAGGGACATTTTGAGCGCCCCCGCCCCACGGAGCAGGTGCGCTGAGGGCTGGTACCGCCTAAAAAAAGGAAGTCTGTGTCAGGAAATAGTCTAAGAACCGCCCCACACCCCCTTCATAGTGGAGAGGCGCAAAGGAGACCTTTTTGTGCCGGTCGGAAGTGTGATGGGATGGGGCAGCTATTTTATTGCCGGACTCGCGGGGCTATTGGCAGAGGAGGCTGTCGGAGCTCTCCCCAGCGATTTTTTTCTTAGGTCTGGTCTAAAATCCCTTCCTTGCTTTTCAAGGGATTAGCTTTGCGAAACTCCTCAGGGTTATTGAAGGCGTTGAAGAATAACGGCGTCCCTGCAAACGAAAGAGGGGAGACGGGGCCAATTGTCATGAAGGAATACTCTCGGCTTGCGGTATCAAAAGAAGAATGCGGGTCGCGAAAAAGTTGATAAAGCTCAAGGGCTTTGCTTCGTCCGCCTACGAGCTCGCTCAGGGCTCTGAACTCGGTCCCCATGCCTAAGCCAAACCCGAAGAAGAAGATGCGCAGCTGCTCTATGATTTCCCGATGTAGGCTGGAGAGGGTCTGGCTGATGAAGAGCCAGCCTAAGCCGTATTTGCGGGTGGTGCGGGCTGCGTCAATCAAAATGCTGCGCAGGGCTTTCTTTTCTTCGTTGTCCGGCTCTTCCCGGGGAGCTAAGCGATGGGCTTCGTCTATGAGCACCAAGGTGTTGAGGCTGCGATTTTGTTTGTAAGCTCTTTCAGCTTCCCTCCTAATGCCATCCAATAAGCGCTTGAGGATAAGAAGCTGTATGGTTTCATTCCAAAACAAAGGAGCGCTTTGGGGCTGGGATTGATGCGACTCCTCCGGAGAAAAAAGAGTAACCTCGTCTGTCTTCTCTAAGGCGTGATCGGCTCCCTCTCCCGATAAGTCTATCACAACCAAGGGGCGTTTTTCTTGATCAGAATGGAAGATTTTTTTCAATAGCGATTCTACTTTCTGAGATTTGGGCCGATCTTCTCGAAATAGCTGTGTAACTGGAAGCCAATACTTGGTGAAAAACTCGTCTTTAGGAGCCTGTTCGTACATAGATTGGAATCGGCCTCGGGACTCGGCAGAACGATAGAAAATTTTTTGGATATTATCCTCTCCAAGAAGTTTCCAGGCGATTTCGAATGTTTTTTTGAGGTGTAGTTCCTTTAGAGAGATCTTTTTGTCTTGTAGCTTATCAGATAGTGTCTTGGCAGCTGACTGTCTGTTTTCGCCTTTAGGGATGCTAAGCTGTTCAAAGAAAGGAGATTCATACAAAATCTGGGCAAAGAGCTCCCAACGGTCCAGGATTAGGTCCTTTACTTCGTATACTTCTATTGGTCTTTGGAGTTTGTTTAGGATTTCTCTCATGGGTAGTTTGAACTCATCGGAGTCCTTGTCGCCGCGGGCTTCTTTGGCGAATTCGGCTTGGGGGTCTAAGTCGCCGCGGGCTTCTTTGGCGAATTCACCTTGGGGGTCTAAGACGAGGAGGGCCATTTCGGGGTAGCGGGCATAAGCGAGAAGGATCATTTTAGCGAGGACGGACTTGCCAGAGCCGGTTTTGCCGAAGATGCCTAAGTGATAGGCTTCGCCAGCGCCTTTGGGCCCGCTTCCAAAGTGCTTAAACCAGAGGGGCAAAAGGGGCTTTGAGCCATACACGCGACCGAGGTAGAAGATTTCTTCTTGGTAGGGAGAGAGAAGTTCGGAGAGGACTTCATCGCTGACTAAATGGATGGGTGTGCCCGTGGCAGGCACCGTACCCAAAATGCTGGGACGATACTGCCGCCCCTTTGCCGCAAAGACGGCGCTAATAGTCATTTCACCCTGATGGGTGTCTTGCCGTTCGCTGACGGGGTCCACGCGTCCGCGCTGGCGAATAAGACTAAGCATAGTGGGATCCTCATGCCAAACATTGCGCATCGTTACCTCTACAATCTGCCCCAGCGCATAATGCATCAGCTCATCCTGCAAGAAGCGAAAGAGGGCCAGTTCTCCCACGAGCTTTTTATTTACGGCGGGGGCTAAAATGTCCAGGGTTACGGCTGTGGTGGATGAGGGAGAGCCCACCACACCAATCCGTTCGGCTCTATCTACCAGGTGCTCCAAGTTCTTATCCGTGTTCATAGGTTTTATAGTCCTGATTCTGTACGATAGCCATGTAAGCCTATGAAAACCTCATGGATGTTGCCCTCATAGGCTTCGGCCATATTCTGGCTAATCACCTGCCGAAAGGTGGGAATGGCCTTAGAGAGGTGCTTAACCATGCGGTCGGCCATGTAGAGCGGGTAGGGTTCCAAGATGGCGGGGGTTCGGCATTGGTGATTGACGCCTTGAAGTACGATGGCTAAACGGGCACGGTTTTCGGCTACGGCTCGGCTCATTTCCAGCCGAAGAGCCGGAATGGCATTCTGAGGCCGGTAATAGATCACTTGCAGCTGTCCCAAAGCTGAAATGATTTCCTCGGCGAGGTCCTCGGCTGTGGGTTTCTTTTCCGAAGGAAGGGGCTCTAAGTTCAAGTGCCAGGGCTCAGAAGGCTGTTCCAGGGGCAGGGGGGCGGTGTATTCGCCTGCTTCTAAGAGAAAGCTCAGGATGGCCCGATCATCATGGTTGGAAGGCCATCCTAACTTTTCCCCGATTTCTCGTTTGGTGGTGTATTTGGGTACGGCTATCCAGGCGCGATCGGTACGGGGGGAAGTAAGCACAGTGTGATACGCCGCTAATGTTTCTTGGAAAGATTGGAGAAACTGGATTGTGGTGTGCAACTGCGGAGAAGATTGCGTTTGATTTAGGGCTTGGTTGAAGTAGATGAGGGGTGTGGTGAGGGAGCCGTCTAAGAATACCAGTTCGTGGGGGGCTTGTTCGGCGAGTTTGAGCTCCATGCCCATGACTAAGGCGCGCAAGAGCGTGGAGGTTTCGGCTCGATGGGGTTCTATGGCTACCCAGACCTGGTGGCGGGGTTCGGGCCAATGGCGGGTTTCGGAGGGGGGCGTAAGGCCTTCCACAGCTACAGCCGCTCCTACTGCCAGGTCGCTAATCAAAAGCCTTTCTACAGCATAAGAGCCATCCACGGCACAGGTAGTGGGAATAGTGGGGTATGGCAGGTCCGCCGCCCGACGCAACATATTTTGTTGGCTGAGCTTTTCCCGTCCTTGCTGACGCAGGGCTTGCAGCTGCTTAAAGTCTGTTAGGAGTTTCTGGCTGAGGTCCTTCGTCTGGTCTAGCACTTCTTCTACTAAGGCCCCTGGCAGCTCCCCAAAAGGACGATCCCGCTCGCTATTCATTTTTCGGCTGGATTTAGACGTAGAAGATAGGGGATTTGCTCTTTGCGCCAGTTTTGCCAATCGCTTATTCGGTTGGCTCTGGGCAAAAGCCAACGTTCGCGCCACCAGCTTACCAAATCCGAAAAGGGTAGGTCCCGATAGGAAGGTTCTGAGGCTTCTCCTTTCATGTAGGCTTCTAAGTTTTCTACGAGGCGGAATAAAAATACTTCGCGCTTTATGCTATGGTGAAGTAGTTTTCCTGAGAGTCCTAGGCGTTGCAGAGCTCTGACCATGGTTTGCCACTTGGGTCGGGGTCCTGTTCCAAAGCCGCCTCGGGTAGAGATGCCCTGAGCTTCTAAAAAAGCCCGGAAGAGGGGGTAGAGCTCGGTCAGGTGAAAGACGCCATAGCCTTCGGTGTATCCCAGGGATTCGGCTATGGGGGTTCCTTGGTAGGTGAGGCGATTGTAGAGGCTACTGCGTCCGAAGGCACTGGTAGTGGTAAGGGCGACGAGGTGGGGAGGGAGTAGGCGGTTTTCCATCTGGGTGATGCGGTGGGCGTATTTGCGTTGGTAGGCTTGGCGCACTTCGTTGGAGGCGGCAGCTAAGGCCACCAGCTTGCCCCCCAATAAGCGATTGTAGGGAGGTACGGCCCCTAAGGTCTGAATGTCCATGGTCTGATTGACTAACTCTACCTTTCGGCTGGGGGGATAGCGAAACAGCTGATCCCGAGCTGGAAAACTGAGTGGCGGTGACTGTAATGCCAATAGGCCTATCAGTTTTCCATTGGACTGGTCCATCACTAAAAACCTCAAACGCCGTCCATACCCATTGGAAAACGGAAGTGACCATAAAAAACGAGCTAACCGAAAAAGACCCCCATAGTGCGAGTCGGTAACTTCCACCAAGACGGGCTGAATCCGTTCAGGCACTACTTCCGCTCCGTCCGCAAAATAAGAAAGGTACTTAGGTAGATTCCGAGAGAGCCAGCCTTGATGTGCCCTGATCTCCCACTCAACGGCAGAGATATGTAAGCGGCGAATAGCCTCCTTATCTGCGTCCGGAATGGAGAGTTGGCCACCCTCCGTTATTATGAAGCCCAGGTTGCGCAGTTTAGTGATGAGAAGTTCGTAAAGCTCAGCTTTGTAGGTCTCAAAATCCATCTGGGTTTCTGACGAAAAGGGCGGGGAGTCTGGGGCCTCTTGAGAGGATGTGGGGATAGGCGGATCACCAGTCAAGCAGCAGGTGCTTGTGTCGGAGGGGCGGAGAAGGGGAGAGGTTTTGTGAAAAGGTCTCTTAGGCATGGGGCTGGCAAAGCGTTAGCAGGGAAAGGTAAAAGGGTTTTGCTCGGAAGCGGGTTTGGTCTGGAAGCGGAATAAGCCGTAGTTGAGTAATCCAGCTCATGTCCATAGGTGTGCCAAAAATAGACAGAAATCTGGGAGGTTGGGTATTGGTGAGGGTTTCTATTCTGGTGGGGAGTTCTGGGGGTTGGTGCTTCTCAGGAGTGCTGTAAGCTAATCGGGCGCTTCTTGGGGGGTGGGTTTTCGCTGGCTGCATGGCGCGAGGTGTTCTTGAAGGGAGGGGGATTCGGGTTACCTCAGAGGTTTATGGGAGCTAGGCCGGTGGGGGGCAGGGGAAGCCCCTCATTGCTTTTGAGGGGCTAAGGAGGGGAGCCTCTGAGGTCTTTGGCTGGATAGATTAACGATTAGGGGAAGGGGTTGAGGAGGGGTAGATTGAAGGGTGGAGGCGGGTTTTGTCTCTGCTATTATGGGCACTGGTTGGTGAGGGTGCCGCCGAAGCTGGTGCTGGAGGTAGGGGAGGCGAGGGTGCTGCCGCTGTCTATGGAGGGGGTAGGGCTGCTTAGGGTGCCACCTGACCCTACCTGGAAGGTCTGGCTGATGACGCAGCAAGCATTGCCATTCCTGTCCAGTTTGACGACATAGACGTCCCACTCTCCTGCGCCGAAGGAGGTGGTGTAGCCGGCGATGGCGTAGCCGCCATCGGAGGTCTGAATGAGGGAGTGGCTCCACTCACCCTCTGGTCCGCCGATAGCCTTACAGAAGTGGGGAGAGAGGCTGGTGGCAGGGATGGTATCAGAAGGGAGGGAAGTTTGGATGTGCGCACTTTGCGTTGGCAGCGTTGCGGCGACAAAAAGCGCTAAGGATAAGGGTTTTAGTAGGTTTTTCATGGGGGCAAAGGTAGGAAGAAAAGAGCTTTGTCAGTGGTGGCGTTCTTTTTCGGTCTCTGATGAGCGGAGGGATTTTTGAGCTGGGCGATATAGATGAGGGTGGTATGGAGGGCTGAGCTAAGGGGTGGAGCGTGGGACCTTTCCTTTTGCGGGGAGAGGGGGGGATGACCGAGCCGCTTTATGTATGGAGAGAGGGGTGGTCTTTCTAGGCTGGTGGAGGGGATGAGGCCTGGGAAGGGGATTTGTGCTATCGGCCTACTTCGTAGGAGGTGATTTCGGAGCCGAGGAGGCGACCTATGGGATGGAAGGTGGAATAGGATAAGCGGAGGCACGAGTCAAGGGAGGGGAATGGGTGCTTTTGGGCGGTGGGGGTGTTTTATCTTTGCGGGTTGTGGAGCGGGTGGTGGCCCAAGGGGAGCTGATAGGTCGCACGATTCAGCGGATGGCAGCGCAGATAGCGGAGTCGTTTGTGGAGGGGTCGTGGGTGCTGGTAGGCATTCAGGCGCGGGGCTATGCGTTTGCGCAGCGCCTTCAAAAGGCTCTTGAGGAGCTACTGGGCCGGGCGGTGCCTTTGGGGGGGCTGGATGTAACTTTTTACCGCGATGATATTGGGCGGTCGGCCCAGCTGAAGGTGCCGCATCCTTCTCAGCTGCCGTTTTCGGTGGAGGGGGCCTCTATTTGGCTGATTGATGATGTGCTATGGACGGGGCGGACGGTGCGGGCGGCATTGGAAGCCCTGCGCGATTTAGGGCGGCCTGCCCGGGTGCGCTTGGCGGTACTTGTCGATCGCCGGGGCCATCGCGAGCTGCCTATTGCGCCGGACTGCGTGGGCTACTCCATTGACACCACCCCCCAGGAAAAAGTCCTCGTACGCATAGATAACGACCCGCCTATGATTCTCGTTCGGTATGGCTAAGCGCGATCTGGTGGGCATTCGGGAGCTATCCAGCGAGACGATACACCTTCTCTATGAGCTGGCGGACCGGTTTTGGGGCGTTTTGGAGACGCCTACCCGAAAGGTCCCTGCCCTTGCGGGCAAAGCCGTGGGCCTCCTTTTTTTTGAGAGTTCTACGCGCACGCGGTGGAGTTTTGATTTAGCGGCCAAGCGGTTGGGGGCTGATACGGTGGCGTTTTCGGCGGCGGGGTCCAGCTTAGATAAAGGAGAATCGCTCTTAGATACGGCGAAAAACCTATTAGCCATGGGGTTGGACGCCGTGGTAGTGCGGCATCGGGTGGTAGGAACAGCCCACTTTTTAGCGCAGCGTTTGCCTGTGCCGGTTATCAATGCGGGCGATGGCACGCATGAGCATCCCACGCAGGCGCTGTTAGATACTTATACCTTACGGCGGCATTTTGGGCGGGTGGAGGGGCTTACGCTGACGATAGTGGGAGACCTTTTTCATAGTCGGGTGGCAT
>Ga0308395_1001223_pt1 | contig 17201 bp, 7 predicted proteins | sample Hotspr20SampleP4_FD_202097 | JGI IMG/M metagenome (GOLD analysis project Ga0308395, IMG submission 202097) | Hot spring phototrophic mat microbial communities from Mushroom Spring, Yellowstone National Park, Wyoming, United States - 20050930_P4 ...
CGTTGGCAAAAGCTACTGCCCTAGGCCCAGAATAACTTGAATTAAAAGCATACTTAGAAGATAGTCTAATGGATACTATACCAAATCTATCTTTTAGCGAGTTAGATACGAATGTAATGCCATTTATCGTAGCCGTTCTTTCTCTAACCCAAAAGTAACCCTCTTCGGTTGGATAATCATCATCATACACACCAGCACCAGCTAAAGAAGGAGTCGCATTCAGTACATTATTAAATATATACCCAGCGTTAGGTTCCCTATAACGAATCTGTAAAATCTCCTCTTCTACATACCACCTGTCTTCAGTAGAACGCTTAAATGCAACTGCCCTAAAACCATCAGGAATGACTAAACCATTAATAAAAACTGGCAGCGGACTGCTCAACATTTTTCAGTTGAGTTTCCTGTTTCTGCGCATGATGGCTTTTTAGGTAACCCGTTGGGGCTACGGTCATCCACCAGAGCATGCTCCACAGGCTTAACTTCGGGTCGTCCTAACCCTACGAGGTAAAGGTTTATAGACGCATTTACGTCTCTATCATGCGTTTCGCAGCACGCGGGACAAGTCCAAATCCTTTCGTGTAGTGCCAAGTCTTCTTTTTTATACCCGCAGCGGTGGCAAAGTTTTGAGGATGGGAAGAAGCGGTCTACCTGAACGAAAGTCCTCCCATACCATTCTGCTTTGTACTTGAGGTAAGACACAAACTTTGACCATCCGCTGTCAGAAATGGACTTGGCAAGTCTTGATTTCAGCAGGCCTTTCACGTTGATGTCCTCTACCACCACGACTTGGTTTTCGTCAATGATGGCTTTGGACAACTTGTGCAAAAAGTCATTGCGAGCGCTGGCGATGTACGCGTGCTGCCTCGCAAGTCTCAATCTTGCCTTTTCACTATTCTTTGAGCCTTTCTGTTTTCGTGAGAGAGACCTTTGCAGTCTTGTCAATCGTTCCTCAGCCTTCAGTAGGTACTTCGGATGTTCAACTTTGTGACTTCCGAAGTCATTGGTAACAGTAACAAAGTGTTCCAGTCCTAAATCTATCCCGCAAGCTTTGCTTTTGGGCTCTACAACTTTGTTCTTCGGATTCTGAGTTTCTACCAAAATAGAAGCGTAGTACTTGCCATCATTCGTTTTGCTTACAGTAATAGACTTGATCTTACCATCAAATTTTCTGTGTAGTTCAATCTTTATCCCTTCTCTTACTTTTGGTAAGTACAACAGCCTTTTCTCAAAATCTACTCTTATTGAGTCATACGTGTTGTTTGTAGTGTACGATTGTTTGTCTCTTTTCTTTTTGAACTTCGGTAGCTTGAAGTGTTTTCGGTTTTTGAAATGGTCTCGGAACGCTTTCTCAAGTTGTAGTTGTACATTGCAAAGAGCAAGACCATCTGCTTCTTTGAGAAACGGGAATTCCTCTTTGTACTTGGCGGGTATGACGCGTGGAATGCGTTCCTTCTTCTTGTAAGCGAGAAGTTTCTCGTCCAGCATCCTGTTCCAGACAAACCGACAGCATCCAAAAGTCTTAGCAAAGAACACTGCCTGCGCCTCAGTAGGGTAAATACGATATTTGTACGCTTTTAGCGTCGGTTTGCGTCGCATGCTACGTAAATATACTAATTTATCGAAATAAGTGATACTCACAGCTACCTAAAAAGTTATCATGCACTCAATCATCAAGATCGACTGCAAAAGGTTGAGCAGTCCGCTCTCGTTATATCGCGACTGGCTGTTCTATTATTACTGTATTATTATTAGGTCTTACTCTGATCATATTACTACCAGGCATACTATACCTACATTGTATCCATTCCACATTTACATTTAGAAACTCGTAAGAATTGTTTCCATGACACCAATATACAGAAGGAAATATGTCAGCGTATACAATTGTGTATTTTTTGTTGTTATCACGTGCAGTTATAATCTCAAAGTATACCCCAACATCTAACACTATACGCAGACTACCATCATTGTGCTGTATTCTGTAGGTTCTCATTTGATTGTTGTTGACGGACATTATGTTGTTGAAGATATAATACCATGTTCCAGCGTGGATGTGGATGCGGAAGTACCATTCTGGATGTGGTTCTTGTATTTTGGCCTCTTTTAGGTCGTAGTAAGGTATTAGGGTACCGAAGGTGGAGTCCTCATTTTTGCCTGCGTCGGCGTTTAGGGACGCTATGTAACCGTCTAAGACGACATCGGGCATGTGTGCTTTGGATAACGAACCCTGCTGAACAATAGGATACCTCTGACTTGTCGCCATCTTATCAATGCGTATTTCGCGATACTTGATGATGTTGTCTCTTTTTATATCACCTTCTACAATCGCAAGGGGTATACGTAGATTTGAAGAAGTGTAATCGTCTAAAACAAATCTCATGTAATGCATGTAGTTCCAACTGCCATTGACAACCTGCGGCGCTATGTGAGCAAGAGTGTTAAAAATGAAGAACTCGGTTAGAGCAATGTGATAATCATAAAGCCATAAGTAAGAATTCAATGTAATATAAGTGTCTTTACCTTTCTCAATTTCGTGCATTTGGTCATATATTCCTGCAAGATACAAATTATGTATTCCATAAGCGTCGCCTATGATATCAGCGTATTGTCTCATATTTTGTGCGTAAACTACATAGGCAGTTCTTAAATTAGGATCACTATCGTAATGGAACAACCAGACAAGATTCTCAGTGTTGTCCCCGTAATAGTAAAATAGTGACCATATCGGGATGTTGCATGAGTAGTAAGTTGTATTTGAGGGCAGCTTATATCTGGTGTTACCGTTAAGTACATTTATCTCCCAATGATACCAATTTATAGCAGAGTTTAAATAGATATCAGGATTTACAAATAAGCTTGACAAGCTTGAGCATGTTAGCGAATCACAGAAGTATTTTTTGTTATATGTTAAAATAGAAGTGCCTTGAATAAATATATGAGTATTTACTCCGCTACAATTAATTGATAAACTGTATCCATTATTTAATTTCCATCTTGTGATTGGAACATGATATCCGGTGTAGTTTTGCTCAATAGGTAATAGTATATTATAGTTTATAGGGGCGTTGCCTGACACAGGTGTTGGCCTGAAGACAAAGAGGATAAACCATGGAAAATGGTCGCTTAATGGTCTTACTATGTCCAAATCAGAACCTTCAGTAAAAAGCGGTTGTATTGAAGTACTATCTTTGATGATTGAAAGGGACGTAATATGGTCAATCCAATTACTTATATAAGTGTGTGTGTTATTTAAGCCGTTATATAGTCTAATAGATTCACCCATGTTAGTAACCTCGCTTGTTGTATACTCTATTCCAGATATAATATTGGGCTGTTCTGAGAAAGATAAAAAGTGAATTATTGTTCCTTCATCGAACGAATGTAAATATAACAATGCCTCATTTTTGTCAAATATCAATAATGATTCGCATATCAAAGACTGGAAAATCTGCTTGCCCTTAAGCAGTGTCACGCCGTCATTCCAACTGTAGGTGTGTAGTACATTATTATCCATACCTGAGATTTCTATGCTTAGATTTTTAAAATTGATAATGTCTTCTAGAAGATGAATAGTTCTAAAATTTACCAGGGAATATGATGTACTAACGTAAACTTTTACTTTTGACAATTTTAAGTCTTCTATATATAAGTAAAATGTCTTTCTGCTTTGATTGTTATCATAATCCACCATCCAAAAAGACACTCTATACCTATTATTTTTTGTAAAGTAACGATCTGTGACACCGAATGGCATTTCTGTTTCTTCTTTGAGGTGCCACCACCAGATGTTGGGGTTGCCGTAGCAGTACGAGCGCCACATGTTCTGATTGACTAAATCACCTAAACTGATGTAGTTGTGACTTAAAAAGTCTAGAAGGTCAAAGTTTTGCATAGCTTAGTAAAGATACTTTCGATCGCGTATAGTTAACATGAAAAATCCGATAGACGAGGTTAGAGAGCTTGTTTCATTGTCTGAGGCTGTCCTTCTCAATGAAGGGCAAATGTTGTACTGCTTGGACGGCCATGTCGCTGTTTTCTCAACTGGTACTCTAATGGGATACGAAAAAATATTCACTACTAAAGATGCAAGATACATTGTTTCAGCAATAACAGAAAACGAATTATATTTTTCTTACTATCATCGCGAAATTCTTCCTCTTTATAACTATATGGCGGCCTCATTAGCATACAAAATAAAGAGAGAAGAAGCAATAGAAAATAACGAACATTGTTATATAGAAGATAAAGATTTAGACAATATAAAGAAAGAGATTAGTGAAAGAATAATAAAAAGTTCAATGTCTTTCAATGATTTTGATAGTGTTTTGAAGCATGTTACTGAACTTTTTCAGCTTAATAATGTGCTTATAGATGGTTTAGTTAGGTTATATAATACTATTGGAGCAGATGGTTTTTATGCGTTAGAGTATTCTTTGATTGACAACGAGGAGGTTGTTATTACGCCCATCAACGGGTATTCTTTTTATTCTCCTAATGTTGCTAAGGAGTTTATAGAGGATCCGTTTGCTAGGCAGACTGTTTTAGAGACGCCGTATGTAATGCTATATGCTGGTGAGCATGGGGATTTAGTGGCTTTAGACAAGCTCTGCCGTTTCTATCGCAATACGGGTATCCCTATTCTTCTTATCGCCTCTTCCTTTGGAGCACAATTCCATCAGATGCTTGCGTACTTAGTATCTAATAACATTTGTAAAGTCTATCCAGTTCGGATGGGGATAGATGGGGATAGGATGTTAGAAGTCATGCACGATATAGCTTATATTACGGGTGCTGAGGTTATTTATCCCTATGGCACTTGGGACTTGGCAAGATGCTTGGGCCGATGTGATGGTGTGCTTATAAAAGATGGCTTTTGTAGTATTGTTCCTGAGGAGAGTATGCGTCATAAGGCGGAGTTACGAGCTGCCACACTACGCCAGATAGCCGAAAAAGAAGTAGATATAGAACGAAAAATCTTCTTAAACGAACGTGCGGCTAAACTTATGTCTCGCGTCGCAGTCGTATCCGTCGGCGGCAAACATAGGCTAAATAGAGAATATCAAAGAGACAAATTTACAAGAGCATTCAGCTACCTGCAAAATACAATGAAAAATAACAGAGTAATAAATCTTAAGACAGCATTCAAATCAATAAAAAACATTAAGAATATATCTTTTATATTAGACATTATGCGAGATATGACGAATGACAAGCGGTATACTGGTATTACATCTGCCTACTATCCAACTAATTCTCTGATTAGCTTGATTGATACACTAGTTAGAGTTATGCATGCTGTTCGTTCGGTGATTGTTGCTCAGATACAATAACAATGCCAGGTTCGTACAGACTGTACATATTGTACTTAACAGCTGATACCGTTTGGACTGAGTAAAACCTGAGCCGTAGGTCTCGCATGAAACTATCCCGTCTCGAATAAGTATTACTTTCATTAGAAGCCTTAATACCATAATCTTCTCTCAACCTCTTTTTGATTTTTTCATCATTTCTATTTAGAGCTAATACCATAGCCGCTACTAGTGGATGAATTGGCTTTTTGTATGTATTCTCGCTAATCCTGTCTAGAATTTTTTCTACGCCAGCTTCATCTGTGCCATATGCCTTAATTGCATCTTCATAATAGTATTCATACATGTTAGTAATCACAAATGGTAATAATCTATTAAACAACTCTGAATCCACACTACCTCCAAGTAAAACATTTTGTACTAGGTATGTGCCGACTATTAGTAGCGCATTTACTAAGACAGAAGGCGCAAAGGCGTAGCGGGGTTCGGCCCAGTCTCTTAAGAACATGATGTCGTTATAGGCTATACGCTTTTGTCCTAACTTAGCATCATTATCGTTAGAAGCAATATCCATAGTAGGCTCAACTTTATGGAGAAAACCATCAACATCACGTATGCCTTTTATAGGCATGTGGTGAACATCGCAGTATAGGGTGGGAACCCCATTAGCATCGTCCATATACTCGTACTGAGTATAGACCCGCCTACCCTTGATGGTATTACCTTCCTGTTCTACGTTTGTTTTTCCTTGGTCGCTGCCAGTAAAGACAGGCGTAACAAGAGGGATACCATTGGATGAACTGTTAGACGTTATAGGAGCATGCATAACGACCAGATTTACATTAAGCTCTATTTTTTTGTTTTGATCTCCAATATCCCCCCTGTTTATGTCATAAAATATGTATCTTACGAATATATCAAAATATTTCTTATCGTCGTAATCATCATCTTTTGAACTAACTTTTTTATAACTTGCTTTAAAAGAATGGTAAATATCTGTAAGGTAGTCTTGTAATTCACCATATTGTATTTTTAAAAGTATATTAGACAAAAGTATCGCAAAACCATATTTTATAAGAGGATTTAGAATTTTAAAATTGCGTTCAATTACTTCGTTTTTATAATATTTTATTTCTACTGCACTGACGTTTTCTTTATGAATTTCATCAATAATGCTTTGTATCTCACTTTTTATATTGTTATCTAATTGGCTGCTATCTTCCTTTAATGTACTTAATAGATTTTTTATTTTTTGCAATGGTTTGTTGTCCTTATCCAGTTTAATCATCTCATCTATTTTTTGATCTACTTGTTGAGCTGCTTGTTGTATATATGTATTGAGTGTATTAATGAGTTTGTTAGCATCATATGTATCTTTATCAGCGCTTCTCTTCCTAAGTACTACTAACAGATTATAAAAGAAATCTTTTATTTCCTTCTGTTTCTCTTTATTGTCCCAAAGGTTTAAGTAATCTACCACACTTGGGTATTTTCTCTGACTTCTTCTGAGTTCAGTAAATATGCCGTCATTTATGTCTTTCCATGCTTTTTCAATATTTTGATAACCTTTATTAGTTTCCTCTAACGCTTTTATCAGATTTTTACCATTCCAGGTTGTTTGTATAGTGCTATTTATGTCTAATAGCTCTCGAATAATAGGATCTAAATCTTGGAACTGTTCTCTATCTATGTATTTAATATTATCTGATAAAACTTTCACAATACTACATATCTGACAATTAAGGTCTTTTATATCGTAAAATTCTATGCGGGGGTCATTTTCTTCTGTGCTCGACTCTAACAAATATCTGAAGGCATCTTGTTCAATATGACCCGTTGCTGCTTGACCTAGTACGAGGCGGACAATGCTCCCCGATAACAGGTCAATCTTGAGCTTGGTCGGAGAACTAAATTCTTTATTATCTAAATGCGATACTAAGTGGATAGGCAAGAATGTTATAGGTATTGTATCCTTTTCTTTAAGGTTATTCACAAACTTCGCAGCGATTTCTTTTATATACCTTTCCTCATCACCCGATATCACTTCTATAATATCTAAACCCCTGAGATTTTTAGAGATGAAACTTAAATCTCCGAAGTTTATTAGGTTGCGGGGATCCATATAATAACCATCGTATCCTTTTGCTCTACCTGACGTGTCATAATAGTCATAAGAGAACATACGAAACTCTTGCTTATCGTCTGCAAGAGGTGTAAATACGGCTTCCTTATATCTATACAGCAAACTAGCGAATTCTCTAATCAGTGCGTCAAAATCGTTTTTTATACTGCTACTAATTTTATCCATATTAGCCTTTATACTGTTCATAAAGCTTACTATTAGATTAGACTTGTTATTATGACTTGCGTCGTGTTCATATGTTAGTATGTGTTTGAGTATGAACATAATTGTAACGTATCTGACAACTGAACTTGATACATTAGTGAACCAGCGATCCATTTCACGGAGAGGTTCAATGGTGAAAGCGTGCCCCTCCTTAGGCGAGCTAAAAAAGCTTGCCATCAGATTTCTAACAATAGGCGTTGGAATACTACTTGAACCCAGAACATAATTAACTAAAGAAGCTGAATCGATATTTCCTTCTCTCATCTTATACACATAGGTATAAAAAGTATATTCTACCAAAGCCTTTATAGCCTTTATATCCTGATAGTCTATACTATTATTTCCTTCCCCTGTTTTCTGAATTTTGACTGCAATAGCATCGGTATATACGGTACCTTTACGTTCGTAAGGCATTTCCACTGAACGTCCACTAATTTCCAAGCTGCCCTTATAGATATTTTTATCAAATGCTATTACTTTTATTTCAACCGCGTTATCCGAAGTTTTCTTTGATTTTTCAAAAATTACATCTGATATTTTACGATCTTCGTCAATAAAGTAATTATTTATGTTCGTTCCCAAAACCTTAAAATTATTCTTCGCCCCGAGATTGTTTTGATCTAAACTATTCTGAATATTAGTCTTTATATTATTCCACAAACTCAAAATACTATTTGAAATATTGGAGTTAAATTTCTTCATATATTTTATATAGTTATAGAATGCTAGGGTTAGTAATCCTATAAAAGCTCCCACGTATGGATGGCAATATCTTACGTCCTTCTTCTCACTTAATACTTTTTCAAGATTACTACCATCTTTTCTTTCAAACACCAAGTCAACTATTCTATCCATTATATAATCATTATTTGTCATTAAGTCTAATTTACCAAACATTGCATCTTTTGTTGTAATATTGAAATTAATCAAAACAGCAGAATCCTTTATAATTTTCATTATATTTTCGTAGTATGAGGCTTTATCAGCATCGAACTGACTTGATCCCATATTAAATAAATCGTCGGCAATATTGCGCATCATATTATTCCAGGTTAGATAGGCATGTAAAAAGGACAAATGTAAAACAACTGGTGATAATACTAGTGTTATCATGCGCTTAAAATATATCGCCTCATGTGTATTAGATTTAAAGTAATGTATAAGCATATGCTTGTATATAGACTTACCGAATACTGTACTATTAAATAAGTAGTTTAGTTTTGTAGCTTTGTCAAGAATATCTTTATAAGTTGTACTCGTAATGTTGCCTTTGTGGTTTGAATAGATGAGTTGTGATATAGTTCTATTGTGTTCAACATTATTTATATCGTATGGTGTTATATTAGCTCTCGCTGTCAGGCTAGCGATATAGGCATGCAGTCTTGCCAGTTCTTCGTTGTTTTGCTCTTTGACTGCACTCAGCCGTTTAGATACAATAACTTTATAATAGTCATAAAACCCACCTATAATATTTATAGCGGTATCTAATAGTACTAAATTATTATTAGAGAATGTATTGTCAAGCACTTTTTCTACTAACGATGTAATAAATAAGTTAGTACGTTTCTTGATTGTGCTATCGTCTGTTTGCATCAGATAGCTGTAGTCGTATGTAACTAGATAAAGATTTATTCTACTGCCAAGGGCGTTGAGGGTATCTGCACTGGGTCCGTAACTGGTTTTCGTCCCCTCTTCATCTTCTGGTTGTTCTAATTCGACCACTGCACGCTGTAGTAGAGCTTGTTCCAGTAAACGCCAGTCCTTAGGCATGTTACCAGCGACTATAAAACACACGTTAGGCGGAAGTGCTTGATTGATGTCAGTATTAGGACTAACTAAACCATTCCATATATTGAGCCAGAAAGTAAAGTCCTGCTTTGTCAACTTAGTTAGAATCTCGTCTATAAAAAGAACATACATCGGAAGGCTTACATTAGGATTTGGGTTGTCGAGGTCTATCTTAGTTTCATTCAAAACCTTTATATAACTATCTCGCGCCTTCTTCAAAAAGACTTGAATAGGTGCGGGAAAGCTATAAACAGCACCAGGTGTATAAACACTTTCAACTACACCAAGTCTAGCTAAGACATAATCAGCTATTATCTCAAAAATATCGATATTCTTACTTTGTGGCTTTTCCATTAAGTTCTCATTTCCCGTGATAAACCCTATCTTAGGATTACTAGTAATTATGCTCAAAGACTTTCTAAATAACGTTTCTAAGGAACTCTTAAATCTGCTTATCTCATTTTTATATTCAGCTGGTTCCCATTCTATCTCGCCAGCATCAGCATTAAAAAGCCGTACTAGCGTATCTATGAAACTGAAAACAACGCTTAAATGGTAGGGGACTGTGCTGGCGTCGTTATCAGCAAGATTTAAGAATCGCCTACCAAAGCTGTCCCCTAACCTCTGAGCAGTTGTTCTAAGATCTGCGTTTGGAGAGTTACTATAATACTTGTTTATTTCGTCTACATCATTTATCGTATCTGTTATTATGCTTATTTCATCAACAAAGCTCAACCTATTTGCGCCAAAGTGTCTATCGCTACCTCCTTCCGCTACCCTATCGTAACTCTTCGCTGCAATCTTGGAAGTCTTATACCCTTGACTCGTAGCAGAAAATTCCCTCATTTGTTTTATATCTGCGTCAAATCGACTAACGACATTTTCTATAAATAAAGCATCTATTTTTCTATATCTATACTCTTCATCGCCACTATTGAATTCCATTTTGAGTAAAAATCTATTAAAATTGTCATAGTATATATATTTATTTTTGCCTATATCTGGTATATCATTTTTATATTCTACTTCTAAGTCATAGTATTCTTGATTACCTTCAGGTGAAATCCATTTTACATATTCTTGCAACATAGTTTCTAATCCGTCTTGTAATGTGCTTATCAATTTTGCGAATAATTCACTTATTTTCTTTTGTTCTTTACCAATATTAAAAAGAGCATACAATAGAAATACACGGCTGATAATTCTATGTAAGTAGTCGTTATGTATCTTATGGTATATGTACATAACTCCATTTTCTATTTTTTCCTTATTTTCTATTTTTTCCTTGTTGTTTTCACTTTCTTTCATGTTCATAAAGAAGTTCATAAATGTATCTGCTATTACTGGTGTTAGCCCGAAGACGATAAGATCACTAAGCAGATGGCATAATTCTCGGAAATCATTGGCATATTTTTCAGCTACAGCTAGTCTATTCTTTACAGATTGGTCAAGATATCGTCCGCTTACAATATAATCTATCCAATCGCTGTCACTTTGATTATTCTTAGCAAATGTATCTATTGCTTCGACTATTGCTTTAAAACCTTTTAATCTATTATTTAACGCGTCAATTATTGGTCTTGTTATTTCATCTATATTATTAGCATCTATCTTTTCTGTCGTAACAAATTTCCATGTTTCTAACTTTAGAGAACTTAGTACGACGTTACTATTGATTTGTTGTTGTACCTCGGGTCGTAGTTCTATCAGTCCATTTTCATGCCCACCTTTCAAAATGTAAGCGAACGTAGCTATCGCTTTACTCAGTGTCTTGGTTTGTATATTTTCTGTTAGTGCTATATCTATTTCTCTGTTACCTGTGGAGCGCATTAGGGCTACCGTAGTCAACGGATTGTCGGTTACTACATCACTGGCTACAGGGAGCACAAGAGGTGCTGTAGTAACCTCATGCGTCGTAATATCGTAACGGAGCCAATCCCATATCAGTCTATTCTCACCTTTCTTAGCAAGAGACGCTAACGCACTAGTTATGGCATTCGTCTTCGCCGTACCTGGAGGGCCTAGAAAAGCTAAAGCCGGCGGATTATATGTCTCCGTATTAACCCAAATATTAGAGGCTTCATCATCTGTAAAAGTACGATTAATAACACTATTAATAATACCAGGTCCTAACTTGTGTTCAGCATATTCAATAATATTTTTAAAGATTACATTTTCTATATTACTGGAATCAACAAACTTTATCTTATCGACTAAAATAGGATTTTTAGCCATCCATTCACTAACAATCACATCGTATGTATCAGTTATATTTGAAAGTATGAATCTAACATATCTCGCTAAAAAATGTATATAATTCTGAAACAATGGCGGCTTGCCCTCTAAGTTTTGTATATTACTTACTGGGTCTGATGTATCTGTTGTAACTCCCGAAAATGCATTCAGACTTTTATTCTTTATTTTTTCTATAAAGTATCTAGCATCATCATTAGAAACTGTATCCTGTACCTTTGAATAGTTATTAGTAGAGTTATGTCGGCTCCGTCTACGTGTAATCATGATTAAATATACAAATCTAAAAAAAACATTTCCTGTTATAGTATATTTAGTCATGGCTTCTGAATTCAGAATAACACGAGAGCAAACACCATGCGAGAAACTAATTACTTACATGCATATCATAAATGAATTGACACTGACTTATATAAACAATCTAAATGATACAAATGAAGATGAAAATGTAGAAGATAATAAGAAAGAGTTTTATGAAGTATTAGACAAAATAAAAACAGCCTTAAAAGATATTTTTTCAAGTTTGGATACTAACAGAGACGATAACTATGTAGAATATGGAAAGGGTAAAAAGATGATAGTTCATAAAGCAGTAAAAGGTTGGATAGACCAATCAACAAAAAACAAAGAACTAGTAAAAAGGATAAGAAAGATATATGAAATAAGTTACTTCGAGTTATCGGAACTTATAATGAAGCATATTTGCCGCTATTGTGTCAGTAAGCTTAGAGATTTACTCACCTCCTCAGCCCTAATGGACATAAGCGAGTTAAAAGTAAAAAATCTAGAGACCATTTACGATGACGAAGAAACTGTTCAGCATCTTAAAGTAGTTTTATCTGTTTTGTTAAATATACGTAACATACTTATAGGTAACGCTCAAGACCTCAAACTTCTGCATAGATACATAACACTGGAACTTGAAAAAAATACACTGCCCACTGTAACAGTTGATGAAAACTTAGACCTTACAGTAGAAGAAGTATCAGAACATAGAATCCATAAACATGGTGTCATAGAATCGCAGGGAAATGACCAAGAAGAAAAAGATTTAAGATACAAAATAAATCATTTTATACCATACAATAATAATCCTCATATCAAAAACAGACAGTACAGTCAATATGTTATTCCCACACAAGAACTTGTCAAACTATATGCAAGTGGTATGTCAGAAAATAGCACAGAAAGAATAAACCAGTTCATTGATTATGCAGAAGTCAAATTGAAGGCATTCTTTGAAGCTCTAATTGCACAAGAAGGTAAAATGGCAAAAAGTCTCGAGATATATAAAGAAATGGGAGATACACTTAAAAATGTTTATCACCACTTTATATCTTCATGGAAACATGCAAATATTAGTATCCAAAAAGTAGCAGAAGCACTCAAGGACCCGCTAAACGAATTTACAACAATAATAAAAGAAAATAACATAGATACATATCCGATATTAGATATTGAAAGTACTACCCAAATAGACCAAATAGAGAATGCTAAAAAAAATATATTAGAAATCTTATTCAGCGACTATCTTTATGGTAGTATATCTAAAGAGGATTCATTGCGTAATGTTTTAGTATATGTACTTATAAGATATACGCACACTATGTACTGCGACCTGATGACTCTAATGCTAAAAAATAGACAAGAATTAACATTCGCTAGAAGAGCAATCAGAGACCTATATGGATATAAAAGTTTAGAAGTTCTAGAACACCAATACCCAGAAGGTAAAGAAAAACTATATCGCATAGCTGAGATAATAGCATCTATACTTATAGCTTATGTCCTACACTTCTTTTTAAAACACTACGACAAAAATATACTCAATAAGGATAAGACTAATTTCTCCATAAAAAGCTATTTAGATTTTATGTTTGTAAATTTTGAAAGTTTCCAACAAACATTATTTGACGTAGTAGTTGTTACGATCTTGAAAACTATCAATAGCTCTACTTCTGACACGATTTTAGTGAATAACTATATGCGTATGGATAATATGATGTATTTAGCTGATATCATAGCTAACTCCTGGCCAATGTTCGCTCCATTTTTCTCCGCCTCAACAGCAAACGTATGGACAGTGTATAGAGAATTTGAAAATGAATCATTAGTCAAACACGATAAAAGCTTAGGCATTATAAGTGATGATATTATAGATAAAATAGAAAAAAGTAATGAAGATAAGCCATTTATTGTATTTTCACACATCCCAATACTATGGCCATGGAATAGAAAACAAAAGGGTACAAGACAGCTAGATTCAAAAGAAAAAAGTCTACTTGCCGAAATTCAAGAGTTGTATAAGGAAAAGATAAAAGATAAGACAGAAAGACCATCGAGAAGCGCACTAGAAGCCCCAAAAAACGAATCAGAGCAAGAAAAACCAGTTATAGGGCTAACAGAAATATCCGAAATAATACAACAAGTTTTAGAAAGCTATAACGCATTAATAGACCTCAGATTTGTAAAAGTAAATATATTCTACCAAATGAATTTAGTCTACGAAGCATTCAAAAAATTAAGGAACAATATCGTTAAGCACTTAGAAGAAGGAGCAACCATAAAAAGTCTTGAAAAATTAGAAGGAAACGATAGAATGATTGAAGAGGATTTAATGAACCCGCTATTTACCAAAAACATAGATATTAGTGAAAAACAATCAACAGAGGAAAACAAATTCAACATAAACTATATAGACTTTGCAAGAGATATATTCAGTTACATTAACACTATCAATACCAGATTATTCTTTATTTGTGGTTTAGCGATGCAGTCAGAAACGGGCTATTACATTGTAGAACAGGGTATAGTACGACGAACCCCTAGTAAACGTAATTTTACAAACTGGTCTAAATCTATGCTGATCGATAGCTCCGACTACATAAGAGCCGCATATAGCCTCCTCAAAGACCTAAGCTTTGCAAGCAGCAAAAACTATGACAAAATTAGCAAAAAATCGGCCATAACTAAATGGGTTGCAAATATGCTACAAAGTGAAACAGAAAAACTAAAACCTATCATACAAGAACTGATGAAGCTATCAAAACAAATACAACAAAAAGTAGACGAATACAAAGGAGAACTAAACGAAAACGACGACGAAGAACTATACGAATAAAATCTAATGATAAACAACAGAACTATTTATAATAGCATAGATACTTACAATATAACTCCTGATTATGATTGCAAGATTTGTTTCGCAGAATATGAACGACTTATAAAACTTGTTCTTACTTTTTTTGATTACATAAACATTGGGCTCTTAAACGGAGGAATCGTAAGCCTTAAGAATCATTTTAGTTTCTATCTAACTAAGCCTATGCAGTATACTATACAAGGTATATCTTCTAATTTTATTACAATAAGTTCCATTAAAGCACAACGCATTGACATTATAGAATACGATTGGGATAAGCAACCCAATAGCAGCATGCAGGGTGTAAGGTTATGGATCGCATGCCACATGAGTAATCCTGCCACCTTACATGTACTCAACGGACAAATAGGACGCGAACAGCCTATTGTATTATCAGCAGAATGGATGCCCGTACACAACACACAGCAAATCGCAGACTCCGCCAAGAACGGTATAATAGACCTAACAATACCTCGCCATGGCCTCTTCGCTATCAGACTACATAAAATAAAAACTAAAAAACCACTGGAAATAACAGAATCACCTTATCTGTTTAATAAACCAAATATATTATATATGTTGTAAATCATGGATAGATTGTAAAAGTCCTACAAACGCATATGATTCGTTATTACCATTAGGGTTTATGATGGTATTTATCATCATTTTAGGCGACTATCTATTCATGCTTACTTACCCTCTATAAGCCGAATCTCATCATATGTACAGTTTTGTATAGTTTGAGCCAGACCAGGATTGCTCAGCACTATATCAAAGCATGTAGAGAAGTTAAACATAACTTCAAAGTTACATAAAAAGGCAAAAGCGTTGTTATTCTTACTACTACTATGAGTGGTTCCTGTATGTTCTTTATAGAATGTGAAAATCGTACTAACTTAGAATCAAACCGTGGCCACTAAATTCAAGTATATCTTTTCAATAGATGCAGCTAAGCTAATTTCTATATCCACTTTTATAGTATTGCCCTCTAAGCTATACCCTATCAGCCTTATGCCGCTTAATAAAAAATTAGTCTTAGCTTTCATGTTATTTTCTACAAAAGAGAATATACCTTTAATATTCTTCTCTAACTCGTCATTATCGTTTATAGTACGACCTATCAAACTTTTTAAGTTAGCAATCAAAGCTATGCTCGTATCTATTATTATCCGTGCATTATTTTCATGTTTGAGCATATTAATACTATCTTCAGTAGTACGTAAATTGCCTAAATACCATAGACTATTATCAATATAAGGCAAGTTTATTTTATAAGTGTCGGCTATCGTATTAACAGTTTGTATGTTCTTCTTATGCAAGTTGATAGCAGTAAGTGGATTGAAGTATATCATCTTATTAGACGCGTTATTGTAATATCCCGCAGTTTTAGACATACTACTTAGTAGTGTGCCGTATAAAACACTAACCGGCAAATACCCATGAATAACTTCATCCAGTTTCATGATTGTATGACCTGAAAATACAATAATATTATACCTTCTATGACTAGGTGCATATCTGGTTTGAATTTTAGTAGTAAATGGCGTATTAATCACAAAGAACATTGGTGAATGCATGCCATTACCTACGTGCCCAAAATTATATGCGGCATCGACAAGCGTATTATACACAGTGTCGTTAATAGCAAGACCACTATCTACAAAAACGTTATACCCTTTCTGACAGGCATCTTCAAAACAGTGATTTAGTATATCTAATGGTGCGTACAGAAAGTCAGAGTAGTGACAAGCATAGACCTGTGTAGGATGATTAACTAAAACATAAATACCCGCCCACGTGTTATTTATTGTTCCAGCAGCATTATACTCCATATAAGACCCACTGAAAGGTGTATCTAAAATTTGCTTAGTATAATCTATGAGCAAAGTGTCCAGTACGATACCATCTATCTCACCTAAATTAAATATTCTGATACTGCGCCCACCAATACATAATGTTACGACTTCTTGTATGTAACTACTAACTACGTTGTAATCGCAATCACTTGCATTTCTTGGAAAAAGACTATCACTATTATTATTAGATATTGTAACATCTATTACATTGCTACCTTCTCTAAACCTTATTGTATCTTCAAAAAGTAATATACTGAATGGTTTATAGTCGGTTAACACGCCTAGTGGTTTGTTTAATGGCAACTGTATAACCTCTATGTCCCGATAGACTTGCATAATCCTCTATGCCTCGAAACTCGGGCTACTCAACTACAAGAGGCCTGACAGTCTGCACAACAAGTGGCATCGGACAGACAAATGCTGTACAATATATGTTCTTTTATCCAGCCGTATAAGGATGCAATCCGTTGCCCTTGCGCTGAGCATGCCAAGATACTTGCCCT
>Ga0308395_1001226_pt1 | contig 17172 bp, 5 predicted proteins | sample Hotspr20SampleP4_FD_202097 | JGI IMG/M metagenome (GOLD analysis project Ga0308395, IMG submission 202097) | Hot spring phototrophic mat microbial communities from Mushroom Spring, Yellowstone National Park, Wyoming, United States - 20050930_P4 ...
GATATAATTCATCCAAAACCTGAAGCTGCCATTTCTCGTATTCTTCTTCTGGCATGTTGTCCTCATGAACTTCGTAATCTATGCGCCTAACTAATTTACCACCAGCGTAGTGCTTATTATAAGGTGGAGAAGTGATTACCACATCAACGCTTTCGTCAGATAATTCGGCTAAAACTTCCAAACAGTCGCCTACAATAAGAGTATTCAGATAATTTTTCATCTACGAAGTATTATTCATCGTATCGGTTGTGTGCACAACGCCAGTAAATGGGCAAAAAGGAATTTTGGAAAAGCCACCCTTAGGTTCTGCATTACTGGAATCAGGCGTCCCAGGTACATATATTTTCTGCCCAGCTACTATGTTAATTTCCTTACTCTCGTAATTGGCTTTGCCCTCTGTGAATTTTATAAAAGTGTTTTGTTTGTAAGAGATTTCTAATCCCTCTTCTTTCATGTGTATTAATGCTTCCTTATATTTTATACTTATATCATTTTCTGTGATATCGATTGTGCTTTCTGGTGTGAAGTGTAGTTTTATTTTGCTTAGTCCATGTTCTGTTTTATCGGATATTGGGATGAAGTAGGCGTTTGTTATTGCGATATTAGCTGGGATTAGAATTATTACTTTATCTTCTACCTCTATATTATGTGGTGTAAATAGGAGTGTGCCTGTAAATGTGCCGTGTCCATAATCGGATCTAGCTGTTATGATTCTTTTGTTAGCATCTAATATGGAGGTTACGGTGCCTTTTAGTATCATTACGCTCACTGGACTACCGGCATTACAAGTATTTGTACATGCGAGCGGTTATCCTCATCCTCGTAGAAAAAGGCTATAGGACGATTAGGGGATTGTATTCCAATCCTAATATCCTCAGAACTCGTAATATTGCTAAGTATCTCAGAAATCCTATTAACGGACAATACTAAGTCCATTTCACCACCTGACCACCCTTCTATCTCGATAACCTCCCTACCTTCACCAAAACTATAAGAATTTTGTATCAATGTCATCGTATTGTCTTTGATGTTGATTTTAAAAGACTGTTCTTTGCCGTCAGATATTTTTTGAAATCTTTTGATTACTTCCATGATTTTTGTTTTATTTACAACTAATATGTTATACTCATTTTCTGGTTTTATTATGCCATCTACCGAAGGGAACGGATAGTTTATAATATAGCTGTAAATAGAATTTTTATCGTCTGAAAAACCTACTATTCTAAGTTGCTCGTCTTTGTCGTAAATCAATGTTATCTTGATTAGATTTTGCTCCTTACTGCTAAAGAAGTTTTTTATAGTTTCTACTGTATCGTTAGGCAATGTAAAAGACACTGCCTTAGGTATGGCTGTATCTATATGGCCTATGATACACATAGCCAATGTGACGGCATCAGTTCCGATAAGTCTGATTTTGTTATCGCTGATATTAAAGTTGATGCCGTTTAGACTCTCTCTGGGGTCTTCTTTTGCGGCAGCAAAGGCAACCTTTTGTATGCCAGAAATAAGTAAAGGGGATGGTATGAAGAATTCTAGATTCGCACCATCTGCTTTTGTGTCTAACCCGCTCCACTCCTCTGGGGACCCACATTTTATACTATACTTGGATGTATCATTAGATTGTATCAATAGTTGTCCATTGTGTTGTTCTGCTTGCGTTTGAATTCCATCCGTACTAGGGGTTTTAACATATGTGAACGATAAAATACTATCGTCGTTATATGTACTTATAAGGTCCTTGAAGGCTTTTTTAGGTGTTAGAACTTGTAGTCTCCCTCCGTTGGGTATCGGTAATACCGAAATACAGCTTGTGATATACACGTTGTTAGTACGTGCTTCTAGAATAGCTGTCTCGTTATCTTGACTTATACTCATGTAGTTTTGCAGAATATCAGGCATTAGTGCTCTGCGGTCTCCACTACTATGTGCAATGGCTTTTACAATACGCTTGATATCACCTGCTCTTACTGTGAATGCCATGCCAACCCATGCATCGAAACTCCTCATTTTCGTATATTTACACTAACTATGTGGCTATCTCGAATCAAAACCGCACTCATCGTATTATTGACGACCTTATTGCTTTCCTGCAGTGGAGAGAAACGAGCGGTCAAGAAAATCAGCAAAGCTGTTGAACTAACCAGCCCAGAATTCGTGTACAGTTACTTAATAAATACATATAAGCTACCTGAAATGCCATACGATAGCTCCGAAACTATAACAATAATTCGCGACAGCATAAAATTAGACACCATAATCCGTATAGACACCCTGAAAAAATCAGATACAATACAAATCAAAAACGATAGAATGCAGATTAAAATCATTAGACAAAATGATACAGTATATGTCAAGGGCCGTTGTGTTACAGACACGATAATAAGAGAAAAAGTAGTTTATGTAACAAAATACGTAGAACCGAATAATTCTATCAAGAAAAGTAAGTTTTATGATGACTTTATTAAGATAGCTTTCATATTATTCTCAGTAACCGTACTTATAGTTGCTATAGTGACAGGTATTAGAAGTTACATCAAAAATAACCTATGAGAAAAATATTCGAATTAGTTCTATCTCTCATATTACTATCTTTTTTGTTACTAAGCATCCACTCGAATGATTGTTTCCTTTTAGCACCTGTCTCATTTGTGCCTACACAACAGATATTGTTGTTATGGAACCGTTTGAAAAATCGCAAGTACGATGGTACTGGTGTAAACGCACGCAATGATTTTTCGGATCAGTTTGACGCTAACGTCGTAGAACTTGTTGGCAAAGTAAAAGCTCTCGTCAATGATTACATTAACAGAAAGAATGACGTAATACTAAAAAAGAGTCACGATGTAGACTTCGATACACCGACCGAAAATCAACTTAGGACGCTTTCTGATGGCAAATACCTGTGCATTGACTTAAGTAGGTATATTACAGCTGGCAAGCTCGTTACGGAACAACTAAATAACGCATTTCTGATAATAAAAGGACAGTATTCTAACAGATTTAATAGGAGTTATAGTTACAATCAATTGGCTAATGATTCTAAAACTTACGAATTTTCTATATGGCGTCAAAAGTTGGTAGTTGATACTTATAGAGTTGGGCTTGGTAGGAATCTTGACGCTTTCCTGCATAGTTATGACCTAACAAACCAGTATGAGTACTATGCTTTTGATTACTCGTCTAGCGAACCCGACCACTACTTCAACACGAACGAACTTAATCGCTACGATCTGAGGGCTAACAGTTATTGGTTTACAGATAACTTGTGCATAGATAGTTATCTGGGTAACGAAAGAACTAAACATGTCAAATCTACGGTAGTTAACCTACCTTTTATTCCAGACCCTAACAAAAGAGCTTTTGCATATCACAAACTGATTAAAGAGGGCGTGCTAGATAATATAAAGTTTTACGATTATAATGTAAGAACTATTAAGATATTACGTGCAGCTGAGCATATAGCATTCGGTGAGGTTAATCAAGACAACTATCAAATGGTTTTTATGGATCTGCTTTATAGCAGTATGCCTACGAAAACAGAAAATATGTCAAACGGTAATTATAAGAGATATATGTATCCATATTTTTACATACCCACTGTTTTTTATTACGAATCTTTCGAGTTAGATCACCATAATAATGCTCATATATTTAACTACAATAATTCTGGACATTTTGATCCTTTACTAAACCATAAGGTTTTTCATAACATAAAAACATATGGCTATTTCTACCCTATGTATCATAATGGTACTAACTGGGTTATTATGAATGCCAATTTGGACGTGTTTACTGATCTTTTTGGATACAAATTCGTAATGCCCGGCAATGATGACGTAGAATTCAAACATGCAGGTTTTGGAGGTTCTTTCAGTTATGGTATGACTTTAAAATATCTTCCCAATTCTAAATATCGTTATGGCACATATTTTACACCTTATTATACATCTGAATACATTGTTTCCGGTTATGCTTCTGCGGCGATGATGCATTTTTATGGTTCTCAGGATGCTGTTGAATTTGGATTAGGCAGCCGTAAAACATATATGCAAAACAAACTCAATATAAACGATAAACATTTCATAAGCCATAAGACTAGCACGATCCCTACCGGCCTTATGCCAATGTATCAAGAGTTTTACCCTATTTATCTTATAGATTCGTATTGTTTTGTCGAGGATAAGAAAGAAGCCATATTGTTGAAACCCCCAACGTTTAGTAGATACACTCTAACGCCTAGACAGTATAACTTTCATTTTAGAATACCTTTTGGGATACAAGAGAACGAGCGAAGAGACAACACAGTTTTGAGAGCTTACGCTCAGGCTAACAGCTATTATCACATTAACCCGCCTACTATGTTTTCTAATGTAACGCCGAGTTATGCTTATTTCACAGCTTTGTCTGACTATCATACTATGCTTCCACCTTTTAATCGAACTATAGCCTATACTGCAATACAAGCTGTTATAGGTATGAATGTCACTTTAAACAACATAAATACACGTTCTATTTTATTTTATAATAAATCCTTAATAAATAATGAGACACGAAGTGCTATACTAACAAACTTTCTTAACTGGGTTAATTATCCTGGTTCTTACTCACCATCTATAAGTGAAAACATGATACGTGATAATTATTTATTTTCTGCTTCGCCTACTAATATTAGAGGTTTGTTATGGAGTAATGTGTATTTTAGAAAGATTATAGAACCGGGTGTTGCAAGTGAGATGGGATTTAATGAAATTACTATGCCCACTGATGATGATAGTTTAGATAGTCGCTTGCGGCGGGTGGCACCTGAAGTTCAGCCGTTTGGAATCACGAACGCTCCCGTAAGGGTGAATATAGGTGAGGTGGTAGAAACTCCTATGAGGCTATGGCGGATGAACATTTATAGCGGTTCCATGAATCGTAATTATATAGGTTCTAACGCTAATGAAAGATTCTTTCAGCATCGAGCAATAGCTTTAGCTTTAATGAGTTATACATTAGCCGTACCCGACTATCCTGCTTCTCCCACTATACCTTGGTGTTGGCAGTCTTTTGATAGTATGCTTTCTTATGCACCAGAATCAGGTGCGGAAGCCAGTAAATATGGATTAGGGTACGAATATCGATTCGCATACTTTCATAACGATATACATCCAGTACCTGGTATGCTACTATCGTTAGGTGATTCTAATTATAACTTATACAGATTGCCTCTTTTTACCTACAATCACTTACTACCACTATTTTTTGTTGTTTTAACCGATAGAAGAGGTTATTGGCAACAAGGAGTAGCTAATCCCTTATCACCTAGTGAGTGGCTATACAAAAATGGCATGAATATAAAAGGCTCGGAGCCTACTTACTTGTACATAGTGCCGCCGGACTACATATATAACCTCAAGCTCCCAGGTCCTATTAGGAGCATAAGTACACATAAGTTAACAAGTTCGTCTCTACGTAATGTTTATATGGTTGCGCGTTATGAGTTTTTTGCGCCTTATCTGCCTTTATATCCTTTCCGTGACGTAAATACGATATTACCAAGATTTGATATAAAGCCGCATTTGAAAGCTTTTAACATCTATCGTGATGTATCTCCAAATGACACCGTTAATGAGGTTATCGACGCTACGGCGAGATACAAGATAAATAATCCCGATGCTACCTCAACGACTGTAATACAGAAATTAAGAGGATATGGGTATTATAATAGCTTTTTGGGTTATTTCTTTGTTGATATTGGCGGAAGCTTTGTAGCTATAGAACGCATTAAAAAAATAATAAACCTAAACAGCGAAGACAGTAACTTCGAGAATTTAACTATCAGGTATTTAGTAACTGACAACAGAGTACTAGTTGACCCCAGTAACCATCTTTGGGGCACAGATTTTAATCCATTTTATATGGACGCAGGTTCTGTTTTTTTGACCTCGGAAGTACGGTACGACCGCATAAGGGAACGCTTAAATGATGTCAGTGCCCCCAATCTGCCGCCAGAAGAGCGATTTTATGTTATAACAATGAACGGCTTGACTAATCTTATGTTTACTTATAATAATGATACATTCTACTATGGATATAAGTTGTGGTCTACTTTTGATGATTTTAGAAGTTATTACATAAACAACTACAATATTATTAGATTTGTATCGGATCCTTTATACTATTTTAGACATGTTGTACAATTAAGGTTTTTCGCTTATAGCGTATTACGTACTATTGCACTGACTAATAGAATCTTTTTCCCTAATGTAAGGGTTAGGCCTTTGTTAGGTATGACTGTTAATTACGGGAATAATTACATTGACGATGAAGCTTTTAGTCATATCGCTTACTTTAAGATATACGACGATATAGTAACAAAGAGTAGCTACTATCAGACTGATTTGTTAACTCCTATGTATATTACCTATAACCCACTCGGAGCATATGTTATGGTACACGAGAAAGATAGGGATTATATTCGTAGACTCATGAACTATAATAACCCTAATTTTCTGCCTTCTACTAATACTCCCGATCCTGTGCCTTTTAATGCAAGTTTTGATAATCGATTTTACAACAATATATACTGGAATTACGAACTTATAGGTCCATGGAATTTCCATAATCTATTGTTTCCGACTGTTTCTACTGGCGAGGTACGGCAGCCGCAAGCATGGGCATTCTCGCATCCTAGAATGTGGCCTAGACCAATCATGGCTTATTATTACCCTAGCCGTGTAACTCCTAACCCAGCCTACTACCTATCAGGTATAATAGAATACGAAGAAAAAACTTACTCAGGGAGAAGACCATATCATGTGCTAGATTATAGAAACAGAAAGGACTTTGTTGTGGTTATTAGACTTTACAAATTAAATGGAGATATTGTTGCTGAAAGTCTTAATAATGATTTTGTAGCTGTTTACCACAACAATAAAGTTTATTTGCGGACAAAAACTCAGTTTATAGAACCTATCGCCCCTAGAACACTAAAAGGCACAAGCCGAGTAAGACATAGCCTGATGGATTTAGTAAGTAACACAAGCAGTAACATAGAGAAATTTGAAGCTATAGTTGGTGGCAGGGTTTTAAGTGATTTAGTTAGTGGCAATTCTGATGTTGCAGAAAACTACATTACCATAGACTATCTGCATCCTATTGAAGACGGTGTTAGTGCCGGTAGTGCCTACTATGTCATTAACGAAGCTAGTATTATCAATTGCTTTGGTGATATTCATCAGGCAAATATTAACGAGTTAGCTTTCTGCGACAGGACAACTTATCCATATGATAAAGACAAACAAGACATTGGAATTATAGTACCTGACGATTATGATTACGAAACTACAGCTTTCGGGTGGAGCGAGGCTATTTACGTAAAGTTTAAAACAGAAGATGTTTTCACTAAGGCTGCAGATAAGGATTTTGAAGTCAATAGATATAGGGGCAAAATAAAAATAGTAACAGAACATCCAATATCTTACGGTATAATAGATAACATAGAAATATTAAAAAGACAAAGAGATTATATAACGATGATGTCAGATATAAATTATCTTTCATACGATAAAATTGGAAGTAAGAAAACTATGCCAGCTATTAAAAAGGCTGAACATATGAGTTTAATATCAAATAGATTTGATAATCTGACTGATACTAATGTATTTTACAATTTGCCAAGAACAACTAATCCAGACGAGTTTCCAACACATTATCAAAGGCTTATATTTGAGATAGACTTGCCAGCCCAGACACTTCAATATAGTCAATTTAGCGACGCATTGCGGTACGGTAAAAGTAATGCTAACACAAGTTATATTAGCACAACTGATGGCGTTAGTATTTATAATGATAAAGATCTAGCTAATGTAATGCTTCACGAGTTTGAAAGATTTGACGAACCTATGATAGTGTATGATAATCCTTACAACCCTAAAAATGTTCTATTCATGTTTATTGATAACTTAACTGCCGAACGAGCTAATACAGATGTTTTAAACGGTAATAGCAATGTAATTACCGATAATTTCATCAATGTAGGCCCTAATCCTTTTTCTGGTTTTTGGCATATGGAGTATGTTGGTTTCATTACAGATTACGCTTGGAACAAGTGGTCAACGGGATTAGATGCTGAACCTAGACTGGGGTTGCTGCAAAACATGAATAAAATATATGAAGGTTTTAGCAATGTTTATTTCTATAAGTTTGAACAGCGGACTGTTAATATGCCTAATATGCCTAATATGCCTAATATACCTTCTACAATCCATTTTTATCTATACGGCAAATACCGAATAGATAATGATTCGTCTGTAACTTTTGCACAAGACGGTATTACTTTGGCAGATTATAGAAAACTTCACCAATTTACGATATCTGCTTTATCGTTAAACGCTTTTGCACCATTCTTAGACTTTACTGTATATAATAACTATTTCGGTGGTACTCCTAAGACTGTGTACTATTCAGAAGATTATACGCCAAATAACTTATATTTACCATCATCGTATTATAATAACAATTATCCAGATAGTCTAAATATCAATGAAATACGTAACTCACTTTATAGATTTAGAGTTGAGGATATAGATGTACAAAGTGAGGACGAAAAGTTTTTATTTCCTGCCAAAGATATAGTCACTCGTCTGTTTAGTTTTAGATTACCTGTGGTTACTAACATGGTCTTTGTGAAAGACGAACTGCCAAGATATAGAATATATCCAACATCTACATTGCATCTTGACAATAATGAGAATGTATATGATAAAGGGTTTTATAGTATATTTTACGACTATAGCTTAGGTAATGTTCCTAAGTGGCCTAGAGACCATATTAATTTAAGAACATTTTATGGGATTAATCAGTCATATTTCTATTACAATGTAATAACACCATCTACTAATATACAAAATACATTAGTATCTCAGTTTAATACTAGTGCCACAAGCTATAGTACAGTGGAATATAATAATGATCCACAGGTTACTTCTGTGGGCGTTGCTTGGTCTGGAATCGCGTCTAACATGAAACGTCTAGTTTATGTTGTGCCTCCCAAACCTTTTGATGAATCTTTTGCTAGTGCCTATGACGTCTTTTGCCGTATAGGTAATCTTTTTGCTTGGCCTTATGATCTGATAGGTGCTAATGTGCAGGCTGAATGCTATTACAAAAGAACCTCTCTTTTTGACTATAATCTAAAGGCTTGGTATTGGCCTTACATAGGCCGTTATGCTGAGAATCTGATGCACTTGAATGCTCAACGGGCAGCCTTTTCACCATTTACAGGTTACGGTTACTGGATGCGATACTCTAATACACAAAACATAGTTACACCCGTGATGGCATTCTGGTTTACCAACAATCCAATAATATCAGCTACGCAAGTTAAATTCAGCGTTAATTCCGAGTACGGTTATAGTTATGGTAGAGTAGTAAATCCTTATAAAGACTTCGTTGCTTATGAGAGGCCAGTCGGTGCCAGCATGTATAATGGTTTTATTGATAACTCACTAATACTGAATTCATACACACGAAATTTTCCTAATAGCAATAATTCATCGCGATTATCAGTCGTTAGTGATATATGTATTGATATAGATGACAATGATGTTTTTAATAAGATGATTTTGAAGACTTCGGCAGCAATTGAGATACCTCAGGGCTTTATCTATAATATGCTTGTTAGTAATTTCCACCCACCTGTGCCTTTATTTGCTGTACATCGTATTCGTAAGGGTTCTATGACGCCAGCAGATAGATTAGTGGCGCATAATATCACGTTAAATAGAACCAACTATGGTCGTTGGATCTCAAGTGAATTTTTATACACTAATAACTACGTTTGTTTTGACACCCCACCTTATGGTATACCACTAGGTGGCTCGTTTTATATGCAACAATATATGTTATCTAACGTGCCTTTATACTTCTACTATAATGACGAAAATACCCCTAACATCTTATTCAGAAATGTACATTTTAACCAAGAACTATCTTTAAAACATTTTATACCTCCCGAGTTATATTATCTTATCTCTTATCCTATTTTCTTAACCAACGAGCAGGTCGCAGATACTAACTTGGATCTTAATTATCAGTATGAACCTTTTTACATGTCTATAGCTAAGCTAAATTTAGTATATATAGGAACTCAGAAATTTTATCCACTTGTTTCTTATGGAATACCTTATGTAGAGCTGTTTTATCCTTTTACAGAGTTAGGTGCGCAGTATAATGAAAAATCTATAAGTGAAAAGTTTTCACCAGATGTATTATTCAACTCCAAGACTTTATACAAATACCCATTTAATAATTTTGGTTATAAGAACAGAGGCATGCCTATGTATAGTATTTATATTGATGGTCAATACGATTTTAACCATACACCCTCAAATGCAAGTGGTAATATGGCTATAAGTCAATCGGCTATGTTGTCCTACCTACAAAAAGATTATGTCAATTACAATGATCCAATCTATACCCCTGAAAATGTTAATTTTTTTAATCCTAGTGAAGATTTCTACAAATTTTATACTTATTATGATGCCACAATCGTTAGAAATGATATACAATTCATGTCTTTTTTAGAGAATAATCGTTCTGCTTTAGCTATGGCTGCTTCGATGAACTTCTTAGCTGGGACTAGCCCCTATCTTAAAACCTCTGATCTTGTCCTTCGTAAACTACATCAATACTATCAAACAGACACGATGTCGTATGATATGCTCATGTTCTATTTCCATGCACAGGACGAAGAACATACAAGCTACCGCCTGGACAGAATAGGCGTACTAGGTCATCCTAAGGATCAAAACACAAAAGTTACAACCAACTTCTTAAACATGATTAGTTATTCGCCTAACACAATTAGTAACATAGAAAAGGTAAATAATACGAATAATATCTACACGACACAATATTATAACTTGGCCGGTTCCTATTCTAGTACTAAGATGGTTTTAGAACGTGATATAGTTAAAAAGCCGATACATCAACGATTTGGTATCATGTCTGATTATGCACTTAGACAGCTCACTAATAATATCAACAAGCACTTATATATAACAAACAGACTTATTTATGAGGATTTGTTATTACATTCTTATCATTATCGTTCGTATGTTCCATTACCTAACGAAGGTATTTATATGCCTAAGAATCATGTTGAGTTTAATCTTATGCTCAATCAAAGTGTCTCTGCCAAAGCGTTGTTTTTTGTTGGTAATCCATATTATATTAGATCAGAGTTGGCCAACAAAGTTAATATTTATTTTGTGTATAATGATTATAAGGTTTTATCTCAATTTTATAAGCGAGTTAGGAGTCACAAGTATCGTGTTAAGATGCCAATGGTGAAAGGTCTGAGAGTCAGTGTTGGCGTAATGCCTTTAGGGCATAATGCTACGCATGCGTATAGTGTAGGTCCCGCAGGTGCAGTCGGAGCAAGAAACTACTCTCAATATACTGATCGACAGTTCGGCGAATACCATCTGCCGGCCCGAGAGACAACGAACTTTTCTTCTGCTGGCAGTATGCCAACAACTATCAGTAAAAATATCGAGGTAAAGATAAATAACGTAATTAGGCGCAGGGACAATATTTTGCCAACAGCACAATATATACAATCACCAAAATCCTTATTCCATACTATTACTAATATAACACGCACAGAAAGAGTTGTATTTTGGGCTAGGAATCCGTATCTGATAGATGTACTAACTATATATCCCAAACCGCTGATTATAGACCCGGTATCTATATACCAGAAAGAAGCCTTAAGCTGCGCATCTTTGTACCTAAGTGATTACCTTACTTACGTTCCCTACGGTGCTCTAGGTATTGATAGTCCTAACGCTGTTAGCTGGATGATACCTGATGCTTATCCAGAGCGTAATAGTAGGTTTATCAATAGTACGATATGGCCTAATGCTGTTATAGATAATTTTATCGTGGGTGATCTACTCATTAAGGCTGATTCTTTTCCAGTAGGAGCTGTGGTTGAATCCTGCGGCATAGCCTACGATAAATGGTCGTATCATGTCTGGGCTTTAGGGTTTTGGTATAATGACTCAATTTTGGGTGCTCAGCACTTGCCTGTGCCTCGTCGTTGGCTAAATCACATGGTAATGTATACTAATACCTTACCAATGTTGTCGCTTGCTTCTGAACGCTGTTATTATCATACTAATAGTAGTACTTCATACCTTAGGTGGATTCATCAACTTTATAATGCGCAGACCTTCTTCTTAAGCATGTATAGTAACCCTACACACACAATGTTGTATTTATCTCATGTATTAGGGTCATCAGCTTATAATAACAAAGTAGTTCACGAACTAAGATTTGATATGGATTTGCTATATAACTTGACTGATACCGTGACATACAACAACTATTGGCCGCACATGCAACATACAGAAGTAAATATGAGGGAAGAGAATATAAACATTAAAAAGTTCCTGATTTCGCCACATCATTACTATACTGTAAAAGCACTATTAGAACATAAATATTATGACTTATATAGATTAAATGCCGAAACACTGATTAATTACAATAAATATGATAACTTAAATGACACACCTATAAATTTCGTGACAGGAGTAATCAATCTCGATTTAGAATTAATTAGAGATGATATAGGAGTAGTTAACGATGATGTAGTTAGCGATGATAATGGTCATGAGCCTTATTACGATTTATTCCTTAGTCAAATTGCGCAGGTACCCATTCGTGACATTACGCAGGTAAAAAGTCTATACTGGACTAAAAGAGATTTGATATTTACTACTACGTACAACATGATTGATCATGCCTATAATCCAAACTATGATTTTATCTATAATGCTCCATTCTATGGTATTCACGTAGTTAGTGATAGATTTGAAGATATGATATCCCCCTACGAGTGGCTCGGTGGCCTGTATTTCATACTTAACAGCAAGAATTATATTATTAATCATAGCGTATCAGAATCATTAGCGGATTCTCTACGCGTACAACCGCAAATACTTATGCCAGAAGCTACTTACGTTCCAGTCTTTTATACTTTCAATACTAGTTTATCGACCAGGCGATTATCTTTGTATAGGACAGCAATATTTGCAAGCGATATTGAACCTACACCTGTATTCCAACATAAAGGGGCGAGTACACTTTTCAGTGGAATCCAGCATAATAGCCCTGAACACGATATCGTTATTGCAAACACCATATTTAATAATAGCACTTACAATATAGACTTTGATAACGTTGTAGTAAGTAATAGAATGCAAACGCCTCTTAATGACATGTACAGTAGTAGATTCGCGTTTAATTTATTTTGTAATACCTCGCCTAACGCTAGTTTCATATTTCAGTTTAATATTCCAACCGACTGGTTGTTTTACACAGAGTTTAACGGATTTGGGAGATTTGAGTATAATATGAATTATAGTGATTTTCTGATACGTAACCCTATACCGTGGTCTCTCCTTGCTTTTTATAATTATCGACCTATAAGCAAGTTTTTCACGGACTCTTCTTTTGCTTCTCAGAGTGCAATCAAGCTTTTAGGAGACGACATCAACATGTTGTTTCGCTTCCGAAAGGAGATGCGTATTAATATTACTGCGAACAATTTTGATGAACTGGAACGTAACCTTCAGGCTTTAAGCTCTGTACCCTTATTTGTAAGCAATTACTCTATGTGGTACACAACTGGCGTTGGGTACGTATATTTCTGTATAGCGGTAGATGCGTTTAGTCAGAAGAGCTATGTAGATGTTGCTGGAAGTCCAGATGCTTCTTTCCAATTAAACAGGCCAGGTGTAAATATACTAGGCGTTTCATCGCCTGGTTTGATACCAAGAGCGTTTAATATGACTTATAACACGAAAAGATATAACATATGGAACTTTACACATCGTATAGACTATTTTTGGTTTTCTTGGGTATTTGATGTTCACCCGCGATTCAGCACCGCGCGTTCTCATGCGTCTATGTTCCGAACAATTTATGGTGATGGTGATATTACTACTTTTAAGCAGCCTGTTTTAAGGGCTAATACAATTTCACACTACATGTACGACCCTTTGTATTTAGATACTGGCAGGGTTTTCATACGACCACGACTTTATCGAACTGAGCGGTTATATTCTCATAACCTCACATCTAATGAAACTTCATCTAGTATGCCGTTTTTTGTAATTGCAGATGCAATTTACATGTTTGCCCCTGGACGTTATAGAACGGATTCTTCAGGAAACAGGCTATGGCGAGAAGAGCTATACAGTTTTGACCATCTAAGCAGTTCTGACACACAGTTTCACTATATGGATAGCCTATCCTCTAGTTATACTCCCTCAAATCCTAATGAACCTGTACCTCCGGGCTATCATGTTGGGTCTAACGTATTTATGCGTCCATATGGTGGATATGACCAAGCAATCATCAAACAGGGGACTGGTGCGTCTGTTGCTAACTTTTACCATCTTGTAGAGGCGGAGCCATCAATGACTCGCCTTTGGAGTATTCAATGCGGGTTGAATACAGCGCCTCTCACAAGAACTGGCGACGAATTGACTCACGAGTACGGTGTCCCCGTAAGTAATAACCACATGATTACATCTCATGGTCTACACTACGAGGCTACGATAGTAGATTACTTCTTAGGTAACATGTTCCTGTATAGAGAAAATAATAATAGCTTGTATGAGGGACATCCATTGCCTCATCCTAACTTCATCATCTTTGGTAAATCTGATAATATTTACAAGTTTCTTGGTAATCCTGTGCCTGAAGTTACATATAGTGCCCCGCCTATGTCTTATACTATAGAGATAGGCCTTAGACTCTATACGGCTTTAAATAGTAGTGATGGTACAATAAACAGGAATCGATACCAAGACATTACAATTAGGCCATATCAGAAGCATCTGTCGTTTTCGACTGATACATCAGTACGATTGCCTCATACGTATAGTTATGAACGTCTGCTCCAGAACAGCTGTTTTGCTCAGCATGCATTCCCCGCTATGGTAAGAAATAAACACGATATAGACTACCACCATCAAGCTGAGTACGTGTTTAGTAACGGCGGTATCTTCTCTAACATCGCATCCAGCTATATGAAGGCTATAGCACAGAGTATAGATGGTGTTATATTAACACCTCTACGAGCGACACTTATACGTAGATCATTACCTAGTTATAGCGTGGTAGAATGAATTTTGATAAAATAAAATCTTCCGTATCCATAGTTGATGTTGTTCAGTCGTATGGCATTACTTTGAAAAAGGTGGGTAAGCAATATACTAGTTTATCCCCTTTTAAAAAAGAAACAAAGCCATCTTTTTTCGTGTTACCTGATAAGAATATATTCAAATGTTTTTCCTCTGGGCATGGTGGTGATGTTATCAAGTTTGTATCTCTAATGGAAAACGTTTCATATGCAGAAGCTGCTAACATCTTATGTGATAGGTATAATATCCAGATTGACCAAGATAGTAAGTCTAAGAATGACCCTTTATACTTCAAGCGGCAAATAGCCAGCTATCTCTCTAAAGCATTGCTCAAAAATACAGATTCTGCTGGTTTCCACTATCTTCAAAAAAGATTTTCCTTTCTAAAACAAGACAACATAACTAATATTATCAATAAATTCATGATTGGCATATGGGATGCACAGATGTATAAAGAACTCGTCACCCTTTACGGCGCGCGAAGAATTAAGTACATGCGCTTCCCTAAGACAGATGGGAATAGCTTCATCGTACTCCCTATTATAGAAAACAATAAGGTTATAACATTTATGTTCCGAACACTTAGTGATAATTCAGAGTATAAGTATATATATTCCGCAGAGCCTAATAAATCACTTGCTGATGTCATTTATAACTACAACCCTTACGACAGAAATACTGAGATTTATGTAACCGAAGGTATCTTTGACGCTATCGCACTTTATGGTATGGGTATCACAAATGTGGTTTCATTGTTAGGTTTGAATATAACTGGCAGAAAGTTGTCTAAATTAAATAGATATAATGTAATAAACTTAGTTTTAGACACTGATCGTTCTGGGTATAGGGCTTCATTGAAAGCGGCACAGTACTTCATGCTTCACAATAAAATCGTATACATACTACTAAATACACCTTATAAGGACGTAGATGAGGCTATAAAAGCAGGAGTTTACAATAAAGAGACAATAAAGCATAAAAAACAGCTAATAACTACACACATATATACCAGAAAGTATAAATCTATTGATTCCGAAGCACAATATAAGCAGTGGATTAAGAAAGTAATTAGTGGTATAAAAGATAATGATATAAGGTACTTATATAACAAAAGTATTTACGAAGCCATTAAGCAAAAACCTCTGGATAATAAAGAAAGTTTGGGTATAAACAAACTACTAGAAGCACTAACCACTCCGTCACTTAAGCTAGCGTTAGCCTATATAGTAGATGTGATAGATGAAAGAGAGAGGCACAATATGTTACAAAACATGAGGACAGATAAAAAAGAGGATGTAATAGATGATAGGCTTGTTAAACTAGTAATAGATAGTTTAGTCCATAGTCAATCAGACTGATTGCATGTTTTATTGATTTGGAATAGTATGTTTTGTAGAATCGGGTCGCTTTTACTACAGTCTCCGTTTATGGCCTGGTCACCCAAACTGTACAAAACTGTACAAAACTGTACATGTTTAGTGCGTTTGTCCCCTGACCAGGTAGGGAGGGGCTAGCCCGTTTCGTTTCGCCACTCCTACCCAATCCCTTAAAAGGAGCACCCTCTTCAAGGGAGAGAAGTCTCTAAGACTCTCGAGGCAGGAGAAGGCGAGGGCTACGGAGAGAACTTGCCAGCTTTTTTGTTCCACCTGAGTGGAACCCCTCACCCGTTCCATCTTGCGGTTAGCGGTTTGTTGGGTAGCTGACTCACTTTCCCCGCTGTACGTAAATATACTAAACCAGAGAAAAATTTACAGCCGCTACGCACCTCTCTCTTCCTCACCATATTTAGGAGTTTGTGCTATAAATATACATTTGTAGACAGAAGTTAGCAACTGTTGCTGACCTCGTTTAATAGAATGCCGAATTTTTTAAGTGTATCGTTATTATAGGTATTTAGGGCACTTTTGACCCATAGTTGAGCAACGTTTTTTGCCGACCAATTGTAGTATAGGCGCACGACATCGTCGAT
>Ga0308395_1001229_pt1 | contig 17151 bp, 10 predicted proteins | sample Hotspr20SampleP4_FD_202097 | JGI IMG/M metagenome (GOLD analysis project Ga0308395, IMG submission 202097) | Hot spring phototrophic mat microbial communities from Mushroom Spring, Yellowstone National Park, Wyoming, United States - 20050930_P4 ...
GCCTCACCGAGGCGGATGCTTTCCGCAAAATCCAGAAGATGAGCATGAACTTGCGCAAACCGATGCGCGAAGTCGCCGAGGCGATCATTCTGGCAAACCAGGCAGGCAAGGAATGAGCGCGCTGCCATATCACCGATGCCCCTTCCCCGTCTTCGTTTTAGCTTTCGGGATGGGGAAGGGGTTTTCACGTGCTTTCCAATCCCAATTTTACCCTACGCTTTGATAAAAAGGGTATCGGTCAATGGAGATCAAGGATCGCACCATCCTCGTGCTGGGCGGCTATGGGCTGGTCGGCATGGCGGTTTGCCGCCAGTTAATGGCCGAATCCCCTGCGATGCTGATTGTCAGCTCATTGCTGGAGGACGAAGCGCGCAAGGCAGTGGAACGTCTGCGTGCCGAGTTCGCCGGCAGCCCGGTCAAGCTCCTGCCGGTGTGGGGCAACGTCTTCGTGCGCAGCGCGCTCAAGGACAAGACCCGACCGGAGGTGCTAGCCAATCCAGAATACCGCCGTTGGGTGTTCGAGGACGTCTTGGCTGAGATGACTCCGGCGACGCTGGAGAACTCCTTCTTGGCCCAGCTCATCATGGGACGCACCGACTTCGCGCCCGGCATTATCCCCGATGCCATCGTGGATTGTATCAACACGGCCACGGCGCTGGCTTATCAGGACATCTATACCAGTGCGGCAGAGGTGCTGGACATCTATGACCGTGCGCGCGAGGTCTGGTACATGGGCAAGGAGATCGCCTCGCCGGCACTGGACGATTACGTTGCCGCCGTGGAACGCCTGCTGGCCAGTCTCTATGTGCCGCAGCTGGTGCGCCATGTGCAGATCCTCCATGAGGCGATGCGCCGTGCCGGCACCCGTGCTTACCTCAAGGTGGGCACCAGCGGCACAGGGGGTATGGGGCTCAACATCCCCTACACCCATGGCGAGGAGAAGCCTTCGCGAGTGCTGTTGAGCAAAGCCGCGATGGCCGGCGCGCACAGCCTGTTGCTCTTTCTAATGGCACGCACACCCGGCGCACCTGCCATCAAGGAAATCAAACCCACGGCTGCGATCACCTGGAAACAAATTGGCTACGGGCCGATTAAGCGACGTGGACGCGAGATCCCCCTGTACGATTGCCCGCCCGAGCAAGGGGTTGTGTTGGCAGGGCAGCCCTTCAACTTAGCGCAGCACCAGGGAGGGCAACGGTTGGATGGTGTCCTGGAGTCGGTCTACATTGACACCGGTGAGAATGGCTATTTCTCCCTGGCCGAGTTCACCGTGATCACCACGGTGGGTCAGATGGAAGGGGTCACACCGGAGGACATCGCCTTTAATGTGGTGTGTGAGTTGAAAGGGATCAACACCGGTCGTGACATTATCGGGGCGCTGGACAGTGCGGTGATGAGCCCGAGCTATCGCGCCGGCGTGTTGCGCCATCGTGCCATCGAATTCGCACGCCGCCTGGAAATGGAACACGGGGTCGATAGTGTCGCTTTTGAAATCTTGGGTCCGCCACGTCTTTCGAAACTCCTCTTCGAAGCCTACATGCTCAAACGCGTCTATCGCACCATGCAGGCTGTGGCGGAAAGTGACCCGCACAGCATGGCGCGCGCAGTGACGCAGCTGGTATGCGAGGACCAAAAGCTGCGCAGCCAGGCCATCTCAATTGGTATTCCCATTCTGATGCCCGATGGGCATACGCTGCTATGCGCCAACCGAGGTCGGTATGATCACCGCTGGGAATGGCAGAAATGGAATGCCACGCCTGAGGAGATTGATCGCTGGGCAGAGACGGAGTGGATCGATTTGCGGGTCAGCAACATGGCCGGCTGGCAAGCTCGCATGGCCGCCATATTGGCCGAGGCCAGCCGCTTGCCACACCCGGACTTCGACTCCAGCTCGCAATACGTGCGTCCGATGTCCGATCCCGCTACCTGGCAGCTGCAGCCAGAGATCAACATTGGTGAAGTGGTGGGCTGGATATTCATCCACGAGGAAAAGGGCGAAAGGATGAAGGGCTAAAACCGATGCGCGTTTCAGTCCATCTCCACGGAATTCTGCGCGATCAATTGCCCCCTGCGGCAAGAGGACGTACCACGCTGGAGCTGCCCGATGCTGCCACAGTGGGTGATTTACTGGCAACGTTGGGTATCGAACGGCATGTGATGGTCTCCATCAATGGTCGAACCCGCGTTTCGACCGAGCACATTCTCCAGGAAGGTGATCAAGTTATGATTTACACACCGGTGGGCGGAGGATAAATACACTATCACACCATACGGGAGGAGCGAATCACAATGCCCCATGGCTATCACGGACGCATTCTGCACGTTGATCTCACCCGCGGTGCGCTGAGCATCGAGCAACCTGAGGAGAAGTTCTATCGCAAGTACATGGGCGGCAGCGCGATGGCGCTCACCTACCTGCTGCGCGGCATGCCGGCGGGTGTTGATCCACTGGCGCCTGAGAACGTCCTGGCGCTGTTCTTGAGTGTGGTCACCGGCGCACCGATCTCCGGCCAGAGCCGTGTGACGGTTGCGGCCAAGTCTCCGCTCACCGGCTGTGTGGGGGATTCGCAGGCCGGCGGCTTCTTTCCCGCGGAGATGAAGTTCGCCGGCTTCGACGGCATTGTCATCACTGGACGTGCATCGCACCCGGTCTATCTGTGGCTGCACGACGGCCAGGCCGAGTTGCGCGATGCCACGCATCTGTGGGGACGCGTCACGGGTGAGGTGCAGGAGGCATTGCGCCGAGAGCTGGGCGATGACAAGATTCAGGTGCTCCAGGTGGGGCCGGCAGGCGAGAAGGGGGTGCGGTTCGCGGCATTGATGAATATGTGCAGCCGGGCTAATGGACGTACCGGCATGGGCGCCGTGATGGGCGCCAAAAATCTCAAAGCAATCGCAGTGCGTGGCACGCAGAAGCTGGACATCGCGGACCCGGCTGCGCTGCACGCGCTGGCACGTTGGGGCGCTAAACAGCTCCCTCAATCCGACATTGCCGGCCTGTCCAAGTACGGCACTTCGGAAGTCATCGGCCTTAACAACGCCGACGGCGGATTACCGACGCGCAACTATGCCAGCGGGGTGTTCGAGCACTATGAAGCGCTCGACGGACCTACACTGTATGAAACATTGCTGCGCGGTGCGGCGCAGGGCCAGCAGGAGCGCTTGGGGCGCGACACCTGTTATGCCTGTGCCGTGCGCTGTAAACGGGTGGTGGAAAAGCGCGAAGGTCCCCACCTGCTCGATCCCACCTACGGCGGACCGGAATACGAATCGCTGGCCACATTGGGCGCCTATTGTGGCGTGTCTGATCTGGCCGCGGTGTGCAAGGCGAACGAGAACTGCAACAAATATGGCCTGGACACCATCTCATGCGGTGCCACCATTGCCTGGGCGATGGAGTGCTTCGAGAACGGGTTGCTCACCAAGGAGGATACGGGTGGTCTGGAGCTGCGCTTTGGCAACGCCGAGGCGGTGGTGCGCCTGACAGAGATGATCGGCCGGCGGGAGGGCTTCGGTGATCTATTGGCCGAGGGTTCGGCCCGTGCGGCACAACGCCTTGGCCGTGGCAGCGAGCGCTTCTTGATCACCTCCAAGAATCAGGAGGCGCCGGCGCATATGCCGCAGGTCAAGCGCACCCTGGCGATCATCTATGCCGCTAACCCCTTCGGCGCCGATCACCAGTCGCACGAACACGACCCGGCTTATGCTCCCTATCCGGAACGCATGGCGCAGATCGGCCTGCACGACCCGCAACCGCCGCTCAGCCTGAACGCCGAGATGGTGCGTTATGCCCTGGTCACCCAATATGCCTATAGCGCGCTGGACAGCCTCAGCGTGTGTCAGTTTGTCTATGGACCGGCCTGGCATCTTTATAGCATGAACCAGCTGACCGAGATGGTGCGCGCGGTGACCGGTTGGGATGTCAGCTTGTATGAGATTATGGAGGTGGGCAAGCGACGGTTGAATATGCTGCGTGCCTTCAACGCGCGTGAAGGGATCGGACGCGAGCACGACACATTGCCCGAGCGCTTTTTCACCCGGCCGCTTCAGGGCGGACCCAGCGACGGCTATGTTTTGGATCGTGAGGAATGGCAGCGCGCGCTGGACACGTATTACGCTATGGCAGGATGGGATGTACAAAGCGGCACTCCTACTCGCCCGACGTTGGAAGCGCTTGGCCTGGGCTGGGTAGCGGATCTGCTGGGGCTGTAGCATTTCTATCTGGGCGACCTGTCGGAAGCGATCGCTTTTCTTGGAAAATCTTCATGACTAAAAAACCTCATCGTTCCTCAACGAAGATGAGGTTTGAGATTGTAATCCCGACAAGAACAGCCGAACAGTTAGAAAACCAGAGGGTGTTGAAAAAGTCTTTAGTTACCCGCTTTATTGGCCCATTTTCCTACAAAAATCTGAGCGACCAAGGGACTTTTTCAACACTCTCAAAACCAAGGTACAGGCTGTTAGTTGGATTATCCCCAATCTACACTCTCTGGCAACACGGCGCCAGGGAGTGCACACTTCTGAATAATATCAGGTGAAATATTCCACCCTCGCCGGATCAAGGGACTTTAGCTAAGTCCAAGTTTCCCTTTCAGATCCTCCGGTATCAGCCCGACATAGTACGGTCGCATCATCTCATTGTCCTCGTGCTCGAGGATGTGGCAGTGCCAAACAAAAAGCCCCTCGAGGTCAAACCTGGCTTTGATGCGTGTAACCTGCCGCGGATACGCGATCACGGTATCCTTGTAGCCGGCCTCCCACGGATGAGGCGATTCGGGCGCGCCCACCGGCCTCCCCTCATCGTCCAGAGCTTGCCGATTGACCACCTGGAACATCACCATGTGGAGATGAATGGGGTGGGCGTCCATGGTGAAGTTATAGATCTCCCAGATCTCGGTAGCATTGAGCTCGGGATTTTCAGTGAGCGGTTCATCCCAGCCCAACATCACTCTGGCACCGTCAGTGCCCAATATACCCAAGTATGCCGCGCGCGGTCCAAATGGCTCGCCGCCTGTAGCGGTCTCGACGATGTTGCCCTCTTCATCTGTGACAACGAAAACCGTCTCCGACATCGCCTCGTTAAGGGTGACTGGACGTGTCACATCGGCTGTGCCGAGATCGGTCACGGCGGGCAGCTTCAATTCCGCCGGTGGCGTGCTCGTATCCTCGCTGGTCAGCTCAGTCACAATAAACTTCATCACCTGACCCGTGGTCTCTGGATCCGCTGCCGGAAGAACCCCTCCTTCACCATCGCTCAACGTGCCATCGGGATTGAATCCCATAAAAGGTTCATCGGGGCCTAAATTGAGCAGAAGAATTTCGTCTCCGGGTTTCAGCCTGCTGAAGTCCACGATCACATCCGCGCGCTCTGCCGGCGCCAACACCAGATCCTCAGGAACCCGCCATCGTTACCGATCTGCCAGAACGACAGATCTTCGCGATTAAACCGTAGCACCAGGAAACGCGAGTTACTTCCATTGAGCAGCCGGAAGCGATAGCGCCGTGGCTCGACCTCCAGATAGGGCCAGGTGCGGCCGTTGACCATGATCGCGTTGCCGAAAAACTCAGGGTTCCAGATCGGCGGGATGTCGCTGACCCTGCGGCCGTGTGCTGCTCCCGCACCGCCTATATCGTCGTGATCTCCTTGTGGCACACCTTCAGCTGGAACTGTCTCCTCAGAGATGAAAGGTATCCGAAGCTGTTCCGGCTGCAGACCCTCGAAGTAAGCACGGTTGTCGGGGTAGAAGAGCGAGCCATCTGCCTTGAAGGAACGATCCTGGATGACGATCGGAATCTCATAGTACCGCATACCGGGTGGATCGCCCGCTGCCGGCGCCGGACCAGGCAGCACCCCTGTCGGCAGATCATCAGGCCCACCGCGGATCAGATAAAAGCCGGCCAGACCCGCATACACGTTGAGCCGTGTTATACCCAACGTATGGTCATGATACCAGAGCGTTGTGGCCCGCTGGTCGTTAGGATATTGAAAGACGGCCGTGCCCGGCTCTGTGTTGGTGCGGTCGAACTGATCGAACAACGTGCCACGCATCGCGTATGTGGGCGGGACATTGGTCGCGCTGGGAAGATACCAGGCCTCGGGATAACCGTCACTCTCAGGTGTCGTATGCGCACCGTGCAAATGGGTCACAATGGGCACGGGGCCGGTATAGGGTTTAGGATTCCTGCCGTGCCCATCCTTACCTTGAATATATTATATACTATGCTTGTCTATTTTGTCAATAGTTAATTCAGAAAATCTGATGAAATGATTCAAACCTCCATCTACTGTGCCGCGCGACATAGAAGCAAGAGAAGCATAGGAGAAACATGGCCACGTTATCTCGCTCTGGGAAGTGCCCATAAGGGTTTCTCTGGGGAAATGGTTAACCAAAATGGTCAATTTCGTGCTTGACAAGCATCCAATTGTATGATACAATTGGGCACAATTGAATAGGAGACACGCTCTTATCCAGAGAGGCGGAGGGACCGGCCCGAGGAAGCCTCGGCAACCTGGCAGCGCAGCGCCAAGGTGCCAATTCCGGCAGAGCGTTTATCGTTCTGGAAGATGAGAGGTCTGTGCACATCTAAAAAACCTCTTCTTCCCCAGAAGAGGTTTTTTGTCGAGTCAGCATTCGGATCTTTTCGCAAGGAGTGATATATGTCGGAGCAAGAGACCCCTCGCAGGTTCGGTTTCACCACACGTCAGTTGCACGCCGGTCAGGTGCCTGACCCCACCACCGGCGCGCGTGCGGTGCCGATCTATCAAACCACCTCTTATGTCTTTCGCGACACCGAGCACGCCGCGCGTCTGTTTGCCTTGGAAGAAATGGGCAATATCTACACGCGCATTATGAACCCTACCACCGACGTGTTCGAGCGACGTATGGCCGACCTGGAGGGTGGGGTGGGCGCTTTGGCGGCCAGCTCCGGCCACGCTGCCCAGACAATGGCCATTCTCACCTTGTGTCAGGCGGGTGACCATATCGTCTCGGCCTCGACGCTTTACGGTGGCACGTTCAACCAATTCAACTATACCTTCCCCCGCATGGGCATTGAGGTGACCTTTGTCGACCCCAGTGACCCGGAAAACTTTCGCCGTGCCATCCGCGACAACACCAAGCTCCTCTTCGGCGAGACGTTGGGCAATCCGCGCATCAACGTCTTCCCCTTCGAAGCAGTCGCCGCCATCGCGCGCGAATATCATGTTCCGCTGATGATTGACAACACGTTTGCCACACCCTATCTATGTCGCCCCATCGAATGGGGAGCGAACATCGTGGTGCACTCTGCCACCAAGTTTATCGGTGGACACGGCACCTCCATCGGCGGGGTCATCGTGGACGCGGGCAACTTTGACTGGGCCGACAGCGGGCGCTTCCCCAATTTCACCACGCCGGATGAGAGTTACCACGGCCTGGTGTATGCCTCGCTGGGCGCTCCGGCGTTTATCCTCAAAGCGCGGGTTCAGATTTTGCGCGACATCGGCGCCTGCCAATCGCCTTTCAATTCTTTCCTCTTTTTGCAGGGTTTGGAAACGCTCAGCTTGCGCATGGAGCGCCATGTCCAGAATACCCAGGCTGTCGCCGAGTTTCTGGAGACGCATCCACGCGTCAGCTGGGTGACCTATCCCGGCCTGAAGAGCCATCCGGATTATGCGCTGGCGCAGAAGTACCTACCCAAGGGTGCCGGCGCGGTGCTGGGCTTTGGCATCAAGGGCGGCCTGGAGGCCGGACGCCGTTTTATTGAGAATCTCCAGCTCTTCAGCCATCTGGCCAATGTGGGCGACGCCAAAAGCCTGGCCATCCATCCGGCCAGCACCACCCACAGCCAGCTGAGCCCGGAGGAGCAGCTCAGTGCCGGCGTGACCCCCGATTTCATCCGGCTGAGCATCGGGATCGAGGACATCGAAGATATTCTGTGGGATCTGGATCAAGCCCTGGCCAAATCATAGGGTGTTCTATCCGGTGAGTTGGATTGGCGGTGAAGGGTTGCCTATGACGCGAGAATTTCCGCCCGATTCGGTTGGACTGGTTCAACGTCAATACTTCACTTTCGCGACCGATGAGCCAATGCCTTTGGACAGCGGGGAAAAGCTGGGGCCGATCACCCTGGCATACGAGACCTATGGGCAGCTCAACGCGGACCGTTCAAACGCCATCTTAATCTTACATGCGCTTTCAGGCGACGCCCATGCCGCCGGCTATCACTCTCCAGAGGACACCAAACCGGGCTGGTGGGATGACTGCATCGGTCCGGGCAAGGCGTTCGACACGCGGCGCTATTTCGTCGTGTGTTCGAACGTGATCGGTGGTTGTCAGGGTTCCACCGGGCCGAGTTCGATCAACCCGGCCACCGGACGACCGTACGGGCTGAGCTTCCCGGTGATCACTATCGGGGATATGGTACGTGCACAACGCTACCTGATTGACCACCTTGGCATCGAGAAGCTGTTGGCGGTGGCAGGGGGTAGTATGGGAGGGATGCAGGCGCTCCAGTGGGCGGTGAGCTATCCGGAACGCGTGCGCTCGGTGGTGGCGCTCGCCACCACGGCACGTCATTCCCCCATGTTGATCGCCTTCAGCGAGGTGGGACGTCAGGCGATATATGCCGACCCCAACTGGAACCACGGTGACTACTACGACGGCCCGCGTCCCAACGCCGGCCTGGCGCTGGCGCGCATGATCGGGCACATCACCTACCTGAGCGAAGAATCAATGCATCAGAAATTCGGCCGGCGCCTGCAGAATCGCGAGCGCTATGGCTTCGAATTCGACACCGAGTTCGCCGTGGAAGGTTACCTAAAACACAAGGGCACCCAATTCACCAATCGCTTCGACGCCAATAGCTATCTCTACATCACCAAAGCGCTCGACTATTTTGACTTAGCCAACGGCTACGGTAGCTTGGCAAACGCCTTTGCCAAGAGTGCCCATATCATGTATCTGGTGGTCTCTTTCACCTCGGACTGGCTGTATCCGCCGTACCATTCCAAGGAGATCGTCAGCGCCTTGACTGCGGTCGGTGCCGACGTGACCTATTGCAACCTGAAGTCCACCTGGGGGCATGACGCCTTCTTGCTGGAAGTGGAGACGATGACCAAGCTGATCGCCGACTTTCTCGATCGTGTGGTGGCCGAACATCAGATCGCGTTGCCGAAGGGGACGTAAGAGGACTTTCCCCACTGCCGCTTAGAGATGCGCGCGTGACGTCCGCGCCGTTTTTGTCTGTCTATCAGGTTCAGCTCCGTGCCATCAGGATTGCCAGCAAGCTGAAGAGGCCCACAGTGATCACCAGCAAGGCGAGCAGAAAGAGGGCGAGATTGCGTACTGTGACCACACCCGCTTTGATATCCGCCAGCTGGTTGGCGAGGTCTTGTTTGCCCGTTTCGATCTCGTGACGGGAGGTTTCCCCAAGTTGATCGAGCTGCAGCTCCAGAATTGCGCCCCGGCGTTGCGTCCTCTCCGCGCCGTTCGAAGCTGCATTGGACTGCCGCATTGCGGACAGGTGGGTCTTACCGACGTGTCCAACCCTTTCCTCCACGTCCGAACGACCCACCTTGCGCACAACGAAGCACACAAGCCTGTATCCTGGGAGACGCTTCCCAGGCTGCCGCGTGGTTGATCCTTTGCCCGTGCTCACAGCAAGGCGGAGTGCGGTGAATGGCTCGATTCATCGCTAGATCGGCAGACGACGTGCACGTATGATCGGCTAGCAGGGCTACGAAGGGCGTCAACCCTCTTTGCATAAGATATCACATGGCACCTATTTTTGCAAATTCTGTCCGAGAAACCCACAACGGAGCAACGAAATGTTCTGGCTATTGTGGATTTGCGGAGACTTGACAAGGTAGAACATTTGTGCTTTTATGGATATAAAGAGGTTTACTGTAACAGGGATGGAATAGCATGGCAGCATCGCGCATCTCCTTCTTCACCTGAGAGGTTTTAGCATGTGATCGTACAGGTGCTGCAGAGGCTACGTCTACGAGCCCGTTACCACAATATATGGGATTATATCTATTATGAACCACAACATGCGCCCAGAGGGGACAGGTTGCGCCATGGAGTGAATGCGGCTATCATAGGACGAAACGCGTTGCAACCGGTAGGCGCGAATCTCCGTGGATCAGAGGACTTGTTAGCATGACACCGAAAACTCCAACTTATACAGCGGATGACATCGCCCAGCTGAAGGGCCTGGAAGCCGTACGCCGGCTGCCCGGCATGTACATTGGAGATAATGCGGCCTATGGATTGCACCACATCTTGCTGGAGGTGGTGGACAACGCTGTGGATGAGGCGATGGCCGGCTATTGTGACCACATCACCGTGGTCATCCACAAAGATGGAGCCGTGAGCGTGGTGGACAATGGGCGTGGCATCCCGGTGGAGATCAAGCCGGAGAAGGGGAAATCCGCGCTGACTTTGGCGTTGACGGAATTGCACACGGGCGGCAAATTCGAGGGCAGCCGCGGCGGTTATCTCTCCGGTTCGGGTGGCCTGCACGGCATCGGCGTCAAGGCAACCAATGGCTATTCCGAGTGGCTCGAAGTGCGCGTCAAGCGCGACGGGGTCGTCTATCGTCAGCGCTTCGAGAACGGCGGCGAGCCGGTGACCGAGGTGGAAATCCTGCATCCACACACCGATAAGCGCATCGGTGTCGTCGGCGAACGGGGCGCGGCCACGGCGATCAAGGCGGCCGCCGACCGCAGCATCGGCACCGGCACCGAGGTGCGCTTCCGCCCCAAGCGCGAGTGGTTCTCGCCAGCAATGGAATGGCCCCAGCCGGATCAATATGTGCCATGGGATTTCGCGCGGCTGGCGACACGCTTTCAGCAGATGGCCGCCCTGAACCCCGGACTCACCATCGAGTTCATTGACCATCGTGGCAAGAAGCCGGTGTCGCGCACCTTTTGCTATCCCAACGGCTTGCGCGACTACCTCGCCTTCCTCACCGAAGGACAGGAGCTCCTGTTTGACACGCCCGTCATCTTCTCGGGACAGGGGAATGGCAACGGCGGGACGATCTCCGTGGAAGTCGCGATGCAGTACACCACGAACGACGAGACCCAGATCTACTCCTTTGTCAACTCGATTTACACACCTCACGGAGGCACCAGCGTCTCGGGCTTCCAGGCCGGCCTCACCAAGGCGCTCAACCAGTTTGCCCAGGGCCTTAAGGACAAAGAGCTCAAGTCCACCACCATCAAAGGCGAAGATACCTTGTTGGGTTTGACGGCCGTCATCAACGTGCGCATGAGCGACACCCCCACGTTCAGTTCGCAGACCAAGGAGTCACTCACCTCACCGGAAGTGCAGGGTGTCGTGATGAGCGTCACCTACGACAACCTGCTCGCCATCTTCAGCAAGAAGCCGGCGATCGGTCGGGCGATTGTGCGTCAGTGCGTCGCGGCACAGAAGGGGCGCGAGGCCGCCAAACAGGCACGCAAACTGGTGATGCGTCGCTCGGCGCTCGATGTGCCAGAAGCCGGCATCCTGGGCAAGCTGGCCGACGTCGCCAAAGGCACTCCCACGGAACACACCATCCTGTACATTGTCGAGGGGGATTCAGCCGGTGGCTCGTGCAAACAAGCACGCGATCGCCGTTACCACGCCATCCTGCCCCTGCGTGGCAAGCCGCTCAACACCTATACCCCCAAGCTCAACCGCGTTCTCTCCAACGCTGAGATCAAAGCGATCGTCGCGGCCATCGGTGCGGGGGTGGGGAGTGACTTTCAGCTCGACGAGATGCGCTATGGCGGCGTTGCCATCCTGACCGATGCCGACCACGATGGCCATCACATCAAGACATTGCTGCTCTCCTTCTTCTGGAAGTACATGCGTCCTATGGTCGAGGCGGGCCGACTCTACGTCGCCGAGGCACCGCTCTACCTCATCCGGGAGAAATCCGGCAAAGGGCGCAGCGCCTATGCCTATGACGATGAAGAGCGTGATCGGATCATTGCCCAGTTCGGTGGCCCCAACAAGGTGACGGTGCAACGCTATAAGGGTTTGGGCGAGATGAACCCGGAGCAGCTCAAGGAAACCGTCTTCGCCCTCAACCCGAACGGCGATAACCCTGTGCTCAACGAACATCTGGTGCGCTTTGAGGTGGATGATGTGCATCACCTGAATACCGCGATGAACGTGTTGATGGGCAATTTGGCAGCACGTCGCAAACATTGGCTCTTCACGCGCTGGGAACATGGCGCTGAGGTGGCCGATGAGTTTGAGGTCATTGATGCGGAGGGCGAAGAGCTAGTGGTCGAAGAAGAGGTGGAGGAGTAGTTCCCGATGAATGTGCGCACCATCCCCGCCGCCAGCGATCTGGCGCAGAGCTATTTTCGTTATGCCACCTACACCGTACTGGATCGTGCGCTGCCCGATGTGCGCGACGGATTGAAGCCGGTGCAGCGACGTATCCTGTATGCTATGTACGACATGGGCTTGCGCTCGGATGCCCCCTACAAGAAGAGCGCACGCATCGTCGGCGAGGTGTTGGGCAAATACCATCCTCACGGCGATGCCTCGGTCTACGACGCGCTGGCGCGCATGGCACAGAGCTTTTCACTGTTGCACCCCCTTGTGGATGGACAGGGCAACTTCGGCTCGGTGGATGGGGATAGCCCGGCGGCGATGCGGTACACGGAAGCACGTCTGGCACCCATTACCGATGAAATGCTCGCCGACATTCGGCGTGACACGGTGGACTGGATGCCCAATTTCGACGGCTCCCTGTTAGAGCCGGAGCTGTTGCCGGCAGCCTTGCCCAACCTGTTGATCAATGGCTCTGCGGGGATCGCGGTCGGCATGGCCACGAACATCCCTCCCCACAACCTGGGCGAGGTCTGCGATGCGGTTGTCCTGATGGTAGAACGCTGGAAGCAACGCGATCAGATCACCGTGGATGATCTGATGGCCGCGATCAAGGGACCGGACTTCCCCACAGGTGGCATCGTCTATCGTTACAGCAGCAACGGGGAGAATGGCCAGCCGGTCGACCTGATCCGCAAGGCATATGAGACCGGGCGCGGCCCTATCCCGGTGCAGGGGCGGGTGGACATTGAGGATATCGGTGGCGGTAAATGTAACATTGTGATCACTGAGCTGCCCTTCGACCAGCACGGTGCGGTGAAGAAAGGCCCTTTCATCGAGAAAGTCGCCCAGCTGGTGCGTGAGGGCAAGCTCAGCGGCATCACCGATCTGCGCGACGAATCGGATCACGAGGGAATGCGCATCGTGGTCGAGGTCTCGCGCACGGCGGACAGAGAAAAGGTGCTCCAGGACTTGTTGCGCTACACCCCCTTGCGGAGCAGCTTCGGGGTTATTATGCTGGCGTTGGTGCCCAACCCGGATTATGTGGGGGATAAGGCATCTGTGCCAGAGGGACTCGCCGCGGTCGAGCAAGATGAAACGCGTCTGGTCTCCAAGACGATGCCGCGCTACCTGAACCTCAAGGAGATGCTCATCTATTTCGTCGAGCATCGCCTCAACATTATCGTGCGCCGTTCACGGCATGAACTGGCCGAACGTGAACACCGCCTGCACATTGTGGAGGGTCTGTTGATCGCCCTCGCCCATATTGACGAGGTCATCGCCCTCATCAAGAAGTCGCGCACGGCCGAGACCGCTCAAGCGAACCTGATGAAGCGCTTCAAGCTCACCGAAGTGCAGGCGCGTGCCATTCTGGATATGCAATTGCGGCGACTGGCTGCCTTGGAACGCACCAACCTGGAGAGCGAGCGCAAAGAGCTCAAACAGCGCATCGCCTATCTGAAGGCGTTGCTCAGCTCGCAGGCCAAGCAGTTGGAGGTGATCAAAGAGGAGACACTGGCCATCAAGGAGAAATACGCTCAACCGCGCCGCACGTTGATCCTGGAACGCGAACAGGCAGCAGGGGGTGTCGTCACCACGAATCAGTTGCTGACTCCCCAGGGCCCCCAGACGATCACCGTGACCAGCAAGGGGCTGCTCTACCGCACCCCATCTGACCAGGCTCCTCCGCGCCCGTCAGCAGGCGTGACCGCGCGCGCGGTCGAGTCACCGTTGCTCTATCTGGCTGCCGGTCCGAAGGACACAATGTTGCTCGTGAGCAGCTCCGGCAAGATTTGGCGTGGAGCCATCGCACGTATCCCAGAACGGATCGCGTTGGCGGAGTTCCTACCGGATGCGAGCACCATCGTCGGGGGCGGTGTCCTGCGTCCCGGGGGGATTCTCAGCCTCATCGCCGACAACGCCCGTGCCAAGCGCACCCTGCTCGAGGATCTCAAGGGTAGCGAGGGCAGCTGGAACCAGGTGATGGGCGGACTGAACGGGGGGCGATTGCTTGTCGCTGCCATCACCGATGGTGCGGCGCATATGATGCTGTTCACCCGTCAGGGCAAGGCCATCCGCTTTCGCGAAGAGGAGGTCAACCCTCAGGCGTCTGGCCCCGCCACCGGGGTAATGGCGATGAAACTGGCTGCCGAGGATAGGATTGTGTCCGCTGCCCTGGTGGAACCTGGCGAAGACTGGTGGGTGGTGGTCGTGAGCGAGCACGGTTGGCTCAAGCGTATCCCCCTAACCGAGTTCCCGGTGCAGGGACGCGGCGGTGGCGGGGTGCAGCTGCTCAAGATCACCCCCACCACCGGCTCGGTGGTGGCGGCGACCGTGGCCCACACTAAAGGTTTCGTCAGCGTGCTCAGCGGGCGGGGCCGGCGCCACCACTTCAAGCTCTCCGAAGTGCCGGTCTCCAACCGTGTCAATCGCGGCGAACGCCTGGTGGACTTCGGTGACGATGACGTCATCGCCACCCTTGTCTCCTACCGTTAGGCACCCTGTATTCGCTCCCATTCCATCTCGCTGTGGTATAATGGCGTAGCTATGAGCGACTTCGTCCATCTCCACGTGCATAGTGAGTATTCCTTGTTGGATGGCCTGGCGCGTATCCAAGACCTCATCGGCTGTGCCAGTGCCATGGAAATGCCCGCTCTGGCACTCACCGACCACGGAGCGATGTATGGTGCGATAGAGTTCTACCGCACCGCCCAGAGCCGTGGTATCAAGCCCATCATCGGATTGGAAATCTATCTGACCCCCCTCGGGCGACGCATGAGCGACCGGGAAGCAAACATTGACGACAAGCGCTTCCATCTGCTCTTGTTGGCCCAGAACAACACGGGATATCGAAACCTTCTCAAGATTGCCTCGGCTGCTCAGCTGGAGGGTTTTTATTATCGCCCGCGCATTGACCGTGAGTTCCTGGCAGAGCACAACGAGGGCCTCATCGCCACGACCGGCTGCGCCGCCGGCGAGATCCCGCGCCTGCTCATGCATGGCGAGGAAGAAAAGGCGCGCGAGCGCCTGAAATGGTGGGTGGATGTCTTCGGGCGCGAACGTTTTCTGATCGAGCTTCAGGAGCACAACATCCCAGAATTGACCGCAGCGAATCGCCAGATGATCCGCTGGGCACGTGAGTTTGGTCTGCAGCTGATCGCCACCAACGACGTGCATTACGTAAAGCAGAGCGATGCGCGTTACCACGATGTGCTCCTGTGCGTCCAGACGGGTGAGCTGGTGAACCAACAAAACCGCATGCGCATGAGCGACGACAGCTATTACATGAAAAGCTATGCGGAGATGGCTGCCATCTTCGGCGAGCTGCCGGAAAGCCTCACCAACACACTCGCCGTGGCGGAGATGTGCGAGCTGGATCTGACCCCACAAGGCTATCACCTGCCGCCATTCCAGGTGCCGGAGGGATATGACGCGGCGAGCTTTCTGCGTCACCTGGTGGAAGAAGGCCTTGTCCGACGCTATGGCGAACATGCCGGCGAGCCCCATATCCAGGCGCGCAAGGAACATGAGCTAAAAATCATCCACGACATGGGGTTTGATACCTATTTCCTGATCGTGTGGGACCTGTGCGAGTTCGCCCGGCGACACAACATCTGGTGGAACGTGCGCGGTTCCGGCGCCGGTAGTCTGGTTGCTTATGCCATCGGCATCACCAACCTGGATCCGTTGGCCAACAACCTGCTCTTTGAGCGTTTCTTGAACCCGGGCCGGGTGAGCATGCCGGACATTGACCTGGACTTTCCGGATGACCAGCGCGACCAACTCATCCATTACGTCGTTGCCAAGTATGGCCAGGAGAACGTCGCCCAAATCATCACGTTTGGCACCTTGGGGGCGCGCGCTTCGATCCGCGATGTCGGACGCGCGATGGACATCCCCTTGCCGGAGGTGGATCGCATCGCACGTCTGATTCCAGGCGGTCCTAAGGTCAAGATCAGTGATGCATTGGAGCTTTCACCCGAGCTGCGCGCGCTTTACGAGAGCACCGATTACATCCGCGAGTTGATCGACACAGCCATGCATCTGGAAGGTCTGGCGCGTCATGCCAGCACCCATGCAGCGGGAGTGATCATCTCCGACCGGCCGTTGGTCGAGTATACGCCACTTCACCGTCCTACCAAAGAAGGCGAGACGGGTGTCGTCACTCAATACGACATGGAGGTGCTCGAGTCGATCGGTCTGCTCAAGATCGACTTTCTGGGCCTTTCCACGTTGACGGTGATGCGTCGTGCATGCGAATTGATCGAAGCACGTCATGGAGTCAAGCTCGATCTCACCACCATCCCTGTCAACGACTCCAAGGCATTTGAGCTGCTCAGCAGTGGCCACGTGACCGGCGTCTTCCAGGTGGAGTCGGCAGGCATGCGACGCGTTTTAACCGCGATGAAACCGACTAAGTTCGAACACATTGTCGCGACGATCAGCCTGTATCGTCCCGGTCCGATGGAATATATTGACGAGTACATCGACCGCATGCACGGACGTAAGCCGGTGGAATACCACCATCCTGCCCTGGAGCCCATCCTGGCCGAGACATACGGGATCATCGTCTATCAAGAGCAGATTATGCAGATCGCATCGCAGCTTTCGGGCTATACTCCTGGCGAAGCTGACCTGATGCGCCGTGCGGTGGGCAAGAAAAAAGAGGAGGAGCTGCGCAAACATCGCGAGAAGTTCATCCGCGGCGCGATGGAACGGGGCATCCCCGAGGATGCAGCGGGGCGCATCTTCGATGATATCGAGTATTTCGCCAACTACGGTTTCAACAAGGCGCATGCCGCAGACTATGCTGTCATCACCTGCCAGACAGCTTATC
>Ga0308395_1001232_pt1 | contig 17103 bp, 8 predicted proteins | sample Hotspr20SampleP4_FD_202097 | JGI IMG/M metagenome (GOLD analysis project Ga0308395, IMG submission 202097) | Hot spring phototrophic mat microbial communities from Mushroom Spring, Yellowstone National Park, Wyoming, United States - 20050930_P4 ...
CAACCTGTTTCCAAATCTTTCCGGTTTCTCAAACATGCCCATTGGGGGGGGCGGGAGACTCTGGAAGCTGCCGATTGGGAGGCAACCGGCTAAAAACGAAGTTCCGGGACAGCCTCTCAGTTGGACGTTCGTCATTTTTCGTAACTCTTTGATTTATCGAAACTTACACCCCATGCTCCTTTGGGGAGCCGTTCTCTTATAACTCCAAGATTTACAGAGTATTCCCCCCTTGGCGGGTGCCTCAAAATGGCAACAGTGGAGCTCAGGCTATCCACCCAGCTGGGGCAGTACCATTCATAGGTTATCCTTCTCCCCCCGTAATAGCTACCACGATTTGTGGGGCTTCGGGCTGGTTGTGGAGTTCGGGCTGATTCTTATCCCCTTCCAAGTTGGTAACATTTTAGCCGAATGAAGCCGCAGCAATTTTTTTCCCACCCCCTTTCTCGTGTCCCTGCCGCGAACACGGCAGTCCAGAAAGGAGGAGGCCTGTTTGCTGGATTCCCGCTTGCGCTGGAACAATCCTGGGCTACTGCTTGCGCAGGAATGACACATACACCTCTTTTCTATTTGGCTAAAATGTTACCCAAGTTGTAGGGAGCTAGCCCCCGATCAACATCCAGTCAAAAGTCAAACTAGGGAAAATAGCTGGACTGCACAGATTGGGGCGATTGGTTCCGGTGGATAAAGTCAATCTAGGCCAAGCCCTCCATAATAGGGAGACTGTTTGGGGAATTTCCCCTTATCCTCTTTAACCTAAAACCCGCTTTACGGTTGGATCGGAGGGAAAGTAAAATAAAACGTTTCTGGAACGCCGGGACTTAGGAGTGGGCGTTTGCCAGTGCAGGAGGGTAAATGAGGTTGGTGGGGATGTTTCTGGGAAATGGTTAGGGAGGGGACCAGTTTGTTGCCTGGGGCGAGGAACGATTGGAGATAGGAAGAGGTCGTTGTGCCATGCCACGATATAATCCAGCCACTATTGAACCAAAATGGCAAAAGTATTGGGAGGAGCACAAGACGTTTCGGACGCCGCGGCTTCCGAAGGGAGAGAAGTTATACATTTTAGATATGTTTCCGTACCCTAGCGGCGAGGGGCTTCATGTAGGCCATCCGGAGGGTTATACAGCCACGGACATCGTAGCCCGCTATAAACGGATGAAGGGCTACTGCGTGATGCATCCGATGGGCTGGGACGCCTTTGGACTGCCGGCCGAGCAACATGCCAAAAAGACCGGCATCCACCCCCGGATTACCACGGAAAAAAACATCGCCACCTTCCGGCGCCAGATGAAGATGCTGGGTTTTAGCTACGATTGGGACCGGGAGCTGGCCACCACCGATTTGGAGTATTTCCGCTGGACCCAGTTTATCTTTTTGATCCTGTATGACACTTGGTATGACCCCGAGCAGGAGCGGGGCCGCCCCATCAGGGAGCTGCCCATTCCCCCTGAAGTGGCCGAGGAAGGGCCGGAAGCCGTAGAACGCTATCGGGACGAGCATCGCCTGGCCTATCAATTGGAAGCCCCGGTCAATTGGTGTCCTGCCTTGGGGACCGTGTTGGCCAATGAGGAGGTTGTCGGCGGGGTGAGCGAACGGGGCGGCCATCCGGTGGTCCGTATCCCTTTGCGCCAGTGGATGTTACGTATTACCGCCTATGCCGACCGGTTGCTGAAAGATTTGGATCTGCTGGATTGGCCGGAAAATATCAAAACCTTGCAACGCAATTGGATCGGTCGGAGCACCGGGGCAGAAGTGGACTTTTTTATCGGCACTTTCCTTGGGCCGGACGGCAAACCCTCCCGGAAAGAATATGAAGGGTGGCGATTTGATCGGCAAGTGGCCGGTTTTCCCCGGAAACCGGACGAAGCGGTGCTTCGGATTTATACCACCCGTCCGGACACCCTGTTTGGGGCCACCTATATGGTCATTGCGCCGGAGCATCCGCTGGTGCGGAAGTTGACCTCCCCCCAGCAGCGGGAGGCGGTGGAGGCTTATTGTGCCCAGGCCGCCCGAAAAAGCGATCTGGACCGAACGGACCTGGCCAAGGTGAAAACCGGCGTGTTTACCGGCGCGTATGCGATCAACCCGGTCAACGATCAGGCCATTCCCATCTGGGTGGCCGACTATGTGTTGGCCAGTTATGGGACCGGGGCGATCATGGCGGTGCCGGCCCATGACATCCGGGACTTTGAATTTGCCCAGCAATATGGGCTGCCGATTGTGCCGGTAGTAGATCCAGGCCCGGCCACCCCTGGATTACGAGAGGAGGTCTTAGCCGGCCGGGTGGCCTATGTGGAAGACGGGGTGGCGATGAACTCCGGCCCCTACGACGGCCTGCCGACGGCCGAATTCAAACAGCGGATTACCGAAGACCTGGCCAAGCAAGGTTTGGGCCGATTTGCCGTCAACTATCGGCTTCGGGACTGGATTTTCAGCCGACAGCACTTCTGGGGCGAGCCGTTCCCCCTGTTGCACGAGTTGGACGAGGAAGGCAACCCGACCGGCCGAGTGGTGGCGCTTTCGCCGGAGGAATTGCCGGTGGACCTACCGGCCGATATGCCGTTTGACGCCAAGCACGACACGCCGGAGCCGCCGTTGGAAAAGGCCCCGCCCGAATGGCTTTATGTAACCCGGAACGGCCGCCGTTACAAACGAGAAACCAATACGATGCCCCAGTGGGCCGGCTCCTGCTGGTATTATCTGCGGTTCCTCGATCCCCGAAACGACAAGGCGATGGTCGATCCGGAGGTAGAACGGGCTTGGATGCCGGTGGATCTGTATGTCGGCGGAGCCGAACATGCCGTGTTGCATTTGCTCTACGCCCGGTTCTGGCACAAGGTGCTCTACGACCGGGGTTATGTCAGCACGCCCGAACCGTTCATGAAACTGGTCAACCAGGGGATGATCCTGGGCGAAATGGAGTTTACCGGGTTTCAGGATGCGGAGGGGCGTTGGGTGTCGGCTTCCGAGGTGGATGATCCGGAAAGCCTTCAGCCCGTCCGGGTCTCCGACGGCCAGGTGCTTCGCCGCATCAAACTGGACGCCAGTCGGGTAGAAAAACAGGGGGACATTTTTGTACTGAAAGAAGCACCCCACATCCGGGTCGATAGTCGGGCCTATAAAATGTCCAAAAGCCGGGGCAACGTGATCAATCCGGACGATATTGTGGCCAACTACGGGGCGGACACGCTGCGGTTGTATGAGATGTTCATGGGCCCACTGGAGGCGGTCAAACCCTGGAGCATGGAAGGCGTCAGCGGGGTACGGAACTTCTTGGAACGGGTCTGGCGGATGATCATCGATGAACGGTCCGAGCAAGTCCAGCTCCACCCCGCCGTCCAGGACGTGGAACCCACCGCAGAACAAAACCGCATCTTGCACCGGACGATCAAGACAGTGACCGAAGATATTGAACAAATGGACTTTAACACGGCGATTGCCCGGATGATGGAGTTTACTAACTTTTTCACCAAGCAGGAGGTTCGGCCCCGGCGGGCCATGGAACAGTTCGTATTGCTCTTGTCCCCGTTTGCCCCGCACATTGCGGAGGAATTGTGGCAGGCCCTGGGACATCTGAACACGTTGGCCTACGAACCCTGGCCCACGTATGATGAACAATGGATCCGAGAGGATGTGATTGAGGTGCCGGTGCAAATCAACGGCAAGGTGCGAAGCCGGGTTCGAGTGCCCGCCGAGGCAGACGCCCACACCCTGGAAACGGCCGCCCGCAGCGAACCGCGCATCGCCCAACTCCTTGCCGGCAAACAGATTAAAAAGGTCATCGTGGTACCCCGGCGAATGGTCAACATTGTGGTCGAGTAGGCAGACCTGCCGATGGGCCAGGAACAACGTTCCGGTTCAGTGGGGCGGGTGGCGGGGATCGATTTTGGCCGGGTCCGCATCGGAGTGGCCTTAAGCGATCCGGGCCGACGCATCGCCAGCCCCTATCAGACGTATCAACGCCGCAGTCCCCAGGAGGACGCCCGGTGGTTTCGTCGGTTGGTCTCCGACCAGGAAGTCCGGCTCTTTGTGGTAGGACTGCCGGTGCATACGGACGGCACGGAAAGTACCCTTTCCCGTGCGGCCCGGCGATTTGGCCAGTGGCTCCAGGAAGTAACGGGTGTGCCGGTCGTCTTTTTCGATGAACGCTTTTCTACCCAATGGGCGGACCAAGCCCTTCGGCAAGCAGGCATCCGGGGCAAAAAACGCCGCCAAAAGGTCGATAAATTGGCCGCCCAAATCCTCCTGGCCGCTTACCTGGAATCCGGTGGCCGAAGTGCCGCTGCCGGCCCGCTGGAGGACACCTAATCAAAAGATCCGCACATGTTCGCCGAATGGGGCGTTTACGTTCGCCAAAGGTTGGTTTTGCCGTCCTCTGATGGCAGGGCGAAATCGGCGCTAAGAGCCTATCCCAAAATCAGGCTTAGAGGCTGTCTCGAAATTGGTAGTCGGACGCGCCCCGGACCGTTGTCAAACCCTTCCGATTTCCCAAAATGCCCGTTTATTAGGGGGTTTGGCCAGTCTGGGGGCCGCCGGTTGCTAGTCCATACGGCTAAAGACGGAATTTCAGGACAGCCTCTTAGTGAAAGCCACGTTTGAGTTTTCCTGCCCGAACCAACCGTCTTCCTTTGAAGGATCCGCTTGGCAGGGGGCGGCATTTGGGGACAGACGCTCAGATATTTCCAACAGGGCCGGAGTAACGTATGCTTCTAAATAGAGAGGCCGTCGCCTCTGGAGCGGCCAGATCGGCAAATGAGATTGATCCCGGCTCCGTTCCCGAGGGTTCTCCCTATTCCTCTTCGCAACCCAGGGAGATAAACGGAACTCTGTGAAACCTGGGGTGTTCCGTGTAGCTATTTGCGAAGATTCTTAGGAAGCTAGGGAGAATCCGGTGGAACACCAGAAGCGTTTTTCTTGGGGGATGAAGGCAGATGCCGATTCGATTTCGGTGTGTGGCCTGTCGGCAACTGCTGAGCATAGGACGGCGGAAGGCGGGCACAGAGATTCAGTGTCCGAAATGCGGGCGGTCGCAGGTGGTTCCTAGCGAGGAGGAGGCGGCCGCCGCTTTGGCCGCCGAAGCCGCCGCCCGGTCTCAGTCCAGTTCTCCTGCTCCCGCAGGAATCTTCATTTTTGACGAAGAACCGGAAGAAGAGACCCTGTCCGGTCCCGGCAGTGGGATTTCTTCTCCCTCGGCCAGTTCCGGGGTTGCCGGTTTTGGCTTTGCCTCCGCAGCCGCTCCAGAGGGACGTTCCTTAGCCGGCGGACTGAGTGTTCCCCTTGGCCGGCCTCCGAAAGAGGTGATCTGGATTTCACGCCGCACCGTATATTTGCAGGCCCTGTTGATCTTTGGGGTAGGTCTTGGTGGGTTTGTGTTGGGGTATTGGTTGGGTTGGGCCGACAGTCCTGCTCGGAGCGTTCCGTCCGCCCCAGCGGAACCTGCCGGTCCGATTCTTCTGGAAGGTCGGCTTTTCTATCGACCGGAACCTCTTCAGGTCAGGCCGGAGGAAGGGGCGGTGGTGATTTTTTTACCGGCCGATCGGACGCCGGAGGAGCGGTTTGTCACCATCGGGCTTCGGCCGCAAGACCCGCCGCCGGGCCCCAATAATCCGACGGTGCAAGCCATCGTCCGTTTCGGCGGCGCCTACACCCGAACCGATCGCGAAGGGAACTTCCTGGTGCAACTACCCACCCCGGGCGACTATTCCATACTGCTGATCTCCCGCCATGCCCGTCGGACCGACGCCGCCGTGCCCGAACCGATTTTGACAGAAATGAAACGATATTTCCCGGAGCCAAGAAACCTGATCGAACAAGCCAAGTTCCACTGGACAGTTTTGACCGTCCGGGAGAACATGCCCCCGATCGAATATGATTTCGACCGTGAGGCTGAGACCTCCTCCAAATCACCTGAAAAAAGCCCCCGATAACCTCTGCCCCTTTCTGGTCTCCGAAAGGATGCCGGCTGGCGAAGTTCCGCCGAGACGAGCCGGTTAATCCCTTTTCGGGTTGATCCGGGTCTTTTGCGTGGCGGTTTTGGGGGTCGAAAGCGATTGACTCTGCACCGTGACGCTCAGTTCCGCTTCTCCTGGGCTGCGGGCCAAGGCCATAATCCGATAGGTCAACGTCTCCCCCGGCCGAATCTGTTCGACCGGGCGGAAGCGGAGCTGTTGGCCTTGGGCCTCGTACCGAGCAGGCCCGCTGGTGCCAATCTTGGCGTCCATCAAGTGGCTGGACAAGGCGACGGTAACGGCCACATGAAAATCCGGACGTTGCCCCTGATTCTGCACCGTGATCACATAGGGCACCTTATCCCCTTGGACTACCGGGTCTTTCAGATCGGTAACCGTTACGACCAATTCGGGCGGCCGAAGCACCCCGGTAGATCCCGGAGGAGCCGTCGATGCCGCAGGTTCTATCGTCAGGCAGGATTCCGCATTGGCTTGAGCATGACCAGATGTAACTTGGGTGGACATGCATACTTTTGGTCCCGGCTGGTCACAGAAATATTGGACCTGCAGCGTGAGACGCTGGTCAGGGGGTAATGCGTCGATCAGCCACTCCACATTCTGGTCCCTCAAGCGAGCACCCTGGGATGCGCGACGCGGAAGCAATTGGGGATCGTGTCGGACTCGAACCTGGAGCTGCGGAATCGGCGTGGCGCTGGTATTCTGAATCTCGAGAATCAGGAGCACTTCCTGGCCCACGATGGCTTTGGCCGGCTCGGTCCAACTTCGTACTTTCAGCGGCAAACTGGCCTCTGGCGTCATCCCAGCAGCATTGGGCTGGGCAATCGACCGCCCACCGGTTTGATTGCCACTCGACGGGGCACTCCCCTGTGAGGAGGTCGACGGTCCCGGCAAGGAGACCGGGCCACTTGGCCCCCCGGCCACCGCGTTCAGACATACCTGCCGACTCTCCAATAGGGTTGCCCCCTGATAAAGTTCCACGGTATGACACACCTGGCCCGTCTGCACCACCTGTAAGGTCAGATAGAATTGCTGTTGGCCACCGGCCGGCAGCTCAGGCAAGCTCCGTTCCATCACCCCGGTAGGGGCCATTTCGTGCCGAAAGCCTGGGCCAAATCGATTCCGAATCACCAGACCCGAAATCGGTCCCGGAGTCCGATTGATCACAAGGATGTCGAATTGAACTTGTTGGCCCAAAGCGGCCTGACTCGGTGCGCTAATGCGCAGTTCAATTGGCCTCTGAACTCCAGAGGGTGTACCGAGGCTGGTCGAAGGGCCGGCACCGGCGGGACTGCTTGTGGCCGTCGGACTGGTGGCAGACACCGGGCTGATCGTGGTACTGGCGCATTGCCTGGCACGCAGGCCGCGGGGCGAAACAGCCTCCGCACAAATGTTCCATCCTCCAGCCCGATCGGCCCGGAGGATCACTTCCCCCCGCTGCACCTGGCCTGGCCCCAAAGTGCCTACCTCCCACTGAAGTAGCAGCCCTGTCAGTTGGCCCGGCGGAGTGCTGCCAACGAAGGTTGCCCCTTCCGGAAGCTGCACAGCCAGCCGCACTCCCTCCGCCAACAAATCTCCCGGATTGGACACCTCCAACGTATATCGAACCGAACTGCCCACACTGGCCACACTGGGGCCAATCACGCGCACGGCCAGTTGAGGGGCCGACCATGTACAGGTGGTCATTCCAGAGGCCAACACCAGCCGGGCCGACTCCGGACCGCCCCCAGCCGACGGCCGAAGAATCTGAATCTGGATGCGATTACTGCCAGGACTGGGTTGGGCTTGAAAGAGTTCCACACTGGCCTGCCCGGCCTCATTGGTGGCCACTTCCACCACCCTGGCTCCATCCGGAGCAAAACCAGCCGTCGGCCCGTCCAAAATCTCATACCGCACCAACCAGCCCCTCCGAGGCCGACCGTCCGACCGGCCCAGCACTGTGGTGGTCAAGGTGTGTCTGCTTCCGGCTGGTTGGATGGACGGTGCGGGAAACGTCCACTGGGCATCCACCCAATGGATACGGGCTGTCTGCCGACGCTGCCCCCAGGGGGCCACACTGGGAGCAAAAGCCGACACATAACTGACCCCTTCGGTGGGCGAACTGACCGAGACCCATGCCTGGCCCGGCTGCACCAGCACATCGTCCTGCATGTCCGCTGTGCCACGGGTAAGCCGAACCGGTCGCCGCAGAGTGCTGGTAATGGCAAACGTGGTGCAGAGTTTACGTGCCCGGGTAAAATCCAGGACCAGCCAGTTGAGCCAACTCCCCTTGCCCACCTGGACAAATTCGCCTACTCCACCGGCCGCTATCGACCATTCCACCCGCTCGTTGGTGGTGGTATAACCGTCCGGCCCCACGACGGTAGCCACCAGAATCACTTCGCTGCCAATCGGTGCTACCACTTCCCGGGGGTGAAGATATAGGGCTGCATTCTCGTTCCACTCGAACAGACGGCCGTCCGGCTCGGTTCGTTCCGGGGGCAAAAAAATTCGCTCCCCACTCGGATCGATCCGGGGCAAACCTGCCCAGACCGCATCTGCCCCAGCCCCCAGGAACCCTCCTGCCAAAGCCCAAACAGCCAGGAACCTGACTGCCCAGGGGGAGAAAACCCCCTGAGCGCAGAACATCTTCCGCCCAATGGACCGAGCTCCTCCAATTCCAGAGCAATGCGGTTCCGTATGACCACCCAGGTGGGGGGGCATCCCCTTCTCCCCCACGAACGAAAAGTTTCCGGAAGCATTCTTCCTAGGACAAGAAAAGTGGGCCTTCTTGGCATGGATTGCTCAGGAGGCCCCCTGCACCCTCCTCCTGCCTGATCCCTCGCTTGACCCAAACGGGGCACATTTTAGTAATCTGAGCGATTGGCTACAATGCCAGGTTAAAGGGTTTTCCCCACGGCTTATATTCCCCTTGGGGGATGAAATGGAAGGGATGGAGAGCCCACAGGCAGCCCCAACCCTCATGAACCCCCCAAAAGGCTGGCTTAGGGCAAAGAAAACTTTTTGCAAGCTACCAAGGGTAACCTACCCGGAAGGGACTGGGGGAAGATTGGTAATATACGAAAAATAAATAGAATTGGTAATATACGAAAAATAAAAAGAATAGTAACATTTTAGCCGAATGGATGAACACAATGTCTCCTTCCGGGGGAACCTGCAGCCCAGGCAATAAGGATTTCTTCTGCTGTCTGGACTGCCGCTTTCGTACAAGTAACACCCTGGCTTTAGGCCGCCAGACGGAGGGTTGCTTCCTTGGGCTAAAAGTAAATCTCTAGGAATAGAAATAGATAGAAAATGTCTGGCTCCGTTATCTCCCAATTGGAACTGCTGGCCGAAATCGATACCCTGGTCGAGGACCTACGCACCTGGGCGGATTCGGCCCCGGCTTGGGAACCAGCCCGCACAGCGCAGAAGTTGATCCATCGGCTTTTGGAGCGGCTGGAAGGGATTCGCATTCGTATGGATGCCCCTTTGGTGGTAGCCACTTTAGGGGGCACCGGTACCGGCAAAAGCGCCTTACTTAACGCGATTCTGGGCAAAGCAGTGCTGCCCACCGGGCAGATCCGGCCCACCACCTGCAAACCGGTGCTCGTGTGCCGTCCGGACATCCAGCCGGAAATGCTCGGCATCGAGCCGTCGGCCGTAGAGCTCTGCCCTCAACAGTTGCCCGTTTTGGAGCACTTGGTGTTGGTGGACTGTCCAGACCCGGATACGAGCGAATCGGCCGAGGAGGCTGGTTCCAATTTAGCCCGGCTCCGCCACATTTTGCCCTATTGTGATGTGCTGCTAATTACCGGCACCCAGCAGAAATACCGAAGCGGTCGAATAGCAGAGGAATTGGCTCGGACGGCCACTGGCGCACGGCTCATCTTCGTGCAAACCCATGCCGACACCGACGACGACATCCGGCCGGATTGGCAAAAAGTGTTGGAATCGGAATATGTGGTCCACCGAATTTTTCGTATCGATTCGGTGCGGGCCTTAGAGGATGCCCGGTTGGGCCGACCTCAGCAGGCCGAAATGGCCGATCTGCTGGAGCTTTTGACTCGGCAGCTTGCCGGGACGGCGGCTGGGCGCATTCGGCGGGCCAATCTGTTGGACTTGGCCGCTCAGGCACTGGCCCGTTGTACCGAAAGAGTCCAGCAAACGGCCCCGGCCCTCGAAGTGCTCCGCCAAGCCTTCCAAAGGGAAAAGCACCAGCTCTTGAATCATTTAGTGGAGAGTTTGCAGAAGCAGTTGGAGAGTGCTCGGCGGGATGCTGAAAACCGCCTTTTGGGGGAAATCATATCCTGCTGGGGTAGTAGTCCTTGGGCCTGGGTCCTCCGCATCTATCAAAGTTTGGGCATGGTGCTGCTGGGACTGCTGGGCCGTCGGCTTTCGGCACCGGCCGCTTTAGTACTTTGGGGGGGTGCGATCGGCTGGCAAATCTGGCGAAAGCGTCAGACCCACCGGCCCCTGTTGAACCGGCCCACCCTCCGCACCATGGGCTGGCTGCCAGATCAGGTGGAGGAAGTGGGGATTCGGCTCCAGGGGTATGCCTGGGAAGCCGGCCTCCCCGCCCAGATTGCCCAACCTGAGCGCCTTTTCCCCCAAATGGAGCAATCAGCCTATCGGCTTCTTTCTCAGCTTAGCGCCCATGTGGACCAAACCCTGGGTGAGTTGGCAGCCCGGCATAGTCGATGGTACGTTCGGGGGTTCTATGAAATACTATTTGGGGGGGTAATAGCGGTGGTACTCTACCGGTTGGCAAAAAACTACTTTTGGGACAGTTGGTTGGATCCGACGCCCGATGCCCCACCATATGGTTTGGACTTTTATCTGACGAGCCTTTTCTGGCTCCTGGTGTGGGGGGCCGGATTGGTTTGGATCTTTTTGAACCGGATTCGGCACGGCATGGGCCGACACATCCGGGATTGCCTGCAGCGGTGGCGCCACGAGGTGGAGCAAATGCCGATTTTCGGGGTCTTGGAACAGGAATATGAAAAAATCCGGGATTTTCAGGCGGATTTGGCCCGGCTTCGGGAGCGGGTGGAATCCTTGCGGCTCCGATTGGCTTTGCCAGAAGGGTCATTAGCTCGCCGCCGGACGGAAGAAGAGGTCCGAAGAGAACAATTTATGGAGCTTCGCAAATCGTAGAGACACGAAATTCCCTGCCTTTTGGCCACGTCGGTGCCCCTTGGTTTTGCGAAGACCAATCGGTTTTCCGAAGAGAAACAATTTGGGTTCACTGTCTCAGTTCGGATCAAACTCCCCCTATCGGTTGGAGGCAACGGATTTTTCCCTGCTACCAGTGGGAGGGGGGGAGCCGCCGCCTACCCATTTTCGGGAGAGCCTCTAAAAGGAGACCTGCCTGTTGAGGTGAAAATCAGGGCACCTTTTCTTCCAGCAGATGAACCAGGTAGTTGGGTGGGCTTGCTTGCGGTTGGGGCCGATCCGTCCGAGCGGGCAGGGAGTCCCAGGGGCGGGACAACGGATACAAAATTTCCTGTTCTCGGCGACTGCGGGCTGCCAAAATCCGCTCCTGCCAGCCTATCCCCTCCTGCAAAAGCAGTTGCCGGAAAGAAACCCCGTCGGTAAGCCGACCCGCCAACCGAAGCATCGTAGCTCGGCGGACCAATTGGTAGGTGGCCGGGGATACACAACCGGCCGATGGGCCGTCTTCGGACGCCCCAGGCAGGCCTGGGATATGCAAACCGGCCCCGGCAGGCCGACCAATCACCACCGGATATTTGAGAGCAGCGTTCCACAACAGGGGCAATTGTTCCCAGGGCAATACACACCCAGGTTCCTCAAAGAATAGGATTTGGCCGGTGGCCTCGGCAAGGGCGGTGCGGATGGCCTCGGCCCACCCCCTCGATTGGCCAAATCGGAATCCCTTAATTTGGGGGTAACAAACGCTCATTTCCGAGAGAACTTCGATGGTGGCATCCGTAGAACCATCGTCCAGCACAATCAGTTCCACGGATCGAGTCAATTCTGCCAAGGTTTCCAGAAGATTCACCAAAGCAGATTCCAAAACAGCCTGCACATTTCGGACAGGCAGAAGTGCACTGAGGGAGATGGACACACCGGCACCTTTCAAGCGCGGGATTGATTTGTTGTTTGTTTATTCGTTTAGTGATCTTTAATGGGAACCGAGCCCAAAGCGGAAGATCCTTGATTGAGATGGCTCCGGCAGCCCTCTCCTTGGCGAACTTCAAAGGGGTCCTTGGATACTCAATTTTTCGGAAATTTTGCGGAAAACTCTCCATGGGAACCCCCCAAAAGGGTATTTACACAAGTTCTAGCATATGCATCGGTTTTACCGAAAATACTCTCTCTTTGCCGGTCCCGCCTAGTCCCAATCCGCTTGCCTGTATCCATTGGGATCCATTACCAAATCGGAAACCCCCTCCAAACGATGCTGAGAGGCCGTGCCGAAATGGGTACTCGGGCGGCGGCCCGGACCGTTGCCAAACCCTTCCAATTTACCAAAGTGCCCGTTTGATGGAGGTCTTGGCGGTCTGGGGGCCGCCGGTTGGTAGTCCATCGGGCTAAAAACGGAATTCGGGGACAGCCTCTTAGAGCTCGAAAAGCGAATCCCCCAAGGGGTGGAGTTCTAACTTTCGAGAAGCCAAAGAGTTACGGAAAATGGCCAAAGTCAAGCTTATTTGGTCTTCGCCAAACCAAGGCACACCGACGTGGCCAAACACCAGGGAATTGCGTCGCTCGGAACATTTTAGCCGAATGGACGGGCGTGCTTGGCATGCCTGCAAAAGCGGCCATCCAAGGCAGACCCCTCCAAAGGACCGGAGCTGGGAAGCAGGTCCCTCCAAGGGTTTTTCATTCGCCTAACATATTACTGTGCCGCTACGAGTGGCCAAGCTCCATAGAACCTCATCGGACTCCGGAACAGTAGGCTCGTGGGGAAGTGCAGATTATTCAGAAGAGATGTCTTCCGAGCGGATGCCGTATTTGCGCATCAGCTTGTGGAAATTGGGACGCAGCATCCGGACCTGCTTGGCAGCTCGAGACACGTTGCCGCCGGCCCGCCGAAGCGCCTCCAGCACAAACCGGCGTTCCAATTCTTGGACGGTGCTTTCGGCCACCTGTTCTTTTAGGCGTCGGAATTCTTCCCAGGTAGTCGGCAGCGGGGGCAAGGAGGGCTGAACCGGCGTCTGCCGAATCTCCAAAGGCAAATGGACCACATCGATGTACTGGCCCTCGCATAGAATGGCCATCCGTTCAATGATATTTTTCAGTTCCCTTACATTGCCTGGCCACGAATAACTCTCCAGTCGGGCCATCGCCTCCGGCGTAAATCCCTTGATCGCCAGATTCATCCTGGCACAAGCCCGCCGCAAAAACACATTGGCCAACAGGGAAATATCTCCCGGCCGCTCCCGCAAAGGAGGCAAATGGATCGGCACCACATTCAGCCGATAGTACAAATCCTCCCGAAAGAGCCCTGCGCGAACCAGTTCGCCCAGATCCCGGTTGGTCGCCGCGATGAGACGAATATCCACCTCCCGCTCGGTCGTGTCGCCTACCTTTTTCACCCGCCGGGTTTCCAGGACCCGAAGGAGCTTGGCTTGTGTTTCCAGGCTGAGATTGCCGACTTCGTCCAAAAAGAGCGTGCCGCCGTCAGCCACCTCGAAAAGCCCCTTTTTCGTGGCAATCGCCCCGGAAAACGAACCCTTCACATGGCCGAACAGTTCGCTTTCCAGAAGGGTGGGCGCCAGGGCGGTGCAGTCGCAGGCGAGCAGGGGTTTGTGGCGGCGTGGGCTCAAGCGATGGATGGCCTGGGCCACCAGCTCCTTGCCCGTGCCGCTCTCGCCGGTAATCAGCACGGTACCGTCCGTCGGCGCCACACGCTTGATCAGGGCAAAGACCTCCTGCATAGGCCGGCTTTGGCCCAAAATGCCCTCAAATCCCTGGTAGATTTCTGCCTCTTTGGCACCAGCCGGATATTGCCGAAACCAGGCAGCCCGGCTACCCAATTTTCGTACAAGCGTAGATAATTGTTCTGGAGTGAACGGTTTTGCGATATAATCGGCTGCTCCCTGTTTCATGGCCTCCACAGCGGATTCCACCGTAGCATGGCCGGTAACGATCACTACCGCCTTCAGTTGGCTCAAAAACTTCATCCCGTCCAGCCCCGGCATCACCAAATCCAACAGAATCACGTCATATTGGCCGTTCAACGCCGCCTGAAAACCCGCCACAGGATTTTCAAAGACCACCACTTCATGCCCCTCGGCCGCCAGAATCCGTCGGCAACTGGCACCCACGGCCGGATCGTCATCCACCACCAAAATCCGGAGCGGACGGATCTCCTGGACGGGTTTCTCGGAGGCTGGCTTGGAGCTTTTCATGCTGTGGACTCCTTGGCCGATTCTGCGTCGGATGGCCACCTCTCCCTTCCAATTCCCTTCGGAGGAGAAGGGAACCCAAAGGGTCCTACGGGTTTGCCGACCAGAAGTTCCCAAGGCTTCCGTGGACCGGCAAGCGGGAACAGGGTTCGGGGCCAGACCGGATGTTCCTTATTTTAAATCGGCCTTAGGAGTTTCAGAAGGGGATGGCGTCCGGGGGCTTCGGGCCGGAAGCACTACGGTAAACGTGGAGCCGAAACCCACTTTGCTTTCCACCTCGATATGGCCGCCATGTTGCTGGACAATACCGTAGCTGACGCTCAGGCCCAAGCCGGTGCCTTTGCCGACCGGTTTGGTGGTGAAAAACGGTTCAAAGATGCGTTCCAGATGTTCCGGCGGGATGCCGCAGCCGGTGTCGGTGATTTTCACCAGAACCTTGTCCTGGTCTGCCGAAGTGCTCACCAGCAGGGTACCACCCTGGGGCATGGCTTCACATGCGTTCAGCGCCAGGTTCAAGAAGACCTGTTGGAGTTGGTTGGGATCGCCGTCGATGAGCGGCACATTATCCTGAAGGTCTTCGACGATCATGATATTGCTGAAGGCCCGCTGATTGCTCAGAAGGCGCAAGGTGCGGCGCAGGACGTCGTTAATCTGGAGGGGCTGTTTGACGGCGGGGCGTTCCCGGGCAAAATCCAACAGTCCCCGAACGATCTCCGCCGCCCGCGTGGTTTCTCGAATGATCAAGTCGAGGTCCTGGCGGTCCTGTTCGTCCATATTGGGTTTTTCCCGGAGCATATGGGCAAATGTGAGGATGCCGGTCAAGGGGTTATTGATCTCATGGGCCACTCCGGCGGCCAATCGCCCGACAGAAGCTAATTGTTCACTCCGACTGATTTGTCGTCTCATAGCTGCCTTGAGCTGCTCTTCCCGCTCCGAAATCGCCTCGGCCATCTGATCCAGTGCCTGACACAATAGCCCCATTTCTCCCGGCGGACGAATACCTACTCGAGCGGTCAAATCCCCATCGATGACCCGGCGAGCCATCGCCAGAATCCGCCGGATCGGCCCCAAGACCAAGAGAGTGCCCACATGGATCAAGATCAAACTGCCCACCGAGGTAGCAGCAATAAAGGTGACAAATGTCCGGATAATCCGGTGCCGCTCCCGCAAAAACGGCGCCCGCAGCAAGCCCACATACAAGACGCCTACCACGCGGCCTGTAGGGTCCCGGATCGGCTCATAGGCGGTGATGTACCAGTCGTTTACTACAAAGGCCTCGCCGATCCAGGTTTTCCCTTCTCCCAGTACCTGGTCCGCCACTGGAGCGCTCAGTCGGGTGCCCACGGCCCGCCGACCGTCTTCCTGGATCACATTGGTCGAAATCCGAAGATCGCCCAGGAAGATGGTGACGGTACCGATGTCTCTGCCTTCGTACTGTTGGTCGGCAAACACTTCCTCTTTAATCTGATCGACCAGGGTAAAGTCGTTGTTGAGCAGTTCGGCGGCAAACAGGATGGCCAAGAGGCGGCCGTCGGCATCGAACATAGGTTCCGCGGCTGCCAGCATCAACCCATCGGCCCGGAACGTGTCTTGGGTGGGATGGGCCGCCGGCGTGGGCAACACTTCCAAATAGGCCTGTTTGGCCAGGCGAGGCGACTCCCGCTCCAGCTCCGCAGCCGTAATCACCACCGTCCCCTGCACCCCCCGCTTCTGCTGAAGCACCTGGGCAATCAGCGGATTTTGGGCAAAGGAGTCCTGGCGGTACTGGGGATGATGCGCCCGACAGACCACCCGGCCCTGGGCGTCGAGAAGCATTAAAATGTCCATCTTGCCGGTGCGGTATGCCTTCTCCAGATGCGTTTGAATGGCCGGCAGGTCCCCCTGCTGCAACCCCACCGTAATGGTCCGACTAAACGTCAACGCCCGCAGATACCAACCGAGCCGCTCTAGTCGGTTCCGATACGCCGACCGAGCCGAGTTCAAATCCAACTGCACCCGCCGCTGCACTTCCTCCAACCACCGCCGTCCGATGGAATCGACCGTCAGCATGGCCAACACCGCATTGGCCACCAACAGCACCGCCACCGTCCACATCGTAAACTTAAACTGAATCGTCATCGGCCGCATACCCACCCCCATCATTCACCCCAAAAAACACCCTCCGAAAGCCCCAAACCGCCTTATGCCCATTTTAGAGGAAAATCGCCCCCCGGCAAAAGACGGCTGGCCAAAACAAACCAGAAAAAAACGGGCAGTGGGAACCGAAAAAGACAGAACACAAAAGCCAAACACGTTTTTTAGATAGGGGGAGCAGGGGCCGGAGGGACTTGGCGGCCCAGCAGAACCCGCACACCAGAGTTGGCACCTGAAGGGACTGGGCACTCCGGTGCGATGGGACCGAGAAAGTCGAAAACCGCAGAAGCCCTTCCTTGCAAGAGACGATCCTGCGAGTGGTCATCTCGGATGGGCTATCTGCAAGCCGTTCCCGCACGTTTACCCCCAGAGTGTGCCAGAACAGGGGAGGTCCTGCTCGGCGGAGGACCCCCTCGGCTAGATGGGATCGGGGTTTTGTCAGAGAAGCGGAAAGAACCTGTCCGGACCCATCGGAGGTCCTAAAGTAACCCTCTTGCCCCTCCGGATGATTTGTCGGGGCGGGTTAGTCCAGGTTTTGGCGGAGGCAGTGGAGCAGGGTGCCGTCGGAGGAGCGTATGTTCACTTCTAGCGGCATCTGGCCCGGCAAGCTGTGCGTGGCGCAGCCAAAGCAGGGGTCGTAGGCCCGGAAGGCCATT
>Ga0308395_1001236_pt1 | contig 17071 bp, 15 predicted proteins | sample Hotspr20SampleP4_FD_202097 | JGI IMG/M metagenome (GOLD analysis project Ga0308395, IMG submission 202097) | Hot spring phototrophic mat microbial communities from Mushroom Spring, Yellowstone National Park, Wyoming, United States - 20050930_P4 ...
ATTGCAGCTGATGTTGGTGTTACCGTATGTCAGCTAGCTGACAATATTCCTTTATCGTCTTATCCTAGTAGCAAGTTGCATAGCCTCTCATCTAAAGCCGCAGATTTAAATGTTGAACTTGAAATAGGTACACGGGGAACCGACCGAATTACACTCGAGACTTATCTAAACCTTGCCGTTTCCTTGAAAGCGAGGTTGGTTCGAACAGTTTTAACTTCTCATGACGAGAATCAGTTTAAATTAACGGTTAATATATTAAAAGATGTTCTTCCAAGATTCGAAGATGCTGGGGTACTCCTATCGATTGAAAATCATGATCGTCACCCTACATTGTATCTTAGACGTTTGATAGAAGAATGCTCCAGTTCTTGCTTGGGAGTTTGTCTAGATACGGTAAATTCTTTTGCAGCGTTGGAAGCACCGAATGATGTGGTGGATGCCTTAGGACCTTTCACAAATTGCCTTCACATTAAGGATTTCGAAATTGTACGCTTAGATCATCAAATGGGATTTATAATTCAGGGTACACCCGCTGGTAAAGGGCGACTCAATATTCCGAGAACGCTTCAAGTAGTTAGTAAACACCAATCAAATATCAGTGTGATTCTTGAGTTATGGACACCCTATTGTGGCTCATTGGAGCAAACTATTCTAAAAGAAGCTTCTTGGGCAAAGCTTAGTATAGACTACTTAAGGAGTGTGATGAAATGAGAGAAATAGATTTTAAAGGAACAGTAGCATTAGTTGGTGCTGGTGGTAAGATGGGAATGCGAATTGCAGCTAATCTAACGAAGTTTGGCGTCAGTGCTCTTTTTTGCGAAAACGCCTCTAAAGGACTTGATCGGATGAAAGCCGCTGGTTATACAGCTACATCCCTGGAAAAGGCTGTTAAAATTGCTGATTTCACGATTCTTGCAATTCCAGATACGGCCATAGCCGCTGTGTCGAAAACTGTGGTTCCTCTCATGAAGCCAAATGCAGTTCTGATATTGCTGGATCCGGCTGCAGCTTTTGCCAACGAAGTTACTCTCCGTGATGATTGCACATTTGTCGTTACCCATCCATGTCATCCTCCAATTTTTGGAGAACAGGAAACGGAAGAGGCACGCAGAGATTTGTTTGGAGGTGTTGCAGCTAAACAAGACATAGTCATTGCTAAAATGCAAGGAGACGAGACTGCATTCGAAGAGGCACGAAATTTATGTATAATTATGTTCTCTCCGGTAGTTAATTGTCATCGCATTACTGTAGAACAGATGGCGATTCTAGAACCCGCTGCTGCCGAAGTATGTGTAGCTACTGCAGCTATGTTCATGAAACAGGCCATTGATGAAGCGGTTAAACGCGGTGTCCCACAAGAAGCCGCTAATGCTTTTCTGTTGGGACATATACAGATACCCCTTGCCATTGTGCTGAAAAACACCAATCCGTTTTCCGATGCGGCAAAGGTAGCGATAGACTACGGTTTTCAACATATATTTAAGCCTGATTGGCAAAAGGTGTTTGATCCTGATTCGATAAAAGAGGTAATACAACGGATGTTACATCCGTATTAAAAACGAGTAGAAAGGAGAATGAGTATGAAAAAGAGTATCTTAGTTATCGCCGTCTTATTAGCATTAGTTTTCGGTTCTTTTGCAAGCGGAAAGTCAGAAGCTAAAGGACAAGAGATTAAACTGACTCTAGGGCATGGAGCGACCGTACAACACCCGCTTCAGGATACATCGATAAAATTCGCTACACTTATCAAAGAGCGAACAAATGGACGAGTATTGATTGATGTTTTTCCAAACAGGCAACTTGGTGAAGAACGCGCAATGGTAGAAGGCCTGCAATTAGGTACAATAGGACTTACGATCGTATCTACAGGTCCTGTAGGGGGATTCGTTCCAGAGGTAGGGGTAGTAGATCTCCCCTTTCTTTTTAAGTCAAATGAGCATGCATACAAGGTCCTTGACGGGGATATTGGCCAAAGCATACTTGCAAAGTTCGAACCCAAGGGTATGGTCGGCCTTGCTTTTATGGAGAATGGGTGGAGAAGTCTCACTTGTAACAAGAAGATTACGAAGCCAGAAGACTTGAAGGGTTTAAAAATCCGCACGATGGAAAATAAGGTACACATGGCTACATTCAGAGCAATGGGAGCCTCACCAGTACCGATGGCTTGGGGTGAAGTGTATACTGCTCTTCAATCTGGCATAATCGACGGGCAAGAGAATCCTGTTGCAATTGTTTATACAAATAGCCTCTGGGAGGTTCAGAAATATTACCCCCAAACGAAGCATTTTTACACTCCCTATGTTTTTCTAATGAGTAAGGCTGCATGGGACAAGCTATCTGCTAACGAGCAAAAGATATTTAAACAAACCGCATTAGAAATGGCTGCTTTCCAAAGAAGCCTCATGAACCAGCAGTTAGCCGACCAAGTAAAGATACTTAAAGAAAAAGGGATGGATGTATATGATGTAGATAGGTCTGCTTTTCAAGCTGCAACCAGACAGGTATATGCGGAGTTCGAGGCTATTTTCGGTAAGAGCTTGATTGAAAAAATAATCGGTGCGGGGAATTAATTTAGTGAAATCTAGGCGGGAGTCGGACTATGTTCGGTTCCCGCCTATCTAACTCAACCAAGAGGGAAACCTCCCATGGGACAAATACTTGGAATATTTAAAGCAATTAAACGTTTTATCGATGTATCTTTGAATATTTTAGTTATCGCTCTCTTAGCTTTACTTTTAATTATCGTGACCACACAGATTTTAGCACGTTATATTTTTAACCATCCTCTATCCTGGTCGGAGGAACTTGCAAGGTATATTTTTATTTGGATTGTATTTCTTGGGGTAGCAATCGCATTTAGAAATAACCGCCACTTACGAATGGAATTATTGTCGTTAATTATTCCAAATGTATTTCGAAGAATTATAGGTATATTAGTTTTCTGGATAATAAATGCATTTCTAGTGCTTCTTCTAATAGAATCTAAATTCATCATTTCGATAACATTCTCTCAGTCATCACCAACATTGAATCTTCCCATGGGTTTTATTTATCTTTCATTTGTTGTATCGATTGGTTTTATGTTAGTTGAGCAGATATATCGTATATTCGACTATCTACAGAAGGGCCGTCTATGAGTTTAATCCTTTTTGCGACATTTTTTATTTTGCTTTTAATGGAAGTCCCCATAGCCTTTTGTCTTTTTATCGCTGCAACTGTGGCATTGTTGTTTGGGGGAAGTGTTCCGATAACCGTAGTTATTCAACGAGCTGTAACCTCCGCTGACACATTCATACTTCTTTCAATTCCGTTTTTCATGCTGGCTGGTAACTTAATGTCCACTGGGGGAATTTCAAAAAAAATAATGAACGTTGCAACATCAATGGTAGGATTTATTCGTGGCGGCTTAGCGCATGTAAACATCGTAACCAGTATGCTTTTCGCAGGCATTACAGGTGCGGCTGTCGCAGATACTTCCGCAATTGGTTCAATGATAATACCCGCAATGAAAGAAGAAGGATATGGAAAAGCTTTTACAGTTGCGGTTACGGCTTCCTCCTCAGTTATTGGAGTGATTATCCCTCCTAGCATTCCATTTGTCATTTATGGGGTAGTCGCTGAAGTTTCTATCGGGAAACTGTTTCTCGGAGGACTTATTCCCGGAATTCTAATCGGGTTATCACAAATGGTGATCTCATACGTGATCTCCAAAAATCGTAATTATGGTAGGAAGCGTTCCTTTAACTTATCTAGATTAGTAGTTGATTTTAGGGATGGAATCTGGGCATTGTTCATGCCAATAATCATCCTTGGTGGAATAGTACTGGGCATTGTTACTCCAACAGAGGCTTCGGTTCTGGCGACGCTCTATGCTCTATTTGTCGGTTTTTTTATTCACCGCGATCTAAAAATGAAAGACCTTCCTAAAATATTTTTAGAATCAGCACAAACCACAGCGGTCGTCATGTTTATGATAGTCGGTGCTTCCCTTTATGGTCTAATTATAACGCAGGAGCAAATACCATTAAAATTAGTAAAAATTATCACAAGTATTTCAAGTGATCCTAAAACTGTACTATTTATGTTCGCACTGGTATACTTTGGGGCGGGGTTGTTTCTTGATTTAGGCGCTGCTATCATTTTAATTGTACCCATTTTATACCCAACTGCTAAATTAATTGGGATTGATCCGCTTCTTTTGGGTATTATTACAGTTGTTTGCCTTGCCGCTGGACTTGTGACACCCCCAGTGGGGGCTTGTTTGTTTATTGCTTGCGAGATCGGTGGCTGTAGTATTATAGAGGCAACAAAAGAAGCCATTCCATTCATCATTGCAATTTTCGTTCTCGCTGGACTGATTATTTTAATACCTGATATCGCAATTGCAATTCCCAATGCGATTATTAAATAATTGACATGGAAACAATTGATGGTCTATGGTTAATTTATGGTTAAATTGATGACAGGTTATGAACCACCAATTGACATTTTTGCTTCACCGCGTCGCGAATCTGCTGTTGAACTGGTGGTCAATCGAATAAAGAACTTACTTCTTTCGGGTCAATTGCGTCCAGGAGACCGTCTCCCGACCGAAATAGAAATCGCTAAGAGTTTATCAGTTAGCCGAAATTCTGTTCGAGAAGGAATGAAGATTCTTGAAGCGATCGGAATTGTCGAGATACTACGGGGAGATGGAACTTATATTCGAACTAGCATGGATGAGGGAGTGTTCGAGCCACTATTATTCAGTCTCATTCTTACCCGTGCACAACCTGTAAAGATGATTGAGCTAAGAGAAATGATTGAAGTAGGTGTATGCAATTTAATTATAAAGAATGCTGAACCGAATGATATTGCCAATATTCGTACAGAATATTTAAAAATGGAAAACAAAGTTAGAGAAGGTGTCGAAGATCCTGTTCTGTTGACAAAATTGGATATTGGATTCCATCGTGCAATGGCTAAGGCAACTCTGAATCCTCTTGTTGAAAGGATCTACAATTTTATTCTCGAATATTTTGAATTTTCAATTCAAAAAACCTACTCAAGTCGAGAAAACCGCGCTAATGTGCTACGGTTGCACCGTGAAATCATTGAGGCGTTAGAAAGCCGTAACCTTGAAAGAACGGTTGCAGCAATCAAAGAATCAATAACTGATTGGATCAATCGTACCGAGGGGATTTGACGCTCCAGTGGTTTCATCGTATTATTCCTTTCTATTCGGGCGAAAGAGCCTATCGAAATGAAGGAGTATCCCATGAAACGAATCGGAACCATACTGCTCGCAGCCCTTCTCGTGTGGGCAGTGCTGGGGGCATGCAAGCCTGCCGAAAAGAAGGCTGCAGCCGCCAAGGAAGAAACCATCAAAATCGGGCATACCGTCGCGCTCACTGGTCCCAGCGCCACATGGGGGCAGTCGGAAGCCAACGCGCTGAAGATGGCCATCGAAAAGATCAACGCGGGGGGCGGGGTCCTGGGCAAAAAGCTGGAAGTGATTGCCTACGATAACCGGGCAGACAGGGTGGAAGCGGTAAACGTAGCCAAACGGTTGATCGAGCAGGACAAGGTAGTGGCCATCATCGGTCCTGCCCAGAGCGGGGTTACCAATGCGATCCGAGAGGTGAACAACTCGGCCAAGGTTCCCGTAATCGCCACCACGGCCACCAATCCCAAGGTTACGGTGAACGACGATGGGTCTGTAGTTCCCTATACCTTCCGGGTATGCTTTATCGATCCTTTCCAGGGTACGGTAGCCGCTCAATTCGCGTTGAAGGACCTAAAGGCAAAAACAGCGGCGGTTCTCTATGATGTGGGGGACGACTACTCTCAGTTCCTGGCTAAATACTTCGTGGAAGCCTTTACCAAGGGCGGGGGCAAGATCACGGCCAACGAAGCCTTCCGTTCCGGAGAGCTGGATTTCCGTGCGCAGTTGGGAAAGATCAAGACAGGAAAACCCGATGTTCTCTTCCTGCCCACCATGCAGAAGGAAGCTGCCCTGGCTGCCAAGCAGGCTCGGGATCTAGGAATCACCGCTACCTTCCTCGGGGGAGATGGCTGGGCAAGCCCTGACCTTATCGACCTTGCCGGCCCGGCGATGGAAGGGGCCTACTTTGTCAATATCGCCGCTCTGGAAGATCCGGCAATCCAGGACTTCATCAAGGAATACAAGGAGCGGTTCAAGGAAGATCCGGTGCTTCCCAACCCCTTGATGGCCTACGATGCGGCTCTCTGGTTGGCCGATGCCTTGAAGCGGGCCGGTTCTACCGACGGGGAAAAACTGAAAGCGGCCCTCGAAAACACGAAGGATCTTCCCGTGCTGACGGGGAAACTCACCATCGATCCGGCTACCCACAATCCTTTAAACAAGCCGGCTACGATCCAGCAGGTGAAGGTGAAGGATAAAAAGTTCATCTACGTCAAAACCTTCGTGACCACCGATTAGTTCGTACCCGTGTTCATTCAGACGATCATTACCGGCCTGTCCATCGGGAGCGTATACGCCCTGATGGCGGTCGGTTACTCTTTGGTATTTTCGGTCCTCAATTTTTCCAACTTTGCCCATGGGGCCATCATCACCCTGGGCGCCTATATCGCATGGGCGCTGATGGTTCACTACCTCCAGGTGCCCTTCTTCCCCGCCCTTCTCCTTTCCATGGGGGGAGCGGGGATTCTCGCCTTCCTCAACGAACGAATCGCCTATTCTACCCTGCGGCGCCGAAGGGCTCCTTCCTTGTACCTCATGATCAGTGCCATGGGGGTGGCGATCAGCCTGCAGAACCTTCTCTACGCCACCATCGGTGCCAAGCTCTACGCTTTGCCGCCGGTATTCGCCATGGATGTGGTGCATATCGGAGAGCTGACCATCAGCAAGATGGATATCTTCGCCTTCGTTTTTTCCGCCTTGACCATCGCGGTTCTGCACCAGATCCTGATTCGCACGAAAGTGGGGGTGGCGATCCGTGCGGCAGCCCACGACATGGAGATGGTGTCCGTCCTGGGGGTGAACCTGGATGTGCTGGTGGGAGTTCTATTCTTCATCGCGGGGAGCCTGGGAGGGATGGCAGGGGTCTTTATGGGAGTGAAGTACATGGTGTACCCCAGTATGGGGTGGATTACCAACAAGGCCTATATCGGAGCTGTGATCGGAGGGCTGGGGAGCCTTCCGGGAGCCATCGTGGGAGGGTTGCTGTTGGGGTTATTGGAGGCCCTGGTATCGGTGAGTTCCCTGGGGGGGACGAGCTTATCTACCTACCGGGACGTGTTCAGCTTCGGGATTCTGGTGATCCTGTTGATCTTCAAACCCACGGGATTCTTCGGGCGCCATGTGGAGGATAAGCTGTGAAGGAGAACCGCTGTGGCGTACCTTGAGGCAATCCTTATCAATGTAGCCATCTATGCGATCGCCACCCTGGGTCTGGCGATCTTTACGGGGTACACGGGTCTGTTCAGCCTGGGCCATGCGGCCTTCATGGCGGTGGGAGCCTATACGGCATCGATTCTCACCTATTTCTACAAAGTGCCTTTCTTTGCGGCCCTGGCTTTGGGTGTGATCCTGTCGGTGCTGGTGAGCTTGCTCATCGGGTATCCCACCTTACGGGCTCGGCTTCGGTCGGATTACTTCGCCATCGCCACCCTGGGATTCGGGGAGGCGGTGAAGGTGATTCTGGAAAACTTCGATCTTACCCAGGGGGCCCGTGGGCTTCCCGGGATTCCGAAGTTTTCCACCCTGGGTAATACATACCTCCTTCTGGTGCTGGCCATAATCCTCTGCCGGAATTTCCTAAAGACCACCTACGGCCGGAAGATCATCGCCATCGGGCAGGATCCGGTGGCAGCGGAGATGATCGGGATCCCCCTTCTGCCGAACCAGCTCCTGTCTCTAGGCATCAGCGCGGGACTGGCGGGCCTTTCCGGGGGACTTTTGGCTCATTATACCACCTTCATCCAGCCCTCCATCTTCAGTATGGATCTTTCCAGTCTCGTCACCGCGGGGGTGGTGTGCGGGGGCATGGGGAGTTTGACAGGCCCGGTAACGGCTGTAGCGCTCTTTGTCATCATCCCGGAGTTGTTCCGGGGGTTTGCCCTGTGGAGACTGGTTTTCTACGGGATGCTCCTCGTGATCATCATCAACTGGCGTCCCAAGGGTCTTTTTGGGTATGAAGAGCTGAATCGGAAGAACCTTCCGAAACTCTTTTCCATCGCTGGAATCACGGGAGGGCTTTCCCTCTTCATGCCTACCTACCGCTGGGTGATCGATTCCCGGGGATACGAGATGTTCGCCCTTTTCGTTGCAGGGGGAGTGGCAGGGGCTGTAACGGTATTGTTCGGCCTGCTGGGTAAGGGACTTTCCCTCGCGTTAGCTCCTATAGCAGAACGGTACCATTCCCTACGGAGACATCTACCGGAAAGAGCGGCATCTTCTTCCCGGGATCATGGAACCGCGCCGTATGGCACTGCCAGGCCTACCCCTGAATCATGGGTTCCCCCTGAACCAGGTGCCGATACAAAGACCCCCATCCTCGAGATAGAGGACTTGCGGAAGAACTTCGGGGGTGTGGTGGCAGTGGATGGGTTGAGTTTTAAGCTTTCCGAAGGAGAGCTTCTAGGGCTCATCGGTCCCAACGGGTCGGGAAAAACCACCGTATTCAACCTCATCAGCTCCGTGTATCCGGTGGATGGAGGCACGATCCTCTTCCGTGGGATGGATATCACCCCGTGGGGTCCCACGGAAGTGGTAGAAGCTGGCATAGCCCGAACCTTTCAGAACATCCGCTTGTTCGGCTCCATGACGGTACTGGAAAACGTACAGGCGGCCCTGCATCGGGAGGGAACTTATAGTCTTGTGGAAGGGTTCCTGCAGTGGCCGAAGACCGTTCCCCAAGTGGAACGACGGCTACGGGACGAATCCCGCCGCCTATTGTCAATCGTAGGGCTGGAGGAGGAAGCGGATCGGAGGGCTTCCACCCTTCCCTACGGACTCCAACGGAAGTTGGAGATTGCTCGGGCCCTCGCCTTGAGGCCAAAACTTCTCCTACTGGACGAGCCGGCCGCAGGGATGAATCCCCGGGAAGCTACCGAACTGGTGGAGTTGATCAAGCGGATCCACCGGGATGAGGGCCTTTCTATTATTCTGATCGAGCATCACATGGATGTGGTAATGAGCCTTTGCCGGCGGATCCTGGTTCTCAATTTTGGTCGGTTGATTGCCTCGGGAACTCCGGAACAGATTCAGAAAGATCCATTGGTCCTCCAAGCCTACCTGGGAGAGAAAGCGTATGCTGTTATCCGTTGAGGGATTGAACGTCTTTTACGGGGAAGCGATCCATGCCCTACGGGACGTGAGTTTCGGGGTGGAAGAGGGGGAAATCGTTTCCATCATAGGGGCGAACGGGGCCGGGAAATCCACCCTCATGTGGACTTTGGTAGGTCTATTAAAACCGAAATCAGGAAGGATCCTCATGCGGGGAAAACCGATCAGGCCCATCCCTCACCTATCGGTGGCTGCTGGAATCTCCCTGGTACCGGAGCGGCGACGGTTGTTCCCCCACCTCACGGTGCGGGAGAACCTCCTGTTGGGAGCATACTTGCGAAAGGACCGCAAGGGAGTGGAAGAGGATGCGGAGCGAGTGTACCGGCTTTTCCCCATCTTGAAGGAGCGGCTTTCCCAGTATGCGGGAACCCTCTCGGGTGGACAGCAACAGATGCTGGCCATTGGACGGGCTCTTTTGTCCCGGCCCAAGGTTCTCCTTCTAGATGAACCCTCCCTGGGACTCGCACCCGTCCTGGTAGACCAGGTATTTCAGGCTATTCAGGACATCGCGTCTACGGGTACCACGATTCTTCTGGTAGAACAGAATGCTCTGGAAGCGCTACAAATCGCCCACCGTGCCTACGTCCTGGAAGTGGGGCGAATCGTACTGGAAGGGAAGGGGAAAGACCTCCTGGACAATCCTGTCGTGCGGGCTGCCTACCTGGGAGTGGCCCAGCACACGGAGATTCTGCTGGAAACAAGCCCATCCTCGACGAACACTTTTTTTGCTGCCGGAGGTGAACCGTGAGCCTTGTTCCTGAGAGCCTTATTCCTGAGAGTATACCTCGAGTCCCCCTGGGGCATTTCCCCACACCGATCCACGAACTACCCAGATTGTCGAAACTTCTGGGAGGTCCCAAACTCTATGTGAAGCGGGATGACCTGACGGGGTTGGCTGGGGGAGGCAACAAGACCCGGAAGTTGGAGTTCAGTGTGGCGGAGGCGCTGGCCCAGGGAGCGGATACCCTCGTTACTATCGGCGGGGTACAGTCCAACCACTGCCGGCAAACCGCTGCCGCGGCAGCCCGCTACGGGCTACGGTGTGTGCTGGTACTTCGGGGCAATCCTCCCGCTCAATGGAACGGGAACCTGCTTTTGGACAGGATCCTGGGAGCGGATATTCGGTTTTCCGGGGATCGGAGCCGGGAAGAGGTGGCTATCGAAGTGGTGGAAGAGGAGAGGCGGGCGGGCAGGAAACCCTTCTTCATCCCTCTAGGAGCTTCGGATGGGATTGGTTCGGTAGGGTATGTGGCTGCGATGGAAGAATTGGCCCTCCAACTGAAAAGTTCTGGGCTGCGGTTCGATCGGATCGTGTTCGCATCGAGTAGTTACGGTACCCAGGCGGGTATCTGTGTGGGGGCAAAAACGCTCTCTCTGCCTGCGGAAATCTCTCCTGTCTCCATTGACAGCACGAGGGAAGAACTCCAGGAAGGGGTGGCGGAAGTGGCCCGGGAAGTAGCGAAGCGATTGGGTCTTTCCCTAGAGATCCAGCCCGAAGAGGTCCGATGCTGGGATGGGTACCTGGGAGAGGGGTATGCCGTAATGGGTCCTCCGGAGAAGGAAGCGATCGATCTGTGCGGAAGGTACGAGGGGCTGTTGCTGGATCCCGTATACACGGGCCGTGCCATGGCGGGATTGATTGATCTCGTACGGAAGGGGGTGTTTCGAAAGGAGGAAAGGATCCTCTTCTGGCATACGGGGGGCTCCCAAGCCCTCTACGCGTACGCAGAGCACTGGAAGGATAGCGAGAAGTAGCGACAGACGGGAGGCAGAGATGGTTCATTCAATTCCATTCGCAAAGATGTCAGGGTTAGGGAACGATTTCATCATCATCGACAACCGGGATCGAATCCTGGAGGAGAAGGAAATTCCGTTGTTGGCTCGAAAGCTTTTGACCCCCCGAATGTCCTTAGGGGGAGATGAGTTGATGCTGATCGAGAGGCCCCGCTCAGGGGGAGACTACACGATGCGCACCATCAATCCGGATGGGACAGAGGTGAAGATGTGCGGGAACGCCTCCCGGTGTGTGGCCCGGTACGCGTTCACCCATGGGATCGCGGGGAGATCCCAGGTGATCGAGACTCTGGGAGGCCTGGTAGAGGCCTATGTGGATGAGCATGAGGTGCGGGTGGGTCTAACGATCACCGCAGGGCCTGTGCTGAATATCCAGTTGGAGGTGGAGGGGAGGAATCTCACCCTCCATTCGGTGGAGATCTCGGGGGCTCCCCATGCGGTGGTATTTATGGAGAAGGCCTTCGAAGCTTCGAAGGAGCTGATCCATCGCCTTGGTTCGGCCATTCGTCACCATCCGTACTTTCCCGAAGGAACCAACGTGAACTTCATCGAGGTAGCGGATCGAAAGACAATCTACCAGCGGACCTTCGAACGGGGTGTGGAAGGTGAAACCCTCGCCTGCGGAACGGGCGCCACGGCATCGGGGGTGATTTCTGGAACCTTGGGGCTGGTGGATTCCCCGGTAACGGTTCGGGTGCTGGGGGGAACCCTCAGTGTCATTTTCGAGAGGTCTTCCCAAAAGGTATCGCGTCCTTTCCTGGGCGGAGGCGCCCGTTTTGTAGCGGAAGGAACCCTCCACCCTGAAGCCTGGCAGTGGTAGGGTTCTATGTAGCCTTTCAGCGGCGGCTTAAGGAATATTTAGTACCCCGAAGCTTGTGGGAGGAACCTAGGAATACAGTAAAGAGGTTCGTGCCGTCGAAGAGCAGATCGTCGGTCCGTTTCCCGCTATTTCCCGCAGACCTCCAGGGCAGCTTCTGCGGCGGTAGCGGCATCCGGTCGATAGATGTCGGCGCCGATGCTCTTGCAATAGTTTTCCGTCACGGGAGCTCCGCCGATCATGATCACTACCTTGTCCCGGATCCCGCTCTCCTTTGCTTTCTCTACCACGTTCTTCATTTCCGTCATGGTGGTGGTGAGGAGGGCGGAACAGGCGATGATGTGGGCTTTGTGTTCCTTCGCCATGGTGATGAACTTGTCCGCAGGGACATCGGTACCGAGGTCGATCACCTCCAGTCCTTTCCCCTCCATCATCATCTTTACCAGGTTCTTGCCGATATCGTGGAGGTCTCCCTTTACCGTACCTAGGATGACTTTCCCCTTTGCCTTCACCCCTTCTTTCACCAGGAGGGGACGGAGGAGGGCGATCCCCGCGTTCATCGCTCGAGCGGCGATCAGTACCTCGGGAACATACACTTGATTGTTCTTGAACTTGATCCCCACCACGTTCATCCCTGCCATGAGGCCTTCTTCCAGGATCGTTTTTGCATCCATGCCCTCATCGATGGCCTTCTGGACAAGGGCCTTCACCTCGTTGGCCTTTCCCTTCTGTAGGAACTCACTTATTTCTTCCAATATACCCATTGCAGTCCTCCCCTTTGCCGAAAGTTCCTCTCCGACAGGTTTCCGAAATCCCACGAAGAGCCTATGTGTAAAATATCAGTACAATGGTACGATAGAATACCCTATTCGTCTAATACATTGTTATTCTTTTTTGTAGTTTTTTTAGGTAGGGAACAGCATCTCCTCCACATAGAGTTCCTGGAACTCGGCGGAGGAGGAAAGTTCGATGTAGGAGGTGCGTTCCCTTACTTGTTGGAAGAGGAAAAACGTTTTTTCCGAAAGCAGAGCGAGGGAGGCACCCATGCCCGCAGCATTTCCGACGCTCTGGATCTTTCCTCCCAACTCTTTGGGAATCAACCCGATCCGGGCGGCCGACCGAGGATCGAGGTAGTTCCCGAATCCTCCCGCCAGGTAGAGGGTCTGAATGTCTCCAAAGGATAGGCCGCTCCCTTTCAGCAGTGTGCGAATCCCGGCCGCGATGGCCGCCTTGGCCAGCTGAATCTCCCGCACATCCTGCTGGGTGAGAAGGATGGGCATCCGCGTAGCCGACTTCTCGGCGCCTACCAGTTGAAATGCGGGTTCCTCGTCGTAGGAAATGAGCCTTTCGGCCAAGGGGTGGCCTTCTCGGGCGGCCTCTTCCCGGGTGAGCATCCGTCCTGTTTCATCCACGATACCCGCATCTAGAAGAAGGGCGAGAAGGTCCACGATTCCAGCTCCGCAGAATCCCAGGGGAGGGGATTCGAGGATTGTAGTATAGGACAGTTCATCACCCTCCTTTGAAACCCTATCGATGGCTCCGGCTACTCCTCCAACCCCGCAGGCGATCTGAGCTCCCTCGAAGGCAGGGCCTGCAGCGGTGGAGCAGGCGACGAGCCTGTCTCCAAGGGCCAGCACTATCTCGCCGTTGGTACCGATATCGATCAGAAGGGAAGGAACCGCAGAGCCGGCCTGGATAGCTTTGGCCATACCAGAGGCTACCACCCCCGCCAGGATATCCGATCCGACGTAGGCCGATACGGCGGGGGGTACCCGTACGATGGCTCCCGCAGAGAGGGAAAGCCTTAAGTCGCGGGCAGGAAGCAGAAGGGGCTCGGTGGTAACGGGGATGAAGGGAGCTTCGGCGATGTACCGGGGAGAAAGCCCCAGGGCTAGATGGATCATAGTGGGATTACCCACCATGCAGGCTAAACAGATCTCCGACTGATGGATTCCCGTGCGGCGAGCCATCTGATGGATCATTCCATCGATTTGAGTGAGAATTTTTTTCTGTAACTGTGTAAGATTGGCCGGACCTTCCAGTGAGAACTGGATACGAGAGATCACGTCCGCGCCGAACACTCCCTGGGCGTTAAGCTCAGACTGAGAATCCAGATGTTCCCCCGTATAGAGGTCGAAGAGGTAGGCTGCCACGGTGGTGGTTCCGATGTCGATCGCTACCCCACAGGTCTTCCCTAAAGGAGTTCCGCTTAGGAGGGAGAGGATACGGTTTTTCTGAAGAAGCAGGGTGGTTCTCCAATTCCCTTCCCGTAGAACCTGGGGAAGCTCCCGAAGCAGTGAGGGGGGAATCTCGAGGGCTTCGGTAGCCAGGGCCGAGAGGAGACGGGAATGGTCGGACCGCTGATCTTCCAGGGAGGGCGGAACCAGTTCCAGCACCAGGGTGCGGAGAGAGCCATCCACGGGCAAGGGATGGGGAAATAGGAAAGATTTGTTGCCGATGGGTCGCTTGGAGCCTTCCAGCTGGATGGAAAGATCACCCTCTGCCCGGGTGAGGCAGGCGAGACGGATTCCTTGCGCTAGTTCTTCGGGCCGCAGGAGGGCACGTTCCGCATCGGTCACAGGCGAGGGAGTGCCGCTCAGGATCTGGATCCTGCATTTCCCGCACCGTCCCTTTCCCCCGCAGGGAGCTTGCAGGGTGAAGGGAGTCTGCTTAGAAAGGTAATCCAGAAGGTGCGCCGAAGTACCGTACTCTCCAAAGTGCTCTTTTCCATCCTGGATTGTATGGATCGTGATTGCCCGTTGCGTTTCCATAAGAGGGATTTTACCATAGGGAAGGTTATTCGGCCAGGCAGCGGGGATAAGTACAGCAATACACATGTCACTCGGTAGCCATGAGGAAGATTCTTGCCCTGAGATTCGTACAAGTGTATAAAGTTACCATTACATATTCATTCCAAGTCTAAGATGCAAAAAATTTGAAGTAACGCCGGATTCCTGATGATGAAACAATGAAGGTGATATGAAAAAGGATAGCCTTCTCGCTTTGCTCGTTCAGCCGCCGGTGTACGATTTCGCCCTGTACGATCTGTACCTGAAACCCTACGGGCTCCTCCGCATCGGGCGGTGGCTAGCGGAGGGAGGATGGGAGGTGGTATTCGTGAATGGACTTCAGTACCCATCGGGATCGTATCAGGGAGGGCCGCGTCCACCGAAACGAAAACCCGATGGAACGGGCAAGTTCAACCGCCATCCAATAGAGACTCCGAAAGTACTGGAACCCCTCCTCCGGCCGCGAATAGACCGGGGAGAATGGAAGAAGCACTTTGCCCGGTATGGAGTTCCCGAAGAAGACTTCAGGTCGATGATCCAGCACCTGCGGGGAGAATATTGGGCAGGAATAGGATGCCCCCGCCAGGCCCATCCTTCCACCCCTGAGCGTGGGATCAGTTCGATGCAATTGGAGGAGTTCCTACCTGTGTCTGAGTTCAAGGCTATGCCTGTTGCGGGCCGATCCCCCGATCTTGTCCTGATCGGTACAGGGATGACCTACTGGTACCTCGGGGTGAAGGAGGCTGTCAGGATCTGCCGGGAAGAACACCCGAAGAGCTTGCTCCTTGTGGGAGGAATCTACGCGACCTTAATGCCAGAGCATTGCGCACGAATTACCTCCCCGGATGGGGTGATCGTGGGGGAGGACTTTTCCCTCCTCCAGGGTCTTTTAGAGAAACGAGGTTTTCCTGTGCCGCCACTTCCCCTTCCAAACCGGCCAATCCCGTTCCCAGGAGTCTTTAAGGATGCGGGGGTGCTGAGGCTGAATACCGGCTGTCCCCTCCGCTGCTCCTACTGTGCTTCCCGCACCTTGACCCCGATCTTCCGGCCTGGAGATCCCGATGGAGCATGGGAGGCCTTCCGGGAGTTGTACGAGGGATGCGGTACAAGGAACTTCGCCTTCTACGACGATGCATTACTGTACCGTAAGGAAGAAGTGCTCCAACCCTTTCTGGAACGGGTTATAGGATTGAAGGATCCGACTATTCGTTTTTATTTACCCAACGGGGTTCACGTGAGCGCCTTGGATCGGAAAACCGCTCAACTCATGAAGAGAGCTGGGGTAGTAGAGATCCGGATGGGATTGGAAAGCGCTTCGGAAGAGTTTCATCGTCGATACGATGGGAAGGTGGAGGTCGAGCAGTTCCTGCAGGGGGTTTCCATTCTAAAGCAGGCTGGGTACGATGCTCAGGATATCTCGGTGTACTTGCTGGCTGGCCTACCTGGCCAGGGGGCGGAAGAGGTAGAGGCTTCGATCCGGTTCGTACAGGCCACCGGTGTACGGATGCGACTGGCCGAGTATTCCCCCGTACCCTCCACTCACCTGTGGGGGGAGAGCCTTCGAGCCTGCTCTTTCCCCCTGGAAGAGGAACCCCTTTTCCACAACAATTCCCTCTTTTCGATGGAGTGGGAGGGTTTTCCGTACCGGAAACTGCTGGAGTTGAAGCGTTTGGCAAGAGAAGGTTTCGGTCAGCTGCAGGAATCGTTTTAGTCCCTATGAACAAGCTCTTTATTCTATGTGCTTAGAGTAGTTCATAGGTAAGCAAGGTTCGACATGAAGTAAGGGTAATTTGGATAATAACGCTTTTTGTGGTAAATTTTATTAATCATTAGACTCATGTGTAAGGGAGGAATACCCATGAAACTTATCAAAGTATTGGTAATTTTTTTAGGTATTTTACTACTATGCGTAGGGTGTTCCCAGGATCTACTCAAGCGGCTTCTTCAGCAGGACTCAGAAGCGGAGATCGATCATGAAACCCTGGGGATACTTCTGGCTCATATCTGTTACGATAGCGTGGATCAAGTATTTGAACAGACTGTTGACGCCGAGGGCTTCTCGTGGGAAACAAACGCGAACAATCAACCTTTCACTATTAATATAATAGGACAATTGAGAACGGAAATATCCAGGAAACAGGATCTGGAGCCTATAGCTTCAACCCCACATCTAAAACGTTAATGGCCTCAGTTACCAATTTTAAAATTACTTTCCTTGGTGATATTGCCATAAAAGATGAAAATGACAAACCGATTGGCTCGGTCAAGAAGGGCGGCGCAATAACTGTATCAAATTACACTATACAGGCTCAATTTGCTCCAAATCCATACGAGCAGGGTAAGTTCTTTCCCTCTAATATT
>Ga0308395_1001241_pt1 | contig 17046 bp, 17 predicted proteins | sample Hotspr20SampleP4_FD_202097 | JGI IMG/M metagenome (GOLD analysis project Ga0308395, IMG submission 202097) | Hot spring phototrophic mat microbial communities from Mushroom Spring, Yellowstone National Park, Wyoming, United States - 20050930_P4 ...
GACGGTACTGGCGGTCTCTAGACTGGTTGGCGTTCAGCTGCGCTACCACCCGGTGGCATGGTACTGTTGGAAGCCGGTGGAGATGGAGACGGCACTGACACCGGAGCGTGCCGGATTGGTGCAGGTCATGCTGGAGACGGAGCCAAAGAGCCTCAGTGACCGGGCGCAACCACAGATCCTGCTATGGTATACCCACAACGTGCAGGAGCCAGACGAAGTGGTGGACGGGGACAGGATGCTACTGAAAACGGTGCATCGCGAGTTTGTGCTGTCCGAACCAATGGCGAACCCGCCGGACGGGAGATACACGTGGTATTTGGTGAACGGATTGAATCCGCCGGAGGCGATCTACCGGAGCCATTTATATGGTGGTTTGAACTCCTACCAGTGCCGGATGCTGCGTTCCGACCGGATGGTCGGTGGGAGTGTGGTCGGCTCCTCGCCGGGCGACAAGGTGCTCCAGTTGGCGTCCTGGCGGTGTGTGGAGCCGCCGGAACTGGTGTTACCCGTGATGGAGCGGAGCGGCGCGTTCTACCCGATTCCGCCTTCGTCGGTGGACCCGCGTGGCCCGCTGTTCCGCGTCTCTGTGGACGGTCGGGGCTACACGGCGGTATTGGGCGGGAATGCGCTGGTAGGCGACCCATCCTCCAACACCGGCGTGTACGCGCTGCCGGCCGGCACGGATTTCGGGTTCAGCATATGGGTACGAGGTGGCACTGAAGGTCTTTATCTGGATCTGGTGGCTCTCGCTTCGGGCACATACAATCTGCCGGCGAGTGTATGGTGGAATGGGGAGCGCGTGCGTGAAGTGGTCGAGGTGCGGGACATCTGGAAGGACAGCATCTCACTGGGCAGCGGCAATGACTGGAACCGGCTGGATATTGCTGTGCATGCTTCGGAGTCGGATGCGCCGCTCATGGCGTGCTCTCTGTTCGGGTGGAGTCTGCGTGGTGATGTGGAGTTACGGATGCTGCCGGGTCCCATGCGACGTGTTTCCTATCGAGAGCTGGTAACCGGAACAGGGGTGCGACTGTCCGAGTGCTGGGCGGCGATGGTCATACCGCGTAGTGGCTCGAACGTGGCGGCGGTGGTGCTTCCCACGTCTTCGGCAGGAGGAGTCGCAACGTCGGATATTGGGCTGAGGCTTTCACTGCCGCGCTACACGCTTCGGGTGATGGAGGCGCCGGGCGCGCCGAAGCGCGTGGCGGTACGGGTGCGGATGGAGGCGTCTCCGGACGAGGCGGTGCAGCTGCATTCGGTTCGACTGGAGGTTCGGTAGTCGATGCCAGATTCGGGATTTCGTGCGACGGTATGGAGTGTAGATGCCGTAGTAAACCAGCCGGTGCGTGTGCTCAATCGATCGGGTTCGGTAAACTACGACGTGTCTCTGGACCTTCGGATGCGGGAATGGGATACCGTCGAGGACGCCGATCTCGAGCTCACGTTGGTGCTGGTGAATGCGCCGAACGATGTGGGGTATACCGGTATTACTCTGGTCTGGTCGAGCGGGAGCGGTCAGGGTAGCAGCGTGGTACTGCTGCGGGAGTTTATGGAAGGGCAAGCGGCCCACGTGCGGATACCCGCCGTGGACGAGATCCGCTACAACCTGGAGAGCCAGTCGGATACTCGGGTCCAGCACCGATTGACAGTATCGTGGGATGGAAACACCGCCGTTCAGGTATTTGTGGGCAATGTACGTCTTCGAGTCGTCGCGCGGAGTCCGGTCTGGGAGGACGTGCCGGTGGTGTTGCGGAGCTTCCCGGCGCGGTGCGGGCCGTGGCCGGTAGGTATCGGATATTCCAGTCCGAGGCTAACGGAGCCGTTTGCTCTCTTCCTGGAGCAGACGGTGCAAACCATGCACTATGTGGAGCGGGTATTATGGCAGGCGGATTGGGATAGTGGCACGCTGGTGGACGGTGCTCCGGCGGGCGAGATGACCGGGACGAACGGTTGGAGGCTGGTGGAGATGCTCCGATCCGCCGTAGGCGAGTTACAGCGCTGGCGCAGTACGCTGCCGTGGTAACCCGGTGTGATGGTTACGGGACAGACAGAGGACGGAGGCTCTGTGAAGCATGAGGCATTCGTTTATTGCGGAATCACTGGTACAGCCGCTGACGGAGGAGCGGATCGCGCCCGGCGGTCGGTCCTCCAGTCGGGTATTGAACCGCTACTTCGACAGTATCCGAGAGGAGCTGTTGAACCTGCGGGACCGTAGCGAGCAGCAGGTAGAGCAGTTGATGCTGGAGCAAATGTTGCAGACCGGCGCGGCGACGGCTTACGGTAGCATGGCATCGGCGCTGCGGCAGATGCTGCACACACTGCTACAGACGGGGGCGGTGCTCCCCGTGGACTTCTACGGGTACGGTAGCGGTGTGCTTCCTGTACGGATAGAGGCCAGCACAGGGATGATGCACCCGTCGTGGGGTGTGGCGACCGCGCCGGTAACGTCGGAGCAATCGGTATTGCGTTATGAGGACGGCAGTTACCGCAAGGACCTGCAGGTGCAGGTAGCGGTAGGCAGCTCCGAGCCGGACGGCACGCAATGGCTCTACACGCAGGATGTCGACGATATGGTCAACGGGAAATGGCTGTTCCGCGTCCCAGACTCTGCACAGTATATTCTGGTACGGATCGGTTTATCGGTGGGTGCGCTCTCGGCGCAGGCCAACACGGTGCGGTTGGGGCTACTCCCGGCCGGGTTATTGGAGCTGGTGCGGGTACAGCGCCGTGCGGGTGGTTCGTGGGTCACGGTGCCGCAGGCGGCGCATCCCTGGGAGACCGGCAGGTATCAGTGGTTCTCGCGCGGTCAGTTCCTCTGGGATCCGTCCGGCGGTGCAACCGATGCCGTTCAGTGGCTATTCCGGCGCAATACCGGCGTGCCGGGGTTTGGTGCGATCGGGCTGTACGATGTGGATCTGCTGGCGTTGCGCTTTGCGCCCTCCGGCAGTGTGTTCATTAATCTGCCGGCGGGTAGCTCACGTCCCATACGGCGCGTGGAGATCTGGCAGACGGGCACGGCGGGTATCCGAACGGCAACGGCGGAGATCGCCACATCTACCCGCGTGCGGGTGAACATACCACGTACCCATGAAGGATACAGCACCCAGGTACGAGGCATCTCGATCTTCTCTGCCTAGGCGGTATACGGCGCCGTGGCTGGCCTGGCGGCGCTGGCGGCGCAATCCGCTGCTGCCGTTGCTCTGCCCGGTGAAGCCGGTACCATACGAACAGGTGCGGCGGTATCTACCGCCGGAGCTGGCGGAGCAAGCGTGGGGGCCGTCGGGGCGGCGCTTGGTACGGTTCCATAGGCTCATGGTAGCCAGTGCCGTGCTGCCTTCGTTCACTTATCCCGTGTCGGACGCGGCTCAGGAGCTGGAGCGGCTGGCAGGATGGCTCCCGATAGCGCTGGGTAGGCGTGTCCGTCAGTTTGGTCTCTCGGCGGATCTGGTGGTGACCGCCAACGGATACCTTCTGGAGTTATGGCCCGATATGGAGCGGGAGTGGTGGCGCTGGCGGGCGCCGCTTCCGTACGGTAGGAGGAACCTGGTGCTGTTAGTGGAAGGCGATCACCGGTACCAGCCGCTCACGGATGCGCAGGTGCGGGCTATCGGTAGGGTATACGGCTATCTGCAGTTCTGTGTGAATCGGGCGCTCCGTTCCCTACTGGGCGATGTGGGCTTTGCGCGGATGCCACCGTCCGCGTCGCGGCGCCGGCGCGAGCGCCCGTTTGGAACATTGAAGGATCGTTTGGAGGATATCTGGATCGCCGCGTATGCCGTGTATCGAGAGCTCGGCGCGTTGCAGCCCCCGTGGGGCTGGAGCAGGGTACGCGGTGTGACCCAACCGCCTAATACCTTAGAAGTAGAGATACAGGAGGAGTAATGGGTATGGACAATACGCTCACGATCTCAGCGGATATCCTGGTGCTGGCTACGCTATGTGGAGCGATGGTCAAGTTCGTACTCTACCCACTGATCTATCCTGCGCTGGTGGCGCTGGGGTTACCTTCGCAACTGGAGGAGGATAATCGGTTTAAGACCAGCGTGAGTATCGCACTGAGTCTGCTACTATCACTAGTGGTTTCCGTCGTTGGTGGTATCGGCGGCAGGCCAGACGGGTTAACTGCCACGCTGTGGTTGATGCTGGGTACGTCGCTTATCGCTATTGGACAGCACCATCTCCTGAAGAACCTGATGGATGAGAGAAGGTAGACGACTACAGTGGCTCCATGTCGTTACGACATGGTGGAGCGGAACGGAGGAGTAGGGTGTCGACAACAGCAGATAATCGTCCGCCGGAGATGAGCTGCAGTCTGTATGGGCTGCACTCGTTGGAAGTGCACGTGATTCCCAGCGATCAGGTACGAGACATGGCGGCGGTAGATAATTTCGGGCTGGAGCGACTGGCAATGGCGCTGGTAACCTGTCTGAGCCCGTCGCAGGTCCTCACGTTATTGACTCGACTAGAGGATGAGTTTCGGATAATGGTGGTACGGCGTTCCTACCAGGAGGGTGCACAGAATGATGTGCTGACGCTGGCGTTGATCGATCCACAGTCGTCTACGGTGGTCACCCGTTATGTCGCCAGCCGCGAGGAGGGTGAGGCTCTGGTACGCGGGTTCGGCCACGGCGGGGTGGAGGCGGTGAACCCGACCATCAGTGGCGAAGCCGGACCGGATGTAGAGCTGGAGTCGCCGAGTGGTTGGGATGATATGGACGACGGGGACGATGATCCGCCCATGCGACGGTAACCGGGATGGAGAGGAGTAAGTGCGATGAACGACCCCAAGGTGTTCTATTTACCTTGTCCGAACGCGGCGTGTCCGAGCAATAGGAAACGGGGTAAGGCGAAGGAGCCGATCCTATTCGAGCGGGTAGAGCTGGTGGCGCTGGATAGCGGGTATGACGAAGTCTCTGTGGTAGTCATGTACCGGTGTCCGCACTGCCAGCAGATGTTCGAGCGGAAATAACCGACTGCAGGACTTGCAATGGATGTGTTTCGTTGGGTACAATATGAATAGCTTAATGCTTACATTCTGCTGGTGTAGCCGGCGTTTCCGCTTCCTGCTGGTAGTCGGGTGCCAAGGGCTACACCATGCTTGTCTCCATGATTATCGCTCGGTCGCTATTGTGTACAGGTTCGGAGGGTAGATTTGTTGGAAGCCAGTGGTTACATCGTCGAAGGAGAGCCCAACGCCGAGACGCCAGAGATTGGGGATATCGATCGTCTGCTCGCCGAAGCCCAATCGGGAGATCCTCTTGGTTTTGACCGGTTGTTTCGACGCACCGAGCGTTGGCGTCGCCAGTTAGTGCGCTTCTATCTCTCCTGGTTGCCCGACGAGCCGGATACGCTGGAGGAGTTGGTAGCGGTGACGTTCTTCCAGGCGGTGATGACCTACGACGACTGCCGAGGCCCGTTTGTCGCGTGGTACCGGTTTCTGTTGCGGAGGGCGGTGTATCGGGCACATCTGGAATGGCGTCGCCGCCATGCGATACTGGTAACGTTTAGCGAGCTCGGGTCGGAATCGATCGATGGCGAGGATCGTCAGCACGATGTGGTACCGGACAGCGTTTACCTGGACGAAGGTATCCGCGAACGGGTACGTTTATCGCATCTGGTAGATCGGCTACACACTATAGCGCGGCTCGTGCTGGACCACCAGCTTCTGCAGATCTACGAACTCTGTTTCCGCATGGGGCTGCCACATCAGGAGGTGGCCCGTCGGTTGGGTATCTCCCGACACGCAGTGGCACGTCAGGTAATGCAGGTACGCAAGGCACTGATACCGCTTATCCGTCAGGGCCTGTAGTATGTACATCGCCATCCCACCGGTAAAGGGGGTAGATAACCATGGCGGTGGTAACTCCACATGTCATGCGCGGCAAGCTCTATCCGTCCGCATGGACGGCGCGCTGTCCGCTCTTCTTCGCTTGTGAGGTCTGTGCAGGCTGTAGGCGCTACGATCCGGCTTCCGCGGTCTGCGTGGCCTGCGAGAGCGACCACAAAGCGCAGATGGTCTGCCAGCACCGACCGGATACGCTACTCACGGTACGCCGTATCACGGAGAAGTTAGGTCGGCCGATGACCCATCCGGATATCAAGCCCGGACAGACGCAGGTGATTGAGCCCGACGCCGGGGAGGAGATCACGCGGTTGGCCGAGCAGTTCAAGATCACCGAAGAGTAGCCGGCATGGAGTACAGTTAGCCCCAGCCTTTATTGGTTTATACATCTTATCGGTGCAGGAGGTGTCTATGGTAGAAACAGCCTGAGTGTTCGGCCTGTAGATACCGCTGTCGATGTCCCCGTTACGTACCCACGAGGAAGGGCGCAGTCCAGGCGACCGTGAGATCGATCAGTTGTGCGAACGGTTCCGCCAGGGCGACAGCGATGCCGCCGAGGATCTGTTGCGCCGCTTCCATCCACTTATCCAGGCCTATTACCGGTTTGCGCTTACCGGTCGGTTGAATCCCGGCGATCGTATCATGATGGGGTTCGCCGGCGCTTATGGGAGCAACCCCGCCGAGGGTGCTCTCAACTTCTGCCAGCGACTCTCTGCGGTGAGTAAAGAGGATATCTATCAGGAGCTGGTGCTGGTGTTCCTCGAATGCGCCCGTCGGGCCAGTAATCTACAGTATGCGTTCCGACGGGACGCGCTGCGTCGACTGGCACATATGGCGCATGGTGCTAACTTCCCGGTGCACCTGGAGGACCTGCTCGACCGACTGGGTAATGGCGAGATCGATACCGAGAGCGAGGTGCCGTGTGAGCACCAGAAGGTAGTACCGATGGCGCTGCGGTCCGACGGTGGGTTCCGGAGCAGTGAGGGGCTCTGGGTATTGGGTGTGCAGGACGAGACCGATCTGTTCGCAGAGTTCGATACCCTCGAGCGCGAGCTGCTGGTGTTGCGGTACCTACACCATGTGGACTGGCGCAGTCTCCGACGACGCTATGGACGATCGGTGGTGGACGGCTGCCTCGCCAAGATCCGTCGGCTCCGTTCTGGTCGTACCGGTCACTCGACCAAAGGATCCAATGCATCGGATACAGGCTAGCGGTACGCCTTCGGTACCGTCATCATCGACAATGCCAGCATCTCCGAATCCAGCACCGGTGTCGGCCCGCCGGGGTGAGGCGCTTCTGGCTCCGGCGACCCCAGTTCCCGTTGGAGCTGGGTTAGTAGCAGTGTGCGGCGCTGGTGCAGGATCTGTGTGAGCATCGGCACTAGCGGTTGTGCTGTCTCCGGTAGCAGTTGAGCCAGCGCGGATGGGGATCGATACAGATACTCCAGCGCGCCCTCTGGGGTGTCGAACATCTCCAGCTCCAGTACCTTCATTGTGGCTACCAGTACTAGTGCCGTGTCTATCGCCAACTGCTGAGGGCTGATGTCGTTTGGTATCAGGATGGTGTGCCTGCGGCTGGTGGAGTCCCAATCGTATCCGACAGTGGAACCGGCTGGTGCAGCCGCCACACAGACCGATTGGGAGATACCAAACAGGGCATAGAGCAGATTAAACCCATACTTCTGGGTGTCTATTGCTGGTATCGAACTGTGCCGTTCGTACCAGTCCACTAGTGCTAGGTACAGTTTCCAACAGGTGTTTGCCAAGTATGTGTGCTCACCGTCGTCTCCAGACAACGCTCCGCACGGCGTAGGTGAAGGCACGATACACCTCCAGCCACTTCCCGCATAGACGGGTAAGGTGATGGTGGGGAGCGCGAACCGGATGTAGATTAATCAATCCATCGGATACCGCTAAGGCCATCCGTAGGGTTTTCCTGCGTATTACCGAGACGGCAGTGCCGGGTGCCACAACCCGATTCCGTTTTATATGCACCATGGCCTTGTCTATCCTATCCTGCGTTCCTCTGGGGCGATGGAACGATTCCACTGGGCATCTGCGCCTCCATCAACCCGATTTTTATTATACCACAATCAAGCACGGAATCCTGTAAAGTTTGTTACGGTGTGCCTGTATTTAGGGTATTTTACCAAGTGGACTTGTGAAGGAGTGTGGTCACATAGTCCATTGATGGTTTGATAGGCGCTACAGCATCCTTGGGATTGGGTGGTGTGTTGTCTTCGTGGTAGCGGCGGCTCAACAGGTCCAGGAGCGCGGCGGTAAATTGCTGGGTACCGTGTTCCAGAAGATAGTCGTCCGGCGCGGTGCGAATGCTGCCCGGCTCTAGCGGCAGCCACAGTACTCGATGCGCGACGCCGGCGCGGGCGAGTCGTAGCGACAGCTCCCGTGCCGCCGTGGAGACCCCCGCCTTCCACGGCTCTGTGTCGAACAGTAGGATAGGGTACAGTCTCCGCTCCTGGCAGAGCCGGACGAGTTCGCGATGCGCGTTCTGTACACCTGGCACGGCCACACACGGCAGATGGGCGTAATAGCGGATGATGAGCGACTTGAGCTCGCCTTCCACCACCAGCACCACACTGTCCGGTGGCGCGTCGGAGATATACACGTGACTACCCCAGCCTGGCAGACCGCAATACCGGAGGCGACTGGAGCCGGTGGCGAGCGTGCGTGACTTGATGGCGATGACGCGTCCCTCCCAGAAATACGGGATAATGATGCGCTTTGGGCGCAGTGCCATACACGGGGTGATGGGCTCCTTGTCGGGGATGGCGAACCCGCAGCGCACCAGCCGCTCGGTATCCGGTAGTTCGCGCACCAGTACCGACCAGAGCCCTTCGCTGGGCACGAGCCTGCCCGTCCGATACGGTATCCGGCGCTGCAGTAGATACTCCTGGGTACGTGCCGGGAAGAGCGATTGCATCTCCGCTTCAAACCGCTCCCAGAGCATGGTGAGGATACGGCGACCCTCGCGCAGATCCACCCGCCTGATGGTCTGCTCGCCCGTAATCGACTCTGTCCTCCCCTCCGGTGGTGCCGGCCAGTAGTGGTTTGGGATGTATCCGATGGTCTGCTCCACCCGTTCGACGGGGCAGCCTGCGAAGCACTTGAGGTCCAGCTTGCCGTTCCACACTCTGGCGGAGAGACTGCGGTGTGTGTCATCATGGCATGGGCAGCGGTACATGAGCCGGCCGTTGCCGCCCGGTGTTCCACGCTGCCCATACTTCATCGTCATCCAGCGGTCGAAGTCCTGCAGCAGCCAGTCCGACGGGAATGCGGCGCCGCCATGGGTGGCGGCACAGACGCGTCCGGATGGCAATGCAGTGATCATGGCGTATCACCCAGATGTGGCGTCCGTGGCGCCGGCTTCCAGTTGGTGGACCATCTGGCGGATGATGGCCAGCGCTTCTTCGGGTGAATATACCCGCCAGAAGGCAAGCTCGCTCTCTACCAGGTCGTGCTCGCTTATCCTAGTCTCCAGTGCCGGATGCATCTGCAGCCGGATCGATCGCCACGGCGGTACCGTCCGTCGCGGCTTGAATCCCTCCAACAGGAACCAGTACTCCGCCAGCCGGCAGCGGATGACCAGTACCGGCAGCTTATTGTCGGCGCGGGCCTCCTGTGCGATCTTGTCCAGCCAGTCTATCTCCAGTGTGGCTCTACGTTTCGTTTCTACCTTGAAGTATTTGGTGTTGATATCCCCTTTGAGGTGTCCGTTCCCGCTCCCGCGGGTCGGTCGGGTACCCAGCTTCTTCGCTACCGACCGCTCCAGCGACTCCCATTCCTTCACAGCAGCTCCTCCTCCGATTCGTCAATAGGTGTGAGTATCTCCGGCGCACGGTGCGTGTAGCCGACAGGCTCCGACCGATACCGGTCGCGCAGGGTGGGAATGAGAGTGCGCTGGACAACATCGGAGATCCGGCGTAGTGTGTCTGCCATGAGCCGGATGGGACTGCTGTGCAGTTCCGATTCGGCGGCACGGTCCTTGAGCGTGCTGTGCTTCGTGGGGGACGCCTGCAGGATCTGGTATTCGGTGCTGGCGGCGGCGTGATCTACCACCGATTGCACCGTTGAGATGCGAATCAGGATGTCCAACGCCCTCTCCATCAGCAGCCGAATGGATTCGGGGTGGATCTGGTTGGTGGTGACAAGCGTGTGGTAGTCCTCGGCGAAGGATTTCCAGTCCTCTTCGATTTGACGTACCGTTGGTAGATACGGTTCCAGGTGGCGCAGCACGTCCATGAGGATCTCCCGGGACGTGTGTGGTAGCGAGCGCCAGTGCGGGATTACCGAATACCGCTCGAACAGTTCGTCCAGTGTCATCGGACAGTTCACCTCCGTGCTCGGTCTTAAACGGAGCCGCAGGTACCGGTCGTGCACTGCTCTTCACCGCCGGCGCGCCGGATGGGGTAGCCCAGTCGGAGCAGTTCCTGCAGCCTTGTCTGGTCGATGGCCTCTCGCGGGGATTGTGGGAACGCGCCTGCCGGGTACATAGTAAGCCCCTTAATGTGTGGTAGATACGTCAGGATGTACTGATCCACCTCCTGACGACTGATCTCGCCGGGCCGGACGTTGATGGTAATGGAGATGGCGTTATCCGCGAAGAGCTGCTGCACCATCTTCTGGTTCGCCAGGAACGCCTGTAGCGGCAGGCTGTACTCACTCTCCATGAGATCGAAGATCATGTTCTCGATCTGGTGCTCATCTAGATCCGGGTTCTGCTGACGCAGGTAGCGGCGTAGCAGGGTGGTGGTCATGTCCTCACACAGGAACTCCACCACGGAGTTGGTGTCCGGACTGGCGATGCTGGGCTCCACGTGGAGTTTGGCGGTATCTCGCACCAGTTGGAGGAAGCTATATGCGTCCTCTTCGTTATACTCCCAAGCGGCTAGCACCAGCTCCAGTGCGTCCTGCGGGTCCGTCTCCTTATCCAACCACCGCCATAGAGGCTGCAGCAGCCGGCGCTGCTCCTCCGGCGCAACCGGTTGTGTGCGGATATGTAGTGTCAGCTGCGTCGGATCCAGCTGGCGCGCCGTGTGGAACAGTTCCAGTACCTCTGGATCCGTCACGGATTGCAGTTGACGGAACGTGCGCCACCGACGTAGGAACGGCGAGTGATTGGCGTAGGTGATACGCTGGATATAGTATGGGGCGAAGACGGGCTGGATACCCGTGCTCACGCCGACCAGCGTGCCGGTGGTGCCGGTAGGTGCGATTGCCGTTTTCTTGATGGGCTCCGGTATGCGCAGGTCGGAGGCGTAGCTCCGCGCGGTCTGGGAGACAACATGGTACCAGCGTTTGAGGCGCTCGCGTACCCATTCCGTCTCCGGCGCCTCCGAGTAGCGGATACCGTGTAGTGCCAGCCAGGTATGGTATCCCAGGAAGCCTACTCCGATCCGGCGGTTGCGTTGCACGCCCGCTTCGACTCGCTCAGACGCCTGCGGTGCGAAGGTAGCGCGGATCAGGAACCGCGTGATCAGTCGGAACGCCTCCTCGAGCTCCTGGTCGTTCTCGCAATACGCGAGGTTGACGTGTCCCAGGCAGCACACATCGAAGGCGGGCATATCCGGATAGCGTACGAACCCGATCTCGCCGCAGTTATGGCTCACGAAGCCGTTGGAGATGTATCGGTGGATGCCGGGCACCTGGCAGTCGTAGACCTCCCGCCTACCGAGTTTGCGAACCTCCAGGACCGTCTCTGTCCAGAATGGCGATTCCAGCAGTACCCGGTGTCCGCGTTTCCTGCCGGCGATGAGCCGGTTCAGCTGCTCCCATGCCGTCTTGGAGAAATGGATCCACCAGGTCTTCGTGACCCCGTTGTAGTGGAGGCGGGACGGGATGCCGAGCAGGTTTAGCACCAGTTTGGTGCGTCTGGGTTCTTGTTCGTCCTCCGTCCACAGGTTCAGGTAATACATGTCCTCGGTACGGTCTACTAGCTGGTCCTTCCGCTCGCGGATGGCGCTTGCCAGCGATTCCAGCGCCTCCGGATCGATAGACCAGTCCCCGGTGATGACTACCCTATCGCCTGGTTGGAGCTCCTGGAGCGATTTCCAGTCCTCGCCTTCGACCAGCACACGGTGGTCGGCGGTGGCGGTGATTACCGAGCCCTCTTCGGTAACCAGCTCGAAGACCTGTTTGCGACCGCTGGAGAAGAAGCCGTCGATGGGGTAGTGTCGGCGTTGGTAGGCAATCTGTGTGGGCTGCTGCACCAGTTTGGCAGCGGGTACGGCGCCCTGCGTGGTTAGTATCCAGGTGTCGCCGGTGACGCACGGGTTGGTAGAATAGAATTGCGTGCCGGGCGCCTCGCCTTCGGCGTGCTTGCTGGCGTTGATGAAGCCCGGCTCGCCGTTGGTGAGCATCCCGTCTACCGCTTCCTCGAAGACACGGAGCGCGTGTGCGTCACCCGTCTGGATGGCACGGAAAAACTTCTTGTCCACCACCACGGAGATGTTGGTGGTATGGTGGTGGTGCACGCCGGGTATCTCCGGATCGCGGTGCGATTTGCAGTGGATGAAGTCGAAGATGTCCGGGTCTTGCCAGTACTTCATGGCCATCCGTGCGGACCGTCTGGAACCGCCGGCGACCACACACGCGGCGATGAAGTGATCGATATCCATACAGTCCATGGGGGTGGCTTCGCCGGGGAAGCGCTGGTTGAGAACACCGGCGACCTGCACGAGCATCAGCGCCAGCGCACCGGGCCCGCTGGCAGTGCCGCCAGTACTGCGCAGTATCGATCCGGCGGGTCGGATACGGCTTAGGTCGAACACGAGCTCTACCGACTCGCCGGTGCGACCCTGATCGCTCACAAACGCTTCCAACAGGGTGCGCAGCGCCGTGCTCCAGCCCTCGCGGGTGTCTTCGATATCCAGATAGTTGCCGTTGGTACCCCGCCATTGCGGCGAGTACTTGCGGCTGTGGAGTAGGCGCAGGGTGGTCTCGTTCCCGTAAACACCGCGTCTGGCATGCTCCGGTACCAGGTTCCTTCGCACCGCATAGGGCTCGATGGTGATGGTCGTATCCAGATCGGGGTGGTCCTCGCGGACGAGTAGGTGCAGCTCTACCGGATGCCGCACCACCCACGGTCGGTTACCGTTGCGGGAGTGGACAAACCGTCTGGAGTAGTTGGCGCCGACACCACCGCCCTCCATCAAACGCTCGAAGGTGTGTGTAAAATGCTCGGAGAAGGTCTCGGTGAAATCGGCGCAGTGGCAGTTGTGGATGTAGGCACGCCCGCCGCGGGAGCCGGTGAACCGGATATGGCGACCGCCCGGCAGGATCTTCATCTGGAGCAGGTACCGGTAGAGCTTCTCGGGCTCGCCCGGCTCGATGTACCGTTCCGGCACGAAGCTGCAGTTCCCGTTCACGATACGGGCACATGCTTCGTACCAATCCTCCAGGAACCCGTCCGGTCGGACCTCCGCATAGGAGCGCCGGAACGTGTCCAGGCCCGTCGGACCGAACTGGATAGCGGTGGTGTTACGTGCCTGCTGGATATCCTGCTCGTCGATGTATCTGCGTATTGCGGACATATTTTCCCTCCTTATTTACAGTACCGGTGGATGATGGTTTCGCGTCGGAGTAGTGGATGCACTGGCAAATACCACAAACAGCCGGGTGCCGTTCCTCCTAGCGACCATGGGGCGGAGCCGGAAAGCGCGGCACCCGGCTGTGGTGCGGTAGCGCCAATATGGTCACAGCAAGTCTTCTAGTACCATCTGTCCGTCCGATTCCGCGACGTACTCCCGGTCTATCTCGTCCACGTCAATACCGCTGCAGGCGCCCACACGCTGGTAATCGGAGAGCGCCAGCTGTTCGGTATGGAGTAGCTGGTACACGGCGTGCAGAGGATCATCTGCAGCGAGGTTTCGCATCCGCTCGGAGGTCATACTCCGGAACAGGTTGCGTGGTACCGTGATTTCCGATTGCACCAGCTTGATAATCTCATTGTTGCAGACGGTGAACAGATAGCCGAAGAAGTTATCGTTTCTGGTGGGGTCGTAGGAGCGTACCGCTTTGAAGACGGCGAGCTCCACGAAGACCACGAAATCGTCCAGAGAGTGGCCGGTACCGGGTCGATGCCGCAGGTTTGCGGCTGCAGTATGTCGGATCAGCGGCTGTAGAATCTTGATAATGCGTTCGACAATACCGTCGCGGTAGCATTCGTCGGCACGCCGGTACCGATCCAGTAGCAGATGCACCTCGTCCAGGTGCTGACGACTGAACTCCAGCCAGAACGTTCTGGAGGTCTGCTGCTCCACCATGGCTGCTTTACCCGCGCCGCCGGTTGTGACTGGCATTCCGTATCCTCCTCCTTCTCTGCCAGTTTCCATCGAAGGAAATAGTCTCCGGAATCCATAAACTGCGCGGGTTTTTAGGGAGCATGCTGATTTTTTTTTTGTAGTGAATAGTGCTATCTGTGGTTCGGTGGGGGTGGGAGCTCGGCCTCAGAGAGACTATCGACGAAGCGACAGGCGCCGGCGAGCTCTCTGGTCAGTTGGAGCAGCCCATTCGGTAGCGGCTCGGAAACGTTATGCCAGTGGCCGGGCGATGTCTGCCAGAAGGCATGCAGGACGGTGAGTAGCGCCCTCGCGTCGGCCGCGTCCATTCCTGCGGATCGCAGCGCGGTCTCCGGCCCATACCTGGCGTACTGCGCTATCGCGTACAGCAGCGCCATGTGGTGGTTCCATCGCGCGAGCGAGATGTGCTGTCCGTCTAGGAGAGGGTCGAGCGTATCCAGCAGCGCTTCCAGCAAGGCGGCATGTCGTAGTCGCTCTGCGTCTGATACGGGTGGTGGGAGGCATGCCAGTGACGCCGCCGCCCGAAGCAGTACCCGTTCAGCACATCGACGATCTGCCACCTGCGGCAGACTCTCCGGAACGGGGCAGGTCAGGGTGTGGGGGCCCGCCTGCCACGAATAGGTGTTTTGCTCCTCTTCGCTCTGTACGGCACGGTCAGACGGGAGTAGCGACGTGATGAGGTAACCCTGGTGGCCTTCGGACAGCAGCAGGGCCGGCATGACCATGCGGGTAACGTGTCGGGCGATGTCGCCCAGCACGCTGGACCTCAGCTCCAGGACACGACCGCTCGACGGCTTCAGATAGATATGGTGGTAGGGGAGGGATACTACCGGTGGGAGAGCGATACGCTCGCCGGTGGCGTCGGGGTGCTGGAGGTCCCACAGTAGGCGCAACCGCAGCAGCACCAGATCGGGGTAGGCGATACGGAACCGGATACGGGTACCGGCGGTGGCGGCGTCGGCATGGAGGAGACCGCCGATCTGTTGCAGTAGCAGGCTCTGCTCTGCCTCTTCTACCAGCCGTACCAGCATGTCGGCATCCAGTATTTCCAAAGGCAGGTCGACGCCGTCGGCCGGTTCGCCACGATACACAAACCAGCCGCACGAGCCCACACCGGTGGCGGCAGCGTGTAGTATCTGGAAGTTGAACAGGAACCGGGCAAGCGCTCTGGCGCGGGGAATCTGCTGCCAGTGTGGGTGAATCCAGAGCAGCTCCCTACCGACAGGCTGGGAGACGATCACACCGGCGCGTGGGCGACTCAGTGCTGCATAATCGATGGGGACCTGCGCCTTCTGCCATGGAGACACCCAGCCGGAGCGGGTGTGGAACCGCCAGTAGGCGCGGGTTGGGCCTTCGGTCGGGACGGTAACGGGTTCACGACACCGCCCGAGCAGTAGCGGTAGCCAGTCTACCTGGTAGTTTGCGGTGCGGGAACCGCTGTGAACCACTATCTCCAATCGGTATCGTTGGTATAGTCTGCTTAGTAGCCTCGGCGCGTTCATAACTGCTGCCTGTAGATTCAATGCACGCATGGCTTCGGCTCCGTTTCCCTGTCGGATGATTCCGACCCGGTGTGGACCGGGTACAGCCTCCTGCGGTGCCGGTCTGTCCGGTTCGTCGGTGGAGGCCGTACCCGGCCACGTGGGTACACTGTCCGGATTGGCGCCAACGGCCGGCATTACTCCTGTGGTCCGGCGACCATATCGGCGAAGGGGTCGCCGAGGTCGCTTAAATCCACTTCCGAGTCCTGCAGACCGTCGCTCCAGTTGGGTGACTCCATGACGCGACTGCTCTCCGGCCGTGTCGGCTTGCGTGGCGGTCTCGACTCCGCTTGGGCGGTGGGTCGGTCGGCAGACTGCGCCGACTGCTCCGCCCGTGCGGGCTGCTCCGACTTTGGGTTTACCACCGTCGCTGCCGAGTCCTGCGTATCGGCGGGTCCGAGCGAGAAGATCTCCGTAAAGTGGATGGTCACGGACCAATCTGGTCCCTGTGCGGGTCGGTTCTCCTGCTGGGTCTGCGGGCGTCGCTCGTAACGAGGCTCTGCCAGCCCACAGATCTCCACGACGGTGCCCTTCTCCAGCGAGCGCGCGACCGCTACCAGTGGCGAGTCGGGCGAGATCCATAACTTCACGGGGAAGGAGATGGGTTGCCCGTTGCGGGACTGGCGGCTAGTGGCAAGCTTCAGGTTCATGTACCAGTTCCCGCTGCCGGTCTGACCGACGGCCGCGACCGTAGCGCGTAGCGCAACCAGCAGGCCGGTATCGGGAACGAGGGTGGGGATGGTAATGTACGACATGGTTGGTTTACCTCCTTATCGTGAGAATGGGTAAAAAACGGTATGGCAGCCTACGCCAAGTCGGCGCGGTGTCGGTCGAGAGGTGGTCGCAGGCGGTGCCTGGTGTATCGGGCTTCGCCGATCCTGCACCTACACCGCTGCAGTTGCCCCGGGTAATTCCACTACCCGGGGATTTTTTTTTGTGGGCCATCGGTACCGCCTGCGCCGTTTGGACTACTCCTCGACCTCCTCTTCCTCCTGCATGGTGTATCCCAGGAAGTGGAGTGCCCTGCCGATAGCACCGGTTTGTGCCCGCTCGACAAATGGGGTGTTCTCGCCGGAGGCAAACTTGAAGCCGTCGGAGCGGACGCGCTCGTTCTCGTCAAGGATCTGGGCGTGTGCGAGCGCGTAGCCGGCGCTGGGGTCGACCGCGACCAGCTGGCTGCGGATAGACCAGTTGGGGTGGTCGCGCCGGAACTCCTGTACCCGCTCCTGTACCGATCGGTAGGTGTGGATCCACGACCTGGATTGACGGCCGGTCTGCTGCGGCGACGCCGTGGAGGCGCCACCGGCAGGGCCGGTACCGGCACGGTAGTAGGTGGGTCTGTTCT
>Ga0308395_1001244_pt1 | contig 17030 bp, 14 predicted proteins | sample Hotspr20SampleP4_FD_202097 | JGI IMG/M metagenome (GOLD analysis project Ga0308395, IMG submission 202097) | Hot spring phototrophic mat microbial communities from Mushroom Spring, Yellowstone National Park, Wyoming, United States - 20050930_P4 ...
GCGGCAAATCAAGTGGGGGTATCGGTAAAAACGGTGCAGAGATATATTCGATACCTCGAGCTAAGCTACCAGGCACTTGTCCTGCCAGCCTGGTCGAAGAACATAAATAAACGGCTTGTGAAAACATCCAAAGTACACATGCTGGACCCTGGTGTGCTACAGGCGGTGCTCCAGAAACGGGGAGGCACAACGGGTGCGGAGTTTGAAAGCCTCGTGATCGCTGAAATCTATAAACAGGCCCGCTGCATGCCAAAGGATGTGGGGTTTTATTATTTTTGTACCGTGGATGGACGGGAAGTGGATTGTCTTGTGGAGCTTCCCGAAGGGTATTTCGCTATCGAGATCAAAATGGCTCAGCGGATTTCCCATTCCGATGCTCGGCATCTGAAAGGCCTTGATGCATTTTTGGACAAACCCCTGCTCCATAGCTATATACTGTCTCTGGACCCTGACACTCAAAACATCGCTCCTGGGATTACCGCGGTGCACGCGGGGTATTTCCTGGGATAGCAGGGGGGTAATAAAAAAAGCCTTGCATAGAAAAAGGATCTACCAATCCTTCAAGTTTATATGCCCCTGGGCCTTCCTGGGCCTGGTTATAGCTCTTTTCTCATCCTGTACTACCCTGAGCATCGTAACAGAAATCCTCTCTGGCCGTGATCGGGATCGAGAGATTGCTCTCCAGCCTGTTCACTGGCAGGAACGGGGGCCCCTGCGTTACACCTCCGGTCGCATAGAAAATCCGCCGCTTTCCTTTTGGGTAGTAGCGATTGACCTGGATAGCCCTGGATTGCAGGTTGTGGTAGGACCCGAGCCGCTGGAGTATGGTATCGTGCCGAGTATACGGGTTTCGACCTTTGCAAAACGATACGGATGCTTCGCGGCCATCAATGCCAATCCCTTTGACAGGGTATCGAACCGGGAAGGAGAGCCCACACGGGTAATAGGCATTGCGTTCCATGAAGGGCAGATTCTGTCAAACCCGATCCCCCGTTACTGGGCCTTGCTTATTTTTAAAGATGGAACCGCCCGCATTGTGCCCCAGAATAGCCTTCTTCTACCTGACAGGACTCCAGACTACCAATTCCTCGATTCGGTGCGATACGCCGTGGGTGGATTTTTCCCGGTGCTTCGGGATGGCATCCCCCTAGCGGGGCGTGGAACCCGCTACCCCCGAAGCGCGGTGGGTGTAAGCCAGGACGGTAAAATCCTTTATCTCCTCGCCATCAACGGTAGGCTCCTGGATAGCATTGGAACTACTGAACATGAAACGGGTCAACTGTTATCTATCCTCGGGGCCTGGGAGGGCATCCTCCTCGATGGGGGTGGATCCACAAGCCTGGTGATACAACAGACTGATGGTACCTATACGATCCTGAATCATCCGGTTCAAGAGATGGAGTTAAACTTTGAACGGGCTGTGGCCACCTGCATCGGGTTCCGTATTACAGGGGCTTGGTAGGTATGTTGTAAGGAAGTAAGACCCGAATTATCCCGCGGCCTGAACCTGTACAAAAAAATTTTCGTGGGTCGTACAGCGATCCGTGTCCCATTCCCTAGCACGTTCCCCACAAAAAGCTTTAGATTGAATATGAATCATGAGAGATGAAAAATCAATTCTCCGCGTTAACGTACGGAAATTCCCCACGAGGTATAGGGGATAATCGCAGGGGTAGATCTGGCGGGTTGTTCCTGTTGGCGTTTACATATATTCTTCCAAGACCCTGTGGGCTCAAGTAGGGTCGGACTTTTAGGTACCCTACGCAAAGAAGGTATTTCCTTCCCTTGACTCTACCTTGTAACCCTGCTTAAGTTGTTTCTATGACGCACGAAACCAATTTAAAAGATCCCTCCTCTGGAATGTGGCACGAAGCATCCCGTTATCCAGACCCGGCGGTGATTGTGCTGGACGAACGATTCGCCAAGTACCGTATCCAGAACGCGGCGGTGGAACGTCTCTATACCGGGTGCCGGTGGGCGGAAGGGCCGGTGTGGTTCGGAGATGGGCGGTACCTCCTTTGGAGTGACATACCCAACAACCGGATCCTTCGATGGGACGAGGTGACAGGTGCTGTTTCCGAGTTTCGTAAGCCTTCCAACTTTGCCAACGGCAATACCCGGGACAGGCAGGGACGCCTCGTGACCTGCGAGCATGGGGGGCGGAGGGTGGTCCGCACCGAGTACGATGGTTCCCTCACGGTGATTCTGGATTCCTACGAAGGTAAACGGCTCAACTCCCCCAACGATGTAGTGGTGAAAAGCGATGGTTCCATCTGGTTCACCGATCCCGTCTTCGGAATAGCGGGCTACTACGAGGGGTACAAAGCGGAACCCGAACTGCCCCAGTACGTGTATCGGGTGGATGGACAAACGGGGAAGGCAACGGTAGTGGCCGACGATGTGGCGGGTCCCAACGGTCTTTGCTTTTCGCCGGATGAACGGATTCTCTACATAGTGGAGTCGCGAGGGAAACCGAACCGAAAGATCCTCGCCTACGATGTGGACCCCTCGGGTACTCGACTCACCAACAAGCGGGTGTTCATCGATGCGGGACCCGGAACGCCGGACGGGATTCGCTGTGACGTGGACGGGAACCTCTGGTGTGGTTGGGGGATGGGCTCGGACGAACTGGACGGGGTATTGGTGTTCGCCCCGGACGGAAAGCCCATTGGCCGCATCGCTCTGCCCGAACGATGTGCCAATCTCTGTTTTGGGGGCAGGTTCCGGAATCGGCTTTTCATGGCAGCCAGCCGTTCGCTATACGCCCTGTACGTGAACACACAGGGTGCAACGTTGGGGTAAGGGAGCTTTTGAAGATAGGCCGTGTTACCAGACACGAGTTCCTTCGAAATAGAAAGGATGGCGACATGTCACGCCGCTCCCCACAGTATCATCGGTCCCCTGTTTTTCTCCTCGTTCTCACTCTGACTGCGGCAACGGTCGGCCTTTCCTGTACCACCACACCTCCCCCGGATCCTGCAGCTTCTTATAGGGAACGCCTGTGGGCGGAGATCGGTAGCTTGCCCGTGAGTATGCAGGAACTCCTACAACCGGAAAAACCTCCCGGGACAGAAACCCTCCTTTACCTTAAAGCCTACGATCTGGAACCGCCGGATGCACCCGAGAATTCCTGGTACATCCGATTAGGGTTGCTGCAGGGCGGGCAAACGGAAAACGAAAAAGGGAGTAGTGGGCCAGCAGGAAGGGGGCAGGTGGTAAGTGGGCAAGGGCTCCGGGGTCAAATGGGAAGTGAGCAGGTGATACGTAGGCCCGCGGGAATTGAGCAGTCACGAAGCGGCGATTTGTCCTATTACGAGGACACTGGGGGCACTGTAGAAACCTGGCTGCCCCCTGGTGGCGGCGGTCCACCCTCCGCCGGGGCCACTGTAGAAACCTGGCCCACCCCTGGCAGGCGCGATCCATCATCCGGTAGGGGCACCGGAAACCTGCCGTCCTTACCCCCCCCGCTGCTCTTGGACTCCCTTCCTCCCTTGGGAGTACTGGTCTGCGTACCTAAGAAGGGAGCGGCAAGTCTACCGACTAGTAGGGATAATGGGAGAGATAAAGGGGAGTCTGCCGAAGGATTCAAAGGAACGGTGTTCCTTGTCCATGGGTACCTGGATCATAGTGGATCCTGGGCTCCCGTGATCAAAAGGATTCTTGGGCAAGGGTTCATCGTGGTAGCCCTGGACCTGCCGGGCCATGGGTTTTCCGGTGGAAACCGGGGGGATATCGAGCACTTTTCCCAGTATGGGGAGGCAGTGAGGCGGGTGGTGGAATGGGCAGCGAAGGTATCGCCCCCTCGGCCGTGGATCGCCATCGGCCATTCTACCGGTGCGGCGGCGCTATGGATGGAACTAGTCCGGCAGGAAGAAGCCGGGAAAAGTTTGGATGAAAACACTTCGGGGGTTCTATCGTGGAAAGCGCAATCGCCTGCCTTCGATAACGTACTTTTCCTTGCCCCCCTCGTTCGATCGGCCCACTGGCGGCTCAGCATGACCCTCGTTAGTCTCACGAGTTGGGCAATTCCCTACTGGAAGAGCCGGACAGCGGAGGATCCCCTGTTTCCCATTCCCTACTTCCCCGTGCATTGGGCGGAAAAGCTACAGGAGTGGGAGGGGGCTGTCGGTGAATACCCTGTTATCTACCAGAAGGGATGGATTCTCCAGGGAACCGACGATGATGTAGTAGATCATGGGTATTCCGTTCCGTTCCTTCGTTCGAAGCTGCCAGGTTTCCAGGTTCGTTACATCGAGGGTGCGGGGCATGTGCCGTACCTGGCGACTCCCGCCGGGGAAAGGTTTGTCCAGAGTATGTTGGACGTGCTGGGAATCCCCCGGTAGTCTCCTCTTGATTATTTTAGCATATGCCCATATATTCTCCCCATGGAAACAGATACACAGAAAAAAGATATGCGAGTGAAGTACCTGCTCGGTGTGGCTAGCGGAAAAGGCGGGGTAGGTAAGTCAACCGTAACGGTTCTACTGGCCCAGACGGCTGTGGCGCAAGGTTTACAGGTAGGGATCCTCGATGCGGATATTACGGGGCCCAGCATCCCTCGTCTTCTGGGCGCCCCGGACCTGCGGGCGGAGATGGAAGAAGGCAGGATCCTGCCGCCGAAAACGGATGAGGGAATCAAACTCCTTTCCATCAACCTCCTTCTGGAGGATGAGCGTACTCCGGTGATCTGGCGGGGTCCCCTCCTTTCGAAAGCGATCGAGCAATTCTGGAACGATACCGATTGGGGCGATCTGGATCTTTTACTGGTGGACTTTCCCCCGGGAACTTCCGACGTGATGCTCACCGCTCTCCAATCCTTACCCCTAAAAGGGATGATCTTCGTGGTTACCCCCATGGATTTCGTGTCCATGATCGTCTCTAAATCGATTCAGATGGCAGCCAAGCTCGGGGTCCCTGTACTAGGATTCGTGGAGAACATGGGAAGGGGTATCTGTCCCCATTGCCACAAGGAGTTCCCCCTCTTTGCATCGGATGAGGCGGAACAAGCCTTGAAACGATTGTCCATTCCCCGGCTGGGGAGTATTCCCTGGAGCCGGGAACTGGTGGTTTCGGAACAGGTGACGAGTGCTCTTTTACCGAAACAGGTGACCCTCGAACTAGAGGGAATTTTTCAGCAGATCGTAACGCACGTATCTGCCTGAGGGGGGAGAAAAAGGATATGCCGCGGCCGAACTGTCCCCGAAGGGTCAGGATGCGGGGGCACATGCCCTGGTTCGTGCCCGTGTACGGGCCGAGTCAGGTGTACGAGCAGAACTCTGGTCCAGACTCGAACAGCGTAGTTCCGAACAGTGCTTCCCTCACCCCGCAAATGCCTGGAACACCAGCGGGCACCGGAGACCCTGTTGCGCAGGAGCCAGGTACTGCTACGGCTGACCAGACTCTTGCATCGCAGGAGCCCTTCGCCACTGTGGAACTGACTCTGGATGAGCTGGAAGCTATCCGGTTGGCCGATTACGAAGGACTGTACCAGGAGGCGGCTGCCCGTTCCATGGAGGTATCCCGGCAAACCTTCGGAAGGATCATCCAGCAGGCTCATCGTAAGATAGCCGAGGCTGTGTTGTTCGGAAAGATACTGAAGATTCAAGGGGGACCCGTACGTCCCCTGGAAGAGGAGGAAACGATGGTGATAGCAGTCCCTACTACCCAGCATGGTGCGGTGGATCAGCACTTTGGAAACTGCGATAAATTTACCCTGTTCACGGTCGATCGAACCCAGGGTGTAATCCTTTCACAGGAGACCCTGCCTTCTCCCGGCGGATGCGGATGCAGGTCCGATATCGCGTCGGTGTTGGCTTCCAAGGGAGTGACTGTCCTGCTGACAGGGGGGATCGGACCGGGAGCGATACGTGTCCTCGAAGGACACGGGATAAAGGTCGTCCGGGGAGCGTTGGGAAGAGCGGAACAGGCTGTTGCGGATTACCTTGCTGGACGACTCACAGATTCGGGCGAAACCTGCGGAGAGCATGAGCGTTCGGGAGCCGTGAAAGATCAGGGCTGCCAGGGGGAAGGCCATGCAGGGTAGTCACATGGCACGGGACGCATTAAACGAGAAACACCTTTCGCCGGATCTTCAAAAGGTGTTGGAACAATTCCAGGAGAATGAAATCACCGAGCATGTCATCTATGTCAGGCTATCCCGGATCGAAAAGGATTCCCGGAACCGGGAAGTCCTGGAACGGATTTCCGCCGACGAGTACAGGCACTATCACTTCTGGAAGGGAATCACAGGAACGGAAGTTAAACCCAACCGGTGGAAGATCTTCAAATTCTACGGGATCAGCCGAATTTTCGGAATCACCTTTGGGCTGAAGTTGATGGAAAAAGCGGAACAGGGGGCAGAGGTTGCCTACGAGAAGATCCTTTCCCAGATCCCCGAGGCGGAGGCGGTGCGGAGGGATGAAGAATCGCATGAGCAGCGTCTCATGGGGATGATCGAGGAAGAACGCCTCCAGTACGTGGGTTCCATCGTGCTGGGATTGAACGACGCGCTGGTCGAGTTGACAGGGACCCTGGCGGGACTTACCTTCGCCCTATCCAGCAACCGACTGGTGGCTCTGGCAGGTCTGGTCACGGGGATTGCCGCTTCCTTTTCGATGGCCGCTTCCGAATACCTTTCCACCAAGGCAGAGTCTGACCATCAACACGCCCTCAAATCGGCGGTCTACACGGGGATAGCGTATGTGCTGACGGTGATTCTCCTCATCCTGCCCTACTTCCTCCTTTCCAGCCCCTATGGATCCCTAGCTGCCACGCTGGGGATGGCGGTTCTGATTATCTACCTGTTCAACTATTAAGTGTCGGTGGCCCGGGACATGGATTTCCGAAAGCGGTTTTCGGAAATGACCCTCATCAGCCTGGGAGTAGCGGCCTTGTCCTTTGGAGTGGGGCGAGTCCTGGGAAAGGTGCTGGGAGTGGACATAGGGTGATTTTGCTGCCTCGCAACCCTCGCTGAGGCGCGTTCCTGATGCCCCATCCCCCGCAATACCCCTGAGCTGGGCTAACGGCCTTTGCCTGTCCCTCCCCTGCATGGGGGAGGCAGGCTTAGCGGTTTGGTTGGGAAGGGGGGGGTACCGGTACGGGGTGAGTTTTCCAGATCTCTTCCGCGTACTCCCGGATTGTACGGTCGCTACTGAACTTTCCCATGCAAGCCACGTTGAGGATCGATTTCCTCGTCCACTCTTCGGGATCATGGTACAGCCGCGCTACCTGTTCCTGCGTATGCAGGTAGGAGCGAAAATCGGCCAGCAGCCGGTACGTATCACCATACCGGAGGAGGGAATCGGTAATGGGTCGGAACCGCCCCGCGTCATCGGGAGAAAAGTACCCTTCGCTGATCATGTCCAGCACCCGCTTCAGTTCCGGATCCTTTTGGTAGTACTCCCACGGGTTGTACCCTTTCCGCCATGTTTCCGCCACCTCCTCCGCTGTAAGGCCGAAGATGAAGATGTTTTCAGGCCCTACCTCCTCCCGGATTTCCACATTGGCTCCGTCGAGGGTACCGATAGTGAGGGCGCCGTTCAAGGCAAACTTCATGTTCCCTGTACCGGAAGCTTCGGTTCCCGCGGTGGAGATCTGCTCGGAAAGGTCGGCCGCGGGAATCAGTTTCTCTACCAGACTCACCCCGTAGTTGGCTAAAAACACAACCCGCAAAAGATCCTTCGTGGCTGGATCGTTGTTCACCACATCGGCTACCGCATTGATCAACCGAATGATCAGCTTTGCCATGAAGTAGCCGGGGGCTGCCTTGCCCGCGAAGATCACCGTGCGGGGAACGATCCCGTTTCCTTTCCCGTCCCGGATTCGATTGTACAGGGCGATCACGTGAAGCATGTTGAGGAGTTGGCGTTTGTACTCGTGAATCCGTTTCACCTGGCAGTCGAACATCGAGCGGGGGTTCACCGAGAGGCTGTTGTTCTTCAGGATGTAGTCGGTCAAACGGTCCTTGTTCTTCTGCTTCACCTTCCGCCATTCCTTGCGGAAGGACGGGTCATCCGCGAGGGGGATCAGCTTGCGCAGTTGATCCAGATCGGTAACCCATCCATCGCCGATTCTGCTGGTGATGAGATCGGCAAGGTCGGGGTTACAGGCTTTGAGCCACCTGCGGGGGGTGATCCCGTTGGTTTTGTTGGTAAACCGTTCGGGCCACAGCTCATAGAAATCCTTGAAGAGATCCTTTTTCAGGATTTCCGTATGGAGGGCGGAAACCCCGTTCACCGAGTGACTCCCGATGATGGCGAGGTTGGCCATCCGTACCTTTTTCCCCTGGGTCTCTTCGATGATGGACATCCGCTCCATTTTTCCGAAATCTCCCGGGTACTTTCTGGCAACATCCTCGAGGAAGAAATGGTTGATGTCGTACACGATCTGCAGGTGCCGGGGCAGTACGCGACCAAAAAGATCCACCGGCCACTTTTCCAGCGCTTCGGGCAACACCGTGTGGTTGGTGTAGGCAAAGGTGCGCACCGTGATGTTCCACGCAATGTCCCAGGGTACTCCTTCCTGATCCACCAGGATCCGCATCAGTTCCACGATCCCGATGGCGGGATGGGTATCGTTCAGCTGGATAGCCACCTCGTCGGGGAAATAGGAAAAGTCATCCGGATGAGTCTTCTTGTATCGACGAATGATGTCCTGCAGGGTGGCGGAAACGAAGAAGTATTCCTGCTTCAGCCGCAGTTCCTTGCCCTCGAACACGTTGTCGTTGGGATACAGAACTTTCGAGATGGTTTCCGTATGGACCTTGTCGGAAACGGCCTTCTCGTAGTCTCCGTGATTGAAGTAACTCAGCTCGAAGTCCCGGGTACTCTTGGCAGCCCAGAGGCGGAGATTGTTCACCGTAAGGTTTCCATATCCCGGAATGGGAATATCGTACGCCATGGCCATCACCTGCTGGGTATCCACCCATTCATACCGTTTACGACCCCGTTCATCGATGAATTGCCGGACTTGCCCGTAGAAGTTGACCGGATACAGGGCTTCGGGGCGATCGATTTCCCAGGGGTTCCCATACCGCAGCCAGGGATCGGGGGTTTCCACCTGTTCTCCGTTGCGGATCCTCTGGAAGAAGATCCCGTACTCGTACCGAATCCCGTACCCGTAGGCTGGGAGGCTTAGGGTAGCCATCGAATCGAGGAAGCAGGCTGCCAGGCGTCCCAGTCCGCCGTTCCCTAGTCCCGCATCGAACTCGAGTTCCTCCAGATCCGCCAGGCGAAATCCCATGGTCTCCATCGCTTTCACCGCTTCTTCCCGCATCCCTAAATTGATCAGGGCGTTGTCCAAGGCGCGGCCCATGAGGAACTCGAGGGAAAGGTAGTACACCCGCTTGAAAGGCTTTTTGTAGTAGGTCTGCTGGGTATCGATCCATCGTTCGAACAGTCGATCCCGCACCGTGTAGGCGAGACTCTTGTAGTAGTCCAGGGGGGTGGCGCTGTACTCGTCCTTTCCCTGGGAATACTCCAGATGGTTCACGAAATCGACCATGAGGGCCTTTGCGTGAGAAGCTTTGTGAGGATTGGTGGATGGGGTGAGGGGGGGCTTCTTCGAGTTACTTTTTTTCGTTGCCATAGGGTCCTCCTGGCGGATGGTGAAAATTTGCTTTCTCGTTCATTCTACTCTAAGGAGGCGGCCTTTCGCAACGAAAAAATGCCCCAGTGGAGGTCCACATGTTTCCTAAAGGCTACGTCGAGCTCCTTTGCCGATCTCGATAGTTATAGAACCGAATCTATTTGACTGCAAACGTTTCCAATGCTACAATTTCAGCTATGGTTCTACCTGTGGGAATCAACGCGGATTCCTCCACGATAGGGGGAGACCTCCACATACTGAGATCTATGCTGGAGCGTTTCAAGGAGGCAGGGTTCTCCGCAGTGGAGATTCCTGTGCACGGGGTAGAATGCATCCTGGGGGGTAAATTACGGCAGAGTCAAACCGAACGCGTACAGCGGATCCTGTCCGAGTACCCTTTCCTCTACACCGTCCATGGGCCGGATCCGGTAAACCTCTGCGACGAAAAGGATCCGGAAATCCATTCCTCCGCTCTACGCGCGTCGATAGATTTTGCGAAAGCCATTGGGGCCAGGATAGTGGTGTATCATGGCAGTTATCGAACACCGACGGCGTCGCGGATCGAGGATGCGGCGCATAATAAAAAATCCATCCATAGTACACACAGTACCTACGACTCAAGGCGAGGATCCGTGAGGTACGAATGGGCGGGCGAAATCGAGCGCTTGAAGCGAATCGGGGAATACGCGGAGAAGCAGGGTGTTACGGTGGCGGTAGAAAACATCTTTCGTCAGGGGCAGGAACGGACGTACCGAATCGATCCGCGCCTTCTGGCGGAGGTGATCGGAGCGGCAGACTCGAAGGGAATAGGGATCTGTTTCGATTTTGGTCATGGGTACCTCAGCGCGCAGGAAGAAGGGTTCTCCTATAGGGAAGCCCTAGAGGCGGTTATCCCCCACCTGGTACACCTGCATATCCACGACAACCTGGGGATCCCCAGCGCAGGCGGGTCAGGGGGAAACGGGAGGAAACCCCTGGACGCTTTCGTACTGGGAGAAGGCGATTTGCATCTACCCCCAGGCTGGGGAAGGGTCCCGTACGAGGAAGTGTTGCCTCTGGTCCAGCCTGCCTACAGAGGGGTATGGATGATGGAGATCCATCCTCGGTTTTCCAGAGCCTATGAGGGAGCTATCCGATGGATCGAGTCTCGCGTAAACAGGCAAGAAGCGAAAGAGGATCCACGAGAAACGGAGGATCCCTACGAAACGGAGGATCAAACGGGGGATAACGGGGGATCATAATAAAATCTTATATAGGAGTTTATATCTATCTGAGGAGGAGCAAGGGTGTCACGCCTCATCTTAAGGAATCTCACGAAAAAGTTCGACGACGTGGTTGCGGTGGATCACGTAAGCCTGGAAGTGGAGGAAGGGGAGTTCGTTACCCTCCTGGGCCCTTCGGGTTGCGGGAAAACCACCACCCTTAGAACCATCGCAGGGTTCTATGTTCCGGATGAGGGGGAAGTGTATTTCAACGACCGGTTGATGAACAACGTACCCCCCAACAAGAGGAACACCGCCATGTGCTTTCAATCCTACGCCCTGTTCCCGCACATGAATGTGTGGGAAAACATCGCCTTCGGGCTGAAGATGCGGAAGGTACCCGAGGCGGAACAGAAAAAACGGGTGCAGAAAGCCCTCGAGATGCTGAGCCTTGTGGGGTTCGAGAACCGAAAACCAGCCCAGCTTTCCGGCGGCCAGCAGCAGCGGGTGGCTCTGGCGCGGGCAATCGTGACGGAACCGGACATCCTCCTGTTTGACGAGCCCCTGTCCAACCTGGACGCGAAGCTGCGGGTGCAGGTGCGGGTGGAGATTCGGGAGATGCAGAAACGACTGGGGATCACCTCGATCTACGTTACCCACGACCAGGACGAAGCCCTGGCCATCTCGGACAGGATCGTGGTGATGAACCAGGGACGGATCGAACAGGTGGGAGATCCCCACACGATCTACCTGTACCCGAAAACCGCCTTCGTGGCGGGGTTCATCGGGATCGCCAATATCTTTACGGGCAGAGTGCGGGAACGGGAGGGAAACCGGGTTCTTTTCGAATCACCCTTCGGAGAGGTCTGGATAAAGGCGGAGAGTTTTGAAGGGAGGGTGGGGGATGAGGTGAAGTTCAGTTTCAGGCCGGAAGACCTCGTGCTGTACAGGGAAGGAATGTCGAATCGAATACGAGGTACCATTGTCCACGCCATCTTCATGGGGGATAGTACCGATCTGTTCGTGGAGGTGAAGGGGCAGCGCCTCCGAGCCCGCGGGGGTAACATGGCCTACGGGGGAGATGTGCTAAAGTTGAAACCGGGAGATGTGGTGGATTTCGGGGTGGATGAAACGGCCTTTAGGATCCTGAGTTAGGAGGAAGCGATGGATCAGAAAAAAGATGTGTCCATGATCCACTACTTCATGATACTTCCCGGAGTGGGATTCATCGTGCTGTTTTTGGGGTCCTCCATCTTCATTACAGTGGCTCAGAGTTTCGGACTGTTCAGCGTTACCGGTACTTCCCGGTTCACCTTCGCCAACTGGAAAACCCTCTGGGAACGGGAAACCATCGATTCGGTAGTGTTCTCTCTCAAGATGGGGGTGTTGAGTTCCATCGGAACTCTCCTTTTTGCCTTTCCCGTAGGCTTGTTCCTCCGAAAGGGTGGAGCGGGGAAACGGTTTCTCGCCTCCCTCATCAAGATTCCCCTCTTCATTCCAGCTCTGGTGGCTGCCTTTCTCATTCTAAACATCATTTCCTACCATGGGATCGTGAACGAAGTACTCCTGGCGTTGCGGCTCATCAAGTCCCCCCTCCGGATGCTGAACGACAAGTTCGGCTGGGGGGTGGTGGCCATTCAGATCTGGAAGAACCTGCCCTTCGTGCTCCTCATCGTGTCTGCCTCCCTTGCCGCCATCCGGGACGATATCATCGATGCGGCAAGGAACCTGGGGGCCGATACCTGGGCCATACTGTTCCGGATCTACATCCCCCTCGCCATGCCGGGGATTCTGGTGTCCATGATCCTCATGTTCATCAAGGCCTTCGGGGATTTCCCCATTACCAGCGTGGCGGGACCCACGTACCCACCCTCCATCGCCCTCCGGATGCGGAATACCGCTACCCTTTTCCAGGAGTGGGACAAGGCGGCGGTGATGGGAGTGATCATCATCGTAACTACCCTGTTCATGACCTGGCTTTACAGCCGATTAGCGCAAGTGGTGGAAGGAGGGAACCCATGAAAGGATCATCCCCCCTGCTCGACACTACCCCCCTCCATGTGCGGGAAGCCCGTAGAAGGCGGCTAATCTATGGGTTATTGACTGCCTTTTTCGTGATCACCCAGATCATTTGGGTGGGAGTTCCCGTGTTGATGGCTGTCCTGTGGAGCCTGGTGGATCCCCAGCATCCCTGGTCCTTCCCCCAACTGTTCCCGGAGAAGCTTTCCTGGGCCCAGTGGGCCTACGTGTTTAAGTATACCAACATCGAACGAGCCCTCAAGACAAGCTACTCCGTCGCTCCCCTTGCGGTACTCCTCTCCTTTGTGCTTTCTCTTCCCACTGCGTACGTTCTAGGCAGGAAGAACATCCCGGGGAAGAAGGTATTCATGCTTGTAGTCTTGCTCCCCATCATCATGCCGGGGATGGTGGTGGCCCTTTTCCTCAGCAGGGTGTTTGCCGCCTTCCATCTCACCCAGTCCTTCTTCGGCCTCGTACTGGCCCATACCCTGATGGGGATTCCCTACATGATCCGGGTCCTCACCACCAGTTTCGAATCCATTCCCCAGGACATTATCGATGCGGCCGAGAACCTGGGGGCCGGCACCTTCGTGAAGATCAAGGACATCTTCCTGCCCATGGTTCGACCGGGACTCCTGGCGGGGATGGTGTTTGCCTTTACCACGAGTATCGAGGAGTTCAACCTGACCTTCGTGATCGGTACCCCCACTTTCGAGACCATTCCCACCATTCTCTACTCTTTCCTGGGGTACAACTTCATCCGTACCAACGCGTCGGTGGTGGCCCTGATCATGATGACTCCCAACATCATTCTTTTGTTCATCGTGGAGCGTATTCTTAAATCGGACTATCTATCGGCTTCCCTGGGAAAGGTCTAGGGAACCGAGGATATAAATCATACCAATGGAGGTGTTTTATGAAACGAGTGATCCTAGCGATCCTGGTGCTTCTCCTGGCGGCAGGAATCGGCTTTGCCGCGGGGGCTAAGGAAGCGCCCAAGGCGGCAGCAAAGATCGATCTCCAGAAAGCCACCTGGGACCAGATCGTGGCAGCCGCCAAGGCGGAAGGGCAGGTGACCTTCTATGCCTGGTATTTCCCCGACTACTTCAAGGAGGCCGGAATCGATTTCGAGAAACAGTACGGCATCAAAGCGAACGTGATCGTGGGAGATCAAACGGCCAACTTCAACAAAGCCATCGCAGAAAAAGACCAGGCGGTGGGAACCATCGACGTGATGATCGTAGGGGGACAGTGGGTGAAGACCACGATGGATCTGAACCTGTTCTACGGTCCCATCAAGAGCATCATTCCCGAGGCGGACAAACTGGCTCCTTCCCTCTGGGAGGTGCAGGAAGGGTTCCTCACCCGAGGGTTCCTCGCGCCTTTCCACCGGAACCAGACAGGGATCCTCTATGACCCGGAACAGGTAAAGAGTCTGCCCCAGACATGGCAGGAACTGGAGGCGTGGATCGACGCGAATCCCAAGAAGTTCGGTTTCTGTGATCCCTCCAAGGGAGGATCGGGGCAGTCCTTCGTGCACAGCGTGATTGCCCACACCACCGGCGGGTTGGAAAAGTACAAGGGAGACACTGATGTGGTTCAGAGCAAGGTGGCCAACTGGAACCTGGCCTGGAAGTGGTTCCAGGACCGAAAGGACAAACTCACCATCACCATGTCCAACAACGATTCCATCATCCGGCTGAACGGCGGGGAGATCACGATGACCGTCGCGTGGGACGACAACGTGAGCGACCAAATGGCCAAGGGTAACCTCTTCAAGCGGGCCAAGATGTACATTCCCAAGTTCGGACTGGCGGGCGGAGGGGACACAATGGGTGTTTTAAAGAATGCCCCAAACAAGGCTGCAGCCCTCCTCTGGATCCGGCACATTACCACCAAGGAACAGCAGTGGAAGAAGTTCCAGATGGTGAAGGCTTACCCCGCCCGAATGGACATCGCCATCGAAGGAACTTTATTGACCGAAGAGGACCGGAAGAACAACGCGATCCCCTGGTTCCCGGCCCCCTACAAGTCTTATATGATCAGCGAGTTCGTGAAGAACGTGCTGATGAAATGAAGTTAGATAGAAAGTGTTGTGGGCTGGCCCCCTCTTCGGAGGGGGCTTTTCAATGTCCCCGGCCTTTTAAAATCCCTTCCCGTACCTTCTTCTGGACATCTCCGTTGAAAGGAAGGAACCGTTCCGAATAGTACTCGCAGATGAACATTCCCTGGTAGCTAGAGGCCAGGCGGAAAAGCTCGTCGTAGGGAATCTTTCCCCAATAGGGGGGCAGGTGGATATCTCCCCGTCCGTATTCGTATCGCCATCCCATGGGAAGGGCATCGTAGTTGGGCCGGTCGGTGATGCGAAGCTCCTCGAACACCCCCGTATTGTCACTCAGGTGAAAGTGCCCCAGATAGGGAAGGGCTTTCCTGAATGCCTCCATAAAATCGAACTTGAAATAGTGAGCTGCCAAAAAGGCATGACCCGTATCGAAGGCCAGGCGAAGGTGGGGAGAATCCACCGTTGCCACCAATTCGATCACGGGATCCACCCATTCCACCTCGATGTTTTCTACCACCAGCAGTACCCCACGGTCTCCCGCGTACTGGGCTGCCTTTCGGTGTTCCTCGAGGAACACCTTTTCCACCTCCAGGTTTCGGCTCTGTACTTCGTAATGAAGAACAAGGGGTGAAAGGCGGAGCCGGGCGCAGATATCGATGGAATGCTTCAGGACGGACCGATGCTTGGCGATTTTTGGAAGATCCCGCAGATCCAGCCCCCTGCCGATATGGGCGGAGTACCGGAAGGGAAACTCCTTCAAGAGGTTCCCAAGGTATTGGATCCAGGGTTGGCAGGGTTCCCCGTCGATGATGAGGGGAAAAGAATCGAGGGATACTTCGATGGCATCGAAGCCGTCCTGCTTGAACGCGGATAACCGCTTTCGGTTGAGCTCTGGATCAGGGGTACCCGGAAGATTCACTCCTATAATGGGATTTCCGGCAGTTGGGTTCTTGGGACTGTCCATGGCAGGGGTATAGCACGACTCCCTACCCGGAGGCAATGGCAGGGGCCAGTGGATCGGCAATGATGATTTTGATCGGGAATCGTGTGGCGGAAACGAGGCCGGCGGGCGAAGGCAGGAAGCGAAACGAAGGGAGCGCAACCTTGAATCTTTGGGTGAAAAACTCCATAAGCTAAAAAGCACCCTGGATGAAGGCGTCGCAACTCAGGGCAGGATGTCAGTTTTTCTTCGTCCCTTGACAAGCTTCCTGGAATGGAAGAATCTATAGTATCAGATATCTCAAGCAGTGAAAGGAACCTATTATGTGGAATGTGAGGAAAGAAGAAATCCAGAACCTCGTGTCTTCCATCGATTACTCGGAGGTGTTGACCATCACCGCTTCCGAAGCCGATGTGGTGGAAGCCTGCAAAACCGCCCGAACCTACGGGTTCCGTGCCGTGGTGGCCTTCCCCCAGTTCCTGGGGATTTTGGTGGACGAACTAAAGGGAAGCGGGGTGCGCGCTCAGATCCCCGTGGGTTTTCCCTGTGGAGGAGTCACTACCCGGGTCAAGTGCGTGGAGGCCGAGGAAGGACTCAAGCGGGGGGCTACTGATTTAGATATGGTGATGAACCTCGCCGCCTTCAAAGCGAAGGAGTATGGAAAGGTCAGGAAGGATATCGAGGAAGTCCTTTCGGTAGCCCGTCCTTTCAAGGTTCCCTTCAAGGTGATCATCGAAATAGGGGTTCTCACGGATGATGAGATCGTGAACGCTGCCAAGTTGGTGGCAGATACGGGGGCCGATTTCGTGAAGACCTGTACTGGTTTTGGACCGGGACGGGCTACCTGCCATGCCATCGAGCTGATCAAAGAGGCGGCGGGAGACCGGGTAAAAATCAAGGCTTCCGGGGGAGTGGCCTCCATCGAAGACGGCATCGCTTTCATGCGCTCCGGGGCCAGCGTGGTAGCCATGCGAAAGCATCTGGTGGAACAGCTGGAACGGATCGGCTGGAAAGGAAAGTAGGCAAAGCCGTCCACCCAGGGCATAGTGAAACTATAGCCGGCGTAAAGTGGAGGGAACCACCCACCCCCTAGGAGTTGGTTTTGCTGTTTCCGCGACGGAGGGGAGGGATCCAAAGGTAGGTGGCCAGAACGAGGAGGGCAAACCCCACGTACAGGGCAGTGAAAACCCAGGGGGGGAAATCGTAGAACAGGATCCCCCGG
>Ga0308395_1001246_pt1 | contig 17007 bp, 12 predicted proteins | sample Hotspr20SampleP4_FD_202097 | JGI IMG/M metagenome (GOLD analysis project Ga0308395, IMG submission 202097) | Hot spring phototrophic mat microbial communities from Mushroom Spring, Yellowstone National Park, Wyoming, United States - 20050930_P4 ...
CGATGGAAAGCGACAACGGCCAACGGCAAAACTGGTGGCGTACCAGCGGCTACAAAAGCAAACACCCCGGCGGCTGCAACCTCCTGATGGCCGACGGGAGCGTCCATTTTGTCTCCGAAAATATCGACTTCCAGGTGTATAACTATCTGGGCACCCGCTCCGGCGGCGAAGTCGCCAAGTTGCCGTAACCTTACCCTCTGGCCGCCGAGTCTTCCTACCATTGAGCTTCGCAAATCGTAGAGATACGGAACTCTCTGGTTTTTTCAGCCACTTCGGTGTCCCTTGGTTTTGCGAAGATCAATAGGATCGCTTTGGTTTTCCGGTGTCTCTGTTTTTCTTCCGTTTTTTCTAGGCCCGTTTTTCTGGGCTTGCCCATCATGTCGGGGAGGTGTGGCCGTATGGACCAACGGTCCGCCTCAGGTCCGCCTAAGCACTTGCGGCCTTGCTCGAAACAATTCTCCCGGAGGAGAAAAACCGGGTATATCTCAGCCGCTCCGCTTGTTGCATTCCTTCAGCAAACCCATTAGGCTAAAGGATTGTTTTTCCACCGAGGAGGGACCGATGGGCGGGACTTATTTTTTTGGAAAACCCATTGGGCTTCCCGTGCGATTTCCCTGTTTATGGCAGAGAGGGTGTAAACATGCAGAGATTTGCTCAAGAGTTTGGCACCTGGAGTCGCTTGGTTGGGAAGGCTGTTCTTTTGGCAGTGGTGGCAGGGCTGGTGGGGGACGTCGGGGCAGGAGAACAAAAGCAACCCAGCTCGGCCGAAACCAAAGGGCCTTCGGATTGGACCCGGTTTCGGGGGCCGCTGTGCGACGGCAAATGTCCGGAAACAGGACTCCTGAAAACTTGGCCCGAAGGAGGACCAAAACTCCTTTGGACCATGGAAGGCCTGGGCCGGGGATATTCCAGTGTTACCATTGCCGATGGCAAATTATTCACCACCGGCGATCTGCCCGATCCGAAAGGGGGCGAGTCCCAATACATCCTGGCTTTTGACCTGACAAGCCGAAAACGGCTCTGGGCCACCCGCATCGGCCCGCCCCATCGGGACGGCGGCTGCCGATCCACGCTCACCATCGACGGCGATCTGGCCTTTGTCATCGGCACGGAGGGGGATCTGGTGTGTGTAGAAACGGCTACAGGAAAAATCCGCTGGCAGAAGAATTTTCCCAAGGATTTCGGCGGCCGGATGATGTCGGTCTGGAAATACAGCGAATCGCCGCTGGTGGATGGCCCGAAGGTCGTCTGCACACCGGGCGGCCCGGAGGCCACCATGGTGGCACTGAATAAAAATACAGGTAACCTGATCTGGAAATGTGCGGTTCCGCCGCTTGGCTCCCGGGGCGCTGACGGCGCCGGTTATACCTCCATGGTGGCCGCCGATATTGCAGGCGTCCGCCAATATATTACCATCATCGGTCGGGGTGCGATCGGCGTGGCCGCCCAAGACGGGCGGTTCCTCTGGGGCTATAACCGCATCGCCAACCGGGTGGCCAACATCCCCACCCCGATCGTCCGGGACAGCTATGTTTTTGTAACCACCAGTTACGAGACAGGTTCGGCCCTGCTACGCATTGTCCGAGACGGAAAAAACTTCCGGGCCGAGGAAGTCTGGTTCAACGGTCCCCAAGAGTTTGAAAACCATCACGGCGGGGTGGTCCTGGTGGGAGATCATCTCTACGGCGGTTCTGGCCGAAACCGGGGCGTTCCGGTCTGCCTGGAGTTTCTTACCGGCAAGGTGGTCTGGCGGGCAGAACCGGTCGGCAACCGATCGGCCGCCGTGTTGTATGCCGATGGTCATCTGATCTTTCGGTACGAAGACGGGCGGGTCGCCCTGATCGAGGCCACGCCGGAAGGATTTCGGCTGAAAGGCAAGTTCATGGCGCCGGTGCGAAACGGGCCGTCCTGGGCCCATCCGGTCATTCACGACGGCAAACTCTACCTTCGCAGCCACGACAGCCTCATGTGTTTTGACCTGAAAGGCCCCTAAGGAGCTCCCACCTGTTTTGTAGGATGACTGCTGTATCCACCGGGACCAACTGTCACCATCGGTGGAGTCCGAACGATTTTTAGCTCCTACAAGTTGTAGGGGCCTGGCCGGGTGGATACAGTCAACGTAGAGAGATTCCTATCCTTCGATGCTTTCGGAAGAACCGGTTTATTTGATCCTGCTGACGCCGCCGGGCCGGGGGGCGATTGCTACGGTGCGTGTGGAAGGCCCCGGGGCGATCGATCGGCTTCGGCCCTGGGTTTGTCGGCCTTCGGGGCAGCCGGTGGAAGATTTTCCGACGGATCGGCCCTTGCTGGTTCGGTTTGGCCCGGCGCCGGCGGAAGAAGTGGTGCTCCGCTGTTTTGGCCCGCAGGCGGTGGAAATCCACTGTCATGGGGGGCAAGCCGCTGTCGGCCGAATCCAGAGCGTGCTGGCCCAATCTGGTTGCCAGGTGCGGGACTGGAAAACCTGGCTTGCCGGAAAACCTGCCGAACCGATCGCCAAGGAAGCGATTTTTTCCCTGGCCGACGCCCTGACCGAACGAACCGCCGCCATCCTTTTAGACCAACTCCACGGGGCTTTGGCAGCGGCAGTCCGAGAGATACTCCATGCTCTGGAGTCGGAAGAGACGAGCTTGGCCGGGGAACAACTCGCCGCCTTGCTGGACCGAGCCGCTTTAGGGAAACATTTGACCACGCCTTGGCAGGTCGTCTTGGTCGGCCGTCCTAATGTGGGCAAAAGCAGTCTGCTGAACGCCCTGCTCGGTTACAGCCGGGCCATTGTCCATCCCCAGCCCGGCACGACCCGGGATGTGGTTACCGCTGCCACGGCGCTGGACGGTTGGCCGGTCCAGTTGGTCGATACGGCCGGTTGGCGGCAGTCGGCCGATCCGCTCGAACAGGCCGGCATCCGCCTGGCCTGCCAACAAGCCCAACAGGCCGATCTGGTCCTGGTGGTTGCTGATCTGAGCCAGCCGTGGACCGAGACGGACGCCGCTTTTTGCCGGGCATTTCCTGGTGCCCTGGTGGTGTACAACAAATGCGACCTTTTGTACACGTTCGGCCCCATAGCACCGTCTGGTCCCTCCGCATCCGAAGGAGAAACGGCTTCCGAGCCTCCCGAGGGTTTGGCGGCCCTTTCGGAAGCGGCAGCGGGGGGAGAGTGGGAGGAAATATGTGTTCACCATCATGCTCGGCCAGCCGGCCTTTGGCTCAGTGCCCTGACCGGCCAGGGTCTGCCGACATTGATCCGGGCAATGACCCGGCGTCTGGTGCCCGATCCGCCGCCGCCCGGAAGTGCCGTTCCCTTTACCGACCGACAAATCCAACTTCTCCGGGCCGCTCGGCTTGCACTGCGCCGCCATGATTTTGCCGCTGCCACGGATGCGCTCCAAACCATTCTGTCCGGCTCCGTGTCGCTGCTTGGATAAGCACCTTTTTCCTGGTGCCGGTGCAAGCCCTCCTTTCCCTCTCAGCGGAGATGGTTCTTATACGGTAGAATAGGAAAGGGACCGTGGAGTCTCTTTCCTCAAGGAAAGGGAAAAAGACCGTGAGGAAAAATCCGCCGTCTAGCAAGGGCTTATTACGCTGAGGAATCAAACCGATGACTGCCGATCCCAATCGGGTTCCCGATCGCTCATGGCCGGAAAAGTTTCAGGACGCTTTTTGGGGGGTTTGGCTGGGCGTGCGCGGCCAGAAGAGCTTTTATGTCCATTTTTTCTTTACGGCGGCGGTAATCGTCGCCGGCTGCGTCTTCCAGGTGGATCGGATGGAGTGGTGCCTATTGATCCTGTGCATTGCCGCGGTCCTGACGACCGAAATGCTCAACAGCGCCTTGGAATGGTTGGTCCGGAGTCTTCCCGAAGGGGGGCATCCGCAATTAGGTTCTGCTCTGGACATCGGCAGCGCCGCCGTTTTGATCGTTTCGATCGGCTCGGTGATCATCGGTCTGCTGGTGTTCGTGCCGCATTTGCTGAAGCTATTAAGCAGCGGCTGAGCACGGCGTCTGGTGGCCCTTCCGATCGTTCGGGCTAAGAGGCTGTCCCGAAATGGGGACCCCAGCGGCGGCCCCCATCCCTTTGTAAACCGTTCTGACTAACCAAAATGCCGTTTTCTTAGGGTTTGGAGAGGTTTGGGGGCCGCCCATTGGTCGTGTATCCCCGCTACAAATCGAATTTCGGGACAGCCTCTAAGGAAGCTGCCGGAGCGCCCAGGCCAAAAACCGGGCCAGCCGATCCGATGCCAGAAGGGCGTTTTCTTTCAAGCGGTAGAGGTCTTTGAAACTGGAAGGTCGGTGCCACAAGGCGCCCAAGGCCGCCCCCAACTGGCTGGCCAGGCTCTTTTGTTTCAACAGCCCACGGACTTCCGGCGGCAGGTGCTCATCGGCCGTGTCGATGACGATCCGAACGGCCAGCACCGGCACGCCTCGCCGCCGACAAACCTCCACCACCGCAAACGTCTCCATATCGACGGCCCAAGCGCCGTATTTTTCGGCCAGGCTGTGTTTTTCTTTGGGCGAACTGACCAGATGGTCCACACTCAGGAGCAGTCCCCGATGGACTGGCCCCAACGTCGTTTGGGCCGACCAATGTTCCGGCGGGGAAAGCTCCAGACGGCGGCCGTCCGGCCGGAGAACCGCCTCCGGCAGCAGCAGATCGTACCGCTGGAGTTCCGGCCGGAGCGCTCCGGCAAACCCGGCCGAAATCACCCATCGGGGCCGATGCCCATCCAGAAGGGCTTCCGTAGCGTGGGCGGCGGCTGTCTGACCGGCCCCACTCCGCACGATCACCACCTGCCGTTCCTGCAACCGGCCCCCGATGACCACAAAGCCTTCGCCTTGCCATCGGCCTGTTTCCGCCAGCAGGTCCTCCAGGCCGCCCGATTCCCTCTCCAAGGCAAACACCACCCCGACATCGCAGGAGGGAACCGTTTTGCGGGCCTGTGCTTCCGGCAGTTTCTGAAGTTCGGTCGAAGCACTCGGCTTGCCGGGCCGCTCCTCTCGGGAAACACCCTTTTGCGCCTCGGCCTGGGCTCCGCATCCGAGCGGAGTGGCTTCGGGAGACGGCGGTGCCGCCGAAGTTCCCGGCTGGCCCGCTGAAACAGCCGATTGTCCCGCCGAAGCGGCCATCTCGGCCGCCTTCTGCCGAATTGCTTCTTCCAGGCTTTGCCGAATCCAATATCGCAGCAGATTCCGAAACATCGTTTCACCTTGCCATGGTCAGGAGGAGGAGCGATCGAACCGGTTGGCGGAGGAAAGACTTCGCTTACCCTCGCAATTGTCGGCAGACCTCCAGGATGCGGCGGACCGCTTCGTCGATTTCCTCCTGGGTGGTGGTTGTCCCCAGGCTAAACCGCAGCGAACTAGCGACCAATTCTTTCGGCAGTCCCAAGGCCATGAGCGTCGGCGATAACTCCGTCGATCCGCTCATGCAGGCCGAACCGATCGAACAGGCCACCCCGGCCAAATCCAACGCCATGAAAAGCACCTGACCATCCAAACCCGGAAAGGCGATGCAGGAGGTGTTCGGCAACCGAGGGGCGCTGCGGCCGTGAATGACAATCTCCGGCCAATTGGCTTGCAAACTGCATTCCAATCGGTCTCTCAGAGCGGTCATCCGGCGGATGTGCTCCTGCTGGTTTTGGACGGCGATTTCCAGAGCGGTGGCCATGCCGACAGCCAGCGCCACCGCCTCCGTACCAGGGCGCAAACCGTCCTGTTGATGGCCGCCGAAAAGCACCGGCTGAATCGGCGCACCATGCCGAATGAGCAGCGCCCCGATGCCCACCGGCCCGTGAAACTTATGCGCCGACACGGTCATGGCCGATACGCCCAGCTCCCGGAAGCAGACCGGCAGTTTACCGACTATTTGTACAGCGTCTGTATGCAGGGGCACACCTTGGGCCTCGCAAATGCGGGCAGCTTCGGCGATCGGCTGCACCGTGCCGATCTCGTGGTTGGCCGCCGTGATGCTTACCAGAGCCGTCTGCGGCGAAATCCACTGCTGAAGCTGATCCAGCCGCACAATGCCATCCCGCCGTGCGCCCAAGCTGTCCCATCGCCAACCTAACTCCAACAGGTGTTCTGCCGGTCCCAGCACGCTGGGATGTTCCAGGATGGAGGTAATCAGCGCCCCAGGCCGGCCGCCGCTCCGGGCCAGCGCCATGCCGCAAATGGCCAAATTGTTGGCTTCGGTGGCGCTTGAGGTAAAAATCAGTCGGTCGGGTTCCGGGCCGGTGATCTCTGCCCCCAGAAGAGCGGCAATTTTCTCCCGGGCGTCTTCCAGAACACGGCGTGCCTGCCGACCGAACTGGTGCTGGCTGGCCGGGTTGCCGCCCACCTCCAGCCACACCCGCCGCATCGCCTCCACCACCTCCGGCCGAATCGGCGTGGTCGCATTATGATCCAGATAGATACTCTTCACCGATCAGAAAACTCCCTTGGGGTGATCTCTGCCCATTTCCTATCCCTGCATTCTATTGTTCGGTCAGCCATATCGGCCGGCAAGGCCGGGTCCCCGGGGTACCTGGTTGGCGGTTTCAGCAAAGCCGACGGTGCGGACCAATTCAGCCGCTACACGGATACAATTGTTTATGCTCCGTTCATCCGGGTAAATATGTACCATGCTAGCCACAAAAAGGCCGGGCAGCGGACTTCGCATGGCCGGTATCCGGTGGGAAAAACCTACCTCCGGCAGCGGCGCCGCATACCGCGCCCGGAAAAGCCAAACCTGCTCGATCTCCTGCCGTACTGGCCGACCGGTCATCTGGCTCAGTTGATCTAACCACCGCTGTTGAATTACCGGGTCCGGGAGCTGCCAAAGCGGGTCTTCCGGCCGAAGGTATCGGGCCAGATACACCAGATGTCGGCCGCCGTACCAATCGGACGGGGCCAACTGGGTCTGTTCCACCACGCCCACAAACTCGTAGGCCGGCTCGGCCACATTGGTCCAATATACTCCCAACAGGGGTTTCGGCATCGCCAAGACCATGCAGAGTGCCCCAAGATATTTTATCTGTTCCAACTGTCGGGCGTAGTCGGGCGCCATGGGCCGGACAAGCCCGGCCAAAATCGGCGGCGCCAGGGTAGCTACGGTCGCATCGGCCCGAAACTCTTGCCCACCCGCCCGGACGCCCACCAGCCGACCGTTTTCCATCACCAGCTCTTCCACCGGACAGGAGAAATGCAGGGATACCTGATTATCTGTCAACCATTCCACCAACCGATCCACCAAGACCCGGAAGCTGCCGCGCACGTATCCGAGCTGTTCCTGCCCGCTGCGGCGGGAGTGTGCCCGCTGGCGCACTCGACCTGCCAACCAAGCCAACGAGACCTGATCCGCCCAATCGCCGAATTTTCCCCGTAAGAGCGGCGTCCAGATGGCTTCGGTGGCCTGGGTGCCCGCCCATCGCCGAAACCAGGCCAAGGCGGCCTGATCCTCTTTTCGGGTATAACAGGCCCAATGGGCAAGCAGCCAACCGCTCAGACCAAAACGCAGTCGGTCCACCCAACCGATCGGCCCAAACCGCAGCACATCCAGGGGCCGGTTGAAAGGCCACAGACGCCCGTCCCGATAAACGGCCATGGTGGTAGGCCGATACATAAGCCGATCCGTAAGCCCCAGTTCCGCCAGGAGCCAATGAAGTTCGACATCATGCGTAAAACAGTGGTGATAATAGCATTCCAGGGGATCGCCTTGGCCGACCGAAAAGGTGGTAAGTAACCCGCCTGGTTTCGCGGCCGCCTCCAGCAAAGTAACACGCACACCGACCCGTCGAAGCAAATAGGCTGCGGTCAAGCCGGTGGCGCCAGCCCCCAGGATCAACACGTGCATCACTTCCGTCTCATCCTCAGAACCATTTTCTGCTTTCGTGGCCTTTTGCCGATTGGCCCGGCGGGAGGAGCAAACTACGATGGGCCGGGCGGTCTGGTCGGAGGTGCTCTTTCGTCCACGCCGAGCGTCTGGGCCACAATGGTATGCGGTCGGCCTTTGACGTTTTCATAAATCCGGCCGATGTATTCCCCTAGGATACCCAGGCAGACCAGTTGCACTCCGCCCAGGAAGAAAATGCCGCATACGATGGTGGCAAAACCGGGCACCGGCCCCAAACCGATGCGGGCGAACTGCTCGGCCCAAATCCGTTGCACCAGGGTAAAAATGCCCACCAAAAAGGAAAACATCGACACCACCAGGCCGAACCAGGTGGCCACCCGCAACGGCCGGATGGAAAAACTCAAAATGCCGCTCAGTCCAAGGCGGACCAGTTTAGAAAGGGTATATTTTGACTCACCGACGGCCCGGGCGGGCCGCTCATAAGGAACCCCTTTTTGCCGAAACCCCACCCAGGCCCGCAGCCCCCGGATGAACGGTTCTTGTTCGTGGGTTTGGAGCATGGCCTGAACGACCCGCCGATCCATCAGGCAGAAATCGCCGGTATCCAGGGGGATGGGGATCTCGGCCAGGTAGGCCAACAGGCGATAAAAACATTTGTACGCCAATCGTTTGAATACCCCCTCTGGGCGTTTGGCCCGCACCGCATAGACTACATCCCAACCGGCCTGCCACTCCTGGAAGAACTGGGCCAGAAGCTCCGGCGGGTCCTGCAAGTCGGCGTCCAGGACGGCCACCACGTCTCCCTGGGCATACTGAAGACCTGTCCAAAGGGCCAACTGATGGCCGAAGTTCCTGGAAAGCCGAACCGCCCGCCATCGGGGGTCTTGCCGATGCAATTGCTCCATTTTGGCCCAGGTGCCGTCCGTGGAACCGTCATCCACCAGCAGCACTTCCCATCGGCACGGCCAATCGGCCGCTGCCGCTCCCAGACGCTCCGCAAGCGCATCCAGCACCGATTCCTCATTGTAGCAGGGAATAACGACCGTTAGAGTGGTTTCCGAATCCAGGCGTCGAGTCATGATGCCGATTACCGATCCTCCCAAATTCGTAACATTTTAGCCGAATGGAGGGGGCTATGTGTCATTCCTGCGTAAGCAGCAGTCCAGACAACATGGCTTCCTACTTTCTGGATTCCCGCTTTCGCGGGAATGACACCCCTCAGCCAGCTTCGTTCAGAAGCCATCCTCTCCCGCGGCGGGAGAGGCGAGTTACTTCATTCGGCTAAAATGTTACCCAAAATTCTAAAACGTGAATAATTGGACAAAAATACATTCTCTTTTGCTTGCGGAAACACGCCCCAGGAGGAGCCTATTCGGCTGGGCCAGCTTCTTTCATTCTGCCGAACATCTCCACGATGGCTTGGATGATTTTATCAGAGGCTTGTAGTTCGACCCGGCAAGTGCCCAGCCAAGTTTCATAGCCGCCCAAGGCGTGTTGGGCCGGGGTGGGCAAATATCCATAGGACCCGTTGGCATGTGAAATGGTAAACGTGGGCCGGAAGGGGCTTTTCTGCTTCAGTTCCAGTCCGATCTCGGCAAACACCTCAAACGGGATGGCACCGATGCCGACCGGCCCGATCCGCACCGCCTGTAAAGGTACGCTTACCGTATCGGGCGATTCGTGCAATTGGATGATCCGGCGGGCGTAGGTCTCTTCATGAGGTCGTTCCGGCATAGGCGGTGCGCCGGCCAGGATGGCCCGTGCCCGCTCCAGTTGTTCTGGCGTTGGTTTTCGCACCTTCAGGGTAAGCTCCGTTTGTTGCATCCCCAAAGGAACCCAATCGTGCCAGGCGATCTTTTGATAGGCGTCGAACACTTTTTGGGCCAGGTCGTAAGCGACATAGCGCATCTGCTCATACGGTTTTTTGGCGGGCCGGGGCTTCTGAAACGGGATGTTATTCACATCGCCGCTGGCGCCGTTGGAGAGCATGCCCACAAACGGCGGGTCCTGCCGATCCGCGCCGAGCAACTGCTGAATGCGGTCGGCAAACACGCCGAAATAGTCGGCCGAGATGTGTCCCGGACCGACTCCGCCGACATAGTGGAGTGAATAATTGGCCAGTAGTGCTATCGGTCTGCCTTCCGGCGACTGCACCGCCAGGAAACACACCTGGGGATCGACCGGGCCAGCCGGTTTTACCAGGTCTGGGCTGCCGGCCGGTGGGTTCATGCGCACCTTGTCCAGGCCGCCGAAGGGATTGATGAGTTTCAGTTCCGGCTTCATGAACCAGCGGCGGTTATTCAGGTGTTCCGGCACATCCACGGTGCCCCAGCCGATGCGGGCCGGCTGGAGGTTCGCCACAGCGCACCGCACACCGTCCGAAATCCGGCGGACCAAAAACCGCGAGTACTGGCTCATGTCTTCGTCGGGTTTGAGGACGTTGGCCGGTCGGGCGCTGATGGACGAATGCGTATGCGTGGCGGCGATGAGCACATGGTCTTCGGGAATGCCGGTGTGCTGGCGGATGAGTTTCTTGGCCGCATCGCACACCTCCCGGGCTAAACCCAAATTATCCACAATGACCAACACGATCCGGGTCTGGCCATCCTCCAGGACCAGGCAACGGGCGTGAAGTTCGTCGTGGATGTAGGTTCCGGGCGGAGCGGACCAGCCGCCCACAATACCTTCGTCGAGCCAGGGGGTGATGTTGCTGGCGGCGGCTCCGGCCCGGAAAACCTTTTTGGCAGAAGTCGAGCCCTTTTCCGGCACGCCAGAAGGTTTCTCTGCGGGTTTGGCCGAAGGAGTTTTCGGGGTTTCTTGGGCGGAAGGAGCATTTTGAGGTGCTTGGACGGTAGAAGCAGGGTGGGGTTGTTGGGCGGCAGGAAGTTTCTCTTGGGCGGTAGGAGCGGCCGACGATTTTTCTGACGGACCGGCCTTTTCCGAAGCGGCTAGCGGCGGTTTCTCGCCGGCGGGCTGCTGGGCGGCGAACCCAACGGCTCCACCCGGCACCAGCCCCGCCCAACTCCCAGAAAAACTGCCCAGCCAACCTCCTGCCAGGCCCACCACACCAAGCATACCCAGCCAAAAACTTTTGCGGAAAACTTCTCCGACGCCTCCTCCAATGCCCCCCAAACCGAGCATCCCCAGCAGACGGAATCCCAACCAGATGCCCTGGTTGACCGGCTGAGCAAGGCGTTTTCCCATGACCCGTTGCCCCATGATCCGCACTCCTTGAAAAGACGGAACCTGCCGTCCCAGCCCGGCGATTCCGTGGGCAATCGGCAGACAATCCTTTGGATATGATTATAGCGGTTCCGAGCGGAAAAAGCCCTAGGATGGAGAAGGTACGTCGTTTTTCTGCCACATCTCCATTACCCCATACCGCCAAATGAGCCCTGCCAGAATAAATCCGGCACCGACTACGGTCCACCATTGGGGTGTCTCCTGGCCTGCCAGATAGACCCAAAGTGGCATGAGCACCGGTTCCAAAAGGCCCAGCAAGAGGGCTTCTTGGGCGCTAACGCTGCGCAGTCCCCAGGTGAACAGCCGATACGGGATGGCCATCTGGAAGGTTCCGAAGGCGGCCAGCACCAGCCATTGCTGTCCGCTGGGCCAGACCCCTGCGAGCACGACCCAGGGCGACAATAAGGCGGCTGTAGCCAGATGCGGCACCACGACCAACCAAGCCCCGTCTTCGCTTCGCAGACCGCGCATCAACATGGCCACGGCGCCGAAAAAAGCTCCAGAGCCGAGGCCCAAGAGAACGCCGACCCGGCCGTACGGCCGAACCAGAGTGCTCCAACCGGCTGTCCAGGGACCCAATTCGCAAATTAAAATGAGTCCCACGCCCAGCCCGGCGCAGGCAAGCGGAATCCACTCCCGGCGATGGGGCCAACTGCGGAAAAGCAGTAGGGTAAAAATCATCACCCACCAGGGCGACGTGGCTTGCAGCCAGATGGCATTGGCCGCCGTCGTCAGCACCACGGCCGACAGATAACTTCCGCTCATCAGGGCAAAGACCACGACCAGCGGCGCTAGCAGCGGATGCCATCGGGGCCGACGTACCCACGGCAAAAGCACCAGCCCCGCAAACAGCGCCCGCCAGGCGGCCAAAAGAACCCCTCGGTAGCTTTCCGGCCAATCGGCGAAAAAAGCGGATTTAGCAAACAGCCCGCTGGAACTCCAGAGCAGGGCCGCCCCGATCACGGCCAATCGGCCTATCCGCACCGAAGAAGCGCCGCTTGCCGTCATGGCTGCGTTCCCGATTTTGCTCCCGATCGCTGCGGCCCGGCATCGGCTGAAGAGGCGTCGCCGGTAGGCGGCTTGTACCGAACCAGGTCCTTCCATCGGCCGGATGCGAAGGTGAGCGGGCGGTCTTCCACCACACGGATCATCCAGGCGGCTGCTCCGGGCGTCTGGTCCACTAGTTTCATCCCTTTTTCCGGTCCCAGCACGCTGACGGCAGTTCCGAGCACGTCGGCCGTTAGCCCGTCCGGCGCTACGACGGTTACACTGCATCGGTCCGTTAGCGGCATGCCGGTTTTCGGGTCGATGATGTGGGAGTAGCGCCGGCCGCCCAACTGGACAAATTGCCAGGCATCGCCCGAAGTACCGATGGCACAGCGGGAAAGCAGAAGGAATTCTTTGGGCGGGGTTTTTGGGTCCAGGCCCGGCACGCCGATCCGCCAACCCGGCCCATCCGGCGGCGGATCGCCCAGGCGGATGTCGCCGCCCAGGTCGATGAGCACTCGGCTAAGGCCATGTTTGTGGAGCACCCGGAGGGCCTCGTCGATGGCATAGCCGGCGCCGATACCGCCCGGATCAAGCCGCATCCCGGCCTTCTTCAACAGCACCGTTTGCCGATCCGGGTCCAACAGGACGTTTTGATAGCCGACCAATTGCCGGGCCTGTTCGATGGCGGCAGGAGCGGGCATTTGATGGGTTCGGCGTGCCCGACGCCAAAGACGCACCACCGGGCCGACCGTCATATCGAAGGCGCCGTCGGTTTGCTCGGCCCAGCGTTGGGCGGCGGCCAGCACTCGAAACAAATCTTCACTGACCCGAACCGGTTCTCCCGTGCCGGCCTGGTCGCACAAGCGGCGCAGTTCGCTTTCCGGGTCGTAATCGCTGAGGATGTCGTTCAGTTGGTGGATGCGGTCCAAGGCGGCCTGGGCGGCCCGCTCCGCAGCCGCCTCGTCGGGGGCGTAGAGGATGATTTTGAGCGGTTCGGCCATGGCCTCGGCCGCATATTCAAACCGCTGGAGTTTTTCCGGCGGCCTTTCCGCCGCCTGGAGCCGAGCGGTCCGGGCCACCGGAGTTCCGACGCTTCCGATTCCCACGAGAAGGCCGACCACCAGACCTGCCACCAGGGGAACCCGCCGCCCAACGGCTCTTTGTGCAGCAAGAACAGATTTCATTTACCTCACCTGGCTGGTGAAGCTGATCAAGGCCCGCATGTAATTAGCGCGTTCAAAGGCGGCCGGATTGGGGCATTTGGCCTGGCTGAGCGCACCACGGGCCTGTTGGACCGATGTATATTGGTGTTCAACAAGCCAGGTTTCCAAGCCGTGCAGGAGGGTGCCGATGGCGGCCAGCCCTTCCCGATACAACACGGAAGCAACCATGCCGACGTCGGCCCCGGCCAAAATGGCTTTGACCAGATCCTGCGGCCGATGGATGCCGCTGGTAAGTGCCAAGGAGGCTTTCAGCCGACCGTAGAGGATGGCTATCCAGCGGAGCGGCAGGAGCAACTCCGCCGAACTGCTCAGTTCCAGGTGAGGGACCACCCGGAGCTCTTCCAGGTCGAAATCCGGTTGCAAGAAGCGGTTGAAAAGGACCAGGCCGTCGGCCCCGGCTTCGACCAATCGACGGGCCATGTAGCCGGGAGAACTGAAAAACGGCCCGATCTTGACCGCCACGGGAATGGAGACGGCTTTTTTGACCGCACTGACCAGGTCCAGGTATTGTTCTTCGACCTGGGCGCTGGTTTGGTTCAGATCGGCGGCGATGTAGTAGATGTTCAGTTCCAGGGCATCGGCGCCGGCGTCCTGAAGCATTTTGGCATAGCGGAGCCAGCCGCCCGGACTCACCCCGTTCAGACTGGCAATGACTGGGATACGAAGCTCTTTTTTCGCCTGGGCCACATGATCGACATAGGCTTTCGGCCCCACCTGAAACTCTTCGATTTTGGGGAAATAGGTCAGAGCTTCGGCGAAGCTATCGGCGCCTTGTTCATAGACCCGTTGCAGCTCGTTGGCTTCGTGTTCGATCTGTTCTTCGAATAGGGAGTGCATTACGATGGCCGAGGCCCCGGCCTCCTGCATCTGGAGGAGTTTTTCCAGATGGTCGGTCAGTGAACATGCGGCCACGACCAGGGGATTTTTCAAAGCCAATCCGAGGTATTGGGTGGCGAGATCAACAGTCATGCTTCTACCTCCTTTTTGGTTTGGGCGGTTGGGGCGCCGGTTTTTCCATCGCCGTCGCCTTGGAGGATGGCTTGGATGGCGGCTTTGCCGCTCTTGGCCAGCAACTCATAGAGCGCCCATCGGGCATAAATGTCCTGCTGGGCCTCTTGGAAGAGTTGCTCGGCCCGTTCGGGTTTGGAGCGGGCCAACATCGCAAACCGAGCCTCCTTGAGAGCAAAATCTTTGAACGATCCCTTGGGCGGCTTGCTATCCAGATGGAACGGATGTTCCTCATCCCGGGGATCATAGTGATACAGCGGCCAATGCCCGCAGGTTACCGCCTCCTTCTGATGCTCCAGCCCTTGCACCATGTCGATGCCCCAGCCGATGCAATGGCACAGGGCGATCAGGAGCGAAGGCCCCCGATAACTTTCAGCGGCCCGGATGGTGCGGATGGCATGGAGCGGATTGGCCCCCAGGGAAATCTGGCCGACAAATACGTTGCCGTAGGTCAGGGCCATAAGCCCCAGGTCTTTTTTGCGGGCCGGCTTGCCGGCGGCGGCGAACTTGGCCACCGCTCCCCGTGGTGTTGCCTTGCTGGACTGGCCGCCCGTGTTGGAATACACCTCGCTGTCCATCACCAAGAGATTGACATCTCGGCCGCTGGCCAATACATGATCCAGGCCGCCAAAACCGATGTCATACGCCCAGCCATCGCCGCCGAAGGACCAGACGCTTTTCCGGATCAGGTAATCGGCCGAGGCAAGCAGTTCTTTGGCGGCTGGAGCGTCGATCTGCTGCAACCGGCGTTTCAGTTCGGCCACCAACTGGCGCTGGCGGGCGATTTGGGCGTCGTCCTCCTGCGGATTTTCCAGCAGTTCCCGAACCAGATGATCGCCCAATTGGCTGGCCAATTGGCCCAAGAGGACCCGGCAGTAGTCGATCTGCTGGTCGATGGCCAATCGGAACCCAAAGCCGAACTCGGCGGCATCCTCAAACAGCGAATTGTTCCAAGTCGGGCCTCGGCCTTCGGCATTGGTCGTATAGGGAGTGCAAGGCAGGTTGCCGCCGTAAATGGACGAGCAACCGGTGGCGTTGGCAATGAGCATCCGGTCGCCGAAGAATTGAGTGATCAGTTTCACATACGGTGTTTCGCCGCAGCCGGCGCAAGCGCCACTGAATTCAAACAGGGGCCGCAAAAGTTGAGACCCTTTGATCGTATCCTGGGCCACCTTCGTGCGGTCCAGATCGGGAATGGTAAGGAAGAACTCCCAGTTTTGCCGCTCTCGGTCCAGATGTTCCAAAAGCGGGAGCATATCGATGGCTTTGTGTTTGGGGTTTTCTTTGTCTTTGGCCGGGCAGGTTTGCACGCACAGTCCGCAGCCGGTGCAGTCCTCCGGCGAGACCTGCACGACAAACTTCATGCCCGGATATTCCTTGCCTCGGTAATCGGCCGCTTGGAACCCCTCCGGCGCTTTGGCCAACAGAGCCGGATCAAACACCTTCAACCGAATGCAAGCATGGGGACAGACCAAAGAGCAGAACCCACACTGCGTGCAGAGTTTCGGGTCCCAAATGGGGATGTCCTGGGCGATGCAGCGTTTTTCGTATTGGGTGGTGCCGGTGGGGAAAGTGCCGTCGCAGGGCAATTTGCTCACCGGCAGCTCGTCGCCCCGATTGGCGATCATCATGCCCAACACCTCTTTGACAAAGGCCGGTGCATGAGCCGGTACCGGCGGCACCACATGCTTGGTGGCAGTGATCCGGCCCGGCACCTTCACTTCATGCAGCGCCTTTAGCGCCCCATCTACAGCGGCAAAGTTCTTTTCGACGATCGCTCCGCCACCTTTTTTGCCGTAGGTCGCTACAATGGCGTCTTTGATCTCTTGCACAGCCTGCTCCAACGGCAACACCTTCGAGAGGGCGAAGAAGCAGACCTGCAAGACCGTGTTAATCCGCACCCCTAACTGCGCTTCTCGGGCCACCCGGTAGGCATCCACCACATAAAACTTCAGATTCTTCTTGAGAATCTGCTCCTGGACTTCCATGGGCAGATGGTCCCAGACTTCGTCCGGACCGTAGGGGCTATTGAGCAGGAAGGTCGCTCCCGGCTCGGCCAGCGAAAGCATGTCGATCCGGTCCAGAAATTGGAACTGATGGCAGGCCACGAAATTGGCTGAGTGGATCAAATACGACCCTTTGATCGGCCGGGGACTGAGCCGCAAATGGCTCGTGGTTACCGAACCGGCCTTCCGGGAGTCATAGACGAAATAGGCCTGGGCGTACATAGGGGTGTTTTCCCCGCAGATTTTGCAGGTGTTCCGGACCGAGCTGACCGTGCCGTCGCTGCCCAGACCGAAGAAGACTGCTCGGACCACATCCTCTTTTTCGGTGGACCAATGGGGATCGTAATCCACGCTCAGATGGGTTACATCGTCGTGGATGCCTACGGTAAAATGCCGACGTGGATTGGGCCGGGCCAGTTCGTCGAAAACGCCCTTGACCATGGCGGGCGTGAATTCCTTGCTGGACAGGCCGTATCGGCCGCCGATCACCAGGGGCATGGGCGTACCGGGGACTTGTTCGGTCCACTGCTCGGCCAAGGCCGCTGTTACATCCAGGTAAAGCGGTTCGCCTAGGGCGCCGGGTTCTTTGGTCCGGTCCAGGACGGCGATCCGGCGTACCGTTTTCGGCAGGGCTTGGACAAAGGCCTTGGCGTCGAATGGTCTGTATAGATGTACTTGCACCAGGCCCACCTTTTGCCCTTCGCTCCGCAGCCG
>Ga0308395_1001254_pt1 | contig 16919 bp, 16 predicted proteins | sample Hotspr20SampleP4_FD_202097 | JGI IMG/M metagenome (GOLD analysis project Ga0308395, IMG submission 202097) | Hot spring phototrophic mat microbial communities from Mushroom Spring, Yellowstone National Park, Wyoming, United States - 20050930_P4 ...
TAGGGCTAATGTTTTTCAAATAATCATCACTATCTTTGTTTAGTTGTTTTATTTGTGTTTGAGAGGGGTAATAATTTACAAAACCAAACAGAGGACAAAGGTAAGGAGAGTTTTTCTCTCCTACCTTCTTTGTTTGAAATATGAAAGTTTGTTTTTTGTTAAAAAATTGCACTTCTTAGTTGAAAGTGCAGTAAAAATTCGATTGTTTTCTATTACTCTTTCTCTTAATTTAATTGCAGGATTTCCTTGATAAATAGTATAAGGTTCTGTGCTCTGAATGACAATACTTCCTACTGTAATGACAGAATGTGATTTTACTACTACACCAGGACATACTACGCATTTAGCCCCTATCCATGCCCCATCTTCAATGACTATTCCACGAACAATTAAATCAAAGGTTACTTTTTTATAATTATGATTGCCACACAAAAGCATTGCTCCTTGTGATATACAGGCATTACTTCCAATTTTGACTTTTCCCAAGTTATCTATCCATACGTGTTCTCCAATCCAAGTATAATCGCCAATTTCTAATTTCCAAGGGTATTTTATTTTTACGTAGGGTTTGATGACCACGCCTTTCCCAATTTTTGATCCAAACATTCGTAATAATAGCACTCTCCAAAAACTTCCTGGAATCATTGAATTGACAAGGCATTCGCCAATTATATACCAAAGTATTCTTGCAAAGATATTGCCAGGATTGTATTCTTTATTGGAATACTTTGATAAATCAGTTTTTGCTTGCATACTCAAACATTTTAATGTATTCTTGAGATAGTGTAGAAAGATTTAATTGTGATTGAATAAATTGTTTTGCATTATTACACATTATTTGGAAGGTCTCGTTATTTAAATCTACTAATTCTTGAAGTTTTTGAATAAAAAATTTTTCATTTAGTGGCAAAGCAAATCCGCAACCATTGGTATTGACATCGTTCCAAGGCGTGCAATTGCTTATCAATACAGGTCTTCCACAACTCAATGTTTCAACGATAGCGTGTCCAAAATTTTCATTTTTTGTAGGTAAAAATAAAAAATGATGTTGTGCAATCATTTGTGGTATTTGATGAAAATCAAGAATGCCTTTATATGTAACTTTGATATTAGGGGGTAATGTTTGAATGCGTTCTTTACATTGTTTGAAATAGATTTTATCTTCGTTGTTACCATACAAATTGTATTCTATGTAAGCATCTTTTGGTATTTGGAGTTGATGAAGTACGCTTAATGCAAAATCAAGGTTTTTAATAGGACTAATCCGAGATAGAAAAAATAATTTGAGTTCATTTTTTTTCTTTTCAATTTTTACATTAATATTTTCAACAACAGAAAAGTTTGGAATTAAAAAAACTTGTTGAGTTGAGAAAAACTTTTCAATGGCTTTTTTTTCTGCATCACTTGTAGCGTGAAAGATGATATTATTATACACATTTAATAATCGAGACAACCACAAGTAAATTTTTTTCTTAAATGATTTAATATTTAATGATCCTGCTTCCAGCATACCGCGTGGGGCAAGCACGATGGGTATGTTTAATTTATTTATCTTTTTTAATACAAGCGGCAAAATTGAAAAACGAAATGACCAAAAACTATTGATGTATAAAACATTTGGTGAAATAGTATTTAAACATTTCAAAAGTATTTTTGTAGAAAAATAATCTTTTGAAAAATAAAAGACATTTATATTTTCATACTTTGTCCATTGATTGGCAGGGATATTATAAACTTTGTTAGAAGCAATATCTGTATTCATTGTAATTACATAAAAGTCAATTTTATCTTGAAGAGATTGAATTAAAGAATAGATAGATTTTACAGGTCCGCCTGCTTTATTACCTGGCAAAAACCAATCTATAAGTATGGCTACTTTCAGTTTCATTAGAAATTTTGAAGGTTATTCAACTTTTATACTTTCTTTTTCAATCCAATGTTGTAATACAATGAGATGCCAAAATTCCCACCATCTATCGTGTTTTTGAGATTGAAAATGATTCCATTCAGCATTTAATATTTTAGAATTGATAAATGGATATTTACTTAAATCTTTGATTTTTTGATTACAAAATGAATTTAATTCTTTTCGCATCCAGTTTTTGAAAGGCAAGACAAAGCCCATTTTTTTTCGGTGAATAATATCATTTGGTAAAATATCTTTGAGTGCTTCTGTGAGTAATCTTTTAGGTGTATGTGGATATTTGTAGTCATCAGGCAAAGATAATACAAAAGACACCAATGCCGTATCTAAAAAGGGCGATCTGACTTCAAGGGCATTAGCCATTGACATTTGATCAGCATCTCGCAATAATACGTGTTGCATATAGTTATCCATTTCCAATATGGAAATAAAAGAGATTAAATGCTTTTGTTGAATAAGCGATTGATAGTTTGTATTGTAATGAAAGAAAGAAGATGTATTTGTATTGACAAGTGGCAAATTAGATTGGGAGAAAATTTGACGATACAATGGAAATAATTGTGGGGATTTTAATGATTTTGATTGAAGTAAAATTTTTAAACGATAAGAAGTTCTGGAAAAACTTGGTGGGATAAAAGATGCAAGCAAATGACGAATGTAAGGAAAATCAACAAGATGTAGATGATGTAGTTTATTTATCACTTTAAATTGAGGATAGCCCGCAAATAATTCATCTCCACCAATTCCAGATAATGCCACTGTAATGCCTTGCTGCTTGGTTGCTTTTGATACAATATATGTATTAATTCCGTCGCCAGAGGGGTAGTCCATTTTTTCTAATGCTTCGGGGACAAGTTGCAGAACTTCATTTTCCTTTAATAATATGGTGTGATGATGGGTTTGATAAATGGAAGAAAGAGAAGACGCATATTCTTTTTCGGATAATTCTTGAACATTGGTTGTAATGTGAAAAGTATTGACATTGGTTGATAAATATCTTTTCATTATTCCAACTATGGCAGAAGAATCAATACCTCCTGATAAAAAAGCCCCTAAAGGAACATCACTTACTAAACGTTTTTCTACTGCTGCAAAAAGTAATTCTCTCACTTTGTTTTTTGCATCTTCATAACTAATATCGTCTTCATTCAGTAGATGATCTACATAATTCCAATATCTCTTTTTCTCAAATGCTAAAGTATTAGTAGAAGATAAAGATATAGTCAAAATATGTGCGGCTTCTAATAATTGTATATCTTTGATGAGTGTGAAAGGAGAAAAGGTAGTTTGATATTGAAAATAATCAAAGAGTTGGTGAGTATTTAGTGTTTTATTACAAAATGGTAAATTGATGAGTGGTCTTATTTCGGATGTAAATGCAAATGTATTGTCTTTGTAAATGTAATAAATGTTTTTTTTACCTTGTCTATCACGAGCAATAAAGAGTTCCTTTTTCAAAGTATCATAGATAGCAAAAGCAAACATTCCATCCAGATATTTAACACACTCTTTGCCCCAACGATGATAAGCGGCTAAAATAACTTCTGTATCTGATTTGGTTTGAAAAGGATAGGGCTTGTTGGATGACTTGTATTCAACTCTTTGTAATTCTAATCGTAGGGTTTGGTAATTGTAAATTTCACCATTGAATACAATAACAAAACGTTTTTGATAACAATACATTGGTTGATTAGCGGCATCATTTAGGTCAATAATTTTTAAGCGTGAATGTCCAAAAACACATTGATCATCTAATTTATGAACGGCTTGAAAATCGGGACCTCTATGCGTTAATGCAAAGGTCATTGTAGTGCATAAATTGTGAATATCAAATGCTGATTGAGTGGTAAAGATGCCCGCTATTCCGCACATATTTTTGTAATAGAGTTAAGTTTTAAAAATTTTTTGTTGTTTAATAATTTCTTGATACCTTCTTCTAATGAGATGAGTGGACGATTAAGTATTTGACGCATTTTAGTATTGTCGGGCATACGACGGGTCATATCGCCTTCTTTGAGTGGTGGTAAGAATACAATTTCAGATTTTGACTTTGTAATATTCTTGATTTTTTGAGCCAATTCAAGTATACTAATCATTTCATCATTTCCGATATTAATAATATCATTGGTGATTAAATTATTTTCAAAAATTTTGATCATAGTATCTACATTGTCATCTATATAAGTGAAAGTGCGAGATTGAGATCCATCGCCATAAATAGTGATTGGTTCATTTTTTAATGCCGCCACTAAAAATTTTGGAATTACAAAGTCAGTGGTTTGATACGGTCCATAAGTATTGAAGAAACGAAAGATGGTGTAAGGTAACTTATGCTCTTGATAATAACTTCTGCAATAACATTCACCAACATTTTTTACAACAGCATAAGGAATACGAGAATTGAGAGGTGTACTATGTTCTTTTTGTGGAATTTCAACGGGCTCACCATATACTTCTGATGAAGATGAAAAAAAGAATTTTTTGACACCTGCAGTTTTGGATAATTGCAGCATATATTCAATGCCTTTAATATCTTGAAGTACTTTTAATGGATTTTCTTGTGTTCTTTTGACGCCCACCACTGCAGCAAAATGAAATACATAATGTATTTGGAATTGATTAAATACTTTTGCCATTTCTTGGAATTGATTGCAATCCGCTTCTATGAAATGGACATTATTATGTGGTGATATTGGTATTTTCTCTTTACTTCCCGTGCTTAAATTATCTACAATTATAATTTGATAATTTGGATTTTCTGAAAGTTTTTGTGCTAATGAACTGCCTATATTTCCTGCTCCACCAGTGATGAGGATAGTTGTTTTCATAAAACAATAATTACTGGCAAATATCGTAAATTTTTTTTATCCATTTTTCCGATGTGATTTTTTGAGATACATTATGGCTTTCTTCGCACATCTTAAAGTATACATCGTCATTGAGTTGCATCATTTCAATCAATGCAGTTTTTAATTCTTGTTTATTAGTTGGTGAAAAAATAATCCCATTTCTTTTGGGGATTACAAAATATTCATTTGCACCTACTTTATTTGAACTAATAATAGGTAAGCCCGCAGTAGCCACTTCGTGAATGACCACGCCCCAAGGTTCAAAAATACTTGGTAAAACAAACACATCTGTTTGTAATAATATCTCCATTAATGTATCAGGTTGTTTAAATCCCAAATGTTTTATTTGTGGATGCTGAACAGGTGTAATATCTCCCTTTCCCACGCATAAGAGTTGCCACTGATGGGGGTATTCTCCACATACTTCTATAAAGGCATCCCATAACAATTGAATGTTTTTTTCAGGGGCATATCTTCCAATAAATAAAAACGTGTAATGTCTAGCTTTTTGTTGCATTCGGACTTGATAAACACTTTCAAAAAGTGCAGTATCACAACAATAAAATCCCAGTTCTATATCTTGTTCTTTAAATCCAAGATGTCGTGCAAATTGCTTTTGTTTTGAACCAGGTACAAATGCTTTGTTGAATAACTTTTTGTATTTCCGCTTAAAATACCAACTTCCTATGATTTGTCGTAATGTGTTTTCCCACTGATTATCTAATAGTAATATGTTTTGTTTTAATTGTAATTTTTCTACTATTGAAAAATAAGGTTTATAAATCCATCCTGATTGCATTAAGGCAGTGGGCTGAAAAGAAAGTATTTCTTGTAATAAATTTTCATAAGATAAATTATCTCTATTAATAATTTTGATGTAATGTGATGTTGTATTAAAATGAAATGGTGCAACAGGATTGATGTTTTTAGAAACAATTAAAACAGGAACATTAAAAGTAGTTGCAAAATATTCTATATTTTTCAAAAAATAAGGGGCTAATTCTTCGTATAAAACAAGTAATTTCATAAACTACAAAAATTGAAAAATTTTTCTTAATGGCTTTAAATAGAGTGTAAAAAAATAGGGCTGTAATTGATTGACTTCCCACGCTTTTCGGTCGTTGATATTGGCTAATACTCTGTTTTTAATAGATTGATTACTCACGCCCCCCATTCGCATTGCTAATATGTATTCATTGAGATACACAAATGGCACTTTGTATTTATACATATTTCTTAATAGCCATTCATAGTCGGCAGCAGTGCCAAGGTCAGTGCGATAAAGTCCATTTTTTTCATACACTTTTTTAGTTACAAAACAAGTTGGATGTGGTGGCATCCATCCATATAAAAATGAGTTTAGTGTATAATTTCCTGCTTTCCACTTTCTTGAAATTTTTTTAGTATTTTGTCTATCTACATAGTACATATCTGCATAAACGCCTTGATCATCTTGTGAGAACAAATTAACTATTTTTTCAATAACATTGTTGTTTAAATAAAAATCATCGGCGTGCAATATCCCAATAATATCTCCTGCTGCTTTTTGAATACCTTTGTTTATGGCATCGTACAAACCATTATCTTTTTCAGAAATGACCACTCTATTTTTAAATGGATATTTTTGAACAATACCTAATGTTTGATCTTTTGAACAATTGTCAATAATAATATGTTCAATGTTTGGATACGTTTGTGAATACAAAGAAAATAAAACATCTTCAATGGTAGAAGCATTATTAAACGTGGCAGTTATGATACTTACTAATTTCATTTTTCAAAACACTTTGCAAATTCGTATAAGTCAGAAAAAGTAAAATCATAAGGAATAAATGACTCGGGCTGTGATGCTAAATACACTGAATACATCCCTGCATTATGGGCAAATTGCACATCTGATAAACTATCACCTACCATTATTGATTTTGCAAATTGTATATTGGGAAAATCTTTTTTGGCTTCCAGAGCCATTCCTATATTGGGTTTGCGTTTTAATGAATGATTAGTTGCTAATTCGGGAGCATAATATATTTTATCCAAAACAATCCCTTCATTGGCTAAAACTTGTTGCATAAATTGATGCACTTTATGCAGGTCATCATCAGTCATCAAGCCCTTACCAATGCCTTGTTGATTGGTTACAACAATTATTTTTCCAAAAATTTTTCGCAATATCTTTAAGGCATCTATAACATTTTCAAGCCATTCAAATTCTTCAATTGATTTTACATAATCGTTGTGAAGTTTTTTATTAATAACACCATCTCTATCTAAAAACAATGTCCATTCATTATTAATTTCTAAAAAATGAAGTTGTGCAAATTCTTTCTGAGCCCTTGTGTAATCATTAGGAACGCCAATATCAATGAAGTATCCATTTACTTTATAGGTATTTATTGGATACTTACGATAAATTTTTTCTAAAAAATCTTTTTCAAAAGAAAAAATCTTTTGTGAAGGAATATGCGATAAGTAAAAATTTTTATTCAACACATAAACACCTGCATTTATCCATCCATCTCTCAATTCACTTGATTTTTCAATAAAACCAGAAACATAGTTTTTATCTACATTGACAAAACCATATCTATCCGAATTTTTAGCATAGTTCAATGCAATTGTCAATTTTTGATTTTGATGAGAGGCCAAAAGTTTATTTAGTTCAAAATTTAAAAAGGTATCACCATTTAATATTAATACATTTTCTGATGGAATTTGTTGTAATGCAAACGCAATGGCACCGCCTGTTCCCAAAGGTTCTTCTTCTTTGATGTAATGCAATTGGATAGAATGAAAATGATGATGAAAGTAATCTTCAATTTTTTCTGCTTTATATCCAACGGATAAATAAACATCTCTAACACCTTGATTTTGCAAGTGTTTCAAAAGATAATACAAGAATGGTTTATTGGCTACGGGAGCAAGGGGTTTGGGTAAATCAGGAATCAAATGACGCAGCCGTGTGCCGAGTCCCCCTGCTAATATCAATGCGGGAATAGACATCTATTCAATGATTAGTGATTAATGGTTAGTTGAATTTGGCTTCAGCCACTTGCAGAGTTTTTGAGAACTATTCAAAAAAATTTATTGAATTACTCTTCATTTTTGGGGAAAAGGATTTGTTCCACTAATTGACAAACGGTATGTCCTATCATCATATGTGATTCTTGAATACGAGGCGTGTCTTTGCTGGGTACATTAATAAGTAAATCAACATAGTCCTTTATTTTGCCGCCTGTTTCACCGGTAAAACCTACTGTATAAGCCCCTTTATTTTTGGCTTCAATCAATGCGTTAATAACGTTTTTAGAATTTCCACTGGTAGATAAGCCAATTAAAATATCTTGCGGTTGAATCATTGCTTTGACCAAGCGAGCAAATATCTCATCGTAACTGTAATCATTAGCCACTGCAGTAATATAACTGGTATTGACATGTAGTGCTTCTGAATACAAGGGCTGACGGTCATAATAAAAACGGCCGCTCAACTCTGCGGCTAAATGTTGTGCATCTGCGGCACTACCGCCATTTCCGCACCACAAGACCTTCCCATTATTTTGATAACATTGAATAATTTTGTTAGTCAATAACTCAATTTTTTCAAGCAATACATTGTCTTGGATAATTTTTTGCTTTGTAGATACAGATTCTTCAAATGCTTTTAATAGGGTTGTTTTCATTTTTCAATGGTTTTATATCTTTGTATGATTTGACGAACTAATGGATGCCTTACAATGTCGGACTCATCAAGATAAAGAATTTTTATACCTTCAATATCTCTGAGTAATTGGATAGCTTGAAGTAATCCTGATGGTTGTTTATTAGGTAAATCAATTTGTGTAACATCGCCTGTAATGACAAATTTGGCGTTGTTTCCCATACGAGTGAGAAACATTTTCATTTGGCTTTGTGTAGTATTTTGGGCTTCATCCAATATAACAAAAGCATTGTCCAATGTTCTTCCACGCATAAAAGCAAGTGGGGCTATTTGAATGGTTCTATTTTCTATGTATAGTTGTAATTTGTCAGCGGGAATCATATCGGCCAGAGCATCATAAATAGGTTGCATATAAGGGTCTAACTTTTCTTTCAAATCACCAGGTAAAAAACCAAGATTTTCTCCGGCTTCAACGGCGGGGCGAGTCAGAATGATTCGTTTAACCTGTTTATTTTTCAATGCTCTGACGGCTAATGCAACGGCTGTATAGGTTTTACCAGAACCAGCAGGTCCTATGGCAAAAACAATATCGTATTTTTCTACTGCATAAACTAATCTTTGTTGATTGGCGGTTTTGGCTTTAATGACCGTGCCATTAGTGCCATAAAGGATAATGTTAGGTTGAACAAACTCTGAATGTCCAATAGATTCAAATTCTTTTTTTTCACTGGAATTACTCATTAGTCCTTCAATAACAGAAATAGTCAAGACGCCAAAGTCGTCGTAATGACGCAACAATTGTTTCCATTTTTTTTCAAAACGAAAAATTTCTTCTTTTTGACCAATGAGTTTGATTTCATTTCCCCGAGCAATGATTTTTAATTGGGGAAAATACTTGCGAACGATATTTAATTTTTCATCATTAATCCCATAAATTTCAACGGGATTGTGGCTATCAATAATAATTACCTTCTCTATCAATTTTTTCTTTTTTCTGCAAATATGCTAAAAAACTTACATTCAAAATACAGGATTTAATAAAGAAAGTTTGGGTATAATTTTTAAATTTTTTTGTTAATAAACGAATAATAAATTCAGAATAAATTGATTATCTTTGCAAAAAAATAACTTATTATCGAACTTACATTGTTGCTTAAAACATCTGAACTTAATAGTGAATTATTAGATATGATTAAAAAGTTATACAAAAAGAAAAAAGTTTGTATTACTATTAAAGATGCGAATGAATTAGATGAAACGGAATATTTGTTGGCATCGGAGGCAAATCGTGAATATCTTTTGAACGCCATTAAAAGTGATGAGGGATATGAGTTTTCTAATGAAGAATTTGATAAAATTCTTAAAGGTCAAAAGCCCGATTTATCAAAAATTAAGAAGGTTAAGATTAAAAAATGAGGAGCATTATTTTTATTCCCGAATGCCTTAATCAATATTTAAAGTGGGAGAAAGTTGATAAAAAAATTTTTCAAAAAATAAATTTATTATTAGATGATATTCGCGAGCATCCTTACATGGCATTGGGAAACCAGAACCACTTAAATATGAGTTAAGAGGTTTTTGGTCAAGGAGAATAGATAAAAAGCATCGTCTTGTATACAAGGTTACAGATGATGCAATTATTGTGTATTCTTGTAAATACCATTATTGATTTAATTTTGTGTATGCTTCATAAACAGTTTGTATATTCACTCTATAAATAAGCAATACCATTTTTGCAGTCATTAACCACTTAACCATTAATAATTACTTATTTTTGCACAAAAAAGATTTTGTTTACACCCATCAAGTCATTTTTGTTTTTGTTGTCTTGTCTTTTGATTTTATCCCTTGTATCTTATTTTGGGGGAGATACATCTTTTAGTATTACATCTAATTATTCAATTCGTTTTTTCAACATCAAACAGTTTATAGAATCTGAAAAAAATATCGTTCAAAAAGAAGATTCTGTTAAAGCCATTATTCAGCAAACGTCTTTCATTGAATCACAATCTAATGCAGATACATCAGTATTACAAATAGACACATTGAAAATTAAAAATTTTTTAAAGCCCTTGCAAGTAGATAAAAATTTTATTTCAAAAATTGAATATCCTAACAATGATAAGAGTGTTTTAAAAAATTTTTTTGATGCTTTAAAGAATGCAGCGAATAAGAGTATACACATTTTGTATTATGGTGATTCACAAATAGAAGAAGATAGATTTTCAGGATTTTTCAGAGAAAAATGGCAAATGCATTTTGGTGGAAATGGGGTAGGGTATTTACCTTTTATGCCTGTGGCTCAATGGATTACACCAAAAATTATTTATTCTGATAATTGGCAGAAATATGCTTGCTTTGCTACATTTGGAAATACTTCAGAATTATATGGACCTGCTGGACAAAGTTTCTTCTTTGATTCCAATAGAGGAAAAGCAAAAATTGTTATTAAATGTAATTCCAATGCTGTGCCTACCAATTGTTTATTCAACAGATTAAAGATATTTTATGGCTATGCAAGTGAACCTATCATCTTTCATTATTTAAATGGAAATGAAAAATTAGTATCGGATACATTAAGTAGTAAAAGTCCTTTAGCAGTAAAGGAATTACCTGTAAGTTCTACAGAAGAAATAACTTTATATTTTGAAGGATTTGAAAGTCCTTATTTTTATGGATTATCGTTAGAAAGTTATGGAAATGGTGTGTATGTTGATAATATCGCATTGCGGGGTTCTTCGGGAACTTTCTTTCATTGGATTAAACCAGAGATATTAAGGGAGTTTTTTAAGATACAAAATGTGCAATTGATTATTTTGCAATTTGGAGGCAATGCTCTTCCAATGATTGATAGTGAAGAGAAAGCCCAACAATATGTTCGTTTTATGGATGCTCAAATTAAAATGCTGAAAAAGATACAACCGAATATCTCCATTTTATTTGTTGGTCCATCGGATATGAGTGTAAATATTAATGGCGTAATGCAAACACATCCCTTTTTAGAAAGTGTAAATAATGGCTTAAAACAAGTGGCAATGAATAATCGTTGTGCGTATTTTGATATGTATTCTGCTATGGGCGGTAGAAATTCTATGGTAATATGGGTAGAAGAAAATATGGCAGCAAAGGATTACATTCATTTTACGCCTTCTTCTGCCCGAAAAATGGCGGCATTGATTTATTACTCCTTGATGAAAGATTACATAGATTACATTGAAAATTCTGCACAACCTTGAATTTCATTTTATGATTGTATTAAACATACATCGCTTTTTATTTTTATTATTTGTTCTTAACTGGCTATCAATATTATCACAAGAAACCAATTATCCTTCATTTATTCAATTAGAAAAGAATAAAATTTTATTTGATAAGGATAGTTCAGATTTTTATAGATTTATCAAAAAACTTCAAGATTTAAAAAGCAATAAACGAAAACATATTTCTATTGTTCATTTTGGCGGTTCGCATGTTCAAGGTGGATTTTGGAGTGAAGCAATAATGACTGAATTTCAAAATTATTTTCAAACAAAAGGGGGTGGCTATTTTGTGTTTCCTTTTAAACAAGTTAAAACAAATACACCATATTACTTTAAAACATATAGTAATGGTAAATGGAAAGTGAATAAATGCACAAAAATTACAGATACTTTAATTTATCTTGGAATGTGTGGAATATCTGCCATCACAGATTCATCTTGTTATTTGAGTATAAAAAATGAATGGAAAGCATTGGATGGTTTTACACGAATAAAATTTTTTTATAGAAAAAATTTGGCTTACAGAGTAATTCCAAAATTTTCAACTATATCAATTCTTCAAAAAGATAATTATACAGAATATGTATTAGCACAAAAATTGGATTCTGTAAGTTTTGATATACAAAAGTTAGATAGTTTTCCATCGGAGTTTATTGTAGATGGTATTAGTTGCGAAAATGATAGTGCAGGTATTTATTATGCAGGATTTGGCGTGAATGGTGCAGCGTCAGAATCGTTTTTGAAATGTGCTTTGTTGTTGCATCAATTAAAGGACATTCCTGTAGATTTATTTATATTATCATTTGGAGTAAATGATGTGCGAAAGAAATCTTTTTCAAAAGAAGAATACATTCAACATTACGATTCGATGATTTTCAAACTTAAAAAAGCCCATCCCGAAAGCAGTATATTATTGACTACTATTTCAGATAATTTTATTAAAAAGAGAAATTCTAATTCTCGCACGCCACTTGGCAATGAAGCGATATTTGAAATTCAAAAAAAATATCAACTTTCTGTTTGGGATTTGAATGCGGTAATGGGCGGACAAAAATCTATGCTAAAATGGTATAAAGCAGGATTGTCAGCAAAGGATAAAATTCATTTTAATAAAAAAGGATATTTTCTTTTAGGTAAATTGTTGTCAAATGCAATACTCTTTAAATTGAAATAATGAAAGATATTTTGAACATATTATTTTATTCGCAAAATGAACCATTACTTTTTACTCATTTATTTTTTTGGATTTTTCTTTTAGTAGTGTTGCTGTTCTATTCTTTTTTATACAATTTACAAGGTAATAAGTATCAATGGAAAATTTTATTTTTGTTGTTGGTTAGTTTTTATTTTTATTACAAAACCAGTGGTGTCTTTATAATTTTGCTTTGGTATGTGATTATTGCAGATTATTTTATTGGAAAAAAAATTGCTCAATTATCTAATCTAAAAATTAAAAAATGGTGGTTGGGATTGAGTATTTGCAATAGTTTGATGTTATTAGGATATTTCAAGTATTCGCAGTTTATTGTAGAAAGTATAAATCAATTGTTTCATACTTCTTATTCGTATGTCAATTATTTTTCAATTTTTTCAAATGCTTTTTTTAATACTCATTTTGATATAGATAAATTAATTTTTCCTGTTGGTATTTCGTTCTTTTTGTTTCAAACAATGTCTTATGTAATAGATATTTATCAGCAAAAGACACAGCCCGTTCGTTCAATTATTGATTATGGTTTTTATGTATGTTTTTTCCCACACTTGGTGGCAGGTCCTATTGTAAAAGCACACGATTTTATTTATCAAATTTATTTGCCGTATCAATTAACTATAGAAGAGTTCAAACAAGCGTGGTGGCTAATAATGAAGGGTTTATCCAAAAAAATTATTGCAGATTTTTTGGCTATTCAAATGATTGATAAAATTTTTGACAATCCTAATTATTTTACAGCGTATGAAAATTTTTTAGCGATAATTGGTTATTCTTATCAAGTATATGCAGATTTTTCGGGATATACGGATATTGCTATTGGGGTGGCATTGTTGTTTGGGTATAGATTAAAAAGAAATTTTAATTATCCTTACAAAGCCCAGAGCCCATCAGAGTTTTGGCAAAGGTGGCACATATCTTTATCATCGTGGTTAAAAGAATACTTGTACATTCCTTTGGGGGGTAATCGTGGTGCGACTTGGGCATCCTATTTTGTATTGTGTATTGTACTTGTTTTTATGCTTTTGTTATTTGGGAATTGGTGGATTTTGGGAATTTTTGCTTTAGTTTTTTTAGCGATGATAGGTTTGTCAAGATGGAGTGAAAAATTTAGGAGATGGTTTGAACGAGATGTGAATATAGTGGTAACAATGTTATTGGGTGGCTTATGGCATGGGAGTAGTTGGTTGTTTGTAATATGGGGTGGATTGAATGGATTAGCAGTGGTTTTGCATAAGCAATGGGAAAATATCTCTCCTTTTAAGAACACGAATAATAGAGTAGTCAAATTTATTTTGATGCTTTTAACCTTGTTGTTTATTTCATTTACACGGATATTTTTTAGAAGCCCAACATTAGAAAATGCAATGAAAATGATTGATAAATTGTTTTCACAATGGAAAGCAGATTATCTTTGGTCTATTTCCTGGCATTACAAAGAAACCTTGATATTACTTGTTCTTATGTATTTCATTCATTGGATGCCTGAATTATGGCGAGAAAAACTTTATCAAAGTATTTACAAAATTCCAGTTTATTTACTTGTGCCGCTGACTTGCTTAATATTGATAGTATTGTATCAATTGATGAGTGCAGAAAGTAAGCCGTTTATTTATTTTCAGTTTTGAGAATAAATTTGAAGATAAAATTAGGGTTGTTCTTAAATGTAAATTTTTCAAGTTAATATTCAATACTTCAAAAGTAATCACAAAGGCATAAAGATAAGTTCACACAGAGCACACGAGTAGTTGAAAGTTAAAAGTTTAAAGTTGAAAGTAGAAAGTGGAAAGTAGAAAGTTTTAGGTCACTTTAACTTTAAATTATTAAATTGCAAAAAGTATTCTTATTACTTTCAACTTTTTACTTTCTACTTTTTACTAATGTGTTCTTTTTGGTGTAAAATACAACATAGGTAGTTGTGCAATTTCTTTTTGTGTTTTATTGCAAGATAATAGAGTGTGAATTTTAATTCTGTCATTTGCTTAATTGCTTATATTTGCGCGCCATAGGGTAATAATTTACAAGACCAAACAGAGGACAAAGGTGAGAGTTTTTTTTATCTCCTGCCTTCTTTGTTTGAAATATGAAAGTTTATTTTTATTAAAAAATTGAACTCTTTGGGTTGAAGGTTCAAAAAATAAAGATATTGATCGTAAGACAAAAGAGTATCAATAATAATATAAATAAATCTAAATCAAGGGTACTGTATGGTGTTTAGTTTAGCGTTTGAAAAAACTTGTTTGGGAATAGTTTCTATTTGTATTATAATTTTACTTTATTCATGTAATAATAAAAAGAATGATATACCATTCAATTATATTTTAAGGGAAAACAATTTTTTTGAATTAAATCAAATGGGTAATTTTTTGATCAAAATAGGAGACGATACTTCAAATGTGAGAAAGAAATGTAGAGAATTAAATTATTTGATTTTGTATGATAATGATATGGATAATTTCCTAATAATAGATCAAGAGCATCATCCTATAATAAGATTTATGGTAGATGATAATGTAGTATCATATATTGAATTTAATAAAATACAAAATTTCAAGTATCAGTTTAAGATCCTTGAATATTCTATAGGCGATACTATCATAAAAGACAAGTATTATTTTGCTGATAGTTTGTGGGCATATTTGGGGAATTTTGATAAAAGTGAAAATTTATACGTTTTCGATACCATCCAATGGAAAGTAGGGAATTGCATTGAAAAAGAACTAATATTTGAGGGATTGTTTTTATTTAAAACTGTGAGAATGATCAATAATAAGAAGAGTAAGATATGTGTATTTTTAATCTTTTCGCCAGAAATAGAAAGTAACTCATCTTCATCTTCAAAACACAGAGTCATTGATAAAATATGTTATTATTCCTTTTAAGGAGAGATGAACTAAGTTAGTATCTCTATAAGCATTGAAACAATTAAAAAGGCAATATCTTATGGTTACTTTGTTGTTAAAAAAAATATTTTGAGTTATGAGTTAAAATACTTCAATGGCGATTACAAAGCAAAAGGAACTTACACTAAAAATAATTTTTCTAATTTCGTTTCGTTGTATAGTTGTATAACGGAAATATTGCCGCCACAATGATTTCACAAGACACACTTACTCCATTCATTCGCCTTACCGTTATGATGCATTAAACCGTTTACGCTCACAAAATGTTTTTCTCTACAATTTACCAACTTAATTCATTGGCCACAAGTTACGCCTATGATAGGATATGAAGTTTTTTCAGGTAGGAAATGTATTGGAAAGTTTTGTAACACTGTACCCAAACACTGCTACTACTACCAAGTATAGCCAAGTAATAATGTAAATATAGTGTTTAGTAAGAAAAGATATGAGTTAAGTGATTGACTGGTGAATGTGTATGTTGTAACTAACGACTGCAAAACGCCCATAAATAGTGGTGTTGCGACGGTAAGGTATAAAGCACAAGTGTCGAGTGTGAGTGATTACTATTTTTCCTGGTCATGGAAAGCAGGGAAATCAACACGAATATAAATCACATATTCATTTATAACTAACTTAGGACAATATTATGAAAAGTAAATTTAATTTCAAGTTATTATTGATATTTGTTTTTTTTTAATTTTGTTGAATATGCTCAGAATGTTTCAGGTAATCAATTTGTTATGGATTGTACACAGCTTTGTATTTCCACAAACTTAAAATCTAAATATGCTGATGACATAAAAAGGGAATTAGCAGAGTGTTATGGCTTAGATTGTAGTTATGATACTTTTAATGAACAACTTTTCTTTAAAGATTCAATTTCTTTAAAAATTGATTTTGATATATTGTGTTATTTCCTTTACCACTGTTTTAGTAAAGGGGATTATTTTATTCCTGATTTTATTTATGACGTAAAATTAAATATTGTAACTTCATTAAATTTATTCAATATTACAAATCACTATTGTCCAAGATAATTGTTAATAAAAAATTAAAACATTGATTATCAATAAATTAAATTTTAAAATTTGATGGTTTGAAAAGGCACTCCCCCC
>Ga0308395_1001258_pt1 | contig 16891 bp, 15 predicted proteins | sample Hotspr20SampleP4_FD_202097 | JGI IMG/M metagenome (GOLD analysis project Ga0308395, IMG submission 202097) | Hot spring phototrophic mat microbial communities from Mushroom Spring, Yellowstone National Park, Wyoming, United States - 20050930_P4 ...
TTCGCATCCCGGGGTTCGAGAGTGATGGAAAGGTACAGTTCCCTCTGGAAAGGAACCGCTTCCTCGACCAGCACTTTACGCACCCCCTTTCCCGCCTGAAAGATTTCTTCCGCGACCCTTTCGACCTCTTCTGCGCTATGGGCCTTGCGTACAAGCCCCGCTTTTCCCCTGCCTCCCGCCAACACTTGAGCTTTCACCACCACAGGGTACCCAATTCGTTCCGCCCCCTCCCGGGCTTCCCCCACGGAAGAGGCCAGCTGAGCTCGGGGTACAGGGATCCCCGCTTTCTGGAACTGTTCCTTTGCCTGGTATTCGAAGAGTTTCATGGCGCCTTCCCATACCTGGCCCAATAGGCCCCGAAGATTTCTTCGTCTGCCGGGCGACGAGGCTCGAAGGGAACCGAGAGCCAGGTCACATTGATGAAATGTTTCCAGTGGATGTTTTCCGTGGTGATGTTCCCTCCCCAGGTGCCGCATCCCAGGGTAACGGTGGAAGGCATTCCGTTGTAGAAGGTACCCCCGTTTCCCGCGGCCATGGGCTGGCGCACCATGATGCGGCTGGAACGCATCCGTTCCCCCATCCTGTGGATGTAGTCCCAATTGAATGTAAAGATTCCCGAGGAGTGGCCTGTGCCATAGAAATCGGTGATCTGTTCCACTAGATCAAGTCCCTCTTCGAAACTGTCGCAGGGCAGGATGGTAAGCACAGGGGATATCTTTTCCTGGAAAAAGATATCCGCAGTCACCGGCAGAGTTCCTTCCACTACCAGTGCCCGGGTACCCGGAGGCACCGATAGGCCAGCATCCCGGGCAATTTTTTCCGCTCCCTGGGCGATGATGGCTGGATTCAGGGCCAATTTTCCACCCTTGCCTTCCTTCCAGAGATGGGCTTTTAGCTTTTCCTTCTCGTTTTTGGAGCACAGGTAGCCTTTCTGGGCCTCCAGTTCCTTCTTGAAAGCTTCCCACAAGCTTCGATGTACTACCACGGAGTTTTCGCTGGAACAGCTGGTGGCGTTGTCGAAACACTTGGAGGTCATGATCTTGGAAGCGGCGTCCTTCACATCCGCATCCTCGCAGAGGAGCTGTACCGCATTCCCTGGGCCTACCCCGTAGGCCGGAGTACCGGAAGAGTACGCTGCCTTCACCATGGGCCCTCCTCCCGTGGCCACGATCAAATCCACCTGCCGCATCAGTTCCGTGGTGAGTTCTAGGGAGGGTTCTTCGATCCATTGCACCAGGTTTTCCGGGGCCCCCACCTTCTTCAACGCTTCCCGCATGAAGGTACATGCCAGGCCCGTGGCCTTCTTCGCTTTTGGATGAGGGGCGAAGATCACCGCGTTCCTTCCCTTCAGAATGGATAGGCCGTTGGATCCCGGGGTGGCGGTGGGATTGGTGACCGGGCATAAAGCCCCCACTACCCCTACAGGTTTCGCGTACTTGTATATCCCTTTCGCTTCATCCTTCTCGATCAGTCCCACCGACTTGGCCCCTCGAATGTCCCGGAGGACTCCCATGATTTTGTTCTTGTGTTTGGCGATTTTGTCTTCGTACACCCCCATCCCTGTTTCGTCCACCGCGAGACGGGCCAGCTTCTGGATATTTTCATCACAGTACACGGACCACCCGACTGCCACACACACCTCGTCCACCCTCCCCTGGTCCCAGGTAGCCGCGATCTTTTGGGCTTCCCTCGCCCGGGAGACAAGGGATGCGATATATGCCCGATCAGCCTCAGTAGCGACCCGTTCGCTCATTTGAAGTTCTCCTTCTCGATGGCAATAACTTGATTAAAGGCGTTGGTGAGGAATTCCTTGCGGAACTCCATCTTCTGGGTGAAGGCAACTCCTAGCCAGGCTTCTATGGCCTGGCAGGCCAGGAAGGGAGCCGTGATCCAACCCCCGAAGGTGATCACGTTGGCGTTGTTGATAATTTTAGACCGCTCCGCGGAAAAGACATCCGTCACCACTGCCGCGTAGATCCCTTTGTGTTTGTTGGCCACAATAGCCATCCCCTGGCCGGTACCGCAAATCAGGATCCCTCGCTCGGCCTCCCCCCCCTGTATCGCCCGGGCTACCTTGGATGACTGTTCGAAGTAAGGTTTGGGATGTTCCTCGGAGTCGATGCCGAAATCTAGAAGGTCCACATCCTTACGGTTTTCCCGCAGGTACTTTGCGATTTCCCTTTTCAACGGAAACCCTGAAAGATCCGATGCGATTGCGATTTTCATACCCTTCTCCTTCTATACATGAGGTTTTAGTCATTTATGAACTACAACAGCCGATTGCCCCAGGGTCTTACCGGCCACCGCGCTTCGGGAAGCTTCCACGATCCGGGCGGCGGTCAAGCCGAACCGTTCCTGGAGGTAAGCCTGTGTCCCCACCTCTCCAAACTCATCCTGAACGCCCACCCGCCTCAAAACCGCTACCGGGTGTTCTGCCAACACTTCCGCCACCGCGGATCCCAGCCCTCCCATCCGCTGGTGGTTTTCGGCGGTAACCACGGCGCCGGTTTCCTTGGCCCAGTGAAGCACCAACTCCTCATCCAAGGGTTTTACGGTAAGGATATCGATCACTGCCGCCGAGATACCCTCCTGGGCCAGTAGATCCGCCGCCTTCAACGCTTCCGGCACCATAATGGCTCCCAGGGCTACGATGGTCAGATCCTTTCCCTCCCGGAGCACTTTCCCCTTCCCGAACTGAAAGGTTTCCGTTTCAGGGTAAAGGGGAGGTATGGGCTTGCGATGGAGCCTCAGATAGGTACAACCCCTATGCTTCACCGCCTCCCGGACCAGAGCCCTGAGGGACACTGGATCGGAAGGTTCGAAGATCACCAACTTGGGGATGGTACGCATGAGTCCGATGTCTTCGAAGGACATATGGGTCCCCCCATTGAAGGCTGCCGAAACCCCTGGATCCGTGCCCACAAGCTTCACGTTCAGCCGCGCATAGTTGGCGGAAATGAAGAACTGATCGAAGGCTCTTCGGGATGCGAAACAGCAAAAGGTGGCGGCAAAGGGGATCAGTCCCCGTGCGGATAACCCCGAAGCGATTCCCACCATATTCGCTTCGGCTACTCCCACATTGAAGGTTCGATGGGGAAACACGGACCCGAAGCTCCCTGTACCCGTTGCCTTCATCAGATCCGCTTCCAGCACCACGATGCGGGGATCTTCCTTGGCCAACTCGATGAGAGTTTCCGTGTACACAGCCCGCATCTCTTTCAATTCGTTTGTACTCATCCTGCTCTCCCTCCTTTTTTGTTCCTACTTGCTGGCAACACCCGCATACGAAGCATCGATTTCAGCTAATGCGGTTTGCACCATCTCGGCGGTAACGGGCATGTTATGACTGCCCACCTTGCCTTCCGCCCAGGAAACCCCTTTACCCTTTACCGTATCTAGGATGATCATGGAAGGCCGCTCCTGTTCTTCCTGCGCGAGGGTAACCGCAGCGTCCAGGGCAGTGAAACTATGGCCATTGATCCGCTGTACATGCCAGTTGAAGGAAGCCCACTTGGCAGCCAGGTCATCCAGGTTCATGATCTCCTTTGTGTAGCCATCGATCTGCATCTTGTTGTAGTCGGTGAAGGCGATCAACCTCCCGAGTTTGTAATGGGCGGCCGTCATGGCCGCTTCCCACACCTGCCCCTCGTTACTTTCCCCGTCCCCCAGAATGGCGTACACATAGTTGGTTCGCCCCGCTAGCTTATCCGCGAGAGCCATCCCGATCGCGGCGGAGAGTCCCTGCCCCAGGGATCCTGCGGTCATGTCGACGCCGGGAGTTTTGTTTCGGTCCGCGTGACTGGGAAGATTCGTCCCCCCCTGATTCAGTGTCCAGAGCCAGTCGATAGGGAAAAATCCCCTTAAAGCGAGGGTCGCGTACAACCCCGGCCCCGCGTGCCCTTTGGAAAGGACCAATAAATCACGATCGGCCCATCCAGGGTTCTGGGGATCCACCCTCATGCGGTAGAAATACAGGTATGTAAGCACCTCAACCACAGAGAGGGACCCTCCCACGTGTCCTACCCCGATGGAACCGATGGATTTTATAATAAGCTTACGCACTTCTTTCGCGCGATCCTGCAATATATGTAAATCTGCCTGCACCTCTCTACCCTCCTTCAATTTGTTTTTCTTACAGAAAGTAATATAACATGGGGGACTCGCCTTGTAAAGGGAGGTTAAAGCCCTCCAGAATTCGTCACAATCCTGTACACCGTACAAGAAAAGAAAGGATTATTTTGTCGTTTAAACGATAGTTTCTTTTCCTCACTACCGTTACCCTTTCGATTGGTAGGGAAGTAAGAAGGCATGATACAGAAGGTTTTGACCATCATTCATCGGGTATGTTCGGTTCTGTGTGGAGTGTGTCTATTGAATATCAGTGCAGTCCTTTTTCTTGCGGTATTTTTTCGTTATGTGCTCACTTCCCCCATCGTTTGGGCAGAGGAGATTACCGGTTTTCTCCTGGTATGGATGGTACTGCTTTCCGCTCCCGTGGGATACCGAACCCGAGAACACGTGGCCATCGATTTTCTTCCCCAGAAAATGCCCCCTAAATTCCAGCCGATTCTCAGGCTTATCCATGCGCTAGTCGTTCTTACCGTAGCCGCCATAACCGTGGCCTATGGGGTCCCCCATACAGTGAAGAGCATGAATCAGATTTTCCCCATTCTTGAATGGATCCGGTATGGATATCTCTACGTTGCATTACCCATTGGATACTTCTTAGTCGGTTTATACTGTCTGGAGGATATCCTCCAAGCCGTTAAAACCCTGACAGGAAAGAAGGCGTAAACCTATGTTTATTGTATGGGTCGTACTCTTAGGCTTACTGGGAGTTCCGGTGGTATTCGCCTTGGCATTCGGCCCCTTCATGGATCTCTTGAGTTCTGGGAAATCCTTCATGATCGGTACGTTGATCCAGCGGGCTTTGGCTGGAATCGGAAAGTTTGAACTCTTAGCGGTTCCCCTTTTCATCCTGGCAGGGGAAATCATGAACCGAGGAGGCATTACCGAACGAATTGTACGATTTTCCCATGTATTCGTGGGCCGCCTCAGAGGGGGACTTGCCCATGTGAATATTTTAGCAAGCATCCTATTCGCCGGACTCAGCGGCTCGGCTGTCGCGGACACCTCCGCCCTAGGTTCGATCCTCATTCCCTCTATGGTAAAGGATGGTTACAGTAAGGAGTACTCCACGGCCGTTACCGCAGCCTCCTCTATCATCGGTCCCATCATTCCCCCGAGCATCATCATGATCGTGTACTCCTATGTGATGGAAGTGTCCATCGGCGCCCTATTTGCCTCGGGCATCATTCCAGGGATTCTCATGGGAGTCGCTCTGATGTTGATGACTGCGGCCTTGGCGGAAAAACATCACTTCCCTCCCGGGGTAAAACTTAGCCTACAAGAGAGTTTCAAAGCGATTTACCAGGGGATTCTTCCGGTGCTTACCCCTTTCATTATTCTAGGGGGTATTCTGTCGGGGGTGATTACCCCTACCGAAGCGGCCATTGTTGCGGTAGCCTATGCTTTCTTTCTGAGTCTGGTGGTATTCCGAACTACCACCCTGAAAGAATCGTGGAACATTTTCAAGAAAAGCAGTGTCCAGGCGGGGGTAATCCTCCTGGTGATCGGTTCAGCGGCAATGTTCGGGTGGATCCTTACCCTATCTCGAATCCCGCAGAACTTCGCGGAGTTCATAACCACCATTACTACCAACAAGTATGTGTTCCTGTTGCTGGTAAACCTGTTTCTATTTGTGGTAGGTATGTTTCTCGACGCGGGCCCCGCCATCCTTATTCTGGGTCCGATTCTAGGACACGCCATAAAACTGTTCGGAATCAACCCAACCCATTTCGCGGTAGTTATGTGCGTGAACCTCACCATAGGACTGGCAACACCTCCCTTCGGGCTAGTCCTATTCGCCGCTTCCACCATTGGTGGACTACCGGTGATAACCATAGCCAAAACCATGGTGCCCTACTATGCGGTTCATGTTGCTGTGGTTCTTTTAATAAGCTTTGTTCCTGAAATTAGCCTATGGCTCCCGCGAATTTTTGGGCTACCTGTATGAGTACCCACATTTCCCACATTTACAGTTTGGTAAAGACTCCTCCTTGGAGGAGGAGAAACTATATGTTAGGAGGTTTGTATTATGAATCGAATGGTAAAACGGATTTTTCTGCTCTACCTGGCCCTGGTGACCGGTTTTGTTGCCTTTGCAGGGGGAAAACAGGAGACTCCCAAAGCGCAACCGGAAAAACCCATCACTCTGCGGCTTTCTCACGCGGGCCCTGCTTCGGACATCAACGATGATTATGTTGGAGCCACCGCCCTCAAATCCTATATCGAAGAAAAATCCGGGGGTAGGGTAAAAGTGGAGATTTATCCCGGCAGCCAGTTGGGTAATTACCAGGAAAATATGGAGCAGATGAACAACAATGTCCTGGAATCCGCCCATACATCGATAGCCGCTGTGACCCCCTTTATCCCGGAACTGTCGGTAATCGATCTCCAGTACCTTGTTCCCAACGATGCGGTGATCGACAAGCTCATGGCAGGCGCTTTCTTCCAAAAAACCATGGGCGAAGCGATCCGTGAAAAACTGCCCAATGTGGTCCTTGCCTCTGTCTGTGACGGGGGAAGGTGGAGGTCGTTCTTCACTACTAAGAAGCTGATCAAAACAGCGGATGATCTGAAAGGAATGAAAATCCGCACCATCAACTCTCTCATTCAAATCGAGTTCGTCAAGTTTCTGGGTGGAGCTCCCGCTCCTGTGGCGTGGGGTGAACTTTACACCGCCCTGGCTACGGGGGTGGTGGAGGGAACGAAGAATGCCACTCCCGATATTATCTCCAATAAGTTCCATGAGCACATCAAGTTCGGCACCCTTGACCGGCATACCTTCCTCTATGGATTCTATTTCGTGAGCGATAAATGGCTTAAATCCCTGCCTCAAAACCTCCAGCTGGTGGTAATGGAAGGCTTCAAATATGCGGCACAGAAACAGACGGAGTTCAATCGGAATCAGGAATCCAAGGCAAATGAGGAGTTTAAGAAAGCTGGCGGTACTCTCTATGAGCCAACAGCGCAGGAAAAAGCCACGTTTATGGGCGCACGAAAAGCGATGATGGATTGGTATGTAGCGAAATATGGGGACAAGTGGTTAAAAACCTACCTCAACGCCGTAGAAGAGGCGAAAAAGTCTGCAGGCTACAAGGAATAATGCTAACAGGTAGGGAGTTCGTATGCGGGTGATGGGATTTCCAGGCTTGTACGTCCAAGGGCGGGGTGTTATTTCTCAACTGGGGGAATGGGTTTCCCGATTTGGAACACGGCCCTTTGTGGTGTCCGATTCCCGAGTGTGGAGTTTGTACCGCGAAAAGATCACAACATCCTTACCCACCCACACATACAGCGAGTTCGGGGGCGAACTTTGCCCCGAAGAAATTGAAGTACAACGAACGCGAAGTCTTGAAGCGAAATGCGATGTGGTGATTGGTTTGGGGGGAGGTAAGGTGCAGGATACGGCAAAAGCTGTGAAATTGCACAACCAAGTCCCTGTGGTTATCGTCCCCACCGTTGCCTCCAATGACGCGGCCACCAGTCGCCTGATCATCACCTACACGAAAGAGGGGGAATTTTTGGGCCCCCTCTTTCTCCCTACCAATCCGGACGCGGTTATTGTGGATACAGAGGTGATCCGTAAAGCCCCCATCCGGTTTCTAAAAGCGGGCGTCGCGGATGCACTGGCCACCTACTATGAAGCGGAGGAATGTAGAAAATCGGGTGCCTTGAACTTTTTTGGGGGCAGGCCCACAACTACTGCCCTCCAGGTAGCAAGACTCTGTAGAGAGGTAGTATTTAGTGCCGCCGACAAAGCGATAGACTCAATTCAGCGGGGGCAGGATTGCGAGGAGATCGAACAATTGATTGAAGCAGTTGTGCTTCTAAGTGGTTTGGGGTTCGAAGGGTGCGGAGTGGCGGCAGCCCATGCCGTTTCACAAGGGTTTACCCTCATCCCCCAGCTTCGTGGGAATCTCCACGGTGAGGAAGTAGCCGTGGGGTTGATCGTCCAACTGCTGCTCGAACAAAGAGGGAAAGATGAACTTCAGGAGATTGTAACTTTCTATAAAAAGTTAGGGTTGCCTCTTTCGGTGAAAGATCTGGGGCTTCACAATCCCACGGAAGAGCAGCTCAACCTAATCGCTTCCTTTGCCTGCCGCAAAAACAGCCGTCTCTACAATATGTCCTTTCCCATAAGCGCCCAGGATGTTGTGAAGGCGCTGAAAGTGGGTATAAAACTTTCTTCTTAGACAACAGAGATTGACAAAGGTATTCTCAACTCCTACTTTATAACTCAGCAAAGATATGTATCCCAGTCCCAGCTAAGGAGATGTGCGGGTTGCAGGGAACAAAACACCAGGAGATACTGGACATTCTCTCGTGCCGGAGGCACTTTTCCCTGTGGATGCAATCCATGTGTACGGCATGGGAAAAGGTCGTTTCCTATGGGACCCGCATAACGATCCGCACTGAACAACAACTATTCGGAACCGGAGAGCGAATCAAAGGGATCTATTATCTGCAGTCGGGGATTTTACGACTTGAATCTTACAGTCCCGAAGGTAATCGGGCTATTCTTCTCTATGTTCCTGAAAAAAACCTATTCGGAGATGCCGCCTATTTCAACCAAATGCCCGTGTACGCTATCTATACTGCCGTCATCGACTCGGTAGCCTATTTTTTCCCCAGTTCTCTTTTAGAGGAGGTTATTTTTCCTAAATACCCTGATCTAAGCCGAGACTTAACATCCTTTCTGGCGTACAAGGTAGGGGTATTGCTTCATCATCTCTGCGATCTTCAGAGTACCGATGTAAGAGGGAAAGTATGTCGCCTTCTGTGCGATTTGGCTCAATACGGGAAAAACAGATCCGAAATCTATCCCCACATCACCCAACAGGAAATGGCCATTGCACTAGGTCTACACCGGGCCACTTTCAACCGGATCATTTCCGAACTTCGGGCTTTTGGTGTGCTGGGGAAAGTGACTAAAAAACGCATCGAAATACTAGACCTGGAAAGGCTTGTCCAGTTTGCCGAGGGGACGTACGCTCTGTAAGAAAATCATAAAAAAGGGCAGCACTTTTTCTGTACCGCCCCTTAAAACTTTTTTCTATTTCACCATCTAACTCACAATCGCTCTGCCACTACCATGCTTTGAAACTGGCATCTCTACGGTTTCAACCGCTCCAAGGCATCCCGTATTACGGGAAACTCCACTCCTTGGGCAGTGCACCAATCTTTAATTACGGTATCTTCCGGCGGCATAGGTTTGCGGATGACCTTTTCGATCTGCTCCTTTGTTACTCCCCACGCTAAAACCTCCCGGAAAGTAGTTCGTCCCCGGATCAGTCGAGGGTTAGTCGTAGCGGCCATTCTGCCTGCGCCTGCACCCCTGACGATGTTCTCCTGGGGCTCTATTCTGCCCTGGGACCCTGATCTAAACCCCTGAGGCTTTTCCAATTCCAGGTTGATAGCCCCTGTTTTACCGCGATCGGGCGTCTGTACCACCATCCCCTGCCTCAAGGGATCCTGCTCACCAACATCCCTTAGATCCTCCTTCCCGGTGTATTCCACTATTCGGAGGTTCCGGGCTACTCTTCGAGAAGCTGTGTTCCACCACCCCATGTGCCAGGACAAAAATATACCTCCGATGAATACTGCTACTATCAACAGAGCTAAGGATTTCGATCGTAAGCATAGGTTCATTTAGTTACCTCCCCTCAAGATTGATTGGGTTTCAATCTCATAGTGCAGGTAATACAGAGGAACAATAGAGATTTTCCGTAGAGTTTATGAAGATTCTGTGAAATCTCCTCTCCCTACCGGGAAAGAAGATCGATCAGTGCCCGGGCGTAATAAGGTAGATCCGAAGGTCTGCGGCTAGAAACAAGGTTCCCATCTACAACCACAGGCTCATCCACCCACAGTGCACCGGCATTCACCATATCGTCTTTGATGGCAGGGGTACTGGTGACTCGCCTGCCCTTCAGAATCCCCGCGGAGATGAACACCCATCCTGCATGGCAGATTTGCCCTAGCACCGCACCGCGATCGTTCATAGCCCGTACCAGCTCCCGCACCTCAGGGAACCTGCGAATTTTATCCGGTGCCCATCCACCCGGAACCAGGAGTCCATCGAACTGGGTGGGGTCGGCATCCCTATACGCTATATCCGAGGTGGCCGGCACTCCGTACTTTCCATGGTACACCGCTCCCTTCGTTTCTCCCGCAACGGTGAGGGTTGCCCCTTCTTCCACTAGACGATAGTAGGGGTACCAGAACTCGAGATCTTCGAAGGCCTCGTGCACGAGGCACAGGATCCGTTTGTGTTGAAGTTTCATGGGTAAAAGGTACTATCTCTATCAGCTATAGGGCAATGGGTTAAGACAAGCAATCCTTTGTTTTTGTTGAATAGAATTTGTAATTATACTCACACACTCCCATAGATCCTTTGCTTCATCCTCGGTACCTGCCTTGAGGGTAATACAATCATCCCCTGCGGTTTTATGAGGGTGACGGTGGCCTTCTACATCCTGCGGTATCTGGGTCAGCGTTTCCTGTAACTGGAAGCACCCTATAATCCTTTCCCCTGGATGTTCAACGACCCTGTAGAAGTAGGATCACCGCTTTCCCTTGACGTCGTTCAATATAGCCACTACATTTAAAACCGGTATTACCTATGAGCGACGACAAAACACCCCAATCGTCCAAACACATCATACCAGTAGAACAGATTCTACCCAACAAGCTCTTCATCATCCCCCTGTTGGGTAAGCCCATTTTTCCAGGGATCTTTACTCCCCTCATGGTCGCTTCCCAGGAGGATATATCCATCATCGAGCAGTCCCTTTCCTCCGATTCGCTCATCGGGCTCATCCTGGTGAAGACAGAGGAACTGGAAGCCCGTCCTACTGCGGCGGATCTGTATACAGTGGGAACGGTAGCCAAGATCATCAAAAAGATCAACCTGCCAGACGGTGGGATCAATGTGTTCATCTCCACCCTGAAGCGGTTTCGGATCAAGAAGTTCCTGAAGGAATCCAACCCCATTATCGGTGCGGTAGAGTACTTGGAGGACGAAGAGGATAACACCCTGGAGGTAAAGGCCCTTACCCGGGCCATTTTAAGCGAAATGAAACAGATTTCGGAGAACAATCCCCTCTTCTCCGAAGAGATGCGCCTCAACATGGTGAATATCGATCATCCGGGGAAAATCGCCGATTTCATCGCCTCCATCCTCAACGTGGACAAGAGGGAACAGCAAAAGATCCTGGAAACCACCAACGTGCACAAACGCCTCGAGCAGGTGCTGATCTTCATCAAGAAGGAACAGGAGCTGCTCCGGATCCAGAAAAAGATCCAGGCCCAGATCAACGAAAAAATCGAAAAGAGTCAACGAGAATACTTTCTGAAGGAACAGCTAAAAGCCATCAAGCAGGAACTGGGTCTTGCGGTGGACGCGAAGAGCTCCGAATACCAGCGGTTCAAAGAGGCTATCGAAAAGCTCCCTCTTCCTAAGGATGTGCGGGAACAGGTGGAGCAGGAACTGGAGAAGTTCAGCCTGATGGATCCCAACGCCTCCGAGTTCATCGTGACCCGCAACTTCCTCGATACGATCGTTTCCCTTCCCTGGGCAGATCCGCCCGCGGAAGAAATCGATATGGAGAAGGCGAAAGAGATCTTGGACCGGGACCACTATGGTCTCGAAGACGTGAAAGAGAGGATCCTCGAGTACCTGGCGGTTCGAAAACTGAAGAAGGATACGAAGGGGTCGATCCTTTGCCTCGTGGGCCCGCCGGGGGTTGGGAAAACCTCCATCGGGAAGAGCATCGCCGCTGCCTTGAACCGAAAGTTCTTCCGATTCTCCGTGGGCGGGATGCGGGACGAGGCAGAGATCAAGGGACACCGACGAACCTACGTGGGTGCCATGCCGGGAAAAATCATCCAGGGTCTCAAAATCGTGAAGGCGAAGAATCCCGTGTTCATGATCGATGAAATCGACAAGCTGGGGGTGTCCTTTCAGGGAGACCCCTCCTCAGCCCTGCTGGAGGTCCTAGATCCTGAGCAGAATGTAGCCTTCAGGGATCACTACCTGGACCTACCCTTCGATATCAGTCAGATCCTCTTCATCGCCACAGCCAACACACTGGACACCATCCCCCGGCCCCTCCTGGATCGGATGGAGGTGATCCGCCTGTCCGGATACATCGAACAGGAGAAGATCGCCATTGCCCGAAAGTACCTGATTCCCAAATCCCTACAAGGGGCGGGCCTTCCGAAAGATTCCGTCCGATACACTCAGGGGGCTTTGCTGGAAATCGCCCGGGGGTACTCCCGTGAAGCGGGGCTCCGCAACTACGAAAAGGCACTCGACAAGATCCACCGGAAGATCGCCCGCAAGTTGGTGCTTCAAGAAATAACATTGCCAGTTAAAATTGATAGTAAGTTACTGGAAGAATATGTAGGACGCCCCCCCTTTCCCGAGGAGGAAACGAAGAAGATCAGTTCTCCCGGCCAGGCTATTGGACTGGCATGGACTCCCTTTGGGGGAGATACTCTGCTGATCGAAGCCATCGCCAACCCCGGAAAGGAAGGTTTCCGGCTTACCGGACAATTGGGAGAAGTGATGCAGGAATCGGCCAACATTGCGTATAGTTACGTACGGCACATCGCTCCCCGGTTCTCCGTACCGCAGGAGTTCTTCGAAAAAAACACGATTCACCTCCATATCCCTGCGGGGGCGACTCCTAAAGACGGCCCCTCGGCCGGAATCACCATGGCCAGCGCGCTCCTTTCCCTGGCCACGGGTAAAAAGATCCGTCGTTCCCTGGCCATGACGGGAGAACTCTCCCTTTCCGGGAACGTGCTACCCATCGGAGGGTTGAAAGAAAAGGTCATTGCCGCCCGCCGCGGGAAAATCAAGGAGATCATCATTCCCAGGCAGAACGAGAAAGACCTGGAGGAGATCCCCGACCATGTAAAAAAAGGAATCACTTTTCACAAAGTAGAAACGATGGAGGAAGTAATCCAGCTACTATTCTAGGCTACTTGCCATTTACTTGCAGGCCGCAAAAACGGAGGAGCCGCGCTACAAAAGCTTATGAAGGGCTGAAAGTACCCCTACTCGCCGAACCGTGGCTGCACCGGTAACCGCACCCACTCTTCTGGCCAGGCTACCCCGCCCCCGATCCAGCTAAAGATGAGGAAGGAGGCGGCAAAGAAATACTCGATTTCCTGAAACCTTCCAGGGGCTTGATCTTGGTTGAAGGTGACACGCACGTCGATCCTGTCCACGAACATCGGCAGGGGACGAAGGGAGTATCGAAAACCGAGGGGGATTCCACGCTGGGCATCCACCCAGGCAGTTCCCACCAGGGTTCGATCGTCCCTGGGAAGTTCGAAAGGGTATTCCCAGACAGGGTGACCATCCCTCTCGATTCGAATGCCGGCCCCCAGGCGAAGGGCGGATTGGGCACGTTCATCGAAGGGAGAAAGGATATCGAGCATCTTTGTGGCGTTCGCTCTTCCTCGATCGAGTCTTCGCCTTCGCTCCTCGGTAAAATCTTTCCCGTCCTTGGTGGCAGTTCGCACCTCGATGGTCGCCTTTCCATCCGCAGAATAGGAGAACGACCAGATGCCGGTTTCCCTGCTTTTCTCTATACCTGCCTCGTCCAGCTGGTACTGGATGTATCGAAGCACCTGGGGAGCCGCCGTTTCCTCTTTCACCCGATGACTTACCGCAGTCCGCCACGCATCGGGAGCGCCAAAGCCTGGTTCCGCCGTGCAGGGCAGGACTCCCGGAAAGAACAGCCTAGAGACGGAAAACAAGAAAAGAACCCACCCCGGCGTTTCTAACCGGCGGGCCCTTCTAATAGACTCTGATTTCATAGATTCGGGTATTAAGGAGGGAATCATTCTAGATCCCCTCCGTTTTCAATTTTATTCACCTACTTATGCGATTCCGGCACGTGGCGTCCCAAATCCTTGTACTGCCCTTTTTCGATGGCGTACATGACCATAGACAGACCCACGGGTTGGTGGGTTTTGGGCGATAGAGTGATAACCCCGGTGGTGCACTGGAGATTCTTTGTTTGTTCCAGTGCGTTCTTGATGGCCGTTGGGTCGGTACTGTTGGCGCGTTTGATGGCATCCGCTAGGATCAGGATCTTGTCATACCCAAGATAGGCTTTGTTGATCGGTTCTTCGTTGTACTTCTTCTTGTAGGCTTCCCGCACTTCTACCAACTGGGGTTCGTTATCGGAATAGTTGTTGGCAAAGTAGATTTTATCCGCCAGCTTTGGATCGGGTAGCAACGTGGTGAAGGGAGGTGCGAAATCCAACCCATCGAGGATCGGCACACGGAATCCGATCTGATCCATCTGCTGGATCGTGAGAACCTGGTCCTGAATATAGTTCGGGGCGTAGATACATTCGGCCCCCGCTTCTTTTAGTTTGCTCAACTGGGTTTTGAAATCTTTATCTCCCTTCTTGTACACCTGGCTTCCTACCACCTTGCCCCCGTTCTTTTCCCAGTAATTCACGAAGGGCTGGACCTGGGATACGGAAAACGCATTGGACTGATCGTAGAACACTCCCACGTTTTTCAGCCCCAGCTTCTTCAACCCGAAATCGGCAATGATCTCCGAGTACTGCACACTGGAGGGTTGCATGAGAAACATGTAGGGGTGGGGGGTCCCGTCGGGTTGAACCGTTACTCGGGGGTCGATGAAACTGCCCACGATGGGAACTTTCTTCGCTGCCGTCAGGCTCGTAAGGCTGAGACCGATGTTACTGATGGGGGGACCGATCACGGCCACCGCCTTGTCCTGATCCACCAGCCGGTTGTACGCATTGATCGCTTCCTGGGGCTCGAGCTTTACGTCGTAAGCCTTCAGCTCGATCTTCCTCCCATTGATGCCACCTGCAGAGTTGATTTTCTCCACCGCAAGCTCTGCTCCCTTCCGTACGGCATTTCCCCAGACAGAGGTAGGACCAGATAGATCCTGAATAGCTCCGATCACAATGGGCCCTTGTTCCTGTTTCGTCTCCCCTTTGCCGCCGGCAAAAAGAAGACCCGCTGCTAAACCGATCACCACAAGCAGAAAGAGAATTCTTTTCATCTTTCTCTCCTTTGCTCCTTAGAAGCACTCTAAGGGTATTTTGACGTTTCCCCACGGGAAACGGTTACGCACCCTGAAAATCACCCCCTACCCTGCAGTTCCTCCAAACATTGCGCTACGAACTCTTCGATTCGATGAACCCGGGATGGGGGTACATTGTAGGGCAGCACCCCTGTGCCGATCAGCATGGGGTTTCGCCCCAAGGCAAGTCGAAACACCCGCTTCGTTTCTTGGAATAGTTCCTCCTCCGATCCGTTGGCCACGATTTCCACCTTCATATTGATTCGAACGGCCAGATCTCTCCTGGGTTTTACGGCCTCCATAAACGCCGCCTGGTCCGTTTCTCCGGGACAGATGATGAAGCCAGGGTTGCACTCCAGCACATACTGTAGAACCGGGAAGGTATTTCCCCCCATGATGAAGGAGGGTCGGTGAGGGAACAACGCTCCTGTGCCCTCCATTATGCGCTTCAGAGCGGGGAGTTCCACCGTTTCGAACAGTTCCGGGGACAATAGCGGGGGGGTGGCGGCAGACTCGAAAAAGGTCACATCGAACCCTTCGGTTTTGGCTGTAGAAGCGATCTTTAACTGCCCTTCCGCCAGATGCAGGAGAGCCCGGCGAACCATCTCCGGTTCGGAGAAGGCTTCGACCAACAACGTATCGAACCCCACCAGATTGCTTGCAATGGAAAAGGGGCCCCCCAGGGGGATGCGTATATCCATGGAGGGCAACTTTTTCCGTAGCATCTTCGCTGCCTGAAAGATCAGGGGAAACCGTCCCGATCGGAGGGGATCGAACAGAGGGAGTTTTTCTATTTCTTCACAGCTACTTAGGGGAAATTCCTTGATGGAGGGAACCTCGTTGCCTTCGGGCTTTTCTACCCTCGCCCCGTAACATTCCGCCTCGAGGTTATACACGTCTATGCCCACGGTAAGGGGAGAATGGCGATACTCCTTCCAGGCGGCCTCGTGGGCCTCTGCCAATAAATCCGCGCTATACCCCACTTCCCAGGGACTTTTCCCCACGAAAGCTGCCGCGTGTTCGTACACCACGGGAACCACCTGCGCTAAGGGAGAGTTCATCCGGCAGCCTCCTTATCCACGGTTTTCCCCAGGTAGGCTTCGCTGATTTGTTCGTTGCAGAGGAGTTCTTCCCCTGTACCCTGGAAAGTGACCGAACCGGTTTCCAGCACGTACGCGTAATCGCAGATCGACAATGCCTTCCGGGCGTTCTGCTCAACCAGGAGGACAGTGACCCCCATGGAGTGGATCTTGAGGATCAACTGAAATATTTCGTTCACCAGGATGGGAGCCAACCCCAAACTGGGCTCATCCAGAAGCAGCACCTTGGGATCCGCCATTAGCCCCCGGCAGATGGCCAGCATCTGCTGCTCCCCTCCCGAAAGGGTTCCTCCCTGCTGATCCCGGCGTTCCCACAGACGGGGAAACAGCTGGTACATCTGTTCCAACCGTTCTTTCAAGAGTCTGGAGGAGGGTAACACGTACCCTCCCATGACCAGGTTTTCCCGGACGGTAAGTCCAGGAAATATTTTCCTACCCTCGGGAACCTGCACGATTCCCATCTGCACGATTCGGTAGGCCTCTTTAGGGAGAGGTTTCCCCTCGAAGAGGATTTCTCCCTGCCGGGGGGTCACTAGGCCGGAAAGGGTATTCAGCAGGGTCGATTTCCCGGCGCCGTTCGCT
>Ga0308395_1001259_pt1 | contig 16872 bp, 15 predicted proteins | sample Hotspr20SampleP4_FD_202097 | JGI IMG/M metagenome (GOLD analysis project Ga0308395, IMG submission 202097) | Hot spring phototrophic mat microbial communities from Mushroom Spring, Yellowstone National Park, Wyoming, United States - 20050930_P4 ...
ATTAGGCCTTGGAGAAAGTCTTGTTGGTATTGAACACCCATTCAAGATATTAAAATATTCAATATATAAAAAATAAAAGACAATTAGTCAATCATAAAAAAGCATGGTGAAAAATATTTAAAAATTAGTCTCAATCACCTTAACATATCTTATTAGTTAATTTAGGCTATATGTAATACTTTTCTTATTCATTTATAAAATTTTCAAATATAAAATTTTCAAAAAAATTTTTTACATAGTAGCATAAACTAGTTTTTTAAGTTTTTTAAGATTAAGTAGTTAAATTAAATTTTAATCTTAAAACTCTTGAGGATAAAGTCTTGAAACAAAGAAAAGTCTTAGAAAAAGTAAAGTCTTATGTTGGTGGTAAACCTATTATAGATAAAAAAGTAATAAAACTTAACTCAAATGAATCACCTTTTATGATACCCAAGAAAATAATAAAAAAATCACTAAAATGCTTAAAAACTTTAAATAGATATCATGAACCAACAGGTGAATTTTTAAGGGAGGAGATAGCAAGAAAAATAGAATTAAAACCAGATAATATAATACTTGGCAACGGCTCAGGTGAAGTAATAAAAATGTTTATAGAGTCATTTGTTGAGCCTAGTCAAAACGTTATAATACCTAGTGTAACATTCTCTTTATACTCTATATACTCTACTCTTAATGGAAACAATATTGTATATACAAGACTAGACAATGAACTTAACATTGACCTTGAGGATATACTATCAAAAGCAACTAAAAACTCAGTAATATTCCTTGCAAATCCTAATAATCCCACAGGAAAGTCATTTGACTATAAGACAATAATAAACTTTATGGAAAAATTACCAAAAGATGCCAATATACTACTTGACGAAGCATACATAGAGTATTCAAGCCATTATAACCCCAAGATCTATAGAGAATTAATAAAAAGATTTGAAAACCTACTTATAATAAAGACTTTTTCAAAAATGGGACTTGCTGGGCTTAGGATAGGTTATGGTTTTTCAAGAGAGGAAAATATAAGAGAGATGAATAAGGTAAGACCACCATTTAACACAAACATACTTGCACAAACAATAGCATATAATCTATTAAAAGACAATAAGTTTATTGATAAGATAAGAAGCCACGTAATAAAAGAAAGAGAAAGGTTAAGTAATGCAATAAGAGAGACTAACATAAAAGTATACGAATCAGATGCAAACTTTATATTGATTAAAACAAAAGAGGGAATTGATAAAGAACTTGAAAAAAAGAATATACTTATAAGAAATGCTTATTCATTTGGCTTATCCTCCGATTATTATCGTATAACTATTGGCAAAAAAAGGGAAAACTCTATCCTGATAAAAGCCCTTAGGGAGGTATTAAAATGAAAAAAATATTAATAGGTATATTAAGTCTTATTTTTATAACCTCTTTCGCACAAGAAAAAAGAGTATTTTATGGAAAAGCAAGCTGGTATGGAAGTAATTTTCAAGGTAAAAAAACAGCAAGTGGTGAAATATATGACATAAACAAGCTTACAGCAGCACATAAAGACTTACCTTTTGGCACTATATTAAGAGTTACAAACCTTTTAAATGGAAAAACAGTTTTGGTCAAAGTAAATGACAGAGGGCCATTTGTCGCTGGAAGAGTATTGGATGTATCACAAAAGGCTGCATTTGAACTTGGTTTTTTAAAGGAAGGAATAGCTGATGTTAAGGTTGAAGTTATTTCATTACCAGGTGAAGGAAAGAGAGACTTTGACTTTCAGGATGAAATAATAAATCCAAAGACAAAAGATTATAATAAAGAAAAAACTGAAGAGACAAAAGAGGGAGTAGAAATTGACTCTAAGATAGATGATATAATATCAAACCTTAAAAAAGAGATAAAAGACCCAAAAGATAAGACAAAATTAGATGAAAAGAAAGAAGATCAAAACATAAAAAAAGATGAAAATGAAAATATTATAAAAGAAGAAAAACCAAAAGATAAAAAAGTTATAGTTAAAGAACAAGAAAGTTTAAAAGATAGCAAAAAATTTGAGCAAAAAATATATAAAATATTTGTAATACAATTAGGTGCTTTCACAACAGAAGATAAAGCAAAAAACTTTCAAAAAAAGTTGGAAACACTAAACATTAAGTCATACATAACAGAAGTAAAAAGGGATAATCTTCTTCTCTACAAAGTAAGAGAAGATAAAGTATATACCGATGTTGACCAGGCTCTAAAAAGGCTCGAAGAAATAAACAAAAAGGGTATAGAGTGTTTCATAGTTGCCAAGTTTTTCATAGGAAAAGAATAATAATATTCCTATTTATTTTAATTTTTTTAATAAACTGTGAAAAATATTCTCTGGAACAAAACTTTTTTGATATAGACTTGAAAATTGATAATGAAAATATTGAAGTCTCGTTAATAGAAAAACTATACTACGAAAATAAATACTCAGCAATAGCATTACTACCAAAACCTGAAGATAAGTTTCAAAGATATATATACATAAGAGCATTATTTCACTTAAAAGAGTATGAAAAAGTTATAAACGACAATTTTGAGTTTAAAGATGAGATACTTGAAACATACATAACATTCTTTAAAGCCTATTCTCTATCTGAGTTAAAAAGATTTGATGAAGCATACAAAGAAATATCAAAGATAGAAGAAAGAAAAGATTATATAAACCCTGAATCAATTCAAGACCTCTATGAAAAAATAATAGCAAACCTAAATAGAGAAGAATTATCGAAGAATAAAGGTAGATTCTACTTTTATAGATTTGATATACTAAAGAAAAATGAATATCTTATAAAAGCAGTTGAACTAAAGGATGACTTAGCATTAGATTTTATATCTTCCAATCTTAACTTAATACCTAATAGTGTTTATCTAAACATATTTGAATATCTGAAAGAAAATAAACAATATTTAGCGTTAAGAGTGGCTGAAAAACTTGCACTTAAAAACGAGTTGGGTGAATTATACTTTAAAAACAAAAAATATGACTTTGCAATAAAATACTTGGATGATAAGGATATAAAATACTCATTGTCAAAAATAGGTATGGGAAAACCAAACAAAGATGACATAGAAAAATGCTTATCAAGACTAGAAATATCTTTTGATATACTGGCAGAATGGTACATAAAGACAAAAAACTATCAGATGCTGTATCAGATTACATATGAGACAGAAAATACTAAATACATAAGAGAAATGATACTTGGTCTTATAGAAGAAAACAGACTTGATCTTATATATGAATACTGCAAAAAACTTAAGGATAAGACAAAAGATATATACACAAAGACAATGTTGCTCTATTATGCAGGTATAGCAAAACTAAAAGAAAACTCTGAAGAATATAAAGAATTGTTAAAAGAAGCAGCATTAAACACAGTCTCTTTTTATGGTTACTTCTCACTTGAAGCCTTGAGCGATAAAGATAAAAAGGACGTTTTTAAGAAACAGAGAGAAATATATGACTCATTAAAAAAAGGCATTAAAGAAAAGTTAGAGAAAATAAAAGAACTTAAGATAGAAAATGGAGAGTATATAAAGTTCTTCATAAAGATAGGAGAATACAACAGGGCTTTTTATCTACTAAAAAATACAAAAGATGAAAACTTAAATTATTTGTTTTTGGCAAAGATAATGTTTAACCTAAAAAGATATAGACAATCTGTATTCTTTATAAACAAACTATATGAATATATAAGTGAATATAAACTCCCATACCTACAGATTATAACATACCTATATCCTTTCCCAGAAGAGTATAAAAAAATAATATTAGAGGCAAAGGAAAGATATGGTATAGACCAATACCTTATAGCAGGATTGATAAGACAAGAGAGCTGTTTTGATCCAATGGCAGTCTCATCTGCAGGTGCAAAAGGTTTAACTCAGTTAATGCCATCAACAGCAAAATCAATATTGGATAAACTTTATAAAGAAAAGGTTATAAAAAATACTGACCTTTTCGATCCACACACAAACACGATGGTAGGAATGTATTATCTGAATTACTTATTTAGTATATATCAAGATAAAGAGCATAAAGAAATACTTTCTATTGCATCATACAATGCAGGTCCAACAAGGATAAAAAAACATTACGAAGGTTTAAAAAACATACTAAATGAGATACACTTAATAGAGACAATCCCTATATTAGAGACAAGAGAGTATACAAAAAGAGTCTTTATGTATAAAGAAATATATAAGAGATTGCATAAAATAGAAAAAGAATAGAAAGAAATATTAATCTGAATTCCTGAAAATACTAGTTTTAATCATTAAAAAGCGTTATCTCCTTTAATTTTCTTTATATTATCTCCTAAAAAATATTTAAGTACCTTAATTTCCCACTCTGATATTTTAAGTTCTTATCTCTAAAAAATATATATAAAAATTTATTTTCACTCTCATTAAATTAAAAATACCCCCTTCTGTTCAAAATGCTATTTTCTGACTTTGTTCTTAACCGGTCTTTCTGGCACTTAAGCCTGAAAAAAATAATGCTCTTACTATATCATCCAATATAAAAATAACCCTTTTGCGTTTGGGTATTATATATGGTTTAAAATTCCTATCTCGTGTTCAAGGTATAAGCTTCATATCTTCAAATATCGTCTTTGGTGTCCTTCTATAGTATCCGTTGCCTCTTGCCTTAATATGATCTTTTAAATATACTTCCCTCTCTTTTAACATTATTTCTTGTATCATCTCCCTGAAATATTTGGATAATTGTTCTAAAATTATATTGTCCATTGCGAATTCCTCCTTGATAGGTTTTTTTAATTTCCTGCAGTTATATAATACAACCCTTCAAGAGGAATTTCAATGACACAATTAATTATACACTACCTAAATATAAATTACTTTTTATGCCTTTTTTCTTTGTAAAATATAAATAAAACTTATAAAATAATTTTTAGCTTAAAAACTATCCTCAGTCTATCCATAAGCCCTTGTACGACAAAAATAAGAGAGTATAACACTTTAGGTGATTAGAACTGCTCTTTGAATATTGAAAACATATTTTTTAATGATTGACTAAACAAGGATAGAGTTCAAAAACTTTTTCTTTTACCAATTGCTTATCCTTTTTTCAAACTTTGAAATAACAGAATTAGCTAGATTATCAAAGTCTTCTTTAGTATTAAGGTTTAATATATTTTTTATTCTAAAATTAAGATCGCTAAAAATCATTTCCTTTCTTTTGTAATAGTATATAATATCTGAGAGGTAGACAATAGAAACAGGCTCTAGGTATTCATCTTTTGCCTCGAGCGGTATATGGTGATATCTTATTATAGAGGTCAACAGTTGAGGGAACTGCCATTTTTCAGATAATTTACCACTTATTATTGAATGATTATATCCGTTTGTTAGGTCTTCTAGTATGTGAGATGGCACCCCTCTTTCTCTACACATTGTTTTTATGTTATCGAGTATGTCAGGCCTTAAAGCGTTTATCATTATTTTGCCTATATCGTGAAGTATTGCTCCTGTATAAATATCATCTATATAATTTTTTATCCTATAAGACTTGGCTATTTCGTAAGCATAAAATGCTACTTCTGAAGAGTGGGCCATAATATTCTCTATTATATCAAGCCTGTAATTATTCATCAATATCTTTCGTGTTGTATATACAGCAATAAGGTTTCTAATTCCATTAAATCCCATTATCTTTACAGCTTCTTCTATAGAATTAACTTTATGAGGCATAGCATACATTACTGAGTTTGCTGTTTTTAGTATGTCTGCGATAAGGGCAGGGTCTTTTTGTATTATCTCTGATACATCTTTAAAGTTTGCATTAGGATCACCTAATATCTTTTGTAGTTGTAATATGTGTGGTGGGAATTGTGGTATTTCTTCTATCTCTTTTGCTATAGCATCGGCAATTATATCGCTCTCAGTGGATGTTACAATACTTAAAGGTATTTCTAATCTAGTATATGTTTTTTCATTATTTGTAAGTATTTTCATTACTTTTTCATCAAGACCAATCTTTCTTAACATAAATATTACTACTATTAGCCCAAGCCCTCCACCTTCTGTAAAGTCAACACCTTCTTTAAAAACCTCATCAAGTGTTTTGAATCTATAAGCTCTTTTAAACTTTTCTCTTATCCTTTCTATTTCAAATGTTATTATAGGGCTGTTATCTACTATGTTTATAACAAGATTATTATTTTCAAGGTACATTTCTATTTTTACATAAAAACCAAGATCTTTGGCAAGATTGAAATAGAGTTCAGGTTTTTCGTTTATTTCTTTTAAAAAGTCTTTTACCCCTACGTGATAATGATCTTGTTTTGTTATATCTAAACCTTTTCTTCTAAAGTGTATCCTTTTAAGATTAGCTTTATTTGCGTTTCCAGCAAGTTCTTTTATTATGTAATTTAAAACTTCAAACAAGTCGTCTCTTGAGATATCTTGGAGGTATTTTAATAGTTTGTCTTCTATGATTACTTCTACTTCCTGATCTATAAAAGGAAACTTCATGACATTTACTTTTTCAGGCATTTTAAATCCTTTTTTATATAAAAAACTAGATATAAAAAATAACTAATATTTATATAAGTTACTATGACAAAATTTAATAAAAATTTTTTTATAAATTTTATCAACAGAAAAAGTGGAGAATATAAATGAGATTGGAAAAAGAAATAGAATATCTATTAAAGGGAGTAATAGAAGTAATACCTGAAGATGGTTTGAAGGCTAAACTTTCTCAAGCAAAGAAGGAAAATAGGCCACTTAGGATAAAACTTGGGGTTGACCCTTCCTCACCAGACATACACTTGGGGCATACTGTTGTGTTAAGAAAGCTTAAATACTTTCAAGACTTGGGACATCAGATAGTTTTTATAATAGGAGATTTTACTGGACGTATAGGTGACCCATCAGGAAAGTCATCAACAAGAAAAAAACTTACAAAAGAAGAAGTAGAAAAAAATGCTATTACTTATAAGGAACAGGCTTTCAAAATACTAGACCCTAATAAGACAGAGATAAGATATAATTCAGAGTGGTTTGAAAATATAAAGTTTTCAGAAGTACTTGAACTTACATCAAAATATACTGTTGCCAAGATACTTGAAAGAGATGACTTTAGTAAAAGATACAGAGATGGTAAACCTATATCTCTTATGGAGTTTTTATATCCATTGATGCAAGGATATGATTCTGTTATTGTTAAGGCTGATGTTGAGATAGGGGGAACTGATCAAAAATTTAACCTTCTTGTTGGCAGGGATATACAAAGAGAGTATGGTCAAGACCCTCAGATAATAATGACTTTACCATTACTTGAAGGTATAGATGGTATTAATAAGATGAGTAAGTCATTAGGAAACTATATTGGTATAAATGAAGCTCCTACTCAGATTTTTGGTAAAATTATGTCTATTAGTGATGATCTTATGATAAAATATTTTGAGCTTGTTACAGACTTTACACCTGATGAAATCAGAGATATTAAATCAAAATTAGAGAATGGAACAAACCCAAGAGATATAAAGATATTACTTGCTGAAACAGTTGTTGCTCAATACTATAATAAGGAAATTGCTTTGAAAACAAAAGAAGAGTTTATTGAAGTTTTTAGCAAGAAGTCTGCTATTCCAGAAGATACCCCAGTTTTTAACTTAAAGGAAAACAAGAGTTTGATAGAATTATTAGTGGAATCAGGAATTGTTGAATCAAGGTCTGAGGTGAAAAGACTTCTTAAACAAGGTGCAATATATATTGATGGGAACAAGGTTGAAAAAGATATTTTATTAACACCTAATGATAAGTTTATAATTAAGGTTGGCAAAAAAAAGTTTTTAAAACTAAATAATTAATTTTTTGTTTTTTAAAAAACTAAAATTAAATTTTTAAACTCGTTAAAATAATTTTGTACAATCTTTTTAAGGAGGAATTTAAATGGCAGTTTTTGAAAAAGTAAGAGAAATAATAGCAGAAAATCTTAATCTCTCAGAAGATGAAATTAAAATGGAGTCTAACATAATAGATGACCTTGGTGCAGACTCTCTTGATGTTATGGAAACTGTTATGGCTCTTGAAGAAGAGTTTGATGTTAAGTTTCCAGAAGAAGAGATAAAAGAATTAAAAACTGTTGGTGACTTAGTAAAGTATATTGAAAAGAAAATAGGTTAATCTAAAAAGGGGTTTCCCCCTTTTTATGTTATTTAAATTACTAATCATTTGAAAGATTATCACTTAAAATTTGTCAACTTCATAAACTTGTAACTTTAAAATTGGTGATTATTTAATATAAGTCTTTTTAATCAAAACTAACTTTTTTATAGAGCATTATAGATAATCTTTATTAAAAAAATACTAGATTAGCTTAGTGATTTTAATTTTAATCTTTTAAAGATTTAAATAACTTAAAACAAGTTTTACTAAATGTTCAATTTAAACAATCACCTTAAAATTGAATTTTATCAGACTTTAATCTTCATTTTTAACTTAAAATTAGACAAAAAAATATATAAGTCTTCTTATTTTCGTGTTTTTTATCAAAAACTAAGGGATTTGGTTACTTAACATCAAAAAATAATTAATTTTAAATTCTATGGAGACAATAAGATATTATTCTTTTTCTTCTTTTCTTAAGAAAAGATTTGGAAGACCAGTCTATAAGATAAGTGTTGATGCAGGATTTACATGCCCTAATAGAGATGGGACTAAGGGAATAAATGGTTGTAGTTTTTGCAATAATGAATCTTTTTCTGGCTCTAAGACAAAAGGGAGTATAAAAGAACAGATAAGGATTAGCAAAGAAAGAGTCTTGTCAAAGAGAAAAGGCTCTCTTTTTATAGTCTATTTTCAGTCTTATACAAACACTTATGCTGATGTTTCTGTGCTTAGGGAAAAATACTATGAGGCCTTAGATGAGAGTGATATTGTTGGGCTTTCAATTGGGACCAGAGGAGATTGTTTAGGAGATGATGTTTTAGATTTACTTAAAGAAATATCAGAAAAGACAATGCTATGGGTTGAGTTGGGCCTTGAAACTATTCATAATGAGACCTTAAAAAGGATTAACAGGGGCCATACTTATGAAGACTTTTTAAATGGTTATTGTAGGCTTAGAGAAAGAATAAAAAATGTCTATACTTGTTTTCATGTTATATTTGGTTTACCAGGTGAGACAAGAGAAATGATTTTTAAGACGATAAGAGAGATAAACAGGCTGAAACCGGATGCAGTAAAGTTTCATGACCTTGAGATAGTAAAAAATACTGCCTTTGAAAAAGATTATTATGAGGGGAGAATAAAATTACTTGATTATAATGATTATTTGGAAATACTGGGTGAATCTTTAAATATTTTATCTCCTGAAATAGTGATTCAAAGACTGTATAACACTACTAACGTTAACTTTATTGTTGCCCCTAAAAAAAATTTAGATAAAAGAAAGTTATTAAATATATTTTTAAATAGAGAAAATATTATTCAAGGTAGCAAGTATAATGAAAAAGTTTATAAAGTATAGTTTGCTTGTATTTTTTTTCTTTTTATCAGCCTATTTTATTTTTTGTTCATTGACAAATTATTCTTATGATAGGGTCTTGCCCCCTTATGTTCAGACCTTTATTGCTATTAAGGAGCCTAAAAAGATAGTTAAAACAAATAGGGAAATAATAGAGAAGTTTGCACCTAATATAAAACAGCTAATGAAGTTTATTCCATTTATACCTAATCTTCAGATTGTAATAGCCAAGTTGGCTGAGGGACCAATACTCATACTGGATGCAAGTTATTATAGAGGTATTGTAAGTTTAGGTTTTATGTTAAGGAACTTTTTTTTGAAAGAGCAAGGTATATATTTAGAAGAAAACCTGGAACTTTCCAAGAGGGATGAGGATGCTTTTATTATAAGAAACAATAAAGAGACTTTAGTTTTTTTGACAAAGAAAAGGAATCTTATAATAATAAGTCCATCACTTAAAGCTATAATGGCAGCAAAGGCTAATCTAGAGATGGAGGATAAAGAGAAAATAAAGGTTGAGCCTGAAGGTGATATTTTTTCTTTTTTTATGCCCCATGATCTTCTAAAGAGTTTTATTTCTGTATATCCGCAAATTGAGTTTATGCTACCTATTTTAAAAAAGGTTGATTATGCCACAATGACGTTTTATTTTCATGAAGATTGTATAGAGAGTAGGCTTAAGATCTTATTGAAAGAACCAGAGACTTATGCTGAAAAAGTATATGCTAAGCTGCTTTCAATTGAGAAAAAGGATGTTGATTTTTTTAGTGTAATACCTGCAAAGACTGAAACATTTTTTTCTTTTTCTATTGAAAGTTTTCAAGACTTGTATAGATATTTGGTAATCATATTAAAAGACTACCCAGAACTTTTTAAAAAGTTTACTATGGGCACAAGGCTTGCGAAAAGATTATCAGATATGGATATGGAAGACTTGTTTTTTTCATGGATTGGGAATAATGTGACTACTTTATCTTTAAATGGACAGACCTTATTTTTGGTTGAGGTGAGAGATAAAGACCTTTTTTTAAAAGCATTTTCTAACTTCATAGGTGAAAAAGAGACAATTGATAATATAGATGTTTTTAAAATAGAACTTCCTGGAATAATAGGTATTTTAAAGTCATTATTTGCTCCGAGCATACAACTTCCTGTATTTAGTTTTTATAAAGGCTATATAGTAATTTCTAATGAGGCAGCAGCAATATTGAAGTTTATGTCTATGGATATAGATATAACAAGCACAAAAGAATATGAAGTATATAGAAATAGAATCAAGAAAGGGCAGATACAGTTTTTTGTTGATATTGCTTATGGTAACTTACCTATAACAAGTGTTTCTGGTGTTTTAAAAGATATTTTACGTTATTATCAAAAGTTTTATGGCAGCGTTAAATTGGATTATCCTAAAATAGAAGTTAATTCTGTATTTATAAGATAATTTTTTAAAATTTTAAATAAAAAATTTTAAAAGAAAATATTGACAAAAATATTTTTATTGTTATTTATATTTTTGAGTATTACTATTCTAATTTTTAAATAAATAATCTAAGGAGTGGGGTATGATATTATGGGATAAAAAATTTATTTCAAAAATGCAAGATATTTTGATAAATGAAATGCTTGTAATACCTGCAAGGATAAGAGATGGTTCATTTAAATTATCTGATATATTGCCAGGTTATAGATTTGAGTATTTAAAAGCACCTGAAGATTTGCCAGAGGTTGGTTTGACACCAAAAGAGCTTGTGTGGCAAGAAGGTCATATAAAGCTTTATAGATATAAGAAAATGACAGATGTCCAAAAAAAACCACCTTTACTTATAATATATGCATTGATAAACAGACCTTATATATTAGACTTAAGACCTGGGAATAGTGTTATAGAGTTTCTTGTTAAGAATGGGCATGATGTTTTTCTAATCGATTGGGGAGAGCCTAATGATGAGGACAAATACCTTACACTAGACTTTTATATTGATCATTACATAGGCACATCTGTTGATAAGATAAGAGACTTAACAGGAAATAAAAAGATTAATATTTTTGGATGGTGTATAGGTGGTTCTTTAGCACTTATATACTCAGCATTGCATAATGACAAAGTTAACTCTCTCATAACATTAACCACTCCTGGAGATAGTAGTAAAGGAGGAATGTTGTCATTATGGTCGAATAAAGAATATTTTGATGCTAATAAGATAATTTCTGCTTTTGGGAATATACCTGGAAAGTTTATAAGATATGGAGTTATTGAAATATATGCTGACAGAGAGTTTATGAAAAATAGTATATATTATGAGAACTTGAATAATCCTCAGTTTATCCATCTTTATTTATTGATTGAGAAATGGATGAATGATAATATAGACTTTCCTGGGACAGTTTTTAAACAGTACATAGAGAATGTGTTTCAAAATAACAGTCTATTTAATAAGGAACTAAAAATAAATGGAAAAGTGGTTGACCTTAAAGATATAAAATGTCCTTATCTTAACTTAGCAGCTCAGCTTGACCACCTTGTCCCAATAGATTCAACTAAAATAATAAACCAATATGTAAGCTCAGAGGAGAATGTCTTTGATGTAATACCAGGTGGGCATGTTGGCCTTGCGTTTGAACCTATGGCTCAACAGGTTGGCTGGACAAAAATTTTAGGCTGGCTTGATAAACATACTACATAGATTTGATTTTAAAAATATTTTAAAATAAAGAGAAGGAGTTTTTTATGTCAGTTATTTTTTACATTGGCTCCATATTGAAAAATATGGGATTAATAGTGTTTATTGGCTCTAGTATTTTTGTGTTTTATTTGGCATTTAAAGACACACTAAAGAGAGGGTTATTCTGTTTTATACCTTCTTATCACCTTTATTATTCTCTTGAAAAACTAAGACACCCTTGGAAGAAAAATATAAACAGGGTTCTATGGAGTGGTTTTTGGGCTGTTTTGATAGGCTATATATTTATGAGCATTAATAGCTTTAGCGGTATAGTAAGTGCTGTTCTAAATGGTTCAATTTCTGGTAGTTATTTTGCTTTAATGGCTTTTGCTATTATCCTCATATTTAGAACAACAGACCTTGTAAACTTTGCTCAGGCAGATATGGCAAGTTATTCTGTGTTTTTTGTGTTAACTCTTCTTGGTGAACACTTTATAACAGGTTCTGGTTTACCTGAGACAGGTGCTTTTATGTCTATAGGTATAGCTATAGTATTAGCACTGTTGCTTTCTGGTGCTTTTGGTATTTTTACAGAAACTGTTTTTATAAAACCTATCCAAAAACAACATCCAATATCTCAGATTATTTTGACACTTGGTGTGGGTATGTTTTATACTAACTTAGCTGCTGGTCAATTATACTGGGACCAAGAAGAGCACAGATTACCTGAAATAATAGGTGGTAATTTGAAATTAAGTGAAGGAATTGCACTGCCTATTGATGGTATATTGTCTTTGTTTGTTACAATTGTGATAATGCTAATAATATTTGCATTGTTTAAGTATACATTGTTGGGAATAGCATTAAGGGCTACTGCTCAAAGTCAAAACATTTCAAGGCTTATGGGTATAAATGTAAACATGGTTTTCATAATGAGTTGGGCAATATCTGTAATGCTTGGTGGTCTTGCTGGTATATTTTTTCTTGCAGGTAAAACAGTAAACCTGTATTCAACAGCCAACCTGATGTTAAAAGGTTTTTCTGCTGCAATTTTAGGAGGATTTTCTAGCTTACCAGGTGCTGTTTTGGGTGGATTCTTACTTGGCATAATTGACTATGTTTTAGGGCTTATAACAAATATAAAAGAAGTACTATCATTTTTAATAATACTTGTTGTGTTAATAGTTAAACCTGAAGGTTTACTTGCCAAGTCAAAAACAGTTAAAAAAGTTTAATCTAAATATAGTATAAGGAGAAAAAAATGAGTAGTATATTAATTTGGTTTTGGCTTATTATTGGAGTTTTAATCTTTCTGATGGCTTTTTTAAAAGACACTCCGTCAACTAAAAAAACCTATAGACTACTTGCATTACTTTTTGTGATTACACTGCCATTTACTGCTACTTCATGGCTTTCTGCTTTAAACTCGGCTCTGTTGTATTCTATACTTGCTATAGGACTAAATCTGTTATTAGGTAATGCAGGACAAATATCGTTAGGGCATGCTGCTTTTTATGCACTTGGTGCTTATGCAACAGCTATACTTAGTGTGAAACTTGGTGTTCCTGTCATAATCTCAATAATAATTGGTGCAATAGGTGTATCTATACTAGCGTTTATTATGGGTACTCCAATATTGAGATTAAGAGGGCACTTCCTTGGTATAGCAACACTCGGATTACATATAATTGTTGAGAATATAATAAAAAAAGAATTAAAACACATGTTCCCAGGAGCTACTGTTCCTATAAAATATACTGTTACTGCAATGGTTGACTCTATAAACTATGGCTTAAGAGAAAAGCTTGCATATTGGGATTATCTAAGTCAATACGGAGATTCAAAACCTTTTATATATAATTATTTGCAGGACATAGCAGCAAATGCACCAGCAATAGCAGGTTTCTTTTTGACACTGGTTATACTCTATTTGATAGTATTGATGGTAAGGAACTTATTAAAAACAAAGGTTGGTAGGGCTTTGGGTGCAATAAGAGACAGCGAGGTTGCAGCAAGGACTTTAGGTGTTAATATTGCTTTATATAAAAATATAGCTTTTGGTTTAAGTGCTTTTATAGCTGGGGTTGCAGGTGGAATATTTGCTATAACTATAGGTACAGTAGATGAGGCAAGCTTTATGCTTGTTGTCTCACTATATGTTTTGGCAATGATAGTTATTGGTGGGATTGCTACTATACAGGGTTCTATAATAGGTGCAACATTGTATCAATTACTAGATATGAAGATTATAAAAACTTTATTACCTCAAAAATATCAGGCACTTGCTCTTGCTATAATGGGTATTGCGGTTATACTTATGATAATATTTGCTCCAAAAGGTATTGTATATATGTTGTATCAGCTTAAACTTAAAATGCTTCAGAAAAAATCTGGGTTAAAAAATAAATGATAAAAGGAGTATAATATGGCTTTATTAGAAGTTAAAGAACTTGTAATGCAGTTTGGTGGCTTAAGAGCCTTAGACAATGTTAATATAAAAATAGAAAAAGGTTCGATAGTGTCATTAATAGGTCCTAATGGTGCTGGAAAGTCTACGTTTTTCAATGTTGTAACAAGAATATATGAACCAACAGAGGGTGAGTTAAAGTTTGATGGCCATGACCTTTTAAAGTATGAACCTCATGAAATAGTAAAACTTGGTATGGCTAGGTCTTTCCAAAACCTAGAACTATTTGATAACATGACAGTACTTAGCAATCTTCTTGTTGCTCAACATACCAAGATAAAACCTGTTAATATTCCAGTTATTGGTGGTTTTGCTTCATTCTTTTCTGATATTTTGTATTTGCCATCAACAAAAAAGGTTGAAAAAGAATCAACACAAGAGGCTTTAAAAGTCCTTGAGATCCTAGGAATAAGGGGTATTGAAAACTTATTTGTAAGTATACTCCCTTATGGTACTAGAAAACTTGTTGAGTTAGCAAGAGCATTAATAACAAAACCTAAGTTCTTGATGCTTGACGAGCCAGCAGCAGGGCTTAACAATAAAGAGACAAAAGAGCTTTCTATAGTATTAAAAAAGATAAGAGATGAGATGGGTATAACTCTACTTGTTGTTGAGCATGACATGAGTCTTGTAATGGATATTTCAGAGTATATATATGTTTTAAGCTTTGGTAAGCAAATAGCTGAAGGAAAACCTGCAGAGGTTCAAAATAACCCTGCAGTTATAGAAGCATATTTAGGAACAGAGGAGGAGTAAAATGTCAGACTTAAACGTTGCTATAGACGAAAAAATAGATTGGAGTAAAGTAGAGGTAAAACCTGAATTAATATCAAGAGCCAAAAAGTTAGATTCAGGGATAAGTGAACAAAAACTTGCACTTAAAATAACTAATATTGATGCTTTTTATGGTAAGATTCAGGCTTTAAGAAGAGTATCATTTGGTATTCCTGAGGGTGCTATTGTTTCTCTATTGGGTGCAAATGGTGCAGGAAAGTCAACAACTCTAAGAGTAATATCAGGTTTAGTCCCAGCAGCATCAGGAAAAGTAGAGTTTTTTGATGAGGATATTACAAACTTAAGCCCTGAAAAAATTACAAGAAAAGGTATAATACAAGTTCCAGAGGGAAGACAGATATTTCCAGAATTAACAGTTGAAGAAAATTTAAAAATCGGCTCTTATTCAATAAAACAGTCAAATGCAGAAAGGAATAGATCACTTGATATGATATATACATTCTTTCCTAAACTAAAACAAAGAAAAACTCAGATTGCAGCTACATTGAGTGGTGGTGAACAACAGATGCTTGCTATAGGAAGGGGCCTTATGGGTAAACCTAGGGTTTTACTCTTGGATGAGCCTTCATTGGGTCTTGCACCTATAATTGTTAAGGAAATATTTGAGATAATAAAGATGTTAAACAGAGAAACAGGAACAACTATATTACTGGTTGAACAAAATGCGACAAAAGCATTAAAGATTTCTCACTTTGGTTTTGTTTTGGAAACAGGTAGAATAACAATTGGTGATAAGGCAGAAGTACTCTTAAATAATGAGGATATTAAGAAAGCATACTTAGGTGGTGGTCATTAAAATTTTAACTTAAAATTTTATAAGCCTGGGTCTTTCCTAGGCTTTTTAAAACTATTTATTGTACTTGGAGTTAAGAGTTATTACAAAATTTTTATTTTTATTATTTGCATTCTAAAACTTTTTTATGATTAAAATAGGATATTATTATGTTTAATAAAGCTATTGAGGCTGTTATTACTTTAGTTGTTATTATTGGAGTTCTGGTTATTATTGGTGTTTTAAAAGAAAGAAGTGACAAGAAAAAGAAAAAATTGTCTGAAAGGCAAAATATTATTGATAGAATTCGTCAGGATATTAAAGAAAAGAAAATTAAGTTTATAACTGCTCGAGATCTTGTTCTTGAGTATGGTTTTGAAATAAAAGAAGCGGAAGAAGTTATTGAGGAAGTATCTAAAAAATTCTTTGGTACTCTTGATGTAGATGAAAAAGGTTCTTTGATTCGACAAATTGCCAGTCTTCACGAGTGATCTTTTACCAAGATTTAACACCACTTTTTAATTCTCGGAATGTATCTTTTATAAATCCAGAATTGTCTTTACATCCTTATCGGGCATTTTTTCTATAACAGCACAGATAAAAAATGTCAAGAAAATTATAATTTTTTTTAACTCAACTTATTATCAAATTGACTTAATATCTCCTT
>Ga0308395_1001261_pt1 | contig 16850 bp, 15 predicted proteins | sample Hotspr20SampleP4_FD_202097 | JGI IMG/M metagenome (GOLD analysis project Ga0308395, IMG submission 202097) | Hot spring phototrophic mat microbial communities from Mushroom Spring, Yellowstone National Park, Wyoming, United States - 20050930_P4 ...
CCTCTATGAAGACGAAGATTTCCTCGTGTTGAACAAACCAAAGGGAATCACTGCCCACGGGGCGCATTCTCTCTTACCCTCGATTATCCAGTACCTCCAGGGGAAAATCCCCACCTCCCTCACCTACACTCCCGGGCCTCTCCACCGACTGGATAGAAACACCACAGGAATACTTGTGTTCGGGAAAAGTCTCATGGGAGCGAGGCTCTTTTCTTCCGCCCTCCGTAACGGTCTCATCGAGAAGCAGTATGTGACGATCCTCTCCGGAATCCTCGAAGAGCCTTTGAGATGGGAACATGTACTACAAAGGGATTCCCGGCATAAGAGAACGATGTTAGGAACCGATGCTACCGATGAAAGCACCGGTAAAAGAAGTATAGGGATTACCGAAGTGTTCCCCCTGGCTCACAGTGCGGTTCTCCCCTCAGGCGTTACCCTGGCGGTGCTTCGGATCCACACCGGAAGAACCCACCAGATACGAGCCCAGGCTTCCTTCGAAGGGCATCCCCTATTGGGGGATATCAAGTACGGGGGTAAAGCGTTTCGAGGGGGATATTTCCTCCACGCCTTTCGGCTCCGAATGCCGAACCGGTTAGATCTCCAGGCACCCCTTCCGAAGGCGTTTATGGTAACCATACGAACTCTGTTTGGAGAGGGGACCTTTCCCTACACCCAGCTCAGGGCTACTGAGTAACAGTACCTTCGTAGCATGTTATGCAGCAAATCTATCACCCCTCCATCTCATCCACCTCCCCTATCTCGGGGATATCCCAGGCAGTGATGGTGCAGAGGATCTCGTCCGTGAGAGGAGATGTTTCGGCTATACGGTTAGCCTGTTTTTCCACCACCCGTTCGAACAGATTCCGAACGAACCTCCCATTTCCAAAGGTTCGATCTTTCTGTTCACATTTGCGCGTGATATAGGCCAACAATGCCTTTCTAGCTCCGGGAGTCAGCGTAAAACGGGCATTCTCCATGAAAACCTCGAAAATTTTCATCAATTCTGCGGGTGTGTAGTGATCGAAATAGAAGAACCGATTGAAACGGGTTCGAAGACCCGGATTGGATTCGATGAACTCCCGCATCTCGTCCGGGTACCCTGCCACGATCACCGCAATCCGGTCCCGATGGTCCTCCATCCGTTTGAGGAGAGTTTCGATCGCTTCCTGTCCAAAATCCTTGCCAGAGTCTTTACCGCTCAAGGAATACGCTTCATCGATGAACAACACGCCATCGAGGGCTTTCCGAAACACTTCATCGGTACGGATGGCGGTTTGTCCCACATACCCCGCAACCAGTCCCGCCCTATCCGTTTCCACCAGGTGGCCTTTCTTCAGTAATCCCAGACAGCGGTACACCTTGCCTAGGTACCGTGCGATGGTGGTTTTCCCCGTACCTGGAGGACCATAGAACACGGCATGGAGAGTCAGAGGAGTGACGGGTAGGCCTCTCCGTTCCCTCTCCTTATGCACTTTGATTACATTGATAAAGGTGGCGATCTGTTCCTTCACTTTCTCCATCCCGATGAGGCGGTTGATCTTCTCCATTACCTCATCGAGGGTCTCCTCCTCTTCCTCCTCCCCGCTGATCGAGAGGGTAGCGATCTCGGGATCTTCAGCCCGTTGATCTTCCTTTGCCTTCTGTTCCCCATAGATAAGGGTTCGGACCTTCAACAGACGACGGGCTTGTGCTTTGGTAACTGTTCCATCCGCCTTCACCACTAGTTGGGCAAAGGTAAAAAAGGCGGCTGCCAGACGATCGAAATGATTCGTACCGTTCTTCTCGTCGTAGATCACCACGTACCGAAGTGACTTTAGGTAGGTGCGAGGCTTGTTTCCCCCTTTCTTGTAGATTTCGTTACTGAGGAGCTTCCAGTGCTCTAAAAGCTCCCCTTTACGATAGTCCGACAACGTATCGTACTTGAACAGGTTCACGATGAGAGTGCGATCCTTTGCCAATTGCTGTTTCAACGGAAGAAAACACATGAGAAGAAAGAGTTTCGTTTCTTCGGAAACCTGATAATCGTACCCCAGGCAGGCATAGGCGATGTAGAGTAGATCATCGATCAATCGCAAGAGAAAGGTAGGTTCATTGTTGAATCGATCGTATTCCAACAGGAGCCGATTCAAGTTTCTAGCTTCCTGCAACAGGAAAGAAACGTTCTCTCTCTTCTGGGCTCGAGTCGCCTCCGCGCTGGCAAGAACCGCGCCCGCAACCCCACGTACCGGTTCCTGTCGAGGTTCTTCCGTAAGGGGTTCCGATTTGGGAGTATCCGATCCGGTACCGCCTGCGGGGTGCTCACGGGGACTTAGTGGTGGGGTATCGAAGAAATCCGAAAGAGTTCGCAGCTGTTCCATAAAGCTCGATATGCTGAAGTTACGCCCCCCTACCGTAAATACCGCTTCCCCCTCTCTCTTCTGGAACACGATCTGGATGAATGCGGGAGTACGCTTCGGACGAACGGCGATTAAACTGGCTAACGGGATTGTCTCGGGGACCGAGTAGGTATCCCCCGAGAGAAAGAAGAGGAGTCGCCGATTTGTCAAACAAAGCACTCCGGCCGTGCCCGATCCTACTCCCCTTCCGCTATCCCCTTTGAAGAATCCTTCCAGTACATCCAGAACCTGTTCCCCTTCCTCAAGCCGTTTGGAAAGAGCTTCCAGAAGGGCATTCCGAAACGAAACGAATTGCCAATTCCAAACCGTTTCAAGAATCTTTTGAAGGTGCGTTATATCCAGCACGATTTTACTGTAACAGAATCGAGGAAAAAACACAAACCTGTTGCGTTGACCAAACCGATCGATTCCCCTATAAAAGCTCCTATGTTCAACAATTTCTTACTCCTCCTCACTGCCGCGATCTGGGGATTCGCATTTGTAGCCCAGCGGGTAGGGATGGAACATGTGGGTCCCTTCTTGTTTAATGGGGTCCGATTTGCGTTAGGGGGAATCTCGCTTCTGCCGGTCTTCTTTATCACCGGAGGCAAGTCTTCGGCTCTCGATTCTTCCTCCCTCACGGCAGGGGCCCTGGCCGGTATTCTTCTCTTCGGGGGAGCCAGTCTACAGCAGATCGGTATTCAATACACTACGGCAGGAAAAGCGGGGTTCATAACGGGTCTCTATGTAGTCCTCGTTCCCCTCTTAGGGTCCTTCCTGGGGACCCAGTCCGGCAAGTACCGATGGATAGGAGCCTTCAGCACGGCCATAGGACTCTACCTCCTCAGTGTGAACACGGAGTTCTCTGTCAATCTTGGGGATTTCCTTGTGTTTCTCAGCGCCTTCTTCTTTGCCTGCCATGTACTGTACCTTGCCAAAGTCTCTCCCCTCCAGAATCCCATCCTTCTTTCCATCCTACAGTACCTAATGGTTTCTTTCTGTAGTACCCTCTTCGCCTTCCATGCGGAGAGAATCCAATTCCATCCCTTATATTCTGCTTGGCTCCCGATCCTCTACGGCGGTATCTTTTCTGTGGGAATCGCCTATTCCCTTCAGGTGATAGCCCAAAAAAAGGCGCATCCCACCCATGCGGCGATCCTTCTCAGTATGGAAGGGCTATTCGCGGCTGTGGGCGGGGCTTTATTCCTGGGGGAACGACTCACTGTAAGGGAAACCTTTGGAGCTTTTCTCATGTTGAGCGGTATGGTGATAAGTCAATGGAGGGAGGAGAACAAGAAAAAATCATGAGGTCTTCGTTTGCACTGTTTTTTTCGATCTTTTTAACCGTGTATAGTCTCCTTCAAGTATTCATCGGGATCCATGGATGGAAGATCCTCAAAGCCTTTCAGATACCTCTATCTCCTGTTGTCTATGGGTGTGCCTTCGGCTTATTGGCATACTCCTACATCCTTTCCCGAGTGGGAAACCATACCCTCCCCGAACCTCTCTACAGAGCCCTCCATACGGTAGGAGCCTACTGGTTGGGGGCCATGCTCTACTTTTTCCTCCTGTTCCTCCTGTTCGATGGGATGTACCTGTTTTCCTACCTTCTCTCCCAAGTCTTTGATTACCATCGATTCCATGAACTCCTGAAATCTAGTCTATCAAGACGGATTCTAGGCGGGACTTCCCTTCTTATCGTGTCAACTCTCCTGACGGTAGGAACCATCCAGGCTCGCTCTCCACGGATCACCCGGTATGCACTCACGATTGCTAAACCATCGGTATTGAAAAATCCTTTGAGGATCGTATTCGTTTCCGATATCCATCTCGGCACTCTGATCGGGAACAGTCGTTTGGAGGACCTTGTCCAGCGCATCGAATCGCTAAAGGCGGATCTCGTGCTTCTCGGGGGAGATGTACTGGATGAGGATCTCGGCCCCTTTGTGGAACAGAACATGACGGAAACCTTAGGCAAGATCCGCCCCCCCCTGGGGGTGTATGCCATTCCCGGGAACCATGAGTACATCGGAAGGCACCTTAAGGAGTTTTCCCAATACCTACAGCAGGCAGGGGTGAAGATCCTTATCGACGAAAAGGTCCGTGTCGATGGATCCCTTACCCTGATTGGTAGGGACGATCGATCGGCGGAACGGTTCGACGGCCACAAACGCAAACCCCTTACCCAGTTGATGGCCGATGTAGACAGGAACGCACCGATTGTTCTTTTGGACCATCAGCCCTTCGAATTGGAGGAGGCGGAACAGGCGGGGATAGACCTACAACTGTCTGGCCACACCCACCGAGGCCAACTCTGGCCCAACCAGTGGATCACCCGGAAAGTGTACGAACTGGATTACGGATATAAAAGGAAGGGGAATACCCATATCATTGTATCCTCAGGGTACGGCACCTGGGGGCCCCCGTTGCGGATCGGCAGTCCTCCCGAGATCGTGGTGGTGGATCTATCATTTCAAACTAACCGGTAGACGACACATCTCTATGCGGCAATTCTACGTTGCGCGGCAGTTTTAAATTAGCGGAAACGATGTGGTCTTCCCACAGGCAACCTTCTCCAGGGTATCACGTTTCTTACCGTGTAAGTTCTCGTGCCCCTGTAGGGGAATCCCCCAGAAGAGCATCCATCGGCAGAGGCCGCCTGGGGGATCGGATAGGTTCCTTTCCTGTAGTTCCCCTGGTAATGTCATAACCTTTGGGAATCCACCCCGCATCGGGGGCGGGAGGCGTCAGGGAACTAATGCCTACACTAGTCTCACTACCCTGCGCACCCGGCGTTAATAAGGAAGAAGTACTATAGACGGACCCGTCGAATACGCCCTTCGCGTTTCCCGCTACAAGGATTTCACCATTCTGGTAAGTACCAGTTCCAAGTTTCGGTGGATTGGACTCGGACAGGGTTACCCCCCCGTACGCGATTGTGTCCGTCTCTGACTCTGTTACATTGAATTCTCCGGCAAGTTTTACATACACCGCATCCCCGGGTAAAAGAAAGGCTTTACCAGCGGAACTGTCCGTAACACTGAAAGGAGGATAGGCACCTCTCGGATAGATTTTACCCCCATCCGGGGGGAGGTTCACGAAGAACCGCGGGTACAGATACTTCACCTTTCCCTCATCATCCGTAAGCTGGTGTTTGTACCCGTACCATTCGGAAGGCTGGTTCAAAAGATTCGCGAAAAGCCAGGTCCGAAAGATCCCTTTCCACCTCCAGGATCCGCCCCCGGGGATACTGCTTGTATATGAATTGAAGGCATTCACCACGGCCTGGTAATCGGAAGCGGAATCCTGCAGGATGCGTCTGTAGATTTCAGGATTACCATTGGAGATGGAACCTGCCTGTATGCGGAGCCATTGGAAGAAGAGGTACACGGTGGAATAGTTCACCAGGGGATCTCCCCAGATACCCCAGGAGACGAAGTACTGTCCCCAGAGGTTCGCATCTTTTAAGGGATCGTAGGTTTTCCCTTGAGAAGACTGGTACTGCATCTGGTTGAAATAATCGATCTTCCACTGTACGTGCTTTCCCAAGTAAAGGTACTCCGCCGCAGAGGAGAGTCCCTCGTTGATCCAGGTATCCATGGGAGAACCCTGCTGGATTACTTTCACGCTATAGTTCACCAGGTGCTGGAACTCGTGGGCGAGGGTAAGCTTGAGATCCTCCTTTGCTACTGGATCGATCTCTCCGCTAGCCGTACGGAGCCCCGGATAGGTATCCAGAAAAATCATGTCCGCCTCATTCGAACGGGAGGAAGTGCTAGTAGAAAGCATGTGGGTAGAATCGAAGTAGCCAGCCACGTATCCGCTACTTCCCTCGGTATACCCATCCTGGATATCCAACAGGAGGAGGATCACCCTTCCATTCCCATCCACATCGTAGGGGTCCCCGAAATACTGGGTTACGACAGGATACGCTTTGGAATCGAAGGCTTGCCCAATCTCGGCAATCACAGCATCGGGAATCTTACTGGATTCGCCTTCTTCCACATACACTAGGCAGTGTACCCCCTTATACCGAAGATCGGAAGAAACCTGCACCCATGAACCGGAAAGGGTCTGCGCATTGAAGATTCGCCTCGCCTGCACAGTAATGGAAGAATCGGAAGAGCCCGTATCCCACCAACAGGATAGGGTTACTAATACTACGAATAACAGGAACAACCAGTAAACGGGTCGAATCCTCACGCACTCAAAGATACCCCAATTAGGCGCTAGAATCTATAGGTTGATATTTTCCTTTTCTCCCTATAGAGTTATTCTATGCGCTTCGTGGAAAAACGGCTAAAATCCCTCACGCGAAAGATTCGGGCTTTGTACCTCTGCATGCAGGATCCTGAAACGCCCTGGATCGCCAAAGCCATCGCTCTCATTACCGTAGCCTACGCCGTTTCTCCCCTGGATCTCATACCGGATTGGATTCCTGTCCTAGGGTACCTGGACGATCTACTCATTCTTCCCCTTCTGATAGCCTTAGTGATTCATCTCACCCCCCGGGAAGTGTACCTCCGCCATCTGGACTCCTCTTTCGAATGGGAGATAGACCCAAGAATCAGGAAGCTCGGCCTCGGTATCACAATCCTTATCTGGGTTTGCATTGCCTGGGTCATTCTCTCGAGCAAGGTATTTCCATCCCCCCGATCAATATTTTTGTTTAAAAAATATTGATTTTCACAATCGGTTCTACTACAGTTTCTGTATAGAATAATAAAAAAGGTATGGTGGTATGAGTACAATTCAATTAAACCAAAGTTCGATCGTGTATCTATGCAAGGAAATCCTTCGCAGAAATGCCGATCGACCCTCTTACGCCGCTCTTGCCGTACGGGAACTATTAGCAGTTACAGGAGTAAATCCTAAAAGCGATCCAGAACTCCAATCCCTCCTAGCGGATCTTCCCCTGCATCAAGGCCAGGAAACCCTCACCCTGGAACAAGGTGCCTCGTTGGACAGTCCCCAGGAAGAACAATTCCGTAAGGAAATCATCGACTTCTATATTCCCAGGCAGTTGGTGGATGCCATTATCGCCAATGGGGGTATTCCCAAAGATTCCATAGAAACTCAAATCGGGGTAGGATTCATCGATGTGGCAGACTACACCTTTCTGGCGAAATTCTTGAGCCCCAAGGAAAATCAAATTCTTCTCAATGGTCTTTACACAGCCTTTGCCCATATCCTGAAAAAGCATGGAGGCTATTTAAACAAAACGGAAGGGGATTCCATCATGTTCCATTTTGGTGGACTGATCGATCCCAAAGTGAAAAATTTGAGTCACAAGGAAGCCCTCCAGTACATCAGCTCCGAACTTTTTTATACCTGTGTAGAAATGCAGAAAACCTGCGAACTATTCAACGAGGCAAACATAGCCCTGATCGATCAGCTTACCGAAGAAGAAGAAAAGGAGGCAGTGAAGTCCGCTTTTCAAATCATCCATTTCATGAGAAACGATTCGATTTTAGCCAACTCCTTCAATGCCCTGTTTCAGATTCGGATTCGAATCGGTGCCAACATTGGGGAAGTGAGCATAGGGAACTTCGGCCCGCCGGGAAACAAGCGGTGGGACGTAATAGGAATTGCGGTGATCGATGCGAAGCGAATGGAATCCACCGCTCCTGTCGGAGGTTTGAGGATTTCTGAAGCCTTCTACAACATTCTCAACGAGAATGGAATCGTGGAAAAGTATTACAATGAGTTCAAAAAAGAAGCTACACGCAAGGGCGGATACTTCAAAGAAATAACCAAAGAAGAACTTTTTCACTTCAGTTCTGTAATTCTGAAAGACAAGAAAAATGTTACCTTCCGCACCTATTCCGTGCAAGTGAACCCTTCTCTACCGGAATCTATCCATGAACAGATCGGATTGCTCCTCTATAAGGGTGACATAGGGGCAGAAAAGATCGTCGAGTTGGTCCAATACTACAGGGGGAACCGCCACGTGATTCGTGCTATTGAAGACTTGTTCAAGAAGAAGAACATATATATCCGCAAAGGTAAGATTATCTTTTACATGTTTCCCAAGCGCTACCGCCAGTTTGTACGGAAAATGGATAATGACCCCCAGAAATTCGAATCCTATGCCCAGCGAAAGTACCAGTTGTTCGATTTGATGCGGGCCTTGGGGAATTACCAGGATCAGTTAAAACTGCCTCCAAGGGCATTGGAACAAAGCACTGTATTTAGAAACTACGACCAATACATGAATACCGAAATGCAGCACATCAACTACCAGTACAAACGGACGATTCGGAATGCCATTCACAACACGTATTTTTTCAATGTTATTTTCCCCTTGGTGTTCAAGTCTATCAAAGCCAGTATATTAGAATATCAACAAGCTAAACAGCAGGAAACCGCTACCCTTCCCCTCGAAGGTGAAGAAGGTTCGTTAGAAGAAATCCAGGTAGTTTGATTCCCGCTCCCCGGAATCCTCTGCTTAACCTCTTTTAGCTTACACTCTTTTATCGGAGACTTCCAATGCGTGGGAATCTAGGAATAAGGATCGGTACTCTTCCATGGTGCTACTTATCTTCGTTGCCAGTAACACCATCCCCTTCTCATTCCTATCGAGATAGGGGATAAAAATGGGTACCAAGTCTTTGACGATGTTCTGAAGGGATGACTCCTTGCTAAACTCTTCTATTTGTATCATTGGATACTTTATTCTCAGCATGGATCCCCTCTTTCGGAACATTCGTCCAAAGTATGGCCCGTCATGCAATTGAAGCGTCTGTACCAACGGTTGTGGAAGCCCTACGGAAAATCTGACAAAAAAATCCCCCTCCTTCTTTGCCAATACTACACAGATGGGTGAAGAAACATATTGAGACAATCGAACCAAAGCTTTATGAATCCCCGTTTCATCTCTCTTGTAATTTCTGAAATACTGGTTCAGCAAGAAATACCCTTCCGGAGAAAGACAAGATCCCATCATGGCATTTTCTTTCCCTTCGGACTCTTCTGTATTTTCTCCCTGATGGATTCCCTCTTCTGGGGGAACCTCACCAAAAAGATCCTCCAGGGATACATCCATTCCCTCGAAAAGTCCTTCTATCCCAGTTTCTTTCGTAGCCTCTACGGGTTCCTCTCTTTCAGTCCCCCCCATTACCTGATCGACCAACCCCTTCAAGGATCGATCCTTCGGTATCCATTCCGTAGTAAAGGTTCTGTCATCGATCTGAATAAGTCCATCGGGTTTCGTAACGATCACCTCTTCTTCTGCGACTCCATAACCCGCTTTAGCCAAGGCGCCGAGTTCAATATACTCGCAGTACCCTCCTTCATACAGTGTAACGATAGAAACTGTTCCCGATAGGGAGGGTTTTCCCTTGATCCGAGTAAAGGAAGGTCCACCAAAGAGATGCTTTGATAGAAGCAACTCGCGTCGGGAAGGAAAAGTCTTCGCCGCAGATCTTGGAGGAGCCTCTTCCTCCGCCAGTTCCTCTAATATTCCCCAATCTTCTGCCTCCTCGAGGAGTTCCAATTCTTCAGCTTCTCCGACTGGTTCGGCCTCTTCAACTTCTTCAACTTCTTCAACTTCTTTAACTTCTTCTAGAACCTTCGTATCTTCTGCCTCTTCTGTTTCCTCTACTCGCTCCGCCTCTTCTACTTCTTCTGTTTCCTCAGCTTCTACAGGTATTACCTCCAATTCTTCTATTTCCTCAGCAACTTCAAGCTCTTCCACTTCTTCCACTTCTTCCACTTCTTCCACTTCTTCCACTTCTTCGGCTTCCTCTACTTCCTTTAATAGCTCCGCTTCCTTAACCTCTTCCACTTCCTCGACTTCTTCAACCTCTGAAATCTCTTCTATCGCTTCAACTTCTTCAACACCTTTCACTTCTTCGCCTTCTTCGACCTCCGCAAGCTCCTCTATTTCTTCTTCACCCGCTGTTTCTTTTTCGGGAACCATTGGGGCACTCCCTACGGTAGAAGCAGGAGCTTTCGGGATATCCCCTGCCTTTTCGCTAACTGAAGGGACAGGAATAACCGTTATCTTTTGTAACGCTTGCTCGATCAGTTCCGTCAATCGGCTCAAGTCCACAGAAGGAGCTGTCGCTTGGGCTTTGTTTCCTAGTACAGCCAGGATCTCATCCCAACTCTTATCGAATAAAGATTCCAGTTTCGGCCGGTCCTCCTTTTTTACACGGCCAACTCCCTTGAGGATTTCGTTCTTGACTTCTTCCCGACGATTTTCAAGTTCCAATTGAATCTTTTTCCAATCGATCTCTTGATTTCTTTCCAGGTATTCCCATAGAAGGTTTAGTTGTAATTTCTTGATCCGCTCACTGACAATTAGAACAGGCTCCTGCTTCAGGTTGAAGAGAAGGAAAAAAAGTAGAAATAGAGTTATGAAGGTACAGACGAAAATCGTCACCTTCAAAGTTGTGGTCAGCCCAAAGATACTATTAGGAAGGAATATTCCGATCTTGAAAAAAGTAGTGCCTCTGCTTTCAAATAAGCGAAAGGCTTCCCCGTTTTCCACTATAAAAGAAGGAAGCTCTCGGGTATCCCCCTGCCAGTACTTCTGAACCGCTTCGATGATCCTTTTTTCTAGAGATTGAGCCTTGAGTAAAATACCGATCCCATCCACCAGCTCGATTTTGTCCCCAACATCGAGATCACCGTTTTTAAGAAGGTAGTTCTGAAGCCCAAGTTTGCCCACATAGAATAGAGCATAGCCTGCATGTTTTGCATAGATATCGAAAGCCTTGAAACAGTACACAAAGGAACTGGCAGGAGCATGAATGATGATCGGTTCTTCTATTGCCTTCTTTTTCAAGGTTTCGATAAATGCCCCGTCCTCTACATCCTTCAGGTTCCGATACTCGATATTCGTACCGGTTTTTCTAAGAATATCTTCGGGGAAGGTACTGAAATGAAGCTTTTCCAGGTTGAAATCGATAAACCGTACCCCGGCAAAGGATGTTTGTTCCGCTTTCAGTTTTCCAAAGAGGCTTTCGCGGTTAAAAATATGTTCCCTGCTTTGATTCAAGAAATAGACAGTTTTGATGAAATCGATCTCCATGATGGATTTAAACTTTTCTTGATTCACGCGATGATATTGAGTTATATGTTCTTCAGTTCTGTCGAGGGATCTTTGTATATCTTCCTGTATTTTAACGTTATAGAAATGGGTCTCGAGGTACTCGAACAGGCCAAAATAGGAAACGAAGATGAATCCCGTAAAGGCGACGATAGTGAGGAGGAGGCTAAGGAAGAGTTTCTGCATGGAGCTCATGAACTCACATATCTCCTGAACTTTCTCTATATACCTATACTATAATAATATCGGATTTTTCCCAAATAACATAGAGCAATAAAAAAAGCCACCTCTTCAGGTGGCTTTTACTCCGATTTTTGTTCTATAGCCTGTCAAGTTGCCTTTTTTTCTTCTTCTTTTTCTTTTTTAGGCTTCTTTTTGAGTTCCAGAGGCTTCCGTTCAACCAGTTCCAGGAATACCATTTCGCTGGCATCACCCTCCCGTTGCCCCAACTTCAAGATCCTTGTATACCCACCGGGTCTGGAAGCGAAACGAGGAGCGATATCTGTGAAAAGCTTGGAAAGGACAGACTTTTCATGTATCCGTTTTGCAACGATTCTACGGTTATGGAGGGTATCCTTCTTTGCCCGAGTGATGAGTTTTTCCGCTACTCTCCTGACTTCTCGTGCTTTCGCTTTGGTGGTTTTGATCCTTTCGTACTTGAGCAAAGAGATCACCATATTCCGAATGAGAGCTTTACGATGCCCTGCCCGTCGGCTAAGGGCATTAAAACCGATTTTATGCTTCATGGGCTTCTTCCTTCTTCCTCTGTTTTACAGTTTTTAGAGCTTTCTTCAATGCAGCATAATCCGTCATTCCAAGACTCAAATTCCACTCCTGCAGTTTCTCTTTTATTTCCTGCAGGGACTTCTTTCCGAAGTTTCTCGTCTTGGCAATCTCCTCTTCCGTGCGCATCGTAAGATCGCCAATGGTGCGTATATTGGCGTTCTTCAAACAGTTACTGGATCGAACAGAAAGTTCCAACTCTTCTACGGGGGTTTCGAGCAGCTTTCGAATCCCTTCTTCCTCTTCTTCCGAATCCCCCCCTCCAAATACAGAGTCTTCATCGAAATTGATGAAAATGGTGAAATGATCCTTGGCAATCTTCGCAGCCTCGGCAACGGCATCCTCGGGTGTAATGGTACCGTTCGTCCATACTTCCAACGTTAACTTGTCGTAATCGGATCGCTGTCCCACTCTCGTATCTTCTACTGTATACTTAACTTTCTTGATAGGTGAGAAAATCGCATCCATCGGAATAGTACCGATGATTTCGATATATTTTTCGTTGAGTTCGGCCGGTACGTATCCCCTTCCTAAATCGATCTGAATTTCCATTTCAAAATTGGCATCTTCCATAGTGGAGGCAATATGGTGATCTCTGTTGAGGACTTCCACCGCTTCATCTACCTCTAGGTCTGCCCCTTTAAGTTCTTTTTTCCCCTTGACTTCGACAAGGATGGTTTTTTGTTCCAGATCATCCTTAAGCCTTAGGTTCAGTAACTTGAGATTGTTCAGCAAATCGGGTGTATCTTCTACAACGCCTGGGATCCCTTCGAACTCGCTGGATAACACATGAGGAGTACCCTCAGCGTCATAGCAGGTTATCCTCACGGCTGTAATCGCATAACCCTGAATGGAGGATAGTAAAATGCGGCGAAGGGTGTTTCCTATCGTCGTACCATATCCTCGCTCGAAGGGATACGCAATGAACTTCCCATAGCTCGGTGAGGATTCACTGTGTTCAAATATGATTCCCTTCGGTCTTTTAAAACCCTTCAATAGGTTCTTACGCGCCATTTATACTCCTCACTTAGAATAGAGCTCGACGATCAGTTGCTCTTTGATATCCATCATGTCCGTTAGATCGTTTCTACGAGGAATTGCTTTAAAGGTTCCCACCATTGTATCAGGGTTCACCTCTAGCCAGGGAGCCACACCTGATCTAGTATACTCTTTGAGACTTTCCTTTACGGAAAGTAGCTTCTTACCTTTTTCTGATATCTCTACTCGGTCATTAGGTTTCAACAAGTAGGAGGGAATGTTCACTCGTTTACCGTTCACCAGTACGTGCCCATGAGAAACCAATTGCCGTGCTTGCTTCCTGGAACAGGCAAACCGCATCCGATACACTACATTGTCCAGCCTTCGTTCCAAAAGCATAAATAGATTTTCACCTGTCTTCCCAGGCAGCTTGGTAGCTTTGTAAAAGGTATTCTTGAACTGCTTTTCCAGAAGACAATAGATTCTTTTCATCTTCTGTTTTTCTCGTAACTGAACGGCATAGTCCGATTTCTTTCCTACTCGCATACGCATAGCTTTCCCTGGCGCTTGCCGTTTTTTGGAAATCGCGCATTTATCGCTATAGCAGCGTTCACCTTTCAGGAAAAGCTTTGTTCCTTCTGCCCTGCACAACCTACATTGAGGGCCCGTGTATCTTGCCATTTGTGCCTTTCTCCCTATACTCTTCTAGCTTTTCTTGGCCTACACCCATTATGGGGAATGGGAGTGACATCGCGAATAGACTTTACTTTCAAGCCCAAGGCGCCCAGTGACCGAATGGCTGATTCCCTTCCCACTCCGGGACCTTTCACGAATACGTTCACTTCCCGCAATCCATTTTCCATCGCCTTTTGAGCAGCCGCTTCCGCTGTAGTCTGTGCGGCGAAGGGGGTGGATTTCTTTGCCCCTCGAAAGCCCAATCCTCCGGCACTTGCCCATGCTACCGTATTCCCCTTCAGATCGGTGATAGTTACGATAGTGTTATTGAACGTCGCCTGAATGTATACGTTCCCTTCGTAAACCGTCTTTTTTTCTTTTCTTTTCTTTACCTTAGCCAAGGATGCTGCCCTCCGTACTTACGTTGCTTTCTTCTTACCCGCCACAGTCTTTTTCTTACCTTTGCGGGTCCGCGCATTGGTACGCGTTCTTTGGCCTCTCACCGGGAGTCCTTTTCTATGCCTCAAACCCCGGTAACAACCTATATCCATCAAACGCTTTATGTTCAGGGCTACCTCTGTCCGGAGTCGCCCCTCAACTTTGTATTCGTTCTCGATCACATTCCTGAGTTCGTTGATTTCTTCCGCTGACAGTTCGTTAGCTTTTCGGCTTGGATCGATCTTCGTTTTTTCGCAGATCTTTCTTGCAGACGAAGGCCCGATCCCATAGATATATGTCAACGCAACATCGAGCCTTTTGTTGGGAAGGTCCACTCCCGCAATACGAGCCATGTTGATTCCTCCTGTTTACCTCTGCCTCTGCTTATGCTTGGGGTTTTCGCAGATGATCCTCACTACCCCTCTCCGTTTAATAACCTTGCATTTATCGCAAATTCTTTTCACACTTACTCTAACCTTCATATATACCGTCCTTCTGAAAGTTCCTTATAGGTTCCTCGATCGTATCTTTCCCTTCTTCACAAGTCCCTCATGATGGTGCATTTTTAAATGTCCTTCGATCTGGGACATGGTATCCAGGTCAACACCTACCATAATCAGAAGCGAAGTTCCCCCCATCAAGTACGCAAGGTCCGTGGGGAAATGAAAAATCTTTTGTACAATGGTCGGTATGATAGCAATGAATGCCAGGAACAACGATCCGGGAAGTATAATACGATTCAATACTTTGGTAAAGTATTCTTCCATCTTTTCAGAACGTATTCCCGGAATGGAACCTCCGTTTTCCCTGATGTTCTTAGATATTTCGATGGGATTGAGTGAAACCTGTGTGTAGAAGTAGGCAAAGAATACGATCAGTAACGTGTACAATACGATATAGGGAACTCCATCGGGTCTTAGCCAATAGGCAAAATCGGATAACCATTTTACCTGAGCCCCGATATTCCCCGCGATCTGAAGCGGAAAGGTCAATACGGAAGAGGCAAAAATCACAGGGATAACCCCCGAAGGGTTGATCTTGAAGGGAATGTAGGTGTTCTGAGCACCGTACATCTTCCGACCTACCACACGCTTCGCGTAATGGACCGGGATCTTTCGTTGCCCTTGCTGCTCGATGATAACCAACGCCACTACGATGATGAACATGATGAACACGACCAGCACGAACACTGGATTCAATTCCCGCATCTGGATTTTCTTGAGCAGGTTGTACAATGCATCGGGCAGCCGGGCTACTATTCCGGCAAAGATCAGCAAGGATATGCCGTTCCCTATGCCTCGTTGAGTGATTTGTTCTCCAATCCACATGAGAAAAATCGTGCCCGTGGTCACGGTCAACATAGCAATCAAGGAATAGGAGAGTTTTCCCATGGTAATGGCGTCCGGGATCTGATCTGCATAAACGGTGACCGCATAGGACTGGATGAGGCACACCAGAACCGTCCCGTACCGGGTGTATCGATGGATTTTTTTTCGGCCCCCTTCTTCTTCGGAGAGTTTCTTCAGACTGGGAAAAACTAGAAGTAGTAACTGCATGATGATGGACATCGAGATGTATGGCATGATCCCCAGCATGAAGATCGAAAAGTTCTTAAAGGCTCCCCCCGCGAAAAAATCCAGGTAATCCGTAAGAGAAAGTCCGCCCGCCGATTCCTGGGCTATAAAATAGAGTTTAAGAGCATTTACGTTGATACCTGGAATAGGCAATGTAGCTCCCAAACGGAACACGATCAGCATCAGCAAGGTGAAAAAAATCCGTTGTCGGAGTTCTTTGATCCGGAAAATATCCAGTAGAGCGTTATTAGCCATCAGATCATTCCTATGCGTTAGAAGATTCTTTTATTTCGCCACCACTTTGTCGGATTTTCTCTTTGGCACCCTCGGAAATAGGGAGGCCTTCAAATATCAGCTTTCTGTGGAGTTCACCGTTTCCTAAAATCTTGACATTCGTTGCCCTTGCTTTAACAATGCCTTTTTCCTTCAACGACTGTAAGCTAACCACTTCCCCCTCTTGGTATTTTGCGTCGATCAGTTCTAGATTCACCGGAATCGCTTCGTTTTTGAAGGGATAATTGGAAAAACCTCTTCTTGCAATTCTTCGGTACAGAGGCATCTGCCCGCCCTCAAATCCGGGCCGGACTCCTCCTCCAGCTCTCGCGTTCTGCCCTTTGTTTCCCTTGCCAGCAGTCTTTTGAAGTCTGGTTCCTGAACCGCGACCCACTATCTTTTTCTTTTTCTTCGATCCTTTCGGGGCTTTAAGGGTATACTGTTCCATACTCAATCGATCTCCTCAACTTCCAGCATGTATTGAATCTGCTTGATCATGCCCAAAATCGCTGGATCCTTCTTCTTTACAACCACCGAGTTTAACTTCCTTAAACCCAGAGCTTTCGCTGTTAACCGATGGGAAGGCTTTCTACCAATCGTACTTTTCACCAGCTTGATTCTAAGTTTGTCACCCATCTTGCTAACCCCACACTTCGTTTAAAGACTTGCCTCTATTTTTTGCTATGATCTTTGCATCCA
>Ga0308395_1001267_pt1 | contig 16816 bp, 14 predicted proteins | sample Hotspr20SampleP4_FD_202097 | JGI IMG/M metagenome (GOLD analysis project Ga0308395, IMG submission 202097) | Hot spring phototrophic mat microbial communities from Mushroom Spring, Yellowstone National Park, Wyoming, United States - 20050930_P4 ...
GCTTGTCACAAAACCCAGCAAATGGGCTGCGAGGCTTCCATGCGGGTATACGCGTCGGGTGCGTTCCTCCAGCGTGACTATCAGGTAGTTCAGCCGCGCGATTTCGCGCGCTGTTTCTTGAGAGACGTGATCTGCAAGTCGAACATACACACGATTGGCATCCGCTATCTTTTCCATAATAGCGGCTGGCTCCTGACCCAGCAGTGGGGCCATTTTTTCAGCAAATTTGCGGCGATATATCTCATCAGGCATGGCGTTTGGCGAGGCGCCAACACTATACGTGGTGAGATTACACGCCAACAACACGCCATCGTAGTCATAGATGAGCCCTCTCTGGGGTTTGAGAGATTTTTGTATCCATTTACTCCCCCCATGTTGGGCGTATGCCAGGGGCATAGCGCGATCGAACACTTGCCATCGGAGCAGCTGAGCGGTCACTATCAGTAAAGCGACACCCAGCAGAGCCATCACCACTATAAGACGCAGACGAGTTGCACGTCCGACTGACATACGGTCCTGAATATCTCCCGATCTTATAGAGCACCTCATGGATTGGTCTCAAGTCGATTGGCTTGCCACACGGAAGCCTCTTCGATGGAATAACCAGGCACGGATAAGTAGAACGCGCTGGTGGCTGGCGCAAAGCCCAACGCACGAGCGCGCTCTTCGACGCGTGAAAGGGACTCCCATTTCGCAATTTCCACCCTAAGCGCCGCATTTTCGGCTTCGATCGCTCTAAGCCTTTGTCGGGACTGTTCTATTTGAAGATTGGTGGCAGAAATCATATAGGCCTGCGTCAGATAAAGCCACCCCACCAAACTGATGAGCAGAACTAGGAGCAGGATCCCGAGCGCATTGCGCCGTTCCATATGCCCGACGAAACAGTGCACCAAGCGACCGGGGCGGAGCAGGGTTTGGACAGGTGGCGCACTTTGGACGTTCTTCATAAAGTTCACCGATTTTCCTTGCGTTCAGCGACGCGTAATTTGGCACTTCGGGCACGTGGGTTCATCTTAATCTCCTCGGGATGCGCGACGATCGGCTTTTTGGTTATGACACGCAGCGTGGCGCGATGACCACACGTGCAGTGTGCAGGATAGGGCGTCGAAGGACATATACAGTCCTTGGCCTCTCGGGCAAAGAACTCCTTTACGATGCGATCCTCTAAGGAATGGAAACTGATGACCGCCAATTTGCCACCAGGTGCCAACAGACTGACCGCTGCGTCCAAGGCACGCATCAGAACCTCGAGCTCATTGTTCACCGCGATGCGCAACGCCTGAAACGTGCGCGTGGCGGGATGCAACCGCGCACCTCGCCTTCCACCCACCGCGCGTGTAACAACCTCGGCCAGCTGCGTGGTTGTCATGACCGGCCACGCCTGCTTGATAGCACGCGCAATGACACGACTGCGTCGTTCCTCCCCGAAGCGATAAAGAATCTCGGCCAGTTCCTCTTCCGAAAGATCGTTAATCAGAGTATATGCCGTTATGCTTGAGCGCGGGTCATATCGCATGTCCAAAGGGCCTTCAGCCTGGAAAGAAAATCCGCGCTCCGCTGTTTCCAACTGCAGCGACGAAACGCCCAAGTCGAGCAAGATGCCATGGACTGGAAAGAAACCATACCGATGGGCTACTTCAGCCAAGTCGGCAAAGTTTGCGTGAACGAGATGCACGCGTTCCCCGTAAGTTTCTAAATTGTGACGCGCTACTTTAAGCGCAGCTGGGTCGGCGTCCAAACCGAGAAGCCGACCATCTGGTGCAGTTGCCTCCAGAACAGCGCGCGCATGTCCACCGGTGCCAACCGTACCGTCGATAAACCATTGCCCTGGTTGTGGATTGAGCGTCGCTAGTACCTCGCGCACCAAGACGGGAATGTGCATCGCATCACGTTGTCTCCGTGCTCCGTGCCTCAGATGCTATACTGGCGTAACTTTTCTTCGAGCATTTCGGGCGTTATATTGGCCATCCTGCCCGCCCAGAGCTTGGGATTCCATATCTCCAGGTGATCTTGTACGCCCGCTATTAACACTTCTTCTTCCAGTGCTAAATGGGCATGCTCACGCAACATCTGGGGCACCAATATTCTTCCCTGTCGATCTGGAACGTCGCTGATAGCATTGGCGAAGAGATAACGCAACAGGTCGTGCTCGGACAATGGGATCCTCTCTCGCATCCGTTGTGAAAGTGCTTCGAAAGCAGCAACCGGGTAGAGATCAAGATACTCGCCGATACCTTTGGTAATCACGACACCAGAGGCAAGTGACTCACGAAATCGGGCGGGGAGGGTGAGGCGCCCTTTTGCGTCGAGATTGTGCACGTAGTTGCCCAACATCAGCATTGGAGAACTTTCCTCCCACCAGGACCCATTTCAGGGCGCCAAAGCAGGCATCCTCTGCGCTACTTTGAACCACTTTGAGCCACTTTACACCAGATTATACCACTACCTCCCTCAGTGTGTCAATGCCTTTGCAGGTTTTCCGTTCCTTGGGATTCTCATCCCCTTGATCAACCCTTCCCCTTGAGAAAGCGAGTCACACAACATGTTGTGTTGTGATTATGTCATGATACAACGTGTCCTGTATACTGGTCGATCTGAAGATTTCCACTTTGTCAACCGCTCACAAACCTTAAAATTTTTTCTGAAGATCCAAAACAAGACATAAATTATGCCCATCCATTGTCGGACACTCCACTCCTGCGCCAAGGGACGATCAGATCCGGCACAGCGGCAGAGTCACTGCACGCGTACACCGCTATTCGTTGCAAAGTGTCAGCCCCGAAAAGTTGAGCGGGATAGAGGTGTTCGTGTGCCGCCTGTTCACTTTTTTTAAAGGGAGATTACGGACAATGTGACAAAGAGACGTGCTGCGCTCTGATCTGCCACTTTATTGCTGATATGAGACCGGAGAGGCGACATCGGGGTGAACATTTACCATAGCATAAGTCACAACATACGGGGAAAGTGGCTGGCAGCACGTGCCTATTCACGAATCAATGTACCGTCTTGTTCCCTGGTACTGAGGGAACACTCGGACAAATGCTACACTTATTATACCAAGATTTTTTAATTACGTCAAGAGCTCGTTTCTGCTGGTAGTGTATCCTTCGCGGTGGAAATTCGCCGCCAACCGGTTGAGAGGTCTTGATGCGAAGAGCGGACTTTCCGGGTATGCATCGAGACACACCGAAAAGTGAGTAAATCAAGATTCTTATGTGTGGAGATCTCCATCTGACTGTCATCGGGGAGTGTTCTAACACCGCTTACAAGCCTTTGCTGGAATTTCCACCGGAAAAGATACACTGCCAGGCGGTGGGGTAAATTGGACAAAATCTCGCTTCTGGATATAATGGGGCATGAGAAATACCCATTGCCAGGGAGCAAGGAGAGAGAGTTGGCCAATACAAAGTCTGCCCTGAAACGGGCTCGCCAAAGTGAGAAACGCCGCCTGCGCAACCGCGTGTATCGTTCGGCAGCCCGCACCTATGTGAAGAAGGTGAGGCGTCTCATCGAAGCGGGCGAGCTGGAGGATGCGCGCGCCGCTATCGTGTCCGCAGTCAAGGCCCTGGACAAGGCGGCACAGAAGGGCGCCATCCACAAGAACAACGCCGCACGACGCAAATCGCGCCTTTTTAAGCTGCTGAATCAGGCGCTGGCGAGCGCATCCGCGTGATTCGCCCAGCTTGAAGCCCTTTTGCCTACGTACAAGCACAAGGAGCAGAGCGCTGAAAGGAAGCCAGTAGCTCCTTGTGTTATTTTCGTTCATCCCTCAAGGGTGGCGTAGCCGTGTGGACTTTCCCAGGTCTCTTCGGTGTTGTCCAGGTTGGCAAATTCTTCAGCGCGACTGTCCTCGCGGTAGTGGGTGCCACGTGATTGGTGGTTATGCCAGGCAGCACGGGTCACCACCCAGGCTGCCTGCGCCATATTGCGCAGGCCGATCAGCTCATCGGTGATGCGCGTCGTCCGGTAAAATCCGTCAATTGTCTCCCATAAATGGCTCAGTTCGCGCAGTGCACGCGCCAGCCGATGGGTGTTGCGTGCCAGCCCCACGTAGAGCCACATCACATACTGAATCGAACGTTGATCGCGATAGATCAACACCGGATCGGCAGGAACGCCGTCCTCGACGCTTTGCCACGGGGGGATCTCACCCGCTGCCACCAAGCGCAGGTCTTTCCGACTGGCGATGTCGCTGCCGGCACGATAGCCCCACACCAACCCCTCCAGCAGAGAGGTGCTGGCCAGCCGGTTGGCACCGTGGACTCCGGTGCAGCTGACTTCTCCGACTGCGTAAAGCCCCTCGATGGTGCTGCGTCCCCATTCGTCCACCAAAATGCCCCCGCAAAAGTAGTGTGCTGCCGGCACAACCGGGACGGGCTCCTGCGTGATGTCGAGTCCAGCTTTCAGGCAGGTCGTGTAAATGGTGGGAAAACGTTCCCGGATGCGCGAGGCGTCCATATGGCTGGCCAGGTCGAGCAAGACATGGGGATATCCATGGGTGATCATCTCTTCATGAATGGCACGTGCGACGATGTCACGCGGCGCCAAATCGCCCCACTGTGGCGCATATTGATCCATAAAGTGGCGACCATCCGGTGTATAGAGACGGCCGCCCTCGCCCCGAACGGCCTCGGAGATCAAAAAGTTGTTCGCTCCGGGGATGGCCAGCGTGGTCGGGTGAAACTGGATATACTCGGCGTTGATCACCCGTGCGCCCGCACGATAAGCCATGGCCAGTCCATCGCCCCGCGCTCCCTCGGGATTCGTGGTATAGCGGTAGATGCGTCCCAGGCCACCGGTGGCCAGGATAGTTGCGCGCGCCAGAATGCGACGCACATGCCCGGTTGTGCGATCCAGCACATAGGCGCCGTGGCAAGTGATGGGACGGTACACCGCCAGTGGATCGCGGGAATGATGGGAAGAGGTGATCAAATCCACCGCTGTGGTATTGGTACGTAGTATAACATTGGGAAGCGCGCGCAGACGGGCGATCAAGGCCTCCTCGATCGCCTGACCTGTGGCATCGCCAACGTGCAGGATGCGGGGTAGGGAGTGTCCGCCCTCCGACGTATAAGCGATGGCGCCATCCGGGGTGCGATCAAAGGGCACACCCAATTCCTCGATTAATATGCGTTGGACCAACGCTGGCCCCTCTTGGGCCAATAGATGCACTGCTTGGGGCAAACTCAATCCGGCGCCGGCAGCCAGAATATCGTCCGCCAGTCGTTGTGGCGAGTCGCCAATCCCACAACCGACAATGCCCCCCTGCGCATAGCGGGTGTTTGATTCCGTGGGGTCGGCAGCGCGGGTGACCACGATGATCTGGCGTTGCCGGTCCTGCGCCAGGCGCCACGCCGCCGTGGCGCCTGCTATGCCACAGCCAACCACCAGGACATCCGTCTCTATGGTCATCTTTTCTCACTTTCAGGGCCGTACAAGGATACGAGCCAGGGGTGATGGATCACCCAGATTACAAAGCGAGCATACGTTCCAATGCGATCCGTGCCCAGTGCGCGATTTCCTGGTCCACCGTGATGCGATGGGGGCGTTCGCCCCGCTCCAACGCTTCGAGCAGCTGGAGCAGCTTCTCCGACGTGGTCTGCCCCATAGTGCGACAAAAGGGTGGTGCTTCAGACAGCAACATAATCTGCTGTTCCGGATGCTGATGCTGCAGGCGTTGTACCAGACGGGCCTCAGTGCCGATGGCCCAGCGAGTGCCCGGCGGTGCTGCTTGCACCTGCTCGATGATGTAGCGCGTCGAACCGGCGTCGTCGGCCAGCTCCACTACCTCCTGCTTGCACTCAGGGTGTACCAGGATGCGCACATCCGGAAATTGCTGGCGCATCGCCAGCACATCTCGGGGGCGAAAGCGCTGATGCACGTTGCAAGCTCCAGGCCAGAGCACCACCTTGGCCTTGCGGATGGCCTCGGGCGAGGGCGGATGACTTTTGATCCACATCAGCATTTCCTCCGGCGCAATCCCTACACGACGCGCCATATTGCGGCCCAGGTGCTGGTCGGGGAAGAAGAAGATCCGCTCGCGTTGTTGCAGTGCGGCTTGCATCACCTGCGCTGCGTTGCTGGAGGTGCACACCAACCCGCCATGGCGCCCACAGAACGCCTTCAGTGCTGCCGATGAGTTGACATAAGTGATTGGTGTGAACATCCGTTCGGCGTCTCCAAACACCTCGGACAGGTGTTCCCAGGCGCTCTGCACCGCATCGAGGGTGGCAGTATTGGCGAGATAGCACCCGGCGCCGGGATCGGGCATCAGCACATCTTGGCCTGGCCGTGCCAGGATGGCGGCTGTTTCGGCCATAAAGTGGACGCCACAGAAGACGATGACCGCTGCGTCGCTGCGCGCGGCCTGACGTGCCAGCTCGAGCGAATCGCCGATGACGTCCGCCTGAGCAACGATTTCATCGCGTTGATAATGGTGAGCCAGGATGAACACCTGCTTCCCCAGATGCGTCTTGATCTCTGCAATGCGTGCGCTCTGCTCGTGTCGGGTGGGCGGACGGTTCGCGTTTGTCAATTCCATGCTGATGTCCAGTGCAGCGGCCGAGTGGGTGAGTGCGCCGACGGAAATATAGTCTACCCCTGTCTCGGCGATCTCGACGGCGCGCCCCAGCGTGATCCCCCCGGAAGCTTCCAGCGGCACGCGACCAGCTGCAATCGAGACAGCCTGACGCATCTGTTCCAGGCTCATATTGTCCAGCAGGATGCGATCCACAGGCGGAATGATTGCCAGAGCTTCTTGAAGCTCTTCGAGGTTGCGCACTTCCACCTCGATAGGCAGGTGGGGATGTGCCGCGCGGGCACGCTCAATCGCCGGCCGGATGCCGCCCGCTGCAGCCACGTGATTGTCCTTGATCAGGATCATGTCGTAGAGTCCCATGCGGTGGTTGGTGCCGCCGCCTATCCGTACGGCATACTTATCCAGGACGCGCCAGCCGGGGATGGTTTTGCGCGTGTCCAGAATGGTGGTCGCCGTGCACGCGACCGCGTCCACAAAACAGCGGGTGAGGGTGGCCACGCCCGACATGCGTTGCAGGAAGTTGAGCGCGGTGCGTTCAGCGGCCAGCACGGCATATGCCGGCCCTGTCACCTCGGCGATTAGGGTGCCACAGGACACCTCCTCGCCCTCCTCCACCCGCGCGATGAAGCGCACCGTGGGCGCCATATGCCGGAAGACCATCTCGGCAATCGGCAGTCCAGCAATGATCCCAGATGCCTTGGCAATAATGTACCCATGCACCTGGCTCTCGGGGCTCAAGATCGCCCCCGTGGTGACATCGCCCGTGCCAATGTCTTCGGCGAGGGCCAATTCGATCAACGGCGTTGCTGCACGGAGCAACGCCTCTCGGTCCGACGCGCTTCTGGCTTCCATAAGCCATCTTATCCCTTGCTCATCCTGATGTTCACCGCTCCCGAGTGTCCAAAAGGAATGGCCGACATCTCGGCGGAGTAGACAGCGTTGTGAGGATAGCAAGAAGTATACTGGTTCGAGATGAGAATTCCAAACCGCGGTTCAATCGCCGTCAAAGCCGAATATTGCTATAATAAGCGCGCCGGTAGACCGTCTCGAAATGAGATAGCCGCAGGAGTGGTGGAATGGGACGCTAAGGAGAGATTGAGGGTTACCCCGTGGACCGCTATGCGTTCGAGCGATTGGTGGTTGAAGCGTTGGAGGCGTTGCCGGAGGCCATCCGCACCCAGCTGGAGAACGTCGAGTTCGTGGTGGAAGAGTGGCCCGATCCGGTGGTGTTGCGGCGAATGGGGGTGCGCAACCCTGCCAGCTTGTTGGGGTTCTACCACGGCATTCCGCGTACCCAGCGCACTTCTCATTACGGCATGGTGTTGCCGGACAAAATTTCGATCTATCGACAGCCCATCTTGAGGCGCTGTCGCAATTGGAGGGAAGTGCGTGAACTGGTCTTCTCCGTGGTGCGTCACGAGATCGCGCATCACTTCGGCATCACGGATGAACGTTTGATGGAACTTGGCGCGTACTAACTCTCTGGGACTCGGTTGGCACTGACGTGAGAGAGGACGCTGTGCAGCGATTTCTCGATCTCCTCCACGATTGTTTCCGAGTGACCCTGCCCCTGCTTCTGATCCCGATTGTGATGGGCTGTGTTCCTCGTATTTGCAGCGGTACGCGCCCCATCCTCAAAATAGGGTTGGCTGCCCCCTTCGAGGGAATGGCACGACCGCTTGGCTATGAAGCCTTACAAGGGGTCAAACTGGCCGTCGCGCAGTGGAATGCGCGTGGTGGACCCGGAGACTATATGGTGGAGCTGGTGGCGCTGAACGACTCGCACGATGCCCAAGAAGCGCGCTGGCAGGCCGCGGAGTTCCTGGCGGACCCGGCCGTTTTGGGCGTCATCGCCGGATGGCGTGCTGCGACGGCCGCGGCAATGGTGCCTATATTGAGTCAGGGAGGACTGGCGACGGTGCTGCCGTGGAGTGTCCCTGCCGCGCTGGCCGACCCCGATCGGGGCATTACTATGATAGCGGCGCACGAAGGTCAGGTCGCCCAGGCTTTGTGGGAACACTTGCCCACGACCGTCCCACGGTGTCATGTCGCAATCGTCGGTGATGAACAGGCCATCGCCCCTTACCGAGAATTTCTCCCGGCGTGTGTCCGAAGAATCGCTCCTCCCGTCACCCTGCACCGTCAGGCGCTCCAGGCATGGGTGGCTACGTTGCTTGATCCTCACGCTTCCCCTCTCGAAGCGCTGATCCTGGTCGCCGATCCTATCTCAGGGGGTGAGATCGCCGTTGCACTGCGCCAGACGGGCTGGTCCGGATGGTTGTTCGGTGCTGCCGATGTGGGGAGCACCCAGCTGACGGATGTGGCAGATGGATGGGCCGATGGGATGGTGGTCGCCAGTCCTGCGCCATCAGGGGTGGATGGGTCTTTTCACGCGGATAAGGATGTGAGGTCGTTTGCCCCCCTGAGTCCGCGAGGTGTGTTAGCTTATGACGCTGCCCATGTGCTGCTCACCGCGATTGCAAACAACATCGCACAGACGGGCTATCCATCCCGTGCGGGGGTTGTGGCTGCTCTGGCGAGGGTACAGGCAGAAGGTCTGACCGGTCCTATCGCCTTTGACTCGGACGGTCAGCGGCTGCGCGCTTCGGTGTGGTTCTATCGCATAGAGGATCACCGCTATCCGGGTGTCCTTATCGGGCGGGTTGAGAGGTGAAGACGGACGTTTCCATAACACCTGAGAAGGTGTGCCTCGAAGCCGGACAGGGCCATTACCCGCCGAGGTATATCTGGAATGTTGACCATTCCTACCGGCGCAACAGGTTGAGCGTCCCATCGCGCAGACGGCTCAAAATTCTGCCGTCTGGCATCATTGACAATAAAATGTGCTTGCCTTATAATGGGTATGACTCAAGAACTGTCCTGTCGCCTAGCCGTCGTGTATTTGTGGATGGACAAGGGAGTGACGATGAACAATGGAGACTTGCAGCCGTGGGAGATCCCCCCGGATGAAGGTTACTGGCGTGCCCTCCTGGCCGATGTGGATCGCCTATCTGCTTATGAACCGACCTTCTACGATATTGGTCTGACCCCGGAAGAGGTCTTTCGACCGCCATCCACCCTTCATACTGTAACGCGCGACGGCGAAGAACCGAAGAGACTCGCTGCCCGTCCCGCGACCGCCGGTGCCGCGCGCACATCCCCGCCCGAGAGACTGGCGGCCGAATGGGAACGTGCCGAGCAGTTGCTTCAGAGCAAGGAACGGGTGGAGCTGCGCGTGACAGGCTACAATCGCGGGGGATTGCTGGTGCGTTTCGGGTCGCTGCAGGGGTTCGTGCCCACTTCACAGTTGGTCGAGCTGCCCGATGAATCCGACGACGAGATTCGTCAGGCGCAGCTGGCGCGGCGTGTCGGCGAGGTGTTGTGCCTGCGCGTGATCGAGATCGACCGCGAGCGCAACCGGCTCATCTTCTCCGAGCGCGCCGCGGTCAATCAGCACCAAGGTCTCGCCCTGCTCAACAGCCTGGCACCCGGCCAGGTGCGCACCGGTCGTGTCAATGCCTTGTGTGGCTTCGGCGCTTTCGTCGATCTGGGCGGTGTCGAGGGCTTCATTCACATCTCGGAGTTCTCCTGGAGCCGCATCAACCATCCCGCCGACATATTGCGTGTGGGTGACGAGATCCAGGTCTATGTGATCGACGTGCAACCGGCGCATCAACGGGTGGCGCTCAGCCTGAAACGCCTCAAGCCCGATCCGTGGAGCTTGGTGGATCAACGTTACCACGTCGGCGATATCGTCGAGGGCGAGGTGACCAACGTGGTCAGCTTCGGGGCGTTTGTGCGTCTGGAAGAGGGGGTGGAAGGGCTGATCCACGTCTCGGAGCTGGCGGACGGCAATTTCCTCCATCCGCGCAATGTGGTCAAGGAGGGTGATCGCGTGCGGGCGCGCGTTATCCGTGTGGGTGGCGCCCAGCATCGCTTGGGACTGAGCTTGCGACAAGTGAGCGAATAGCAATTCCATGCACCAGCTGCGCGCCATGCGGCAGGAGCTGATCGGCCTGGCGCTGATTGTCCTGGCCAGCCTCAGCTTGCTTGGCCTCCTCTCCACGGCTCCCGGCACTCTTAACGCGGGACTCGCCCTCTTGTTGCGCCAGGCGTTCGGCCTCGGCGCGCTGCCAGTTGGGATATTCCTCGGTGCACTAGGTGGCTATCTACTCATCACCGGATTCCGCCGTCAGCTGACGCCGGGTGGTGCTTTCTCATCCCCCCCTTTGCGTTGGGATGTTGTCGTGTGCGCCGAGATGCTCTTCATCGCCATCCTGGCGCTGGTACACCTGCTCGTCGAGCGCGACGACCCGCTGGGATTAGCCCGTATGGGGGGTGGCGGTGGCCTGTTGGGCTGGGGCATCCGCACCGTCCTGGTTGACCTGCTGGGCAAGACGGCTGCCGGGTTGCTGTTGCTGAGCGTCGTGTTGGGCGCTTTGGGAGGGCTGCTTTTCCTGGTCGCTCGGCCCTTGCAGCGCCGCGTCCTCATCCCGCGCGCGGAGAATATCCCAGCCGCCCCGGAGGTGTCACCCGCGGAAGTGTCCGAACGGGTAGCGCGTCCGCGTCTGCGTCCGGAGATCAAAGCGCTGCCGCTCAACACCCAGCTGCCACAGCCGAAACGCCCCACCCGCCGCCGGCGCCACCTGCCTCCGCTCGACCTGCTCATCCCTTCGTCCAAAGAGCCGGTCACCGGCGCCGACGTGCGCTATCAGGCACAGATCATCGAGGAGACACTGCGCGCATTCGGTGTGCCGGCGCGCGTGCGCGAGATCAACGTCGGACCGGCGGTCACCCAGTTCGGCGTGGAGCCGGGTACCATCGAACGCACGGCACCCGACGGCAGCGTCGTGCGGCAGCGAGTACGCGTCAGCAAGATCACCGCCTTAGTCAATGACCTGTCGCTGGCACTGGCAGCGGCGCCGATCCGCATCGAAGCACCTGTGCCAGGGCGCCCGCTGGTGGGGATCGAGGTGCCCAACAGCAAGGTGACGCTCGTCTCCCTGCGCGGCGTGCTGGAATCGGACACGTTCCATAAGGCCCGCAGCAAGGGCATCCTGCCCATCGCCTTAGGGCGTGATGTGTCCGGAGCGCCCGTAGTGGCCGACCTGGCGGCTATGCCTCATCTGCTCATCGCCGGCGCCACCGGTTCCGGCAAGAGTGTGTGCCTCAACGCCATCCTCACCGGTCTGTTGTGTGAACACACCCCTGAAGAGCTCAATCTGTTGCTGATCGACCCCAAGATGGTTGAGCTGATACCCTTCAGCGGCATCCCCCATCTGCTGGCACCGGTGGTGACCGATCTGGAGCAGGTAGTGGGGGCGCTGAATTGGGCTATGCGCATGATGGACGAGCGCTATCAGCTCTTCGCGCGCTGTGGGGCACGCCATATTGCCGACTACAACAAGCGCATCGTGCCGCGGGAAGGTGTCGAACCGCTGCCCTATGTGGTGGTGGTCATCGACGAATTGGCCGACCTGATGATGACCGCACCCGACGAGGTAGAACGCGCTATCACCCGCATCGCCCAGATGGCGCGTGCCACCGGCATTCATATGATCATTGCCACCCAAAGGCCCTCGGTGGACGTGGTCACCGGCCTCATCAAGGCGAACTTCCCAGCACGGATTGCTTTCATGGTGACCAGCCAGGTCGACTCACGCGTCATCCTGGACAGCCCCGGCGCGGAGCGCCTGTTGGGGCGCGGTGATGCGCTTCTCATGCTCCCCGAAGCGGCTCAGCTGCGCCGCATGCAAGGGTGTTTTGTCTCCGACGAGGAGATACGGCGCGTCGTGGACTTCTGGAGGGAACAGGCTGGCGAGATGCCCCCACCGCAGTCCTTCCCCTGGGAAGGGCTGGCGGACGGGGACGCGCGCGACCCCCTGCTGGATGAGGCGATCGCGCTGGTGCGACAGAGCGGCCGCGTCAGTACGTCATGGCTGCAGCGTCGCCTCAACATTGGCTATCCGCGCGCCGCACGCCTGATAGACCAGTTGGAGGCGGAGGGGATCATCGGCCCAGCGGTGGAGGGCCAACCCCGCACAGTGCTCATCCAAGACCGCTTCTCCGACGAGAGCGATAGCGACCTCGATGAGACCTATCACGAACAAGGAGGTAAGCAATAACACAACCCACTCTCATCCACGAGCAGGTTGCGGAGCTCCGCACGGAAGGAGGCGAGTGCGTGTGCCTCTACGTCAACACCGGCAAGATCGTCTTCTCGATGGCAGGCTTGTCGGCCGGGCAGGAAGGTGCGCTGGATCCTGGCCACCAGGATGTGCACAAAATCGCCTGCCTGATCAAGGGGCGCGCCGTCCTCGAGTTCCCCGACGACACGCCCCGGTGGATCGAGCTGCGCGCCGGCGATGCGGTTCTCGGGAGGAAGTGTTACTGAAAGATTGCTTTTCCCTCTTCCGTGAAGTAGAATGGCTTATACTGGAATTCAGAAAGGGTTCGCGTGATGGATTGGAAATGGCTCTTCGTAATCACTCTTACATTGACATTGGCCCTGACAGCGTGTTCTTCGCTGGCCTTAGAGGCGCAGGCGCCCACCACGGCGATTGCTGGGGAGGTGGCGGCAGCTATCATTGCTGCCCCCACCACGGACATCGGTACAGCGACGCCGACTGAAGGGCCAACACCTACGGCCACAAGCACACCCGCTGTGACGGCCACCGCAGCATATCCTACACCTCATCCCAATCCCCAGTGCGAGGCGCTCAAACTGCCCGTTGCTACCAACCTGCCCCCGGTCACGGAGCAAGATTGGAGCCAGGGTCGAGCCGATGCCCCCGTCACTGTCATCGAGTATGCTGACTTCCAGTGTCCTGCCTGTGCCGGAGTGAGCCCATTGATCAAGCAGTTACTGGAGGCCGAAGCGGGCAAGGTGCGCCTAGTCTATCGCCATTTTCCGCTGACCTCCATTCACGACAAAGCGATGATCACCGCTGAGGCGGCCGAGGCAGCCGGGGCTCAAGGGAAGTTCTGGGAGATGCACGCCTTGCTCTACGAACGGCAGCGTGCCTGGGCTGCCAAGAACGCCGATGAGATGCCGGATGTACTAGCAGGATATGCCCAGGAGTTAGGATTGGATGTCGCTCAGTTCAATCAGGCACTTGCCCAACGCACCTACCGTGCCAAGGTGCAGCAGCAGTATGACGATGCCATTGCCCTGGGCCTACCCGGAACACCCAGCTTCATCTTCAACGATGTGTATTATCCCACCGATCAGCTGGGCTTTTCTGATCTCGCTTTTAGGTTTTTCCTCTATATTGTAACCTTCCGCGACCCACCTCCGCAGGTGATTCAGCCGGATAAGCAATATCAGGCGACTGTTGAGACTGAGAAAGGGGAGATCGTCATCGAGCTCTTCGCCGATCGCACGCCGCTTACGGTCAACAACTTTGTTTATCTGGCACAACGCGGCTGGTATGACAACACCACATTCCATCGCGTCATCCCAGGCTTCGTCGCCCAGGGAGGCGATCCCACTGCCACGGGCAGCGGAATGCCGGGCTACCGCTGTTCCGATGAGCTCACCCCTCAGCTCGGCTTCGACGGGCCAGGCGTAGTGGGCATGGCGAACAGTGGACCCAATACCAACGGCGCCCAGTTCTTCATCACGCTGGATGCGCAGCCCGCCCTGAACGGCCGCTATCCCGTGTTCGGGCGTGTCGTGTCCGGTATGGAAGTGGTCAAGTCGCTCAGCGAGCGCGATCCTCAAAAAGCTGCGCCCGACCAACCCGGGGATCGCATCATCCGCATCACCATCCAGGAAATGTGACCGGCAGGAGAAAGGCCCATGCGCAACATCTTGGTGACCGGTGGTGCAGGATTCATCGGTTCCAATTTTGTGCACTATATGCTGGAGAAGTATCCCGATTACCGTGTGGTTGTGCTGGACAAGCTGACATATGCCGGTAATCTGGATAACCTGAGAGACCTGGAACAAAACCCGCGTTATCACTTCGTCCGTGGGGATATCTGTGACATTGCGTTGGTCGAGCAGGTGATGCACGAGCACGCAATTGACACCATCGTCAATTTCGCCGCCGAGAGCCACGTTGATCGTTCGCTGATGGAGCCGGGTGCTTTCATTCAGACAGATGTCTTCGGCACCTATGTTTTGCTTGAAGCCGCGCGCAAGTTCGGTGTGGAGCGTTATCACCAGGTGAGCACCGACGAGGTGTACGGTGAGGTGTTAGACGGCCGCTCGCGTGAGACCGATCGCCTGCACACGCGCAGCCCTTATTCGGCAAGCAAGGCGGGTGGCGACCTGATGTGTCTGGCCTATTTTACCAGCTTTGGCGTGCCGGTGACCATCACGCGTGGCAGCAATAACATCGGCCCCTACCAGTATCCCGAAAAGGTGGTGCCGTTGTTCATCACGAACGCCATTGACGATATTCCCTTGCCGGTCTACGGTGACGGCTCACAAATGCGTGATTATCAATATGTGCTTGATCACTGCGAAGGTATTGACGTCGTATTACATCACGGCCAGCCGGGCGAAATTTACAACTTAGGCACCGGCACCGAGGTGCGCAATCTTTATATGGCGCAGCTGATCTTGCAGATGCTGGGCAAGCCGCAGAGCTTGATCCGCTTCGTCACCGACCGTCCCGGCCACGACCGCCGCTATGCGCTCGACTGCAGCAAGATTCAAAGCTTGGGCTGGCGCAGCCGCCACACCTTCGAAGAAGCGCTCGAAAAAACGGTGCGCTGGTATGTGGATAATGCCTGGTGGTGGCGCAAGATCAAGAGCGGCGAACACTATCGCGCCTACTACGCCCGGCAATACGGCAGCCGCCTTCAGGAGTAGTGCACTAGGGAATGCACCGGATAGCCGGTGAGCTTCTGGCGGCCGTTGAGAAAGTCCAACTCCACTACGAAGGCGAGCCCTACCACTTTCCCGCCCAGGCGCTCCACAAGATTGACCGCTGCGCGGGCAGAGCCACCCGTCGCCAGCAGATCATCCACCACCAGCACACGTTGGCCCGGCTGGATGGCGTCCACGTGCATCTCGAGCGTGTTGGTGCCGTATTCCAGGGTGTAGCTCTCGCTGATCGCCTGTGCGGGCAGCTTGCCCGGTTTACGCACCGGCACGAAGCCGGCGCCGAGCTGCACTGCAAGCGGAGCACCAAAGATGAACCCGCGTGACTCGATCGCGGCGACGATGTCCACCCGGGCGTCGGCGTACTGCTCGGCCAGGCGGGTGACCACCTCGCGCAGTGCCGCCGCATTGCGCAACAGGGTGGTGATGTCCTTGAAGAGAATGCCGGGCACCGGGAAGTCCGGAACATCCCGAATGAGGCTTGCCAGGTCCATGGACGCGCATTTCCTCCCGTCTGGGTGATTCTGTTGCTCTGGCGACAACGCGCCGATTATACCAAGGGCAAGGCTGACGGGCAAGTATGACCCGCCTCGACCCCGGAGTAACCCTTGCTATGAAAAACGAGATGGGAACGATCAAGCGTAGCTCATCGTGCCTGGAAGACTACCCAGTAGGAGTAGTGACCCTGACATAATAGCCCACTGCAGTGCGCTGCGTCGGTACAGTAACCGGCCTCGACCAGCCATGCTACAGGGATCTCCCGGGTATTAGTGCTGAGCAATGGAGTTTGTTCGCTGGTCACCGGTGTGCCGGCCGGGTTCTCGATCACCTTCAGGCGTGTACCACTATTGTACAGGACGATTTCGGCCGTCTTGATACCATAATGGAAGAATGGCTCATTCTTATCGCCGCTGGTGACACGAAAGTTGTTCGCCGGTGGATCGCCGATCACCGACCCAAGGAGCGGCTTGCCGGCGCGATCAACCACCGAGAGGAAAATGTGATGGTTGCCTGAACAACCGCCATTCTCGGTGATGCTCAGCATGCGCACAGTAGCGAGGCGAAAATCGTGCGCATCTGACGGGGGAGACGCAGTAGGGTCAGGTGCGGGTGAAGGGGAGACGGTCGGCTCGGGTGTGGGGGTGGGTGGAGGCGACTGGGCGATCACCGGCAGAAAGAGGCTGTAGCTGCCTGTATCGTTCCCTTCCGTCACGTGTATCTGGCGTTCCACCCAAACGCTCGGCAAGGCCGGGATGGTCGGATCGCCATTTGGTTTGCGTTGTTGCCAGGCGCGCACACGCAGCGTGTAGGTGGCATTGGCCTGCAGCTGGAGTGTGGTGCCTTGGGCTTGATCCCCTGGTTGATTGACCCGCTGGATCGTCTGCCAGTCCCCTCCGTCCTGACGCAGCTGTACATCATAGCCCCATAGCGACCAATAATTTGGG